>Ga0116226_10005405_pt1 | contig 11404 bp, 8 predicted proteins | sample S1TSphfallax_FD_89692 | JGI IMG/M metagenome (GOLD analysis project Ga0116226, IMG submission 89692) | Host-associated microbial communities from peat moss isolated from Minnesota, USA - S1T2_Fa - Sphagnum fallax MG | ecosystem: Host-associated > Plants > Peat moss > Unclassified | place: USA... | reverse complement strand
TCGCCGTGACCGTGGCCGCCGGCACCCGGCCGCATATTTGGCGCATGGATAACCGCCTGGTCGTCGATGTCGACGAAGCGGCCGCGCCACTGCCTGGGGTCGCCAAGCCTGGGTTCGCCAAGCCCGAGGTTGCCAAGGTTGCGCCCGCGGCAGCTCCGGCCCCGACCCGGCACATTCTCACCCTGCCGGCACGCAAGCTGCTGCCTCAAAAGCCTGGCGGGCTAGCGGCCGTGGTGCCGGTCCCCGTGACGCCGGCCCCCGTGACGCCGGCCGTTGCGGAGAATTTGGCCCCTCCTCTTGTATCTGCGCCTTCGGCCGCGGCGCCGGGGCTCTCGCCCGCAAAACTTACCGGCGCGGTTAGCCCCGTTCGATCCGCTGCTGTGCCCGCTCCGCCAAGCTGGGCGCCACCGGTGAGCGCGGCGATCGAGGTTGGTCCGGCGGGCGTTGCCACCGCCCGGGCGGCTGTGACGCTTCTCTCACAAGACGATGGGTTGGCGGGGCCGGCGATCCTGGTGCCGTTCGGCACCGATATCGGCGCCAGTGCCTTTCGGCGCGGCAACGAGGGGCATGTGGTGTTCGATGCCGCCCGCGCGCTCGACCTCAGCCAGCTGAAAGACGACCCGGTGTTCGGCGGCGTCACGGAACGGCTGCTGCCGGATGGCATGCATCTTCGCATGCCCCTGGCAGCAGACGCCGAGTTGCAGCTCACGCGCAAGGAGGGCGGCTGGGCCATTGCCCTTGTCCACGGCATCCCGGCGGGCAAGCCGATCACCGCGCACGCAGATAAAGGTGTGCTGCTGGTGGCGGCCGATGCGCCAGGCCGCGTTGTGGTGCTGGACGATGAGGCGACCGGCGGCAAATTGCTGGTGGGGACCCAGAGGGGGGGCGGCCAGAGCATGATCGCCGCCCATCGGGGCCCAGAGTTCGCGTTGCCTGCGACCTGGCTCGGCGTCGTGGTGGAGCCGGTCTCCGACCGGATAGCGCTGCAGCCGCTGCGCGACGGATTCCGAGTGCAGGCGGCGGATGGCCCGAAACTATCACTCGTATGGGCCGAGATTCCCGACGATGCCGGCAGGGTGATGACGCGCTGCTTCGAGCTGCCCGACCTGCCGGAGGGAGAGCTTCATAACCGGCTGACGCTTGCCATGCGCGATGCGGCGCTCACCCCCAGGCTGGGGCGCTTCGGGGCGCGTTTGCGGGTGGCCGAGACGATGCTTTCCGAGGGGCTGGATGTGGAGGCGCGCGCGGTGCTGCACACCGCTATGGCCGACGACCCGGCCCATGCGGACGACCCTCGCGCGGCGGGCCTGAGCGCCATCGCCACCTGGCTGGTGGCCGAGGCGGGGGGCGCCAATCCGCCGCCGGCGGCGGATTTCGATCCGGCCAGTTTGGGCAGTTCCGACGAGGCACAATTTTGGCAGGCTTTGTTTCAGGTGGCGCGGGCGGACGTGGCTGCTCCCGCCGCCACGCTGGCGGTGACATGGCCGCTGCTGAAACAATATCCCCCGGCACTGCGCCGGCGTTTGCTGCCTGCGACTGGCGATATTTTGAACCGCGGCGGCCAGGACAAGGTTCTGGCTGCTTTCCTTGCGGCTTATCCCGAACCATCGCTCGACCTGGTGCGCGCGGCGCTGTTGCAGCGCCAGGGCAAGACCGACGAAGCGCTCGCCTGGATGGACGCGGTCGCGCGGAGGCCGAACCGGCTGATGCGCGCCGCGGCGTTGCGGGAGGCAGTGGAGACACGGCTCGCCGCCAAAAAAATCGACGTGGCGCAGGCTGCGGCCGCGCTTGGCAGGCAGCTCTACGCCTGGCGCGGCGGACAGAGCGATTTTGATCTGCGGTTGCGCGTGACCGACCTGCGCTCGCAGGCCGGGCAGTGGCGGCAGGCACTGGCCCTGCTGCGCGAGACGGAGCATCTGTTTCCGGAGGGTCACGCCCAGGTCCGGGATGCGCAGACGCGTCTGATTGCCTCGCTGTTGAATGGCGACGCTGCGGCAAAGCTGAACGCGCTCGATCTCGTGGCGCTCGCCGAAGAGGCGGCGCCGATGCTGAGCGCCGCGGATGCCGATGCTTCGCTGGCGCCCGTTTTGGTGGATAAACTGCTAGCGCTCGATCTGCCGTCGCGTGCGGAGCCCATTCTGCAGCGCCTGTTCGATCATGCCGCTTCGCCCGGACAGAAGGCGCAGCTGGGCGCGCGACTCGCAGCTTTGCAAGCCGATCGCGGCGACGCGAAGGGCGCGCTGGCGATCCTGGCCGCCTCCGACGATGCCGGGCTGGAGCCTCCCCTCGTCACTCGTCGCGGCCTGCTGCGGGCCAAGCTGCTGGCGGCCAGCGGGCGCGCGGACGATGCGTTGGGCGTGCTCGCTGCCGTGCAGGGTGAGGCGGGTGCCGAGCTACAGGCGGGGCTGCTGGAAGACCGCAAGGATTTTGGCGGTGCGGCTAAATTACTGGAGGCTTTGGTGGGCAGTGCCGCGTTTTCAGCGCGGCCGGACCAGGGGCAGCGCGACATGATTTTGCGCCTGGCGAACGATGAGAGCCAAGCGGGCGACATGTCGGCCTTGCGCCGGCTGCGCAGCGCGCAAGGTGCACGCTTTGCTTCCGGGCCGGGTGCAGAGCTGTTTGCCGTTCTGACGCAAGAGCCGATCCGGGCCGTCTCGGATTTGCCGCGATCCGGGCACGAGCTTGCGGCCGTGCGCGCGTTGCCCGCTTCGCTCTCCGCGCGCCAGTAGGGGGGCATTGCAGATATGTGTTGTTGCAACCCGATGGAGAGTGCATTCAGAACAATGGCTTATGGCTTTTTCGACACGTATCGCGCAGCGGTGATTGCAGAACAAGGCCTGAGCAAGACCACTGAAACAAATATTTTTCTTGCGTGGGGGGGGTGCGGACCCTAATTGACGCGTCCCGGCCCAAGGGGGCGAAAGCCCAACAGGTCATCTACTGGTTTGGGGGTACGTGATGAACGCACTTGCTCAGCTGGGGATGGTCTCGGAGTTCCCGAGCGATTGCCAGAGCGAAGTTGTTTCTTTCCCGGAGCACATTGGGGAGGAGCGAACGGACTACTTTGTTGAGAAAGACGGCCAGAAATTTGCTGGCACGCATCTTCTCATCGATTTGTGGGGGGCTCGGAATCTCGATTCTCCGAGCTTGATCGATCACGCGTTGCGCGAGGGAGCGATTGTGGCCGGCGCCACGATCTTGCATAGCCATTTTCACCATTTCACGCCGAATGGTGGCGTTTCGGGTGTGGTGGTGCTCGCCGAGAGTCACATTTCGATCCACACTTGGCCGGAGCGCGATTTCGCGGCGATCGATATTTTCATGTGCGGGGTTTGCGATCCCCACAAGGCGATACCGATTCTGCAGGCTGCCTTCCACCCGGAACGGATCGACTGCGACGAGCAACGCCGAGGCCGTGTAGCCTAGGAAAAGGGTTCTAAGGGCTCTGCCTTTAGCGGGGTCCAGGGGCGGAGCCCCTGGCCTTCCTTTTGGAGTTGTGGGCGATGACCGACATCTGGCTGAACGAAACGCTGTACCCGGACTGGGGACAGCGTTTTAAGTTTGTGCGCGAGCTTGCCCGTGTGCGCAGCGCGTATCAGGACATTGTTATTTTTGAGAGTGCCTCGCATGGGCGCGTGATGGTGCTGGATGGCTGTATCCAGATCACCGAGCGTGACGAATTCGCCTATCAGGAGATGATCGCCCATGTGCCGTTGCTGGCGCATGGCGAGGCGGCGCGTGTGCTGATTATTGGTGCCGGCGATGGGGGCGTGCTGCGCCGGGTACTGATGCATCGCAACGTGGAACGCGCGGTGATGGTGGAGATCGATGGCGAGGTGATCCGCTTGGCCAAGGAATTTTTGCCGGGTATTGGCGCCGGCGCCTGGGAAGATCCGCGTGCCGAGGTAATTGTGGGTGATGGGATCGATTATGTAGGCCGCGCGACGGATGGCGCGTTCGACGTGATTATCGTGGACAGTACCGATCCTGTGGGCGTGGGCGAAGTGCTGTTCAGCGATGACTTTTATCGCAACTGCGCGCGGATTTTGTCGCCGCTTGGGCTGGTGGTGAACCAGTGCGGCGTGCCGTTCATGCAGGGCGAGGAACTGACGGAGACCAGCGCGCGGCGCAGGCGGTTCTTTCCGCACGTGTCGGCCTATGTGGCGGCGGTGCCGACTTATGTGGGCGGGCTGATGACGCTTGGGATTGCCGCGAAGGGGGCGTCCGTGTTTTCCCATGGCGTGGAGGCCATTCGGGGGCGGGCGGAGGCGCAGGGGATTTTGGGGACATCCCTTTATTGGACGCCGGAGATCCATGTGGGGAGTTTTAATTTGCCGCCTTATGTCGCGCGGCTGTTGGGGTAGGAAGGAAGCACTTCTTTTTTGAAAAAAGAAGCAAAAAACTTTTGATTAATTAACGCAGGTTTGGCGAGGGCCGGGGCGGATACTGCATCACGAGGGTATGCGAGGAAAATGAGAGCCAGGCGTGAACATGCGTCAGGAAATCGAGGCCCAGAAGCATGTCGGTGCCATCCTCGGATCGCTCGTCCAGGATCGCTACCGGCATATTTGAAATCGTGATCTCGCCGATCGTCATCGGTGTCATCACATGGCGTATGGCAACACGGGCATGTGGGCCGATGCCGCCTGCATGAAAATGCGGATCTTCGGCCAGATCACCCAGGCGTAACCCCAGCCTGTAGGCGGCGTTGCGGAAGATCAGCGTGCCTTGGGCGCCGCTATCGATCAGTGCGTGTAACCTCTTGCCGCCGATCTCCACAATCACGAACGGGCGTGCATCCCGTACATTGGCACTGGCCACCAGTGGCGCCACGAAAAGCGGCTCTTCGAGCGCCGCGCGGGGCGCGGTGCAGCCGGTGATAACACGGAACAGTTTTGCCTTGCGTTCGGGGAAATCGAGATCGACATCGTAGGAGGCCAGGAAATCCGAACCGAACAGCCCATCGACGGGGCCCCCGCTGGATCCGAAGTTGAAATCGCTCACGCTGAGCGGTAGATGCTTGCCTTGCAGCCGCCCGACCTGGAAACTTTGCGCGTAGAATAAATAAGCGGTGCGGGTGCCGCCGATGCCCGTGAAATGACCACCCAATTCCTGCAGGTCCAATCCCATCCGATCCGCCGTGGCTTTGGTGACGACCGTGAATTGAGCCCCGGTATCGAGCATCATAGTGGTGGACGCGCCGTTTAGTACGGCAGGTGTTAAAACATGGGCACCACGATAGATCAGGGGCAAGTCGGTGGCGTGCGCCATTTTGCATTGATCAGGGGCGCTGGTTTGGCAGGTAGCAAGAAAAAGCAGAAAAAGGAAAGAAGCAGTTCCTTTTTGAAAAAAGGCGGAGCCCACTCGGCGGGCACCAAAAAACGCGCGACTCCTGGGTGCGTCTCTGGGGGGGAATTGCGCTTCTAACGTCATAAAGTTTTTTGTTTCTTTTTTTCAAAAAAGAAGTCCCTCCTTGCCCTCAATCATTCAAAGGATAAGACGCCATGAGGCGCCCCTGAGTGCGCCAATCCCGCCACATCGTAGCCACGCCGGATGGCTTCGCGCCACGCCGCCGGTTTTCTCGCCCGATTTCGAACGCAGCACGATAATGGTGAAATTGCGCCGCAAAAACCTCTCGCAGGCGGGTCGACGGGTCCCAGATATGGGTGGCCTCGGAACCAACGCCGTTGATTTCGATAATGGAAAAACCTTGGCCGTTTCTTAGAGCGTGCAGGCTGTGGTAGCGCACATCGATGCGGCCGAAGCAGAAATCCGGCATGGCGCGGGCGATCGCATCGATGCGCGCGGTGAGCGCCGGCGTGATCTCCGCAGCACCGTTGCGGAAGATCGAGCCCTTGCAGTGATTGCCGGCAAAAACGAGGCGCACATGCTCGCCAGCTTCCGGCACCTGATCCAGACCGCCCGCGAGGCGGGCGAGGTAGAGATGGGAGAGCTTGCCGTGGCGCGGATCGGTCAGGATCAGGGTGCGCAGGGATGATACGCCGTCGCCGGTGACACTCGGCGCATATTTCAGCGTGAGGGAGGAGATATGGCCGGCGCCATCACGCGGGTGGCGGATGTAGAAAATGCCCGCTTCGCCCTGCCACGGGATCAGGCGTTGCAGCACCAGTTTTACGCCGCGCGGGAAGGATGCGAGCGTCTCGTCCAGGGCGCTATCGTCCTCCACCAATTGCACGCCGGTGCCGTTGCAGCCGATATCGGGTTTGATCACCAGCGGCAGTTTCAGCCCAGCGCGCTGCATGGCGGCCCGTGCCTCCATGGCATCGGCGTTGCCCGTCACCATCGTGGCATAGTCAGCCAGCCAGTTGCGCGCTTCGCCTTGCACGAGATCAAGGATCGCGGTTTTGCTTTCGCCGCAGAGTCCGCCGGTGGTGATATGCGGGTTGGCGGCGGTGGGCAGACTGAGATCGCCATAGCGCAAGCCGAGCGCGATCCATTGGAGCACGACCGGGCCATAGGTGACCCAGGAGGGCAAAAATTCGAAGGGTGAAACCGGTGGGCTTTTCTCCCCAGCCGCCAGCGGTGAGGCCACGAAAGCCGGTTCCGCCAAATCCGGGGCAAAATCGCCGAATTCGGGCCGAACTTGCGGCGAAAGGACTACGCTATCCACTTCAGGTCTTCTCCTGCACGCGGGCAGCCAGGCGGCCTGCCAGCACGATCGCCAACAGGAAGGCGGCAAACCCAACCCACCGCCACGCGCCCAGATGCTCCACCAGGAATTTTCCGACGCGCAACGACACCACGAACAACGCGCTTGTCCAGATCAAGGTGGCGCCGAGGGCGGCCAGGATGAATTTTTTCAGGTCCGCGCCCAAAAAGCCGCAGGCGGTGTAGGTGGGCAATCGTACGCCCGGCAGGAAGCGTGCGACGAACACCACCTTGAACACGTGACGTTCCAGCCATTTCTTGCCGCGATCCTGCCGTTGCGGCGGGATCAGCCGCAGTGCCCATGGCATATGCGCCGCCAACCGGCCGAGCCCGTCGAGCCCGATATCGCCGAGCACGATCCCGAGATAGAGCGATATAAGCGCCACCGGCATGGCGACGCCGCCGCTTTGCACGCTCATGGCGGCGGCGGCGGTGGCGGCATCTTCCAGGATGAAGGTGCCCATAATGATCGCGGCCCCCTGCAGGAGCGGCGATTTGCCGGCGATTGCCAGCAGGTGGGCGGCGGAGACATCCATCTCATTAATCAGCGCGGTAAGGAAGCAAGCGTTCTTTTCTGAAGAAAAGCACCAAAAGACTTTTGATTCTTCGAGGGTTTCACGTTGCCGGCTCCCTCGTTACGAGTGGTCAACTGGATCTTTCCGCTGGCGCTAGGCGCACAAAAGTCTTTTGGTTCTTTTCTTCAGAAAAGACCATGCTGCCTGCTTCACTCGAGCAACCGTTCGGCCAGTTGCGCGCGTGCCGCCGTATCGAGGCCGATCGGGCCGGTCAGATAGGCATCCACAGAGCCATATTCCGCATGGATCGCGGCAAAGGCCGCCACAAGCAACTCTTCATGCACGCCGAGCAGCACGTCCTTTAGAGCGTCCGGCAGGGACAATTCGCGGGCAATCTCGCGCTTCCATAAACGGTTGGTGGCCATGTAATCTGCCATCACGTTGTCCCAGGCGACTCCAAGGGCTGTGAGCAGCAAGGCCGCGCCGAAACCGGTGCGGTCTTTCCCGGCGGAGCAGTGCAGCAGCAGCGGCAGCCCATCTTCCGCAAGTACGTGTTCGAACAGAAGGCGATATTGCGGGTGGTTGCGCAGCGCGTAGTCGCAATAGGCTTCGCGCAGAAGGGCCATCATGTCCACGGGCCCAAAATGGCCGGATGCACGGCCGGTGCGCAGGATATCGTTCAGCCCGGCGCCGACCGAGGGCTCGATCGCGAGCGCGTGGGTGGCGGCCGTCCCAATCCGCAAGGGGTGGCGCTCGCGCTCGTGCACGCCGCGCAGATCGCACACCGTGCGGATGCCCAAAGATGCAAGCACGTCCTCATCCGCTTGGCTCAGGGCGAGCAGGGCGGGGCTGCGGAAAAGGAGGCCGCAGCGGACGCGTCGGCCATCGGTTGTGGGCCAACCCCCGAGGTCGCGCAGGTTGGATGCGCGTTCCAGGGGGATTTCGATCGACTGCATGGCGGCTTCTCACAAGAATGCCGCTCGGGTGCAAGGGCTGGGCGGCGGATGGTGAAGGAAGGTCTACTTTTTTGAAAAAAAGAAGCAAAAAACTTTTACTTCCTGCGCCAGCTTCGCGATACGGGAACTGGCCTGCAACGCGGAAGCGGCAACGGGAAGTAAAAGTCTTTTGGTTCTTGTCTTCAGAAAAGAATATCCTTCCTTGAGCCGGAAGTGTTTTACGCGCGGATTATACCCGCGCGTGGTGGCGATAGGCGTGCGGCACCCGCAGCGGTTGATGTTCGGCGGCTTCGGCTTTGGTGCACGCGTTATCATTGCCGACGCCGAACTGGATGGTTGGCAGCAGCGCGCCGAGCGGTGTGAGAAGCACGCCGAGGCCCGCGGCCGCACCGGCGCGCGCCACCACTTCGGCGCCCGGGCGAATGGAGGGGTTGCCGAGCGGCCCGGTGATGTCGATGGGCCCCGGCAGAGATCCGATCGAGAAATGTTTACTGCGCGTGGTGAGCGCATAATCGAGCGTCTGGTTGCGAAAATCGATGGTGCCCTTGCCCACCACGCGGGCTTCGTTGGTATCGAGCAGCAGGGCTTTGGTGTCGAGAATGCCATCGTTCAGCGGCATATCGGTTACAAAGCAATCGATCTGTGCCTGATTGGGGATGCCGAGTTCCGATAGCAGCGCGTTGCCGAATTCGAGGCCGGCGAGATCGACGAGCAGGGCCGAGACGTTGCCGGCGCTGACCAGCACGAGTTTGAGTTCGCCATTGCCGTGGCCCATCATGCTCGCGACCGAATTGCCGTGCGCATCGATGCGGGCCTCGCCGCCCAGTATGCCGCGCCCCTTGAAGCTATGGGTGGCCTGCATGATCCTGGCGAGTTCCAGATGCTGGAATTTGATGCGGGCGTCGGTATGGATCAGATCGTTCGCATCGGGAGCCAGCGAGATGGTGCTGGTGATGTTGCCGTTGCCGACGACGAAATCGAGCGGGTGGAGCGTAATATTGCCGTTGATGACGTCCATGTCCACAACCAGCTTGTCGAACGGCGTGTATCTGTTTTCGATGTGCTCGCCGCGATATTTCAGGTGGATATCGGCGGCGCGCAGTTTCGGCAGGCTGATCGGCGTGGTCGGCAGCAGAGAGGAGCTGGCTTCGGCTTTGGCAAGCTGGCGTTCCTGCGCCACGGTTTGCCCGGGCGTGGCGCGGCGCCCGGGCGGCGTTCCTATAAAGCCACCAAGATCGGTGAGGTCTACGCGGCGGGAGCGCAGATCCATGGTGACGTCCGGCTTGGCGCCGGCGCGCGGGGTCACAGCGATATCGCCTTCCAAGTCGGAGGAACCGACGCGGCCTTCGAAATCGGTGAAGCGGATATCCGGTTTGCGGTAATCGATGTTACCGGCGATGGAGAAGGGCGGGGTTTGCGGGATGGGGATGCCCGTGAGCGGATAAAGCTGCGCCATGTCGGGACCGGAAAAATCCAGTTTCAGGCGGGCGCCTGCGAAATTCAGCGGGTTTTCTACGGTGCCCACCAGCGAGACTTTGGTGGGGCCGTTTGCCAGGTGCAGATCGATGGGGTAGGGGTTTCGCGTGGCCCGCAACGAGAGCAGTGCGCCGCCGACGAACCGGCCGGTGATCGGTTGGCCGGCATAGGTGCCGCGCGCGGTGACCAGGATGGCGCTTGCTGCGTGTTCGGTGGCCGCCTCCGTGGAAATGGCCAGGGTGAAATCCGATTTTACGTGGGGGTCGATGACCCGGGCGGTGCCGCCATCGATTACAAGGTCGCCGATCTGCGGGGGCGGCGCGGGCTTGGCGCCTGGCTTTGCGGCCGGCAGCTTCAGGGCGAAATTGGTGGTGCCGTCGGCCAGGGCGGTGGCGTGGATATCGGGGTGGTCTATGGTAATGGTGGGTAGTACGATGGTGCGGGTGCGGATGTAATCCATGACATTCGCCACCACGCTGAGCCGGGCGATGCGGGCGAGCGGCGCGTCGGCGGGGAAGCCGTGGGGATTGGCGACCACCACATCGTCGGCCACGACCGTGGTTGCGCGGCCCAGATGCACGTGGAAATGGGCGATGGTGACCGGGCGACCGAGTGCCGCCGAGGCCTGCGCATCGACGAGGGGGATGAACCAGTCCCAGTTCCAGAAGAGGATGAGGAGCACGGCGGCGCCGGCGGTGACGCCGAATAGCCCGGTGGCGATGCGCCGGGCGGTGCGTCGTTTCTTGGTGGCTTTTTCCTGCATGGGCGATCGAACGTCGGCGCCCAAAACCGGTTGCGCGGCGTGGCGCGTGGTTTTTTTAGAGGCAGCCCGTGCCCGGCGTTAAGCGGGCGGTGTTGCCGGCGTGCTCGCTCACCTCCACCGCTTCCAGCCATACGCGCCCATCTGTTTCGCTGGCCAGGAAGGTGGTTGCCCAATCATTGGCGAGGGCGGCGAATGCCTCGCACCCCACGGCCCGCAGAACGCGGAGTTGCGCCAGGCCGCGCGCTTGCAGATCGCGCAGGGCCGGCAATTCCGGGTCGTCTTCCGCGGCCAGCAATGTGTGGTCGAACATGTGGTGCAGCCAGTCGCGCAGGGGTTTCAACCCGCCGAAATCGATGCACCAGCCGCGTGCATCAAGCGAGGCGGCGGCGAATGTGAAGCTGAATTTCAGGGCGTAGCCGTGCAGGAACCGGCAATGGGAGTGCCCAGCCTGCCATTGGCGGAAGGTGCAGGAGAGGCCTTCCTCGTGGCCATAGGATTTTATCACCAGCCAGGGGGCAGCCTGGGTGCTGGTGCTTGCGAGGGGGCGAACGAAGGTCATGGATGGGGCAGGAGTAGGTGGCGGGGGTGCTTCGGTCAATACGATGAGGAGAGGGGCATCAGGGCAATCGGGTGAAGGAAAGAAGCAGTTCTTTTCTGAAGAAAAGAACCAAAAGACTTTTATCTCCTGCGCGGGCGGCACGATTTGGGATCTGCCCGGCAACGTAGGAGCGGCGGGGAAAGTAAAGGTTTTTCGCCTCTTTTGTTTAAAAGAATTGCCGCGGCGGATATTTCCTATCGTACTACTTCGCATTGCACAATTCGCATGACGGGTTCCACGTGCAAACGACGTCTATCAGACTCAAACTACTTTCCATCTGAGCAGTTTTAGGGTTTCGTCGATTGCTGTGGGGATAAGTCATGTTGGATTGCACGTCGCAGAGTGAATTCTTTCCGGATGGCGCCGATATCGTCGGCTCCTCTTTGCCGCCTCACGTAGCCGAAAGCCTGCGGCTGCTCCGGCGCGC
>Ga0116226_10005404_pt1 | contig 11406 bp, 13 predicted proteins | sample S1TSphfallax_FD_89692 | JGI IMG/M metagenome (GOLD analysis project Ga0116226, IMG submission 89692) | Host-associated microbial communities from peat moss isolated from Minnesota, USA - S1T2_Fa - Sphagnum fallax MG | ecosystem: Host-associated > Plants > Peat moss > Unclassified | place: USA... | reverse complement strand
GGGCGTAGAACTTTTTTAGGGCCGGTCGGTCTATCGCGACAGGCTGGTGCGAATGACTATTGACGACAGTGATCTCAAGCTCGTCGAGAGAGTCCAGCGTGGCGAGAGAGCGGCGTTCGATATTTTGGTTCTCCGATACCAGCACAAGGTGCTGAAGCTGATCATGCGTTACGTTCACGATGCGTCCGAAGCGGAAGATATTGCCCAGGAAGCGTTCGTCAAGGCGTTTCGGGCCCTCCCTTCGTTTCGCGGGGACAGTGCTTTTTACACATGGCTCTATCGGATCGCGATCAATACCGCGAAGAACGCCCTGGTCGCGACCAAGCGGCGCCCCATGGATTACGATCTCGACCTGCAGGACCCGGAGCAATACGAATTGCATGCCCGTTTGGCCGAGGCGGAAACGCCCGAGGCTCTGCTCCTGACCGACGAGATTCGCGATACCGTCAACCGCGCGATCGAGAATTTGCCCGAGGACTTGCGTACCGCCATCGTCCTGAGAGAATTGGAAGGATTAAGTTACGAGGATATCGCCGAAACGATGGATTGCCCGGTGGGAACCGTTCGATCCAGGATTTTTCGTGCGCGTGAAGCGATCGACAAGAAGCTCCGACCCATTTTTGACGGCGGTCTAGGCCGTCCCGAGGACACATGAGCGAACAAATCCGTGAACAGGTCTCTGCGTTTCTCGATGGTGAGCTGCCCAGCAGCGAAACGGAACTCTTGCTGAAGCGTCTTACCCGCGATGCGGATTTGCGGGGGAGCTTCGGGCGTTATGCCGTGATCGGCGAAGCTTGTCGCGGCACGAAAAACATCGATTTGCGCGTCGATCTTTGCGCCCGGGTCAACCGTGAGCTCGATGGCGATGCCGCGGCTTACGGCGCGAAGTTCGCGGCGGTCAGCCGCTCGCATTGGTGGAGGCCGGTCGCCGGGGCGACGGTCGCCGCCGGCGTGGCGGTCGTGGCCGTGTTCGCCCTACAACAGCGTACCCACCCGCCGGCCCTCGCCAGCACGCCGGTCGTGGCGGCGAGCAGCCTCACGGCCAGCAACAATGCGCGCAGGCCTTCGATCGCCATCGCGGCGTCTTCCCTGGTGACTGCCCCGGGCATCAACGCCGCCGGGTCCGGCACTCGGGAACCGGTCTCCTACACGACGCCGAACGCTCTTTCGGAGCAGAACGGCTCCATTGCCACGGCCCGCTTGACCAACTACGTATTCGCGCACAGCAAGTATCCCTCCTTACTCGGGCAGCGTGACGTGTTGACCGACCTGATCGTCGAGAGCGACGACCCGGTGCCGACGGTAGGCCGCGAACAAGCCCCATGACGATTCCGACGATCGCGCGCGGCAGGTGGCTGCTTCCCTGCGCATTCGTCGGCTTACTCGTTTGCGCCTGCTCTCAGCGTGCCCTGGCCGGGGACGACGATCCGAGGATCTGGCTGGAAAAAATGAATCACGCGCTCGCCACGCGAAATTACGACGGCACCTTCATGCACGTTGCCGAGGGCGGGCGCATCGAGACGATGCGCATCGTGCACCGGGTCGAAGGAGGGCAAGTCACCGAACGCTTGTCCTCGATGGACGGCTCGGGCCGGGAATTCGTGCGCAACAACGACGAATTGACCTGTTATTTGCCCGACAAGAAGACGATCCTCGTCGAGCCGCGCCAGGAGCACGGACCCTTTCTCGGGTCACTCCCCCGGTTCGGCGCCGACGTGAACGAGTTCTATCAGATTGATTCCCTGCCGGGCACGCGGATTCTCGGCCGAGCCGTGCGCGTCATCGCGGTCAATTCGAAGGATCAATTCCGTTTCGGCTATCGCCTCTGGTTGGATAAGAAAACTGCGATGCCCTTGCGCACCCAGCTTTGCGATGCGCGCGGCAACGTCATTGAACAAATCTCCTTCGCGCGGCTCGACATGCCGGACAGCATTCCAGCTTCGGATCTCGCTCCGGCGGTCCGTACCGAGGGGATGCGCTGGGTGCACCAAATGCCGCGCGACAACGCTTCGACGGAGCTCGCCAATTACCGCGCGAGCCAGCTGCCGCCCGGCTTCCGTCTGACGGTCTCCGCTGCCCAGACCTTGGGCGGCGCGAGCGTCCCGGCGACGCATCTCGTGTATTCGGACGGCTTGGCGACCGTTTCGGTCTTCGTCGAGGCGAGTACCGGCGAACGCCCCGCCTCCATGCCGCCGGCCGTGCCGATGCAGGGCTTGACGCGGGTGGGTTCCGGATTCGTGTTCTCCACGGTCGTCGAGGGACACCAGGTGACCGCCGTCGGCGAGGTACCCGCGCAGACGGTCGAATTCATCGCCCACTCGGTCAAAGCCTACGGCGGCAGCGATGCGGCCGGCTCCAGCGAGTCGGCGCACCACTGAACATCTTGGTGAAGAGCGCACGGAAGCCCGGATTTCTGCTGTATTCGCGCCATGACTGCGGCCTGTGCGAGGAAATGCTGCGGCAACTCCAGGCGTTGCCCGCGGCGACTGGAGTCCCGATCGAGATCGTCGACGTGGACGCCGATGCCACCGCCCGGGCGCGCTTCGGCCACAAGATCCCGGTGTTGTTGCTCGGCGGCGAACTCGTCTGCCACGGGCACATCGACGAAGAAGAAGTATTTAAGGCCCTCGCGGTCCTGCGCCCACCGGTATAATGCCGGGTTTGTTCAAGCCCGGCCCTAGATGAAGAACATCCGCAACTTTTCGATCATCGCGCACGTCGATCACGGCAAATCGACGCTCGCCGATCGATTCATACAGGATTGCGGCGGTCTGGACGCGCGCGAAATGCAGGCGCAAGTCCTCGATTCCATGGATCTGGAGCGCGAACGCGGCATCACGATCAAGGCACAGAGCGTGACGCTGGCCTTCAAATCCGTTACCGGCGAGGTGTACCAGCTCAATTTCATCGATACGCCGGGCCACGTGGATTTTTCCTACGAGGTCTCCCGGTCGCTCGCTGCCTGCGAGGGCGCGCTGCTGGTCGTCGATGCCGCCCAAGGCGTCGAGGCGCAGAGCGTCGCCAATTGCTACACGGCCCTGGAGCAGGGCCTCGAGGTCCTGCCGGTCATCAATAAGATCGATCTGCCCTCGGCCGATCCGGCGAAGGTCATCCACGAAATCGAGGAAATCATCGGCATACCGGCCGAGGACGCCGCGCTCGTGAGCGCCAAGACCGGTCTTGGCGTCGCGGACTTGCTCGAGCAGCTCGTCAAACGCATTCCGGCGCCCAAGGGCGATCCAGACGCGCCCCTGCAGGCCTTGATCATCGACTCCTGGTTCGACAACTACGTAGGCGTCGTTTCACTGGTCCGCGTCATGAATGGTGCTCTGCGGACCGGTGCGAAAATTCGGGTCATGACGACCGGCCGCAGCCACGTCGTCGACAAACTCGGACGGTTCACGCCGAAGCCCGTGACACGCGATGCCCTGCTGACCGGTGAGGTCGGTTTCGTGATCGCCGGCATCAAGGAAATCGACGGGGCGCCGGTCGGCGACACGATCACGCTCGAGGCCGATCCGGCAGCGGCGCCGCTGGCCGGCTTCAAACAGGTCCAGCCGCGCGTGTTCGCGGGCGTCTTTCCGGTCAGCTCCGACGACTATGAGCAGTTTCGCGACGCGCTCAAGAAGCTCAAGCTCAACGATTCCGCCCTGCATTTCGAACCGGAGGTCTCGACGGCCCTCGGCTTCGGCTTTCGCTGCGGTTTTCTCGGGCTTCTGCACATGGACATCGTCCAGGAACGCCTCGAGCGCGAATACGACCTCGATCTGATCACGAGCGCGCCCACGGTGATCTATGAGGTGCTGCTGACCGACGGCAGCGTCGTGAGCGTCGACAACCCCTCGAAGCTGCCGCCCCAGGACCGGGTTTCCGAGCTGCGCGAGCCGATCATCATTGCCAACATTCTCGTACCGCCCGATCACGTCGGCGCGGTGCTGACCCTCTGCAGCGAAAAACGCGGCGTACAGAAAAAAATGTTGTTTCTCGGCAGCCAGGTGTCGCTGCAGTACGAATTGCCGCTCGCCGAGATCGTGCTCGATTTCTTCGACCGGCTGAAGTCCGCGACGCGCGGCTATGCGTCTTTCGACTATGAATTCAGTCGGTTTCAGGTGGCACCGCTCGTCAAGCTCGATGTGCTGATCAACGGCGATCCGGTCGATGCGCTGTCGCTGATCGTGCATCGCGACAATTCCTATCAGCGCGGCCGCGAACTCGTCGACAAGATGCAGGAGCTCATTCCCCGCCAGATGTTCGACGTGGCTGTGCAGGCTGCGATCGGCAGCCACATCATCGCGCGCGCGAGCGTCAAGGCCATGCGCAAGAACGTCCTGGCGAAGTGCTACGGCGGGGACCTTTCGCGCAAGCGAAAATTGCTGGAGAAGCAGAAGGCCGGCAAAAAGCGCATGAAACAGGTCGGCTCGGTCGAGATCCCTCAGGAGGCGTTTCTCGCAGTCCTGAGCGTCGGCAAGAAGACGACTTGAATCCAAACATCGGGAGTGATTCGTGAACGACGGCGACAGTCTTTTCGTGGTGTTATTGGGTGCGGCGATCGCCTGTGTGCTGATCATCCTCGTCGACGCGTGGATCTTGCGGCCGCGGCGCGACCCCTCCGCGACGAGTTTGGACGACCCCTGGCTGCCCAAAATGGCGGGCTATGCGCTGGTCCTGCTGGCTCTCGCCATGCTGTGGCGCCTGTTTCGTTACGAGGCCGTGGATTTCAGCCTCATGCTCGTGATCGTGGGTGTGGTCGCGGGCCTCATTTGGGGCATCGATAGTCTGTTTTTCGCCGCTCCGCGCGCTCGGGCCGCCGCCACCGCCGGCACGCCCGAAGGCGGGGTCCGCGAGCCGGTCGCCGTGGAATACGCCCGTTCGTTCTTCCCCGTCATCGTCCTCGTGCTGGTGATTCGCTCGTTCCTGTTCGAGCCGTTTCGCATTCCCTCCGACTCGATGATGCCGACGCTGTTCGACGGCGACTTTATTTTCGTCAGCAAGTACTCCTATGGCCTGCGTCTGCCAGTCACGAATACCCTGATCCTGCCGACCGGTACGCCTCAGCGCGGCGACGTTATTGTGTTTCGCTTGCCCCCTAACCCAAAAATCAATTATATCAAGCGCTTGGTGGGTCTCCCGGGTGACCGGATCCGCGTCGACGAGAACAATCAGCTGTACGTGAACGACATCCCGCAAAAGCAGATTCCCGGACTTACCTACCAGGGTCCGAAGCAAGATTTGCCCATTTATGCCGGTGCACGGACCGCGACCGAGATCCTCGGCACGAAAAAACACGAACTGCTGTTTGCCAACAGCTACGTGCGGACCGGCGAATGGACCGTGCCCGCGGGACATTATTTTTTCATGGGTGATAACCGCAACAACAGCAAGGACAGCCGCTGGCTGTACGATTCCGACGCGCCGGGTTTCGTCCCGGAACAGAACCTGGTCGGCAAGGCGGTGCGTATTTGGCTTAATCTCGACACCCGCGACGGGCCTCTGTGGGGCCGCATTGGGCACGGAATCCAGTAGGCGCGCCGAACAAAAAAAGCGGAGGATCAGATGCGACACCGACACCGACACCGACACCGACACCGAAACCGACAACGAGGGATGACGTTCCTGGGGCTGCTTTGCGTCATGGCCCTGGTAGGCGTCGTTGCTTATGCCGGCGTACGGTTGCTGCCGGCCTATCTCAATTACTTGAAGGTCGTCAGCGCCATGAATGCCGTTGCGAGCGAGTTCAAGGGCGGTGGGGCCGATGAGGGTAGCGTGCGCCGCGCGCTCGAGAAGAACTGGGGCATCCAGGACATCACCGGCGTAGGGTTCAATGAGGTGGAAATCAAGAAAGCGGAAGGCGGCGGTGTCGTGCTGCACGTCAACTATGACGACGTCGAGCCTTACCTCGCGAACGTCTCGCTCTCGGTCAGCTTCGACAAGTCCGTGACCATCGAGTGAATGCCGAGAGCGCCTCGGAGGCGATGTCGGCCTGGATGCAGCGCTCTTTCGGCTACACCTTTCGCAACTCTGCACTTTGCAGCATTGCCCTCACGCATCGCAGTGCCGCCTCGGCCCACAACGAGCGCCTGGAATTTCTGGGCGATTCCGTTCTGAACTGCGTCGTCGCGCGTATGCTGTTCGATGCCAACGGGCAAGCCGATGAGGGCGCGCTGTCACGCCAACGCGCGTCCCTGGTCAGCGGGGAGACCCTGGCGCAGATTGCGGCCGAACTCGGGTTGGGCGAGCACCTGCGTTTGGGCAGCGGGGAGTTGAAGTCGGGCGGTTTTCGGCGTGCGTCTATTCTGGCGGATGCCTTGGAGGCTATTTTGGGCGCTATTTTTCTCGATTCTGGATTCGATGCCGCCGCCGCGGCCGTGCAGCGGATCATCGGGCCGCGCCTGTCCAATCTGCCAGCGGTCAGCGTGCTCAAGGATTCGAAGACGCGACTGCAGGAAGCCTTGCAGGGTCGTGGGTTCGCGCTGCCTGTCTATACGCTGACCGGCGTGGAGGGCGAGGCCCATGCCCAGACTTTCACGGTTCACTGCGAAGTCGCCTGCCTGGGGTTGAACGCCATCGGCGCGGGCGGCAGCCGCCGCCGCGCCGAGCAGCTGGCGGCCGAGCGGGTGCTCGCCGATCTCCCAGCCGACCTGCGGGCGCGCTCGTGAGCGCCGCCCCGTTTCGCGCCGGGCATGTCGCGATCGTCGGCCGTCCGAATGTCGGCAAGTCCACCCTGGTCAATGCCCTCGTCGGACGCAAAGTCACGATCGTCTCCGCCAAGCCGCAGACCACGCGCCACCGGATCCTCGGGGTCGTGAACCGGCCGGAGGCGCAATTGGTGCTCGTCGACACGCCGGGACTGCACGAGTCCGCACGCCGCGTCATGAACCAATACATGAACCGGGTCGCGATTTCCTCGTCCCAGGATGCCGACGTGATCCTCTTCGTGATCGAGGCGATGCGCTTCACCGAGGAGGACGAATGGGTCTGGGAGCGCGTGCGCGGCCTCAAACAACCCCTGTTCCTCGTGATCAACAAGGTCGATCGGGTCTACCCCAAGGAAACGCTGCTGCCTTTCCTCGAGGAGATGGCCGAGCGCATTCCCGCCTCGGGTGTCGTGCCGATCTCCGCCCAGAACGCCGACAATCTGGACCGCTTGGTCACGCTCGTCGGGTCCCGTCTGCCGGTCTCCCCGCCCTTGTTCGCGGCTGACGTGGTGACCGACCGGGACGAGCCCTTTCATGCCGCCGAGATCGTCCGCGAGAAGCTCACTTTGAAATTGCGCGAGGAACTGCCCTACGGCATCAACGTGCAGATCGAGCGCTTTGCCGAGGAGGGCGGGCGTATCATGATCAACGCCGTCATCTGGGTCGAACGGGCGGGTCAGAAAGCCATCGTGATCGGTCAGGGCGGGGAGCGTCTCAAGGAGATCGGGCGGATGGCCCGCATCGAGCTCAATGATCTCTGGCAGCGCTCCGTGCATCTCGAATTATGGGTCAAAGTGAAGGAGAATTGGGCCGACAGCGAGATGGCGCTGCGCCAATTCGGGTACGACACACTGTGAAGAGCACGCGGCGCGTGTGGTTGACACCCGCCTATGTCCTGCATCAATACGCCTACCGCGACACCAGTCGTATCGTCGAGGCGTTTTCCGCCGAGCACGGTCGCTTGACCCTGTTCGCGCGCGGCGCCGCGGGACCGAAGTCCGCGCTGCGCGGCGTGCTGCGCCCGTTCCAGCGCCTGCTCGTTTCCTGGACGGGCAGGTCCGAAGCTTGTCAGCTGGTCACGGCGGAGATCGACGGGATGGCGACCTCCCTGCCGGCCGACCGACTGATGAGCGGCTTCTATTTGAACGAGTTGCTGCTCAAGTTGACGGTGCGCGCCGATCCGCATCCGGAAAGTTTTACGGCCTATGCCGAAGCGATTCGCGCCTTGAGCGTCGGCGAGGATGAGGAGGCGGCGCTGCGCCGCTTCGAGAAACGCCTGCTCGACGATCTCGGTTACGGCTTGGAACTCGCCCAGACCGCCGAGGGCGAACCGATCGACGCCGAGCGCTATTACCGGTTCAAGGCCGAGAGCGGACCGCAAGCCTGTGTCGCCGAGGCACCGGGCGCCGTCTATGGGCGATCCTTGTCCGATCTCGAGTCCGAGGAATTCTCCGACGAACGCTCCTTGCGCGACGCGAAGCGCATGCTGCGGGCGGCGATCGATGCCTGTCTCGAGGGCAAGTCGCTGAAAACCCGCGATGTTCTGGTTGCGCTACGACGCTCGGGAGCGCGCGCGAGCGCGGGTGGCCCGACATGAGCATCGCACTCGGCGTGAATATCGATCACGTCGCGACGCTGCGCCAGGCGCGGCGCGCACGCTATCCCGACCCCCTGCAGGCGGCGCTGCTCGCCGAGCAGTCCGGCGCGGACAGCATCACCCTGCATTTGCGCGAGGACCGCCGCCACATCCAGGACCGCGATGTCGCCATTCTGCGCGACGCCCTGCAGACCCGAATGAATCTGGAAATGGCGGTCACCGACGAGATGATCGCGATTGCCGGGCGCACGCGCCCACAGGACTGCTGCCTCGTACCGGAATCCCGACAGGAGATCACCACGGAGGGCGGTTTGGACGTGCACGGGCAGTTCGCCCGCGTTGCGGCGGCCTGCGCCGCATTGGCGGCCGCCGGGATCCGCGTGTCGCTGTTCATCGATCCGGATACGGCGCAGATCGAAGCGGCACAGCGTGCCGGTGCGCCCGTGATCGAATTGCACACCGGCAGCTATGCCGATGCCGAGGGTGCGGCGCGCGCCCGGGAATTCGAGCGGCTGCGGGCCGGCGCGCGCCACGCTGCGTCCCTCGGACTCACGGTCAATGCGGGGCACGGCCTGCACTACCACAACGTCCAGCCGATCGCGGCCATCCCGGAAATCGAGGAGTTGAACATCGGCCACGCGATCGTCGCGCGGGCCGTCTTCACGGGTCTGGGACCCGCGGTGCGGGAGATGAAAGAGCTGATGCTCGCCGCGCGCGGCTGGGCCGCGCGCCGCTGATTTCGCCGGCGACGACATGAACGTGCTGGTATTCGACATCGAAACCGTGCCCGACACCGCGCTCGGTCGGCGTCTCTATGAACTGCGGGACCTGTCGGACGAGCAGGTCGCGCAAATCATGTTCACGAAGCGCCGGCAGGAGACGGGCTCGGAATTCCTCTCGCACGAACAGCACCGCGTGGTCGCGATCTCCGTCGTCATGCGCTCGCGCGATTCACTCAAGGTCTGGAGTCTCGGCGACGAGTCCTCCTCAGAACGCGATCTGATCGAGCGGTTCTTCGACGGTCTCGACAAGTTCACCCCGGATCTGGTCTCCTGGAACGGCGCCGGATTCGATTTGCCGGTGCTCAATTACCGGAGCCTCTTGCACGGCGTGACCGCGGCCCGCTACTGGGAGATGGGGGAGAACGACAGCAGCTTCCGGTTCAGCAACTACCTCAGCCGCTTTCACTGGCGGCACATGGACCTCATGGACATCCTGTCCGGATTCCAGGGCCGCGGCCGGGCGAGTCTCGACGACGTTGCAAGTCTGCTGGGCTTCCCCGGCAAGGTCGGCATGAACGGCGCGGACGTCTGGGATGCCTACCTGCGGGGCGAACTCGCCAGGATTCGCGGCTATTGCGAGACCGACGTGCTCAACACCTATCTGGTCTATCTTCGCTTTGAACTCGTGCGCGGACATCTCAGTCCCGCCGAGCATACGCATGAGCTGGCGCGCGTGCGCAAACTCCTCGCCGATTCGACGGCGACTCACTTACGGGAGTTTGCGGACGCATGGCCCGAGGCCTGAAGCCCGGCCCCGTGCTGGAGGCTGACATCGTCGGCCTCGCGCACGACGGGCGCGGCATTGCGCGCATCGACGGCAAGGCCGTGTTCGTTGCCGGGGCGCTGCCGGGGGAGCGCGTCACGCTGCGCGTCATCAAGCAAGGTCGCCAGATGGACGAGGCCATGCTCGGCGAGATTCTGGTCGCATCGCCGGACCGGGTCGTACCGATGTGCGCGCACTACGGCGTCTGCGGCGGCTGTTCCTTGCAGCATCTCGAACCCGGCGCGCAGCTCGCCGCCAAGCAGTCGCAGCTGCTCGAAGACTTGTCGCGAATCGGCCGAGTCACCCCCGAACAGGTCTTGCCGCCGCTGCGCGGTCCGGTGCGGGGCTATCGGCGGCGCGCGCGTCTCGGCGTCAAATACGTGCACAAGAAAGGCCGCGTGCTCGCCGGTTTCCGCGAGCGGGAGAAACCGTATCTCGCGGATCTGCAGCATTGCGAGGTGTTGGTGCCGTCCCTGCGCTCCCTGCCGCAGGAACTGGCGGCGCTGGTCGAGACCTTGAGCGTGCGGGAGCGCGTGCCGCAGGTCGAGGTGGCGGTCGGCGACGCGGTCACGGCGCTCGTGTTCCGCGTCATGGACACGCCCTCCGAGGAGGACTTGCAGCGCTTGGAGGCTTTCGGGCGGCGCCTCGGCGTGGAGATCCACCTGCAGCCGGGCGGCATCGACTCGGTCCGCCCCTTGCGCAGCGAAGCGCCGCCCCTGCGTTACGGGATTGCGCCTTACGGCGTGAGCATCGAATTCGGGCCGCTCGACTTCGTCCAGGTCAACGCCGCCATCAACGAGGGAATGGTCGGCGCGGCCCTCGATGCGCTCCAGGTGCTGCCCGGCGAGCGTGTGCTCGACTTGTTCTGCGGGCTCGGCAATTTCACGCTGCCGCTCGCACGCCGCGCCGTCCAGGTCGTCGGCGTCGAGGGCGACGCAGGCTTGGTCGCCCGGGCGCGCGCGAACGCGGCCGCGAACGGCATCGAGAATGTCACCTTCTTCGCCGGCAATCTGTTCGCGCCCGAGAGCTTCGGCGACTGGTCGGTCGGGCGCTACGACCGTGTGCTGCTCGACCCGCCGCGAGCCGGGGCGCGCGAAGTCGTGGAGCGCATGGCATCTTGGCGTCCGCGTCGAGTGGTGTATATTTCCTGTCATCCGGGCAGTTTGGCCAGGGACGCCGGGATTTTGGTGGAGACGCAAGGCTACCGTTTGGTGGCCGCGGGGGTGATGGATATGTTTCCGCAGACGACGCACGTCGAGTCGATCGCCGTTTTTGCACTGCGCGAATGACCCCTATCCCATGACGCTGGGCCCGCTCATGATCGACATCGCCGGCACCTCGCTGACAGCCGAGGATCGCGAGGTGCTTGCACATCCCCTGGTCGGCAGCGTCATTCTCTTCACCCGTAATTACCGCGACCGTAGCCAGCTTGCGGCGCTGACTGCTGCGATCCGCGCCCTGCGATCCCCCCATCTGCTGATCGCCGTCGATCACGAGGGGGGCCGTGTGCAGCGTTTTCGCGAGGGATTCACGCGCCTGCCGCCGCTGCGCGCCCTGGGTCGCGGCTTC
>Ga0116226_10005402_pt1 | contig 11409 bp, 7 predicted proteins | sample S1TSphfallax_FD_89692 | JGI IMG/M metagenome (GOLD analysis project Ga0116226, IMG submission 89692) | Host-associated microbial communities from peat moss isolated from Minnesota, USA - S1T2_Fa - Sphagnum fallax MG | ecosystem: Host-associated > Plants > Peat moss > Unclassified | place: USA... | reverse complement strand
ATTATTTTTTATGACATGTGTCCATGTTGTACACATTTAGTTGCACACACAACTGTATGGCTGAAAAATTATACAATACCAAATTTATAGTTGCAAACATCACCAAAATAGTTGCATGTTAGTTGCATAATGACTGGTTGCAAAAGACAAAATTTCTAGTAGTGATTTAGGATGCCATGGAAAATCTATGCATTGCACAAAATCAATGCATTGCTATTTTCTTTCAATAACTTTGAACCACTAGATTGTATTTACAAGTTAAAGTGATTCACTTTTGACAATTTGGGAATCCCTCATACTATTTTATTGTAGTGTATTAATGTGATTTTTTTGGATGCTTAATCTTAGGGCCAAAAAATCATATTTCTTTTTTAAAAATGAATTGCGACCTTTAATTGAATTCCATGATACAATTTTGTGACAAAGTTTATAAGAATTTCACAAATATCATCTTGTATTTTATTTTTTCCAATTTTGTGCTTTTATATAAGGCGTTAAAAAAATTCAAATCATTTTGAAATGGTTTGGAAACCATTTTTCTCAAATTTCCAACAAAACATTTGTCAAGTTTTGGGAAAAGATGTTGCTAATATTTGATTACAAACTATTATGATGAATTTATGTACAAGTTTTTCTTATGTACATTGACATTTGAAAATTCATGCGAATTAAAAAGGTCCCTCCTTCATTTCATGTAAAACATTAATTTACAAATAATTTCATGATTGTGCATAATTATATATTACATAAAAATCATGTACACGAATCTTTTTTCATAAAATTCAAAAACCATTTGATTTAGGATACATAATAATCCACAACCCTGTGCAAAAAAAAAACATATTGGTGACATCTATCTATGGACACTTTAGCTTGCAAATGTCAATGTGCATTCCTTTGAATTGTTGCATCCAATGAAATAATGTACATAATACATGTTTTGAAATTTAATATAAGAAGTGGGCAAAATTTTACAACAACACAATCTTTACTCATGGACAAAAAACACAATTCAACAAACCAAAACCAACTTTTGTGTTTTCAAGACATTGTTAGTAATATATTTCTAGATATTAATATAATTACCCAAATTTATTAATTAAATTGTTGTTGGGTTTGTGTCTACATTATCAACTTGAATACCATGTAGTCATACTAATTATAACAACATCTTCAATAAATATCTAGTTGTGAAATAGAAATATACTTGCTACTAACAATAGAGATAGTAAACATCATTACCCATTGGCTTTTTCCTTTCTTTTGTAGATTTTACCTTAGTACATCTTCCTATTTTTTCCAATTTTTTTGGCCAATTCTTGCTTCATATTTCCTTGTATGTTCTTTAAGGATTTAGATTTTACATCCCTTGCACACACTTCTACCAAAAGTGTCAAGCACACACACAATGGACAAGTAGAACATATACAAGGATTTTAAAAACTTTTACTTTTTAGAATTGGCATTAAATAATACATTATTGGCTGTAATCGCCTAATATATTGTTTGGTATAATTGATTATTTTCTATCATTTCAACATTTAGTACTTATCACTTTGCATTATTGTTTGGCATAATTGATTATTGTTTTGCATAATTGATTGTTGTTATGTTTGTTTGAATATTATTATGCCTTTCTACCTTGTATCTGCAAATCAACCTTCTATTATGATGTACCTAATAAAATTGACTTATTTATAATGATTATAAGAGTTTGTTGGTTATTGTCTTGCCTTAATTCTTTTCATAACATTATCCTTCTCTTAGCTGTTGTAGTGTCCCCACATAGCAACTAAGTCCTTTACAATTGAATCAACATATTTGACTTCTAGCCTATAGTAATAATGTAATGCATAAACACCCAAACATCTCACTATGAATTCTAGTATGCCATAACCATGCGACTCATGGTATTGATTTTTTTTTTAAAATGACATTATAAGCCAAGTATTTTCTCCACCCCAAGTCATCAATTTTCCACATAACCAAAAATTACTTCTCAAAGATGTGTGCTCCAATCATGGGTGGAGCTACATTGACTTGAAAACAAACCTAAAGTCTATATACAAAGTAGTATGTTTATGGGTTATGTAGTATAAAATAAATATATTCCATTTCCATTATTACATGGATGTTGTTTGTTTTAAAACAAGGCTTGGCACTAGCATGTTTTTGTCAAAGTTGGAGAATCCACTCTTGGAGTTTTCATCCCATAAATGTTATAATGATTTTTGGTCTTGATATAATTTATCTCCATACATGTTGTTATGTCCTTGTACTTAGTTCTAGTACCTTCTCCTATTGCTTCCTTGTTATTAAAAAACTTGCCAATTGGAATGATCTTTTTTAAACATCTAAGATTATTTGTACTTCCTTGCCTTTGGTCTACATTGCTTGGGACTTTGTTGCAATTTCTTCTTCTTCACCTTTTTCTTTTCTTTTCTTTTTTCATCTTCCTCCTTTAATTCTTAGATGAAAAATGAGCTACATCCAAAGCATTGATATACCCTTTGGTATGGTTGAAAAACCACCTTCTAACTTTTGTTTACACTTCTTTTAGAACTGAAGTAATATCTTAGGAACCTTACCAACTAATTAGTTATATAGAATTGTTTTGGCTTGGTTCTCAATAGTGATTCTTTCCCATTCTATGATGTTTTGCAAAAACTCTAAAATCCTCTTCATTGCTTTCAATTTGACTTCCTTATTTCTTAATTATTTATGCAATGTCTTTTCTTTTGCCATCATCTTCATCCGGTCATCATTAGAAGCATGATAAGACTATTGTAGTGTTTTTTTCAACTTCTTGATTGTGTCATCCCATTCTTGCAAAATGTCTTCAAAACCCTTCAACTTTTGATACAATGATTCATGTTCTTTCTTCAAATGTCTTGATTTCATGATTTTGGAATGAGATTTTAATATCAACCTTTGCAAATACCTTTAGTTGACTTTTTTACACTTTTTAAAAATCCAAATCCAATTGAACTTGAAAGTCATTCAATTATTTCCATAGCTCTTCACAACACTTTTCTTTTAAAGTCTTCTACTATAGTTTAAATATATTTTTCTTTGCATTTTTTAATGTATTTTTTGCCTTATGGTGGTTGAACTCAATTTGAGCTAAACTAGCTTTTGCTCCACAACATTGTTACTCCAACTTTTGAATGATTTGCCTAATCTTCTCCTATTTTTGTTCCTACGTAATAATCTATAAACTTTTTTTTGCTAATTTTCCTTTTGGTGCTTCATTCTAATTTACCCATTGAACATATTTTTCTTGCTATTGGTATTCACACCTACGACTTCTTCTAATGGTTGCTTTAAACTATTTTATTATGTCTTTTAAACCACTCAAACTACATTCTCCTCCTTCACCGCAATAGTTATTGGTTCCTGATCTTCTTTTGTTTGGTTCAACAAGCCCATGTTTTCAACCTACTATTACGTTGACTCCACCCATCTTTTAGAAGCTAATACCGGTATGAATGATTATAGTTGTGCTGAAAATTGTTCCATCTCCCTTTTTCTATCTTCAAACAATTTTTTTGAAATTTTTCCTTCTTTGTGTTGTTTTATTTCTTGCTCCCTTTCTTGTTTTTCTTCATCATTAATCTCAATGATTTCTTATCCATAGTCATTTGCTTTGCTACAATTGGTGTGGGTTCAACCTCCTTCTTTGTCAATTGTAATGCAAAAACCTCACTTCCAATGTTCTCCTCCACATTGGAATCCCCCTCTTGTCATGCAAATACTTCTACATTTTGGTTGATAGACTTATGTATTATTTATTTCCCTCTTTTCTTCTTTTGATTCACCATAATTGCATGAATTTTTACTATAGGGCATTCATCCATAAAATGTGTTATGTTTTTCCTTGAATTGGTTTCTTCTTCTTCTTTTATAACAAATATCTCCTAATAATACTTATTGATGATAATCAAAATGGTCCTATCAATGTATTTATTGGTTTGCTCACTTTTCTTTGCATAATAAGTATTTCATTTTGTAACTTTTGGGCATACCAAACAACCCAGTTGATGGACCTTCTTTTACTACCTAAATAGTTATTACTAAGGTTCCAAGTGCAAACTTATTCCATTATGAAAAATTGCATCCGTCAAAACCACATTAGCCTGCAATTAAAGCTCAAAAAAATTCATATAAACCATTGTGCAACTACCCCCTTAAAAAATACATGGTATTAATAAATAGATTGCCACATCAAAAAATAATTAATTGTATTATAATTGCAATTGAGTTGAAATTGGGTCTTATATACAATAATTTATATACATCATACATACATATGTAGTCAACCATGTTTGATTTTTTCAAGAGTTGCATTGTAGTTACATGTGGCAACTACTTTAAAATTGTTGTAAATGTGCCACTAAAACAACAACTATGTTACAATTAGTGTACAATGTACATACATGCAATCATGCCATGTGTCCACATTAATTCCATCACCCATTATGGGATACATTTGCAACTAGTTTTTTATTATGATTCCCATCGATACAATTAATAAAGCCACTAATGTGTCACTACTAAAATTTTATTGTTCAACTTTGTTGTGACTACGATACAATTGTTTATAAGTTGATAAGGATACATATTCATATGTAATGTTTTATAAATAATTATTGTTTCAATAATTTGATTATTAAATATTAACTATGTTTAATACATTTACTTATTATGAACTTATTGATTATATCAAATAACTGACTATTAATATGAATAAATAAGTGTAATTCATATAATTAAATTTATATTAGTTAATAAACGAATTACTTATTAAATAATAATTAGATTGGTATTAATCCAAGTTGGGGATATTTCATAATGAATTAAATTGATTATTTAGTTCATCAATAATTACCAAATTGTTGAATATTTAAATTCATTAACTAATTGATTGTTTCTAAGTGATTTATTATGAATTAATTCATTAAAATGACAATGAATAATATCAATTATAAATTAAATTTATTCATATAATTAATTAATTAATTAACCAATAACCTTTTAAAATTGAAACGATAAGTGACTAGTTATATGAATTTAGATAATGAATCATTTAATAATGAATTATCTGAAATAACTAACAAATAAACTAGATTTATTAATTCAAATATTTTTATTTAATGAAAATAATTAATTATCCAATGTTAATTATTTTAATTCATGAACTAACGAATTATTAAAAGTAGACCAATTAATTTAAATAACTAGCTCATTGGTCAATTAATTCAAATAAATAATTAAAATAATTAATTATCAAATATTTCATTCAAAATTTATGTTTTAGATAATTATTTATCATAAAACCAAATAAATTATTTTGATAGGTAATTAATTCAAAGTAGGTCCTACTTGTCTACCTACCTATGTAAGTAGGTAGCTAGGTCTTAAGTAAAATACGTAAGTATGTAGGTTTTAGGACCTACCAACCTACCAACCTATGGTTACGTACAACCTTTCTAGCTACTAATATAGATATTTTTGAAAAAATCCAAAATACAATTAATATGCCATGTGGTATTTTTTTATTATGTCATGTGTCACAATCTCAAATCATCATTAATAATCATAATGGACAATAGAGATCAATATTTGAGAAAATAATAATTTTATGTCCAAAAAACTTCATAATGCCACATGTCATATTTTCATGGATGGATGACAACTAATGACATCATCATGACATCATGGGTGCAATTATAATGAAATCACATAATAGTTGAAAATGAGTTGTTTTGATAGAGTTGCAATTGGGTTGTAATGAGTTGTGTTGCATATACGATGAATTGCAACTTTGCAACTCATGCAACTTGTCCATTAACACTAATGGCATATAAATACAATGAGTTGCAAATGTCTGATGCAACTCAAAAATTGAGTGACGAGGCCAATTGTAAACCACCCCTTTTTTTCATAGTGTTTCTTTGCTTTAATGTGAAGGTTTTGATTAATGCCTCCAATTTCAAAATCTTCAAAGGTCCATCAACCTTGGTTATGATGTAACCAAATCAAAGAACATAATGATTTTTCTCCTTTCCCATGAAATAAATGGTTATAGAAGTATTATAACCTTTTAGGTTGAGAAGGACTCCAATACAAATCTACAAATAAGTAATGCAACTTGAATTGCTACCAACTTTTGTTGTTTTGCCTCTACAAATGGAATCAATTTATTGGTCTTCTTTTCTTCCATGAAATTTTGCACCTTTAGTTCTAGTTCTTTTCCAATTCATGGTCACACTATGCTCATTCTTCTTCTTAAAACACTCTATAACTCCCTTCCGGTATGACTACACACTAAGACATAGAACAATAAAAACTCATGTTGATTTTTGTCCTTGAATTGAAGCCCCACAATAAAGTTAATAAGTGAAAATATACTCCCACCAAATGCCAAAATGCTAGATACAACACCTTACATAAGTTATAATAATCATGAATATATTTTACAATCAAATACATGTGCTCCCATTTATATCATATCAACCAACTCATTATTTGTGATCTTTCCACCTATTCATGAACTTTAAAGAAAAAATCAAAATTTAAATTATAACCACTCCAATCAAAACCTTATATAACAATATCTTCAATGGTGGAAAGCAAACTTGGGAAAAACCCCCAAATATGGGAAACATTCATTCATGCTTCCAAATAGAGGTTGCAAAATGGCCTAACATACTCATAGTATTTTCCTAATAATCATCATTTAGCTTCTGAATTAGAACATGTAATGGGCCAAAAGCCACTACCATCAATATTTTCTATGTTTTTTTTTATTTAAGTTAACTTGCAAAGTACACGGATCATAAAACAAGCAAGCATGCATGCCCAATTATAAATAACAAGGTAGCCTTTTGACTATGAAAATAAATTGCATTGTCCATTATTGACTCCTTGATAATTTGATCCTCATTGTAGGTCGATGAAAGTCTAATTCACCCCCACTTCACAAAATTTTTTTGCTTTTAACTAACTTGACCCATGTCTATTAATGTAGTGGTCTCACAATGAGGCATTCCCAAGTTTATCAAAGTGTATTATTGTTAAATAACTTCCTTGATCCAAATTTTAACCAAGTTATCCCAATAAATAAACTTGTCAATCCTAGTTGCCAAGTTAATTGTTCTCCCCAATGTTCAAGAGCTCATAGCTTTCTTAAATGGTATCTAAATTTGAGAACTTAAGGCTCTATCATGTACAACCATTAAAAGTTCTCCAATGTTGTAGTAAACTCTTCAATTGGACTTGATTTGATATGCTCAAATTGGACCACTCAAATGATCAAAAGGCATTTTGGTAATTTCATTTTGAACCTTTCAAATTCACATAACTTTTAACTCCCATGCTTATTTTGAGGATGTGACCCCAATTTATTTTAATACTCTTTTGAAATATTTCCAATGATATAAAAAAATGTTCAACATGGACAAGGTTTGGTCCCCCAAAACTTTGGGACACCTTGGGACTTCCAATTTCCAAAATGAAAGTGCACTTGAGAGTCAATAGGGCTCCTTTTCATGCACCCTCCACACTTCCATTTCACCTAAGGATTGTATTTGGATTCTTTCCATGCCTTGGGGAATTTTTTTGGCTCATTTCCCTTGTCTTGTCCCAACCTTGGTTGTGAACCCAATTTGCTAATGTTATGACATGCAAAACATCTTCTTGATTCCATAATTTAGGATTATTTATAAACCTTAAACCTTTAAACCCGTAAGCCACTTTAAAACAATGTACACATCATATGTACAACATCTATTAAAAATCCAATGCCAATCAAAATCACAAGATGAATAGTCTAATTTGAATGACATATTGGCTTAACACTTTAAAAACATTACATTAGACTTGAAGCATTATATCATAGTCTAATCCTTGTTAACACATATGAGGGAAACAAGACTATTGTTGTAACTTTGAAACTTCATAATTTCTCCATTGTTTCCCATTTGATTTATGAAAAGGTCTTCCTAATTGTTTCCATTCAATAGTCCATCAATGTTTGGTGCAAATAATGATGAAACTAGAGGTGAAATCCAAATTATTCTATGAAAATCACTTTTACAAAGTAACATAAAACTTGAATATCACATACGAGAAGACATCTCCAAGTGTTTATCACTTTTCATTTTCATACATTATAATAGCCTTCACTTGTAGCATTACAATGTTGCAAGAGCTTGTCACCTTGGTGGAACATTTAATCCAAGTTCATATATGGGAACTAAAAAATGTGTGAATAGCTTGCAAGTATGAAGTTCCTTGCAATTCATACAAGTTAAAATAACCACAAGCACACATGTACTCCATGGAAATGTAAATGACATTTTTGAAACTCAAATTGCAAACCATAATTTGTCAAAGACCTAAAATGGGAAGCACAACAAATCATACCTAATTTGTTTACCTAATTAATGTTATGTTTCATGTAGGAAAAATAGTCCATCATTAAAATCCTAAAAGAGTAAATTTTTTTGTGGTCATGTTGTAAACTAGACATGTTAAAATGGTATGAAAACATACTTTTGCACATGTCAACACATAAAAAAAATGTCAACATTATTCACCTCAAATTATAACATTAGATCCATAAAGCACAATATTCACATCTATGACACACAATATATCAAGTTAGTTTTTGTTTCATCAATGACAAATGTTTATTTGATAATACTTCACAAGCATAATTTTGTTGAACATCAAAACACAAAAAAAAACATAGATGCTTTCAACAACATTTCAATAATATTTTTCTAGTTTCCAACAACACAATTGAAACAAATATTAGTTTGGGTACACAAGTTTGAAAATTAAAGTGAACATTAATTTTTATTAAAGACAACACTTTTCTCACAAAGATCCATGTGATAAACCAAAGGAATGACAAAAAAGTTTGATAGATAATTCCAAATGAATGGAACATTATTCAACATTGAAAGAAAGTTGTGATGCAAACAAATTTGATTGGCTTGGCATTCGAAACAAATATAATTCAATGGAGTGTAGTGCGCACTCAGAAGTAGTTAACTAATGATGAAAGTTAACTAATTATGTTTTAAAAATATATTTCATATAAAGATTTGAACCAATTTCCGAAATTGGCCATATTTGACTAATATCTTCTTCTAGCACATTTCAAATGACCATGCCCATGTATTAAAGGCTAATTTGTACATTGCACAAGCTTCCAAATTTGAAATATTATTTTTGCCATACATTCATGAGCATACCTTAATCTTGAATTGAAATTTGACAAACAATCCCAATCCAAAAAATGGACCAACCCTTACAAATGTGTTTAAAGGTCATGCAAAACATCATAATTTTTGAAAATATGTCTTTGTGGGGTTGTAGGAGATTTCAAGTTGAATGTTTCAATAAAATAAAATAAAATAAAGTGGATGAGAATTGGAAAATTACCACTATTGAAAGTTTAAACTTTTTAATTTTATGCAATTTTTAAAATTGCAAGTTTTTGGAGACTAGGACCAAGATGTTTTGTTCCATTTGCTGTAACATAATTGGTGGTGAATGGAAGGCATGCATATGATTCATGTGAAAAAAAAACTATTAAAAAAAGAGTTGAAATGAATTAGAAATGGATGGTCAAAGTTGAAAATCTAAGAGAAGTTTTTAAAAAAACATTGATTTTGATCGATTTGAAGGTAAACAAAAATCTTGGAAAGTTTGGGACTGAAACCAGGAATGGCACTCCAACATCTGATTCAACTCTTATTTAAAAATGTTGAAAACATTGGGCGACAAAACTTTTTCTTAACTTTCGCATCAATATTGCATAGGGTTGTCAAGAACATCCTATCATGTTAGGTAGCTCACAAAAAATTCTTATAATGAGCAACCAAAGTCAAGAAACTCACATTAGAAGAATGGGCCTACTCAATGACATGGCAACTCCAACACATGTGTGTCATATTTTGAAGCCAATGCTCTCAACTAAGAGAATTGGGAGGGGGTTGGACCAAATTGGTCCTGCTTGATGTTGTAGGGTTAAACACGTAACGTTGGGGATGTAGCCATTAGCAACAACCTTAGGGAAGCTTATACAAGGCATTTAGCAAAATTGTTAAAAACTATCCACAACTTCAATTTAAAAAAAAAAAGTGAACGTATATTTTTGAAATGTTAATGATATGTGCATTTGAAAATTCAATGTACATATGTGAATTTATTAATTTACATTTCAAAAACATCATTTTGGGATATCATACTTAGAATCACAGTCTGTTAGCACCAATAATTCCAAAACAAACAAACCTTCTGAAAATGTGTTAACATGTTCCTAATTATGAAACAACCACAACAGATTAATTTCTCACCTCTTAATCAAGAATGGAGTTCTACCTAGAGGGCCATGCTTATAGAACTCAATTTCCACCCACTAAATGTTTTTTTTCATTGTTACATGTTTTTCACAATAGATTTGAAAGCCATTTAAGATGAAAATGTTGGTTCATTTATGAAAAAATGTTGGGAAACTGCATCCAAAGTACATTTTTTCTGAGTTGAAAGCACACAAGTTGAAAAAGGAACAATGTTTAATCTGCAGCATTTGCAGAATCATTTCTTCATAATTCATTGCTAAATACTATCATTGAAGATTGTGACCCACTTACAATTGAACTTACAAATCTAACTTGGCACTACAATGCAGAAATGGGCATGATAACAATGCCCCAAAATCATCAGACTTGCACAAGGAAGATTTGCCTCACACACTCACCTCTCCTACTCATTAGATGAGGTGCCTCTCAAGTTCAATTTTTGTTTTATGGCAATGAGCCAATTCGATTGGCCCATCACTCAGAAAAAAAGAAACCATGGAGGCTCCCTCAAATAAAAGGTTTTAATTTGAAGTATAGTGTTTCTCCTCTTTGGGCCAGCTATAAAGGTAAAAGAAGGACAGCATTTGCCAAAGCATATGGGATAAAAGTGAGGTGCTACAGGGAACTCTTTGGGGAACATGTCAGGAACTTGGGGAACTCTTTACCGCCCCCCCCCAACGGGGGAAAAAAAAGCTTGCATGGAAAGTGAACAGTGGACAGTTGACTCTCCACACCAAACACAACTTGAAAAAAACCCTACCCCTCCCCCCCAACCCACAAGACAAAAAAGGGAGACCTCTCGCCCCTTCCCTCCATGACATGACTTCTCATTGGTTGCATGGAAATTCTATTCCTAAAATTGGCTGCCACTATTTTTGGCCTGGACTAATAGCTCTTCCTAAGAACACACGACCTATTTACCTTGGGGTTAAACTGTTGAGATTACTTCTACAATACTAAAGGAATTTGATAACCTTAGAAAGGAATCCACCTTTCTAAGGTAGTCACTTTTCTCATTTAAACTTCCCCTTTT
>Ga0116226_10005401_pt1 | contig 11410 bp, 16 predicted proteins | sample S1TSphfallax_FD_89692 | JGI IMG/M metagenome (GOLD analysis project Ga0116226, IMG submission 89692) | Host-associated microbial communities from peat moss isolated from Minnesota, USA - S1T2_Fa - Sphagnum fallax MG | ecosystem: Host-associated > Plants > Peat moss > Unclassified | place: USA... | reverse complement strand
TATCAACATCCGCTCTGTCTGTGTCGACTCTCTCTAGTGACCCAAGCTGACAACGTTTAGGTTAGTGCTGCAGGAGCAGTGCTACTCTACTTGAGAGAGAGACCGACCTAGTCTATAAAAGACACCGTTAGGCCTACCTTCACTCCAGGTCCCAGAAGGGACCAACTAGTTAGCTTTCTTGATCACCTTTCAATGGAGCCATATTTATGTTTGTGAAAACCAGTGTTGGCTAGATTGGGGCTTTTTAGAAGGACTGTCAAGGCTAGGTCTTAAGTTTTTTCTTAAATGGACGACCCATTTAAGGAATATTTTCAAAGACTAAAACCCTGTTTGTTTTGGGGGCCATGTCCAATCTTGGTTTGAAGGTCGGTTCTGGGGTTTGGGGGTTAATGGTTCTAAACTTTACATAATCCATTGATTTCAATGTCAAGCCAAGGTGGGTTCTAGAGCTTTTATGGACTTTTGGAACATTCAAAAGAAAGTCCCCCCCTTGTTAAGAGTGACGGTGGTAGGAATGTTAACACCTATTCTATTGCTATTCAATGTATATCTCATGATATACTTAAATTTGCATCCTACCAGGGCAATATTGGAAGTCCAAAGATTTACAATAGCAGTATATATGTATATTTGAATTATTTGGGAGAATTATTCTGGCAACTCACTCCAAGCAGTGATTTTTTTTTCACAAATGTTCGCTACTTTACAATGTTTTTGAGAAAAGAACAAGATGTTTTGAACCGTAAAATGCATGTGTTTTGCCACTTTTGTGACATCAAAATTTTATTATATAAAACTCTGCCTCTATTTAAGTGTGGAGGTGACATATATTAGCAGTTGCCAACTCTTTTCATTCAATGTTCTGTTTTGCACATATACATCATTACAGACACATTTGTAGAGCTTAGAAAAATGAACATTTCTATGTCACAAGATTATTTTTTGTGCTCATTACTCAATATATCCATACTTCAAACTGGACTTCAAATGAGAAATTCTTACGATTATGCATACATGGCTTGAACATGATCAAGTCACCACATGAACAATTACAATATTTTAATTACAAGAGAAATTTTAAAATATTCTATACTTGGACCTCACCAGTGTTGGGCATATATCTCAAAATTTTGGATATCATACCAGATATTATAATTGATACCTATTGGATATCACAATTTGTGATATCTGGGGTGATATCTTGAGTGTCAAATCTCAAAGTTATGGGCTTCAGACATGTAGTATTCGGATTATGAATTTTTTGCCCATATATAGATATCATGTTAGGTGGTTAGGTTTGAGTCTATTTATTTATTAATTTAAATTTAATTAGGAGTTAGGTGTTTAGTCCTTCGAACCTTATGCATCATGCTATTGCTCTATAAAGGGGACCAAGGTCATGCTTGGGCCCCATTTTTTTTAATAATAATTGTTTTGCGATGTGTGTTTTCTTGTGTTTGTCTCTCTTTGTTGTTAGCTTTTTGTCACGCATGGTGTTAAAGCTTATTATTGTTTCCCTTCACACAATTGTTGTTTTGCTTCCCTTCCCACTACTTGAGCCTCATTTTTTTATGATAATTTTCTTGCATTTGTCTCTCTTTGTTGTTCGCATCTCTTTACATGTTGTGTTAATGCTATGACTTACCTTTGCACAATTGTTATTTTGTTTCCCTCCCCACTACTATTGTTTCCCTTTGCATTGGTACAATTTCCTTCCATACTATCATTGTCATTCCCTTTGTGCAACTATTGTTACATGCTTCAAGTACTTGCTTCTTCACATTAGTACTATTATTGTGCCTTTTCTTTGTGTTACTTAGAGTTTGTATTGCTTTCATTTTTTGCATTTTGTAGGTCAAGGTTTAGAATTTGGGGCTAACTAATGACATTGTTTAATGAGGTAGTTTTTTTTTTTCCATTTTTTGTTTCCCTCTGTTATCCTTTGTTTTTAAGATTAAAAAATTGGTTTGTTGTTATTATTTTATTTAGTTTCATTATTTGATTTTCTTTTTACCTTTTCTTTCGTAGGTTTTTGTACAAGTCTTTTGTACATTAAGGTAATTTTTTGCACATCATTTTTATAACGAAAAGTGAGTTTTATTTTTGCTTGTAAATGTTAAAAATCTTTACATTAGTTTTTTTGTACATTCGTATCTCACCATAAACCATAAACCAAGACATTTGTTTACAAAAAAAATTGTTTATTTGAATTTTTTGACCTTTAGCCTTATTGAACATAGTGTGAAAAATGGAAGGTTCCAATGGCAAGGAAAATACAATAATTTGAAATGAAGTTTGTGAAATGTTTCTAAATAAAGCTAAATGTGAAAATGAAATAATGGAAGAAACTCAAGAAAATGGAGGTTTGCAAATTAAAGAAAGTAAAAATCCAAAAAATATCCAAAAAAAAAAAATTTAGAATTATTGCAAATTTCCCAAAGGAAAAAATGAAGTCCTTATGATAGAAATGTCTTATGTTTGTCACTCTTTTGTGTGAATGACAATGCAAAAGTGATATATGATGCACTTCATATCATACATTATATGTTGTGTTATTTCAATTTTATGTTTTCTTTTACCCCAAGAAAAAAATTATATATATTATGTTAAGAAAACATCTAATATCTTATTATAAGACAAGAGAAATAACATGTTTATGAAAACATGATGCATATCATTTTAAAAATTTGATAAAATTTGAAAAGGTCAACTTAATAATGAGAGGAAGCTAAGAAAAACAACTTGTTAAAAAAAAGGTAAATATATCAAGTACATTCTTCTTCTTCTTTTTGCTTTCAAAAACCCTTTCAAAAAAGACAATGTGGAGCAAAAAGATTTTTGAAAATCTTGCACTTTTGCTTATAATAAACCATTTGCACTTATAATTTATAAAAATTGTATGGCTAAAACATTTGATCTTCCATTTTTGTCCTCAAGTTTATTTTGTTCCATGAATTTTTTTTTCCAATGATGTTTTGCTTAACTTAGTGGAAAAAACCTAACATATGTTTTGTCTTTCTTGGACTAATGTCATTCTACCACTACTAGTTTTGATCTTTAGATTGTCATGATGTGTAATGTCATGACATTTGGTGTCATAAGGGTGTAAATCCATAGTAAATTCTACTGAACAAAAAAACTAAAACCAGTCAAAGATAAAAATTAATCAACCAAAAAATATGCACGCACAGATATATATAATGCACAAGAAGAGGTTAAGATGAACTTCTCATGTATATTAAATTGAATCAAAAAGAAGGAAAGAAAACGTAGTGTATATAAACAATAACCGTGTAATAGCCACCGTGAGCATCTAGAAATCCAATATGACTATGGAAAAAACTTTCCTTGACAAAGGAATTCTAGAAAAATTAACAAGAGAAAAGAAGAGCTTGGCCTTTTATATAATTGTCAACAAAGTTGAAACCTTAAACAAGCCATAACCTTAAAACACCTAATAGTGTACAGTAACCTAAAACGTACATTAACATTAAAAACGTACATTAACCCTAAAGGCATGATTGGCATGCCCGTAACCAACCATCATGTATGAGGCCATGCATACGAGCATGACAACTATTGTGACGTGTAATGTTGTGACGTTTAGTGTCATAAGGGGGTAAATCCATAATAAACTCTACTGAACAAAAAGACTAAAACCAGTCAAAGGTAGAAACTAATCAACCAAAAATAGGTGCATGCACATATATATACAATGCACAAAAGGAAGCTAAAATTAAATTCTCATGTATCCCCCCCAGACTTGAACCGAGAAAAATGTGGCATGGTCTAAGTAGAAATCAAGGTGTTGTAGGAGAACATGATGAACAATACCAAATGTCAATGGGAACTTGAATGAAATCTAGCTTGAGGCAAAATAAATGGTATCCACCATTACAATTATCGCAAAGCAACATCTGATCAACATTGTCTGTCCTTTGACATACCTAACATGGATAGTCAACTGGAGGAATCCAAATCGACATGATGATGGTAGGATCCAATTTCGGCAAGTGGCAAGGTGCACAATTTTCGAAATGATCTTGAATTATGCATTTGTTAACTCTTTGCAATTCCAACACACCTGAAGGATTTATCGTTTTAATCCTCAAGATAATGCGATCGAAAGAAATGTCTAAAGTATCTTTAGGTTGCCACTAAAGATACACAAAGTCACCAACATCAAATTGTTTCACCTTAATTTAAAATTGTCGCCTTGTGTGTGTGCATACCGTAAAGTGTCTCAATGTTGTGTAATGGACAAGTTTTCCATGGCCATGGGCATAACCCTCCTAAATAGAGCAACCCTCTCTGTGATGACCCTAGCCCAAGTGGTTGGGGAATCCAAATCCACAACCTGGTCCATTTGAGCACAATGGAAGAAGGTGGAATGGGATGTCTCCCAAAAAATAAAAAATAAGGAGCAAAATGAAGCAAAGAGGCATGTTTGGACATCTTGTAACCCATGGTGATGTAAGGTAAGGCTAGGTCCCAATCCTCTTTGTTCCCAACGAAGCAAATCTTCCGAAGTCCCTTCTTACATGTTTGAACCATCCTCTCTACAAGGCCATTAGCTTGGGGATGATCCCTTGAAGTCCGGTGATGGTCAATGAGAGCATGATCAAATAGGTCTTCGAATTTTCCTTCAAATTTTGATCCTTGATCAATAAGGCATTCAGCATGAGCCCCAAACCTACTTAGGACCCGTTGTAAGAAAGTTTGGCTGGTGTTGTGTGATAATTTGTCTAGCAATGTAACAAGTTCAACCCACTTTGAAAAATGCTCAATCATAATCATGATGTAAACATTACCCCTAGAGCTCTGTGGTAACTTTTTAACTAAATCACACGACCAACAATAGAACATGCCCTGAATAGGGAGTGGAGAATCGAGAGCTATCGAGAGGAGAAGGCAGTTTTCACTCAATCACATTGTTCACACCTAGCAATGACGTCTTGAACTTGAACATACATACCTCTCCAATGGTAATGAAGAGCAAGAAGGCTATAAATATGTTTAATTCCAAAATGTCGAAGCTCCAAATGTACTTTCTGAATAAAACTAGGCCGTTCATGTGGTGGAAAAACCACTTTGTTGCCTTGTGGTAAGCATCAAACGAGCTGATTGTCCCTCAATGAGTAGCATTTGGACCGATGTTGAATGTGATCCTGATGACTTGATGTAACTTGGGGAGGGTATTCCCCATGTTAAAGAAACCTCAGAGTGTGCAAGTCCTCCCATATATCCACAATGGGATGCTCAACCAGGTTACATTGTAATAGTGCAAAATAATTATATGCATAAGATACATGTATTGCTAGAATCTTATTAAAGCTTTGCTTGGCTTCTAAAAAACCTTCAGAAGTAATGAAGGGTCCCCACGACATGGTATCCGCGTTTTGATGTGTAATACCAAGTTCGTGAATAACCTTGAACTCATACTCTTGAAGTAGAAACGCCCAACGAACTAACTTACCAATAAGCTTGTTGTTGGTCATCAACCACTTGATAGGCTGGTGGTCGGTATACAAAGTGAACTTGTTGCCATAAAGATAGCAGCTAAAATGTACGACGGCCCATACAACAATAAGATACTCCCCCTCATATGAAAAGTAGTTGGTTTTAGCCTTGTTGTTACTTTTGAATGCATAAGCGATAACGTATTCCTTGCCTTCCTCATCAAGTTGACCAAGAATAGCACCAATACCAATAGCACTTTAGTTAGTGTGTATAATGAAGACCTTGCTGAAATCAAGTCTTCTTAGAATTGAGAATTCTGAAAGCTTTTCCTTGAATGTATTGAAAGCTTCTTAAACATCTTCACTCCATGTCCAAGCAACATCATTTTTTAACAATGCATAGAGAGGATGAACAATAATACTAAAATATTGGACATAAATCATGCAATAATTACATAGTCCGATGAAACTCCTCAAAGTGTGAACATCAATAAGATTGGGCAACTCCAAAATGGTTACTATTTTGGCCCAATGAACCATAATACCGTTTGGCAAAATTTTGTGTCCAAAGTAGACTACTAAGGTGACAACAAACTCACATTTTTTAGGATGGATCTTCATATTGATTTTGTTGAACCTCTTGAATAACTTTTCAAGATGAGCCAAATGTTACAAAAGTCCTTTACTATGCATTAAGACATCATCTATGTAACATTTCTGGAAATTTGCCCCTTTGAGAACTTAATCCATGATTTGTTAAAAGAATACTGGTGTATTCTTCAATCCAAAAGGCATCACAAGCCATTCCCACAACTTGTTGCTTCCATGGAATGCCGTTTTTTTTCGATCCTTCACAATGAACACAATCTGGTTGAAACTTTGCTTCAAATCCACAATTATGAAGATGTTTGAGTCTCCAATATTACCAAACAATTCTTTAGGGATGGGCATGGGGTACTTTTCCTTAGGTGTAACTAGGTTTAAAGGCTTATAATCCCTACACATCTTTTTTACAGTCCATAATCTAATTGAATCCTTCTTTACTGGCATTATTATAATGGCTACAAAATTAGAACTTGATGGCTGAATGAAACCAATGTCATGGAGCTTTTGCATATTTCATCTACTAGTTCCCACTCATGCTTTTTCAACCTATGTTTCCTACGATAGATGGGTGTCTCATTTGTAAGGTCTATAGAAAATTGCATGGTCTTACACCTATCTAAGTCTTTCATTGAAAATGGGACACACATTTTCATATTTAATTAACAAGTCTATGACTTGGTTTCTTTCCTTTTTTGTGAGTTGGTTCCTTATAATGAAAGGGTAGTTGGAAACACATGGAATGGAGTTGGAAAGTGTGTTTAAAAAACCTGGTGTATTGGGTTTTCCATTATCCAATTACGCAGATTCGTAGAAGGTTGTAATTGTTTTTCTAGAAGTTGATGTACCTCCAGGTGTATTAGAAATAACTGTAGTCAAATTACATGGTACCTCCTCCCCCCCATGCTAAAAATGAAGTGTAGAGTGTTGAGGATAGGCAAGCGTATTTGGTCAAAGTGCCATGTAGTCGCATTGCCATAACTGCAAGCTAATTGAATAAATGTTGGTGTCATGTGCATTTGAAAGAGTATGTAGGTTACCAACAACCATGTAAGGGATTTTAGGTCCATGCCTCTCCCTAGTAGAGCATTACGCTCCAATCTAATCACCTTGGTGTAACTAGTAATGCTAGTTTGGAACCACATAGCCCTTTCTCTTTCTTTTGGGCTTGGTTCATCCCAAGTGGCTAAAACATGACAATACATCAAGCCTAATCCATATCCTTGAAAGGCGCGTGCTCCTAGGAAGGAAACAAAGGTGGGCCAAACACCTCTTGGTTTTCCTATTGTGTTCGTAGGAAACCAAGGAGCTTTCTCTTGCCTTGTAACTAATTGGCAAAAGCTCTGATCATCCAATATGTGAAAAACCTGCAGGTTGGGGTCTTTGATGGTGTATCTTAGAACCAATTGCAAAATTGAAAGTGGTGCAAGGTTGGTCCATTAGTTGCACAACCGGTGCGCATAGGAATTGCATTGTGTTGCATCGAGCAGAAATGGCTTTCCAAGGTAATGCTAGACTAGCGTGTAATGTTCTTGGACTTTCTCCCTTTGGTCAAGTTGAGAAAGGGTGTTCTCAATTACATAACCAAGGGTAGGAGAAATGGATTGAGCCCAAGTGATTAATCGTTCCATGTTTATGAAAAGACCGAATCTTGTGTCACTCAAGCCTTCTACAAATCCAGCCGCTGAAAATCCTTGACACTCCCAACTTAAAATGATGAGGTCCACGAGGCTAAGTAATTTCATATGCTTCTTCTAAATTAATTGTATGTTAGTGGGCAAGAAAATGAAATTGGCCTTCCATGCGGTGGTTGCGAACTGTTGTGGAAATCTAGCTTTGAGTTCCATCTTTATCAATGCTACCATTTGCCTTGCAATAGGATCAATGTCTACATAGAAATACCTTTGAACCAACATCCTTAATTGTAATAAGGCTTCGAGACTTGTACCAATACCACCAAAGAACTATAGTAATGTAATCCCCTCCTTATGTAATGTCCAAGTGATTAGTTAACAAAGTATTAGTTTAATCAGTTCACCATGGCTCTCCATGTTCTCAAAAACTAAACAAAGCTTTGACCAAGGGCTTGCGAGCTACTTTGAACCTTTGTAAAACCCCTGGTTTGTGTTGAATGTTAGTAGGAACCACCTTCAAGCTTTTAATAGCTTTGGTGTAAGCTGTCTCCTCTTCATCTCCCTCTATCCACTCATGGCTAGCTTGTTGGATGTAGGAAATAGTGTGTGCTTCCTTGAGCATACAATGGTGAGCCATAGGATTATGGTTCCCATGTAAATCAAGGGGTATGTATCCCCAGTGGTGGCCATCAATCTCCTAATCCATTTGATAGTACGCATGTTCAAACTAGTTGTCAATTATGAAGCCTAGTGGAAACATGGCCTCTTGCCCAATGAACACATTGTAACTAGTGGCATTGGTGACTAAACATCTGACCTGTAGGCAAAACTCTTGACTTGTACTTTCATTGGAATTAAGTGTAATAAAATCTGAGCTCTCCCCAAGTACCTCCTTTACACTAGCAATGCGAATTTGCCACATAGATTTTCGTAGTTTTGAGTTAAGCATGCCCATCTTTTTGGTGAATTGAACTCCAAGAATCACTAGTTGGGCACCTGTATCAATAAGTACCACTCTAGGTGTATGTCTTCCAACCTAGATTATTGATTTAATATTGTCGACAATGGTAACTTCGATGGTGATGGAAATTCTCTCACTAGGCAACATGTTCAGAAATGAATGAAAAACTTCGTGGAGATAATGGTTATCCACAATGCCATTGCTGAATAACAAATCCATAAGCGATATGTTTTTAGCTCATTTATAATATGTGAATGTAGAATCAAAAGTAAGAGAACCCACTTGTTTAACCATGCTAGAACTAATGACTAGATTACAAATGCCATCTTCAACACATGAGCCAATCGAGTGTTTCTCCAAGGTGTTGGATGGGACCCTTGTAGCATGTGGATCAGGGATTGGTAGAGGACATGATGTAGTGTTTAGGGTATCCTTTAGTATTGCAATTATGTCCTTTGTGCTTATTATTAAATCTTGAAAACTAAACAATGGTGTATTCATAAGCTTTTATTCCATTTCACACATTTGAAGTTGACATTCCATAAAGTGATCAGTGGAAAATTGTGTGTTTTCTTGATGTACATGTATTCTTGGGACATGAGAATTTGATGCCTTAGTAGTTTGTGGTGTAGTAGTCTCCTCCCCCCTTACCAATAATGTGCGTTCTTCTTTCTTGTTAAAATGACAAAAAGATTACGGCATGACTGCTTGAGCTCCTTTAGCCTTGCTAATAGGACTTGAACCATATGCAAGTCCATCCATCTGAATTACTTGCTTAATGGCAAAAACTCTAGGTGCCACACTAGCTTTTTGTGCCACAAAGTAAGAAGGGTAAAAAGAAGTGGTAAATCAGAGTTATTTCCATTCCGAGAATTTGATCAAACAAACAATTTCCTTATGTCCCTTTTCCCCACAATAATCACAAAAGATATCTTTGGAAGGAATGTTCCACTCACTAACTTTGTGGGCAAGATTGCCACAGTAGTTGTAAGAAGGTAGGATGGGTGTAGCCGAATGCATCGCTTTAGCCCTTGAAAAAGAATGTGATGATTTGGTTGGCACAACTGGTGGAGGCTGAAGCCTTGAACATGATGGAGGCCTCATAGTACTGGCCTCGTAATGTGCATGAGCCAATTCTAACTTTTTAAAAGTGTTGTACACATCCAACAAAGTGTACAAGTTTCCAAATTTTGTAGAAACTCATTGCAAAACCTATGCATGGAGTGTTGGAGTACCTTCCAACAAACGAAGATACCAATGGGCAACTTCCAAATCTTTGATGTTCAAAATATCCTCTATAAGCTTGAAAAGCGTCCTATAGAACATTTTGAGGGTTTCATCTTGAGGGTTTCATCCTTCTGTCGAAAGAAGGTGGCGAACTATAAAATTTTCTTAGACCTCTTAACTGGAAATTCCAATTTAAGAATTTGAAATAATTCCCCCATTGGATTAGCAAAAGTTGGTGCATTGATGGTGGGAGGAATGTTTGCAGTAGTAGCAATGGGTTGTTGAGGATAAAGGTTTACTAAAATAGGTACCAAATATGGATTACCGGGTATAGTCCCATGATGTGCAATGGCAACTTGCAGCACAACTTGAGAGGTGGTGGCGATGGCTGTGGCATAAGCTAAATTGGGGATTTAGGTGACACCTAAAATCTTCAGAGAATGTTGTTCGTAAACATCCAATGCTTCATAATGCACATAACAGGCCAATTGTTTGAATGTGAATGTTTTGGTGTAATTAGCGCCATACTTGAGTTCCAATTCATAAACCACATTTGAGAAAGTTGCCTTGAACTCTTTTAAAGAAATGGTACCTGGTTTTTCATTAAACTTCTCAATTCTCCCTGAAGAATTGTTGACCTCCATGGTGTATATGGGTGTAAAGGTAATGACTTGTAATGGAATATACGATGATGGTGTGAAAGTCGGTGTGGCAACAAGCGTAACCCTTCTAAATGGACTTTGATGTATCGTTGATGTAATGTAACTTGAACCTAAATTCTTGGTAGGAGTTGTACTAGATCACGATGGTGCTGTAGACGCTTGATGGTACCCTTGTGAAGATCGTGAGCTCAAAAAAATTGACTCAAATGATCGTGTGTTATTTCGTACTTAATACCTTGGCTTTCGTTGAACGATAATGCTTTCATCATCCGAAAACATGTATTAATAAGATTATGTAAGTGTATGTATTAATACAAAAATAACGTAAGTATATGTATTAATATGAAATACATAAATGTATATATTAATATGAGAGTATGTAGATGTATGTATTATTATTTTTAATAAAAAAACTTATATATGATTTGAAAAATACAATATCGAATATGTATGTACACAATACATATGATTTGAAGAATATTGCATGTCAACGGGGATGAATGGCAACAAACAAAAGGGGCTGGACAAACGGGCATTGGACATCAAACATCGAACAAAACTGTGATGAACGGCAACAAATAACAATGTTGATGGAATTGTGATGGACAGTAACTATGACGAACAATGATAATAGCAGATGGCGAACAATGACAAACAATAGACGATGATGGTGTTGTAAAGTGATCCACATTCGCAAGCTCTACAACGATAGTGTGTAAACAAGAAGAATTTTTTTTTTTTTTTTTTTTTTTTCTTCAACGGATCTTTTAGCTTTTTCCTTTTAGCTTTTTTTCAAAGAGTCGGTAGGGATGGAAGTAAAGAAATAATTTTTGAAAAAATAAAGAAAGCGAAGTGTTTATTAAT
>Ga0116226_10005400_pt1 | contig 11411 bp, 12 predicted proteins | sample S1TSphfallax_FD_89692 | JGI IMG/M metagenome (GOLD analysis project Ga0116226, IMG submission 89692) | Host-associated microbial communities from peat moss isolated from Minnesota, USA - S1T2_Fa - Sphagnum fallax MG | ecosystem: Host-associated > Plants > Peat moss > Unclassified | place: USA... | reverse complement strand
TCCGGTTCTAATCGCACTTAAAAAAATTACTTCGCGTAATCTTTCAATTAATTCAACTGTTTGAGAATCGGATTCAGATGGTAAAAGCATATCCAGAGTTCTAAGATCGGTATCATCGTATATCTTTATACCCTCACTAGTTGTGATTTTAATGGTTTGAATTGGTATAGTATCTCTGTCTGATTTTTTTAGCTTCTCTGAAATCCATAGGATCTCAGTCATATCATCTTCAACAGAGAACATAATATTTTCATCTCCAGAATTTAATACCTCACTCAACGTTCCTAGATTGACAAGATATCCATTTAATCTCAACTTATTTGATCTAATGTCTGACCTTAACGTTTGGGTAAGTAATAAAATACTCTGTAGAGATGTTGACTTACCTGCGGTGTTAAAACCTGTGAGTAATGTGAGATTAGATAATGGTAATGCTAGAGATTCAAAGCATTTAAAATTGACAACCTTAATTCCTGTGAGCATTATTTAATTATCTACTCCATAAAATTGGAACTATAATAAAGTTATGTGAAATTGATGGAACTCGCTTGTCTTCAGCATTCAATATTAAGAGTTAGTTAATTGCTGCAAGAACTGTTGATATTCGCTACTGGAAAGACCAGCTTGTAGAGTAGCAACAACTTGAATCATATCTCTTTCCAAAAGCGCTGAAACTGCCAACCATAAGCCTGGAAAAACTTGGCTGCGGATAATCCCTTCAGCATCAGGTGAAATAGAAATGTATTCCGTATCTTGTAAAGAGAACCAATAGAAACGATTATCCATCACCTCCCATACAAGATATTCTTTCACTCCATTGCGACAATAGACTCGTTTTTTGTCCCGCAGGTCTATAGAAGCGCTACTAGCGGCAATTTCAACAATCAATTCTGGTGCTGCTTCAATATAACCATCATCACTGAGATAACTTTGACCTCCGCAAGATGAATCAATTAGCAGTACAGCATCGGGTTGGGGTTCATTATCCAAATCGAGCCTCACAGTCGGATTATCACCTAATCTTACTCCTGGCGTTGCTATTTTGTAGTTACCCAGCCAGATAAGTAAATCAGCATGAGGTTCGGCGTGGGGTTCAAACCGTAAAGGTGAGCCCATGTAAACAATTCCCTCAATCAATTCCGCTTTTTTGAGATGGGACATGGCTGTATAACGCCGCTCAAACTCTGACCGAGAGAGTAGATCCCCATTTTCTAAAAACGGGATCTTGCTGCTGGTGCTATTTGTGGAAACGTTCATGGCTTTCCTCCCTGATTAAGCAAACGCGGAATATCCTAAGTCGGGAGGAATATCTTGAATCCGTCCAGGTCCGATCGCTCGTAATGCTTCTTTGAGAGAAATGTCCCCAGTATATAAAGCTCGACCGATAATTACACCTTTGACACCTTGGGGTTGTAAAACTAATAAGTTGAGTAAATCAGTTATAGAACTGACACCACCAGAAGCAATGATTGGTAAAGAAATGGCTGAGGCTAATTCTCGCAAAGCGTCTAAATTAGGTCCTTGAAGTGTACCATCACGATAAATATCTGTATAGATAATTGCTGCTGCTCCCATTTCTTGCATTTGTACTGCTAATTGGGTCGCTAATACTTGAGAAGTTTCTAACCAACCATGTGTTGCGACTAATCCTTTACGCGCATCAATACCAACGATAATTTTTTGGGGAAATTGCTCACACAGTTGTTGGACTAATTGGGGTTGTTCTACAGCTACTGTTCCTAAAATTGCCCAAGTGACTCCCAGATTAAACAACTGCTCCACACTAGAGCGATCGCGCAAACCACCACCCACTTCAATGGGTATATCCACAGCTTGAGCGATCGCACCAATAGCTTCCAGATTTACCAGTTTACCAGCCTTAGCTCCATCTAAATCAACCAGATGTAATCTAGTCGCACCCTGATCTACCCATGATTGAGCGACATCAACTGGATTTTCGCTAAAAACTTGAGATTGCGCATAATCTCCCTGATACAGTCGGACACAACGACCACCTAACAAATCAATAGCGGGTATGACATCCATCAGTTATTTCCTCTTTTCCAGTATTGCTTGACGAAAACCTAGCACAATTAAAATATTAGATAAAGTTAAAAAAGCTTCTGCGCCACCATGTAACCAATCCACATTGGCTAAACTTTTTCCATAATGTACTTGGGCGTAAATTCCAGCTGGAATGGTGGCAAATACAAACACCAAAGTGCCATAAAAACCATACAAAGCTAGTCGTGGCATTTGCCCAGAGCGGGTCATAAACCACAAGAAACCCAAGTAGGGAAATAACGAAAGTGCAAAAAGGGTTTCTTTAGATATCATTTCTCTGGTGAATTAATACTGGATTTAACTATATTGACAGACTTTGTGGAACGCCAAATGATCCATGCTGCTGTGCAAAGGGTAAAATTACCAACTAGAGTCATTGTAGCCTGGAGAGTAACTAACCATTCTAAACTGGTGGGGTTATCGAAAAAATGCCAAGTGCAAGCACACATAGCGCTAATCAAAGCTGGTAACATAGCAAAGGATAATCCCCACCAACTGCGATTACCTGTAAGTTCGCCATAGGTCCAGATTAACCAAATAGCCATAATCCATTCAATCACACTAGAAATATGAATAATCCATGTAGGAACTGAAAGAGCGTGCATAGTTAAAAGGCGTATTTTAGTTGAAGGAATCAAAAGGTCAAATTGGAAGATGAAAAAAATGCGGGCTTTATTATCTGGGTATTACGGTAAAGGTAACGGTGGTGATGAAGCCTTGTTGGCGACTCTTCTCCAAATGCTACCACTTGATGTAACTCCTGTGGTGCTGTCTAGTAATCCTGAAGAAACTCGCCAACGTTATGCTGTAGAAAGTTATGACCGCATGGCTGCTGGAGAAGTTTTACAGGCACTACGCTCTTGTGATGCTTTTATTTGGGGTGGTGGTAGTTTGATGCAAGATACTACTAGTCCCATCAGTCCTCTCTATTATGGAGGATTAATCATACTGGCGCAAACAATGGGTTTAAAAACTGTTGCTTGGTCTCAAGGAATTGGTCCACTGTTATATCCCCAAACCCGTTGGTTAACTAAACGTTCTTTTCAAGGTTGTACCGGAGTTAGCGTGCGCGATCGCATGAGTTCGGCGCTGCTTTCGGATTGGAAAGTTCCCCATGTACTTGCTCCTGACCCAGTTTGGGCGCTGTCAGCTAAACCTGTGGCTCAATTACAAGATTTACCAAAGCCCAGAATCGCTGTGACTTTGCGATCGCATCCCCAACTTACCCCTGAGCGTCTATCTACTTTAACTCATGCTCTGGAGAAGTTGCAAAAAACTACCAAAGCCTTTATCTTATTCATCCCCTTTCAAATGAGTCAAGATTACCAAATTGCGATGAAAATGCAATCTGCTTTTCCAGATGTCAGCCAAATCCTGTTATTGGAAGATCCACAACTGCTTAAAGGAGCATTTATGGGAGTGGACATGGCGATCGGAATGCGGTTACACAGTTTAATCATGGCTTTTGCATCAGGTTGTCGCTGTTTTGCTTTGAGTTATGACCCCAAAATCAATCGCCTGATGGAAGAATTAGCCATAGCTGGGTGGGATCTAGCGGACTTACCAGTAGAAAATGGTGTAAATATCATCAGTCAAACTTGGAACGATTGTTATCGAGACGGTAAATCTGGTTCGAGGAATGAAATCCAAAACCTAGTTGATAGAGCTTTGTTGCATCGGGAAGTACTGAAAAAAGCATTATATCCTTAATTGGATGTAAGCAGAATTAAAATAAAGATGAGTGGGTATTTACAGGAATCGAGGTTTGAAATTTAGGATTTCAGATAGGGAGAAAAATAATGAGCTTTTCAATTGAGCGCGTTTTAAGTGAAATTGATCAGTTAAGTTTAATGGAACAAATGCGTGTATTAGAGCATTTAGTTAAGCAGATTAAGCAATCTGTTGATTCTGTTGCGGTAACCCAAAAACCTAAGTATCAAGTAACTGATTTTTATGGCATAGCGCCAAATTTGTTAGGCGGTGAAGATGCTCAGGAATGGGTAAATCAGATGCGGGATGAGTGGGAAGAGCGGGAATCATGGAAACAGTCTTAATGAAATTCAATGACGCTTTGCATGGTGTAAATAAAGTTTTATTGGATACATCGCCTGTAATTTATTATGTGGAAGCCATACCTGCTTTCGCTGATTAGCTCCTCCTAAATTTTTGAATTTGGCATTGTTTAGGCTTGACTTATATGTTTTTTAGAGTTAGGATAATATTGGGCGGAGCCTAGGGGTGGTCGCAGACCGCCGCAACACACCGCAAAACGCGGTTTTGTTGTTTTTTTGGATTGATTGTTATCGAGATAGCAAATCAAGAAGGAACAGTGATTAGTATCAAATAGATACATATTTAAAATTCCAGTGGCATACGGCTTTCATGAACTAGTTCTAGACAATCTCTAATGTCAGAACCTTCCCAAGTTCCCACAAATTCTAATAAATCTTGGGCTGTGGAACCTGTTAAAGTATGTTCTGCTATAAGTGGTCGAACAGGCTGATTATTTTCAGAGATGCTGATTTTTCGTTTGACTTGTATAAATTGAACAAAGTCTAAAATTTCCTGTAATAGGGGTTCAGGTAATTTCTCTAGTTCTTGAGTAATCTGTTCTTTAATTGTCATTGTTACTTCCGTTTGATAAGTAGAAAACTATGGTTGTACCAAAAGTCAATGAGTGCGGTTCCATCAAGAATTGTACCATTAAGCGACTGCATAAACCTCATTCTCTTGACGAGGCGATCGCAGTTTTTCCACCGTTAAATTGAGCAGTTCCGCTGCTTTCATTTCGGAAATCTTGCCGATTTTTAAGCAGTGCCAAATTAGATATTCATAACGTTCATTTTCTGAGTATTCCACAGATGCAAGGGCTGGTGGTAACTCCATTGAATTTTGCAAAGATGCACCATCATGTTGCTTTTTATAAATTGCACAGATTTTGGCTTTCTCTTGAGCAAAGTCAATGATTCCCATTGCGGCTAAACGATTCAAGATGACTAAATAACTTACCCGAAAATGCCGTTTTAGTTTAACAATATCTTGGGTAAGTGCGTAGATCCGCTCAAATTCAGCTTGAGGGACGAGTAAGTGACAGGCGAAGTAATCAGCTACTTGTTCTCGTGCTTTTTCTTCTGCTTTAGTTCCTTCCTCAACTAAAGTGTCTTGGTACTCTACACGGTGAAAGATCAGGTGTCCAATTTCATGAGCCAGGGTAAACAATTGACGTTCAATGGTGATGTTGTGGGTGTTGACTAAGACAAATGCTCCTTCAATATCACTACAAGCGCTCAGACCAAAGAAACCTTTAATCGCAATGGGTTGACGTAAAACTTTTAAACCGATTTCTTCTATAGATTGAAACAAGTTGACAATAGAAGCATCTCCTAAGCCCAAACGATGACGAAATAAACCAGCTATTGTCTGAATGTGCTTTTCGTTGCCTTCTACTTGGTGACAAGGTGTACTTTCTGGGGTGTAAGTAGGTAAGCCAATAGCTTGTTCTAAGGCGTTATAAGTTTGCAGCATTCGTAGTACTTGAGCAGCAAACTGGGTGTTTTTGTCGAAGGAAACATGAGCGCGGAACCGGAAGTTTGGTAGTCCAACGCCAGGAGAGCGCAGTAAGTCATCGAGTGTAATCCCCAAAGCATTGGCCAGAGTAGAAAGAATTTTGCTATCTGGTAAAGTTTTGGCGTTTTCGTAGTTGTTGATGCTCTGGCGAGTTACACTGGCTTGTTGAGCTAGTTGTTCTTGAGACAAGCCTAGACTTTTACGGTAATGGATCAGGTTCGCAGCAACGATCTCTTTCATGGTTGATTGCTTTCTGAGATGGCGATGGCTTCCCCCGCCCCTTGGGGCATCGCTAAAGTTATCTGAAAAAATGTAAAATTTGTTGACCTCATTTTTCCTCATTATACTAGAAAATGTAAAAACCATTTGACATCTATCAGAATGAGGTGGTGATACAGATATGGCAAAAAATACGGGGAACTAGATCGGCATAAAACCCTTGAGACATTTGAGTATTCCTAAAAACTTTAGTAAAGTTACTATTGTCCAATACCACTCTCCACGAGTTTTGTCAATGGTTTCTTGTATTTTTGTAACGAATTTGAGATGTTCTTACCCTGTCTGTTATACTCAGTATAGTCGGTTTTGACTAACTAACCAAATCAACATTGATTATGACAAATAACCAAATCACAACACCCTATAACTCTCATAAAAAATGGATTAAAGAAATATTTGATAGCAACGGAAAAACAGAAGAAGATGCTAGAAATATAGCCGGTTCATTAATAATTTTCTCTGAAGATTTATACACAAAAGCAGAAAGATTTATTTTTGAGCTTTTACAGAATGCAGATGACTTTCCTGGAGAATCGGGAAAGGTGCAAATTAAATTTGTTCTTTTACAAGAGCATTTGCTGATTCTTCATACTGGTAAAGCATTTTCTCAAGAAGAAGTGCAAGCTATCAGTAGAGTTGGTAGTAGCACAAAATTAAATGATGCTTCTAAAATAGGCTATAAAGGTATTGGTTTTAAGTCTGTCTTTGTTCATGCAGACTGTGTTTATATCTTTTCAGGTAATTATCAGTTTAGATATGACAAAAAATACTATCAAAATCCACGAATAACTCCTTGGCAAATTAAACCAATATGGACAGAGAAACATGAATTACCACAAGAAATAATATTAGCCGACGATTTTTTTAAATATCCTGTCGCAATTGGTATTCATGTTGGAATAGATAAAGTAAACGAATATAGACAAAAAATCAAAGAAATTTTCTCTGAACCCAGATTTATGCTATTTTTACGTCATGTAAATTTAATAGAAATATCAGGGTTAGTTAGTGATTTAAAAATCAGCTTGCAATTAGATAGAGAAACCCATTTTAGTAAAATATCATCTAATGGTAGATTTAGGAGTAATTGGTTAGTTGAAGATTTTATATTTGAAGTTACCCAAGATGTAAGAGATAAAGTCAAAAATGATAATACTGTACCTACAAAATTACAACAAGCTACAAAAACTAAATTAAGTTTTGGTACTAAAGTTGATAATAGAAAGTTAGTTGCCCTATCAACTGATGAATCAGTATTATTTAGTTATTTACCTACTAATGTTAAAGATTATCAGTTTCCTCTATTAGTGAATGCTGATTTTTTGACAAAAGCTGATCGTGAAGATTTACATCGAGATAATGACTGGAATTGTTTTATTTTTGAACAAATAGGCTACCATATTTTTGAATTTTTAGCTTGGATATGTAATTATTATCCAATATATAGAAATTATATTACTGACTTAATACCTTGTCAATTAAATAGCCAAGAAAAAGTATCAAAAAGTTTTAATTATGGATTTAATAAAGGTATAGAAAATATTGCCTTTATTCCATCAGATGAAACAGATAAACTTTTGAAAGTAAGTGAAGCAATTATTGACAATACAGGTATTACTGAAATTATTACTTCTGCAAAGATCAAATCTATCTTAAATATTCAAAAGTATTTTGTAAGTAGCTCATTAAGAAATTCTAACCAATTACAGCGACTAGGTGTTGAAGAATTTGATTTGGATCAGCTTATTGAATTACTCAGACAATATTCTTATAAATCTTTAGAAGAATATAAACAAATTATTATTCATTTAGAAAATAAAAAATATACAACCAAGATAAAAGAAAAACAATTACCAATTATTTGGGATGAAAATGGAAAAATCATAGCATATACATCTGAGCAACCTGTATATTTTCAACCATCAGTAGAATCTAAAAGATTATTAACTTTTGATAATTTTGCCTTTGTTCTCCATCAACTAGATCACGACAGTTATGAAAATACTCATTTGCGTTCTGCTTTAATATCACTGGGAGTAAAAGATTTTCATCCTATACAAGTTATTCAAGAAAGAATTACAAAAGGTAAATATGAACCTATAACTAATACAGTTGATGTTCATATTAATCATATTCGTTTTATTTTTCAAAACCGCCATCAACTTACTGATAATGAATATCAAGGATTAAGAAACCTTAAACTTCTTTATAGGATAGAGAATAAATATTTTCCTGCGGTAGCTTCTAGCTGTTATTTATCTGATTACTATCAACCAAGATATCCTTTAGAGTCTATAGCTAAAAATTTAAGTGAAACTAATAAAATTGCTAATAAGTTTCAATTTATTGTATCTAATTACTGTGAAAATGAGCAAGATATTACCTCATGGAAACAATTTTTTCTAAAAATTAATATTATTAAACCAGATGGGTTAGAAATTATAAAAAAATATATTCTTCCTCTAATTGATAGTAATCAAATTAATGAAATTAACACTATACAAATTACTAGATTTATGTTTAGTGTACTTCATAACCAAATAATTAATATTGATATCAGGCGTAAACTTAGTAAGTTATTATTGCTGACTAATGAAGGATTAAAACAAGTTACTGAATGTAATTTATCTGATTTTTACATCAATGTTTCTCAATCATTAAATTTTCTACAGCAATTTAAACTTCCTAACTGTATTAGTAATGAATATTGTAGTAGTAATGAATCTCCAGAAAGATGGAGACAATTTTTTGTTAATATAGGTGTTAAAGAGGTTAATGGAATAGAATTAATTAGGAAGAAAATTTCTTTACTAGAAACTAATAAGGATTTCATTAACCACAATAATGTTATTGAAGTTACTAGAGAAATATTTAATTATCACCGCGATTTAACAGAGGATGATTTTCAAAAATTATCTGAACTACCTATTTTAGTAAAAAATGAACAACTTGCACCAGCAGAAGAATGTTATCTATCTAATGATTATCATCCTAAACAAGATTTAGAAACTTTATTTGCTAGTACAGAATTTTACAAAATTGTAAGTTCTCAATATATTACTGAAAATAATGCAGAATTATGGAAAGAATTTTTTCTCAAAATTCAAGTTGCAGAAGAGCTTAGAGTTTTAAAATATAAAACTCAAGTATCATTTATATCCATTAAAGATATAGAAAAAGAATATTTAAAATATATTCAAGTGGATTATGCTGATAGCTATAATATGGACAATTTTGTGGAAATTATTGGCATAGAGGATTATATTCAAAATTATGACTTTGCTTACCAACTATGGTCATATTTGAAGCAAATTTGGGATATCAATTTAGAATCTGATTCCCAAATTTGGATTAGTTCTAACAGAAAACGAACAGTTTCTTCTTACTTCAAGTTCTTATTTACCCAATATCCATCAATTCCTTGCATAGATAATCTATGTCGTAAACCTGCTGAAATTTATTCATATTCTATTTCTCCCAAAAACTATTTAACCACTTTAGGTTTACCCATATCATCAATAGATTTTTCTAGTAACATAGAATCTTTCTTAGGAATTAAGATAACCTTAGATGTTAGAGCGTATCTGGAAATAATAAACAATATAAATGCCAATTTTTCAAATTTTTCAAAAGAAAGACATATACAAAAATTATTCTTGGTTTATGGAGAGCTATCTAAGGTTTTACAGCGTGTAAATTCTGAAGATACAATTTTGATTAGTCAATGGAGTCAAACTGGTAAATTGCTTGGTTGTGATGATCAACTTCATCCTACTAATGAATTATATTATCTTGATTCATCACTTGGTTTACCTTATAAACAAAATCCTCAACTGGTTAAGTTTCCAGAAAGTTTGAGCGGTTATCATGCTGAAAAATTATTATCTGCTTTTAATGTTCAAAAAATTACGAAAACTCAGGTTGATTATGATGAAAATAAACCATGTGAAGTTCTGCCAAAATTAATACGCGACAGAGTTTACTATATTAGTGTTTATCTAGTTAACTCTACTATTACAGAATTAGTCAATAATCAAAGCCAAAAAATTATTAATGCCTTAGATAAACTTACTATTAGTAATAGTAGTAAACTTTACTATACTATTCAGGATATAAACTATAAAGAACCAATTTATAATTTTTATGGTAGTAATAGAATTTCTTATGTCGGTCGGTGGAATAGCAGAAAAAATGCCAAAATTGGGGAATACCTCATTAAAGCATTATTGGGATTAGATGAGAGAAGAATTACTAGTGAAAAATTATTAGATTTCTTAGACGATCCTTTAGATGAAGTCATTAGTTATCTCAGAGAAGGTGGTTTTGATATTCCTGATCCATCTCCTGAAACGCGAGATAATGCAAAATCTGATTCACAAAATTTGAATGATAATGATTTCATGATAGTTCAAGAAACAAGTAGTACCACTTCCAGTTACCAACAAGGTCTTGGACAAGATCCAGAAGATTGGGGTGAGTTTGGAGAAAACAAGGCTGAATTATTTTATAAAAAGCTTGGTTATACTGTTTCCAAACAGCCAGATGGAACTGGTTATGATTTTCGTTGCGTTAAATCAAATAGTGAATTATTTGTAGAAGTAAAAACAATTAATCCCAATTATAATGATGTAATTCGGATTACACTAAATGAGTGGCATAAAATGTGTATACTTGAGAATCAAAATAAGTATGAATTATTCATAGTTCTCCATATTGGTGAATCAGTTACTAAAATGATTCGGATTCAATCTGCATGGAAAACATTACAAGAGATTTTGTCAAAACTTAATCAACAATCTCCTACTTCTTGTGGATATAATAGTAATACAATAGAAGTATTGATTGGTTTACAAGATAATTTCAATAAATCCGGTAATGATATAATATTTAATTGGAAAAGATTAGCTGATAAGGGAACTTCATTAAGTTCAAATATACAAGAATTTTCCTCTTGATTATATTGATCCATTAACCGAGTAGCGTAATCCTCTAGCCAATTTACTCAAACTCTCATCGGATACATTGGGCGGTAGATTGTTTTCATCTTGGTTATAGACTTCAGTTGGAAAACAAGCCGATGGAGCCTTTAATGCTGACAATAAAATGTCAATTCCTTGAGGATGAGCAAACGCAAAAACACGTAAGACAACTGTATCCAGAACATATTTAGGCATAGACTTCTTCGGAATCTTCCGCTACCTCTCCATAAAGCCTATCCTCCAGTTCGAGGTCGCTAATTCCCAGAATTTCAGTTACTTTTCGCAGAGAAAGTAGTCCTTGATTAAGTGCTTGATAGCTCAACTCCACAAAAATTCTCGGTAGCCGATCTTCAAGGGCTAGAGGACGAATACCCAACTCATAACGTAATGATCTATAACCTAATAGACATCTCCGAAATAGTAATATTTTATGATATAACAGTATAGTACACATTATCACCGCCAAAACCATGAGTACCATACTAGAGTATATTGAAAAGAATCCTCACGAAACACAACGAT
>Ga0116226_10005399_pt1 | contig 11413 bp, 9 predicted proteins | sample S1TSphfallax_FD_89692 | JGI IMG/M metagenome (GOLD analysis project Ga0116226, IMG submission 89692) | Host-associated microbial communities from peat moss isolated from Minnesota, USA - S1T2_Fa - Sphagnum fallax MG | ecosystem: Host-associated > Plants > Peat moss > Unclassified | place: USA... | reverse complement strand
GGGGGCCGCTGTTATGAAGTGTCACTCTACGCTGACGGTTCATGGTGTCAAGCGCGCCTCACACTTTTATCGCGCACGGGCCACCAACACACTCGTCTGCAGCGGCATGCTCGTGGGCACTGACCGTGGCGCAGTGAATCCAGACCTCTCGAGCATCGCTGCGAAATCGTCGACCGAGCGCGCGCGACCGCTACCCATGGCGAGGAGGTAGAAATTGAAATACGCGTCGCCCACCGTCTCGGCGCCGGGCGTACCGGCGAGCGGCTCGGCGATCAGCAACGTCCCGCCAGGCGGCAGCGCGGCGCGCGCCGACTTCAGTAGCGCCAGGACGCGCTCGTCGTCGTGATCGTGCAGCACGCGTACGAACGACACGATGTCCGCGCCGGTCGGCAGCGGATCGCGGTGAAAATCTCCACCGATCGCCTGGGCGCGCGCCGCGAGGCCCGCGCGCTCGAACGCGAGTCGTGCAATCTCCGCCACCGCCGGCAAATCGAACAGCAGCAACTCGAGGCTTGGCGCCGCCGCTGCGGCGGCGGTGAGGAACGCGCCGGCCCCGCCGCCCACGTCGAGCAGCCGCCGGTGCCGCGCGAGCGGATACGCCGCGAGCACCTCGCCCGCGATCAACTCTTGGGACGCCGCCATGAGGGCGGTGTAACCGCGCACCCGCTCCGCTCCGACTTCACGCAGCGCCGCTTCGCGCGCATAAACCCAGTAGCGCTCGAGTTCGAGTCCATCACGACGCCCCTTCAGCAGCGCCACCGGATCACGGAGGTCCGCATAAAGCATCGAGTGATGCTCGATCATGGCGACCACGCCAGGGTTTTCGACCAACGCCGCACCACGCGCGCCGAGTCCGTAGCCGAGCGACCCGCGACGCTCGAGCAGTTCGAGCGCCACCGCCGCCGCGAGCAGGCGCTCGAGCGCGTCGGGCGCCAGGCCGAGCCGCGCTTCGAGCGCGGCACGCGACAGTGGCCCCGCGCGCAGCAGATCGAACATGCCGAGTTGTACGCAGGCGAACAGCACCTGCGAATAGACGAAGCCCGCGCACAGATCGAACACCTCGCGCGCGCGGCGACGAGCAATCGGACGGGTGAGCGCGGAAGAAGCCGCCCAGCGGCGGAAACTCGGGCTCGTGAGCAAGCGGTCCCGGGTTCGCGGCCACCAGTCCCACCAGGAGTCGCGCCAAGAACGCGCGCGTTCCACGGCGCTGAGCGCGATCGCGTTCAGGCCGCGAGTCGCGCGAGTTTTTTCGGGATCAGGCGCTGCGACTCGGCGTACACCAACGTGCGCAGCTCGTCCTCACCGGGACAGGCGGGCACCGCCTCGAGTACCGCGTCCACGAGTACTCGGAAGCGAGCGATCGCGCCCGCCAGTCCCGCTTCGAGCACGGCGCTCGGCCGCGCGAGCGCGAGATCGCGACCGACGGGCTTACCGATCTCGGCTTCATCGCCGGCGGCATCGCAAATATCGTCGGCCACCTGATAGGCCTCGCCCAAGCGCTCGCCGAGCTCACGCCACTGCGCCGCTGGCGCACCGCAGGCCTCGGCGCCCGCCATCGTGGCCGCCGCGAACAGCGCTCCGGTCTTGGCGCGGTGATAATCCGTGAGCGCCACGCGCGGCTCGCACTCCCAGGCCTGGCCGGCACAGATCCCATCTGGCGACCCCACCGACCGCGCGACCAGACCGACGAGCGGCCCCATCCGCTGCGGAGCGCGCCCGGCCCCCAGGCTCAACGCCTGAAAGGCGAGCACGATGAGCCCGTCGCCCGCGAGCACCGCGAGCCGTTCGTTGAAGGCGCGATGCACGGAAGGCCGGCCGCGGCGCGTGTCCGCATTGTCGAAGCACGGCAGGTCGTCATGCACGAGCGAGGCGCAGTGCAGGAGTTCAAGCGCCGAGGCCGCCGCATCGGTGACCTCGGGCATATCCTCGCCGCAGGCCTGGGCCACGGCGAGACACAACCGCGGGCGAACCCGCGCACCCCCCGGGAACACGGCGGCTCGCATCGCAGCGGCCAGACGCGGGGGCGCAGTGCGCCCGTCCGCCAGGCTGAGGGCCGCGCCGAGCGCACGCTCGACCCGGGCCATCATCTCAACGCCGCGCGCCTTCAGGTCCATGCTGAGCCTTCCTAAGGCCGGCTCCGGGGCCGGCAAAAGTGTCAAGTTCACTGATCACTTCAGAACTGTCACGGAATATAGACACTGGCGCCGGTCTCAGTCAAATTGGCGCGATGTCAGACCCACCCGTGATCGTCATCGGCGCCGGAATCGGCGGGCTTGCCGCGGCCCTCGACCTCGTGGCGCGCGGGGTCGAGGTGACGATTCTGGAGCGCGCCGCCGGCCCGGGCGGGAAGCTGCGCAGCCTGCCCTCGCCGGCGGGTCCGATCGACGCGGGCCCCACGGTGTTCACCATGCGCTGGGTATTCGAGGAGCTGTTGGAGGCGGCCGGCACCTCGGTGGCCGCGGAACTCGAGCTCGTGCCCGCAGAACTTCTCGCGCGCCACGCCTGGAATGCCACCGAACGGCTGGATCTCTTTGCCTCCAGGGAGCGCTCGGCGGAGGCGATCGGGGAGTTCGCGGGCGCCCGCGAGGCGCGCGGCTATCTCGAGTTCTGCGCGCAGGCGCGTCGCACCTACCAACTCCTCGAGCGCCCGTTCCTGCGCGCCGCCCGACCTTCGACGCTCGGACTGGTGCGCGCCTGCGGCGTTGCGGGCTTGCCGGAGTGGCTGCGCATCTGGCCGTTTGCGAGCCTCTGGCAAAGCCTGCAGCGCTACTTCCGCGACCCGCGCCTGTTACAGCTTTTCGGTCGCTATGCGACCTACTGCGGCAGCTCGCCGTTCGAGGCCCCGGCCACGCTCATGTTGGTGGCGCACGTCGAGCAGGCCGGTGTCTGGCTCTTGAGTGGCGGCATGCATCGTCTCGCGACTACCCTCGCGGCCCTCGCGACTCGACGCGGCGCGCAGTTCCGTTATGGCGCGGAAGTGCGGCGCATCGTGGTCGAAGGCGGACGGGCCTGCGCCGTGGAACTCGAGGGGGGTGAGCGGATCGCAGCCCGCGCGGTGATCGCGAACAGCGACCCGGCCGCCCTCGCGAGCGGCCTTTTCGGGCCAGAGATCGCGCGCGCGGTGCCGGCGCTGCGCCGCGAGGAGCGTTCGCTCTCCGCCGTGACCTGGACGCTCGCGACGCCGACGGACGGCTTTGCGCTCGAGCGTCATAACGTATTCTTCTCGCGCGACTATGCGGCCGAGTTTCGCGCGCTGCGTGCGGGCCATCTACCTACCGAAGCCACGGTCTATGTCTGTGCGCAGGATCGCGGCGTCGCGGGCGAGCCCCCCGCGCGCGCGACTGAGCGACTGTTGTGCCTCGTAAACGCGCCGCCCCTCGGCGACCGCCACCCCTTTCCCCCCGCGGAGATCGATGCATGCGCGACCCGGACGCTCGCCCTCTTGAATCGTTGCGGCCTCACGCTTCCACAGTTCCCGCACACGGCGCAGGTCACGACGCCAGCGGAGTTCGAGCGGCTCTTCCCGGGGACGGGCGGGGGTCTCTACGGAGCGAGCTGCCGCGGTTCGCAGGCGGCGTTCCGCCGCGCGACGACGCGCACGGCGCTGGCGGGGCTCTATCTGGCGGGGGGCAGCACACACCCCGGGCCGGGAGTGCCGATGGCGGCGCTCTCGGGCAGGCTCGCGGCGCGGACCGTGCTCGCGGACCTCGCTTCGACCTCGACCTCGTCGCGGGTGGCTACCGCTGGTGGTACCTCGATGCGCTGAGCGACGATGGCCGCCATGGCATCACCGTGATCGCGATGCTCGGGTCGGTCTTCTCGCCCTACTATGCGCGTGCGCGGCGCCGCGGACCGGCCGACCCGCTCGACCACGCCGCTCTCAACGTCGCGCTCTATGGCGAGGGAGCACGCCGTTGGACGCTCACCGAGCGGCGCCGACACGCCGTGTCGCGCAGCGCCACGCGGCTCGCGATCGGACCGAGCAGCCTTGCCTGGGAGGGCGAGGAGCTCGTGGTTCGCATTGCGGAGGTGGCGGTGCCGCTGCCACGACGCGTGTGTGGCGAGCTCCGCCTTCGCCCCGCGGGGATCGCGACGCAGGAGTTCTCACTTGACGCCGAGGGTCATCACCGTTGGGGCGCGATCGCGCCCGGCGCGCGCATCGAGGTCAACCTCGAGCGGCCCGCAGTTCGCTGGAGCGGGACCGCCTATCTCGACAGCAACTCGGGTGACCGGGCGCTCGAAACCGATTTCAAGAGCTGGCACTGGTCGCGAAGCGCCAGCAGTGGCGCGACCACGGTGCTCTACGACCTCGAGCGGCGGACAGCGGGCCCGCTCGGGCTCGCGCTGCGCTACGACTCGAGCGGCGCGGTCACCCCGCTCGAAGCCCCCGCGCTCATCAGGCTGCCAGGCACCCGCTGGCGGTTGGCGCGCGCCGCCCGCAGCGATCCGGAATTCCCGGCGACGCTGCGGGAGACGCTCGAGGACACGCCGTTCTACGCGCGCTCGGTGATCCGGCACCGGTTGGGCGGCGAGGAATTGGTCTCAATGCACGAGAGTTTGTCGCTCGAGCGCTTCGATACTGCCTGGGTGCAGAGCATGATCCCGTTCCGCATGCCGCGCTCGCCCTGGTAAGCAGGAGGCTAATCCTCAGCGGCCTGTCGACGCTCGAGATCGTGGAACAGCTCGAGTGCGCTCACTAACCCGGCATGTAAGTTCCACCACGGAGCATCGGGGCCCACCGGGCTCGGCTCGGCGGGCCATGCGCCTACCGCCTCGACCAGAAACCGCGTTTCAGGCAAGCCGGGCGCCATCAATGAGTCCGAGCTCTGCGGCGGCGCAGCGCGAGCGGCGGCCAGCGCCGCCGCGACCCCCGCGAGCTTGCGATGCCAGGGAACTACCGCGCGGCGCGTGATCGAGTCGCCGCCGCGGCGCGCGACCTCGTGTCCGATTTCGGCGTAGAGGAGCCGCGCGGCATGGATCCCGGAGCGGCAGTCCACCGGTAGCGCCACGACGCCGGCCGACGAGCGCACATATAACTGGTCCGCGTAATCGACGAGCCGCTGCACGACCGACGCGAGTGCGGCCGAGAACTCCGGGCGCGCCAGCCACGCCTGGGGATCGAGCCCCGCCTCGCGCAACCAATCGAGCGGCAGGTACAGGCGCCCCGCCCGCGCATCCTCGCCCACGTCGCGCGCAATGTTCGACAACTGCATCGCGACCCCGAGTTCGCAGGCGCGTGCGAGCGCATGGGGGCCGCGCGCGCCCATCAAGAGAGCCATCATTGCGCCCACGGAACCGGCCACGCGCGCGGCGTAGTCGCACAGCTCCGACGCGTTGCCATAACGACGACCCGCGGCGTCCCATTCGAAGCCTTCGAGCAGCGCCTCCGGTAGCGCTCGCGGGATCGCGAACCGGCGCACGACGTCCGCGAAAGCGCGATCCTCGGCCAGATCGTGGGGATTCCCGGCATAGGCTGCATGCAGCCGATCCCGCAGCGAAGCGAGCGCATCGACATGGCGCTCTCCCAAGTCGATGGTGTCGTCGGCCGAGCGGCAGAACGCATAAATTGCGAGCGCCGGGCCGGCGATTCGCTGCGGCAGGAGCAGCGACGCGAGATAGAAAGTGCGCGAGCCGGCGCGGATCATCTCGCGACAGCTGGCGAGATCCGCGGGCGAGGCGTGGTCGCGGTCAGCCGAGTGTCGTGGCATGCGGCACGACCGAATCGAGCACCCGTGCCGAGGACAGCACGCCCGGGAGCCCGGCACCGGGATGCGTGCCTGCGCCCACGAGATACAGCCGCTCGAGTTCCTCGCTGCGGTTATGCGGCCGGAACCACGCACTCTGGGTGAGCACCGGTTCGAGCCCGAAGGCCGCGCCCTGGAACGACGCGAGCTGCTCCTCGAAGTAGCGCGGCGTGACGACCCTCGAGGTCACGACCTCGGCCGCAAGTCCAGGCAGCAAAGTCTCGGAGAGTTTTTTCTCGATGGCACGCCGATACGGCTCGGCCCGCGTGGCCCAATCGATGTCGCTGCCGAGATGGGGGACCGGCGAGAGTACGTAAAACGCGTCGCAGCCTGGCGGGGCGAGCGACGGATCGGTCGCGGTCGGCCGGTGCAGATACAAACTGAAATCCTCGGCGAGGACCTTACGCTCGAAAATATCTCGCAGCAGCTCCCGATAGCGGGGCCCCAGCAGGAGCGTGTGATGGCCGACCGCCGGGTACTGCCGACGCGTGCCGAAATACCATACGAAAAGGCTCATGGAATAACGCGCGCGTCGCAGGCGCCGGTCGGTCCAGCGACGCCGTTTGAACCCGGGCAAGAGCTTGCCGTAGGTGGTTGCCGAATCGGCATTCGACACCACGACGTCGGCCGCCAGCTGCTCGCCGTTCGCGAGTTCGACGCCGCAGGCGCTGCGGCCATTCACGAGAATACGACGCACTTCCGCGCCGCAACGTACCGCACCGCCTTGAGATTCGATGAGATCCACGAGGCCTGCGACCAATCGGCCGGTCCCCCCGACCGCGAAATGCACGCCCCAGCGCCGCTCCAGGAACGCGATCAATCCGTAGATCGAAGTGGCCGTGAAGGGGTTTCCGCCGATGAGCAGCGGATGGTAGGAAAGTACGATCCGGATGCGTTCGTCGCGCACATGTCGGGACACGAGACCGTACACCGACTCGTAACTTCGCAGACCGATGAGCTGCGGCAGGAGTCGCACCATGTCGAAAAAACGGCTGAAGGGGACGTGCCCGAGCTGTACGAAGCCCACCTTGAAGATGGCTTCGCTGGTGCGCATGTAGCGCTCGTAGCCTTCCACGTCGTCCGGAGCGAGCCGCGCCACCTCGGCGCGCATGGCAGCCGGGTCACCGCTGTAGGAGAACACGGTGCCGTCGTGAAACTGGATCCGGTAGAACGGATCGAGGGCCCGCAGCTCGACGTCATCGGCGAGCCGCCGTCCGCAGAGGGCCCACAGTTCTTCGAGCAGGAACGGCGCGGTCACGATGGTCGGCCCCGCGTCGAACACGAAACCGTCCTGGCGAAATACCGCCGCCCGCCCACCCGGCGAGCCGCGCGTCTCGAGCACCGTCACACGATAGCCGCGGGCACCGAGCCGGACCGCCGCGGCGAGACCGCCAAATCCGCTGCCGATCACCACCGCATGCGGCCGTCGGTCGCTGCCCGTACGGGGCGCCTCGACGATCGTTTCTGCGCACGACCCCGGATTGCTGTTCGAATAAGACATCGTCCGCCACGAAGATACCCCCCCCGGAGAGCGCTGACAAACGCCAGGCTCGTCGCGCCTACGGCGAGAATCCCGGCGCATCCGCCACCGATAGCGGGCGTGCGAGCCCGTTGCTGGCTTGCATTGCCGCGCCGCACTCGTCGAGGAATGCCTCGAGCTGCTGCGCGAATTCGCGCGGCTGCTCGAAATGCGGCATGGCGCCGGTCGCAAAGCTGCGCAATCGCCAGTTCGGCCGGCGCGCCGTCCAGTGAGCGCCGGACACGTCCGCGAAGGCGCCGCGCACGCCGTGCGGCACCCAGATGGGAAGCGTGAGGCGCTCGTATACGCGACGCATGTCGCGGCTGAAGAGGCGGCCGCAGAGGAAGGCGTAGACGGCGTGCTGCGCGTCGGGCTGATGGCTCGTCAGGTAATCATAGTGCCAGAGGCCCTCGTCGATGTTCGACGAGCCGAAGGTGCGCTCCAGGAAGAACCGGATGCTCGGGCCGCTGGACAGCAGATCGAATAGCGCCCGGCTCCACGGCCGAGCCCCGGCTATGGCTGCGACACCGGGAATCTCCCGATTCGAGCCCGGCGGGCCAACGCGCCGCGAATCCAGCGGCATCAAGCCGGTCGGGGCCACGAGCGTCAGCGAGCGGAAGCGCGGCCGCTCGAGCGCGGCGCGCGCCAGGAACTCGGCCGACAAGGAAAGCGCGAGTGCATCGACCGGCGTGCTGCCGTGTTCTTCCTCGATCACCTCGAGCATGTCGTGCAGCGCCTCGACGAACAGCGCCACGTCGTAGCGGCGCGGGCGCCGGTCCGAGAACCCAAACCCGGGCAGATCCACGGCATAGACGCGACGACGCACCGCCAAGCGCTCGAAAATCGGTCGCACCTCGTAGGCCGAGCCGGCCGCGTTGATGCTGTGGATCAGGAGCAGCGGCGGCCCCTCGCCCGCCACATAGTGGCTGAGCCGCCCGGATCGGCCGCGCGTCTCGCGGCGCTTGCCGTGCAGAGCCGGCGGCAGGCGTAAACGATGCGGGATGGCGACGCTGCTATAGCCGATCCAGGCGGCCGCCACCGCGACGCTTACCGCCGCGGCGCCGACTAACCAGCCCCAAGGACTCAAGCGGTCTCTCATGCAACAGCGGGCAGCACACAGCGTGCCGGCTCTAACTGTCGAGCAGCACCCTGAATTCGCGCGCGGCCGCGACGATCAGCGCTGCGAGCTGCGCGGGACTCTCCTCGTGGGCAAGGTGCCCGAGTCCTTTGAGAACGAGGTGACGCGAGCCGGGCACGAGCGCCCTCACCCGATCGCCCTCGCTCGGCGGAACCATGCCGTCACTCGCGCCACTGATGAGAACGAGCGGTACCGCAAACTGCACGAGTTCTCGCTCGAGCGGCCGCAGGTCCCAGTGCGACATCATGCCGAGCGCCGCGGCCACATGACCGGGCTTGCTCGCAAGTCGCCGGTAGAAATCGAAGCCCGCGGCGTCGAGGTGCGAGCCGGTACGCGCCATCAAAGCCTCGAAGCTACTGGAGCTAGCCACCCGCCAGGCGAGCAGACGCGGGACGAGCGACGAGCCGGTGAGCAGCTTGGCGACGGGCGCCACGACATGCGTCGGTACGTTTCGAAGCGGCAGCAGCGCGCCGTTGAGACTCACGATCAGCGCCGGCGCGAGCCGTCCGTCGAGCACGAGCCGCGCGAGCACCGCGGCCCCCGCGGAGTGCCCCACGCACACCGCCGGACGTGCGCCGAGTCGCTCGAGCAGCGCCGCCACCGCCGCCGCCATACCGGGCAGCGACAGGCGCTCCGCCGGCGGTCGCGAGCTGAAGCCATGCCCGGGTAGATCGATCGCCGTCACCGAAAAATGCGCGGCCAGTAGCGGCGCAAGGTCACGCCAGGAATGGGTCGCCGAGGCGGTGCCGTGCACCAGCAGCAACGAGGGGCCCGCGCCCCACTGCTGTACGTGCCAGCGCAGGCCGCCCGCTTCGATAAACCGGCTGTGCAGCCGATTGGGCCAATCCCGACCTTCTACCTCCCAGTCGGGATCGTCGCGGCTCGCGCGACTCATACCCGTACCGGACTCGCCGCGCGGATCGCGACGGAAAGGCGCGCCGCATCGGCATACGGCAACGCGAGATAGCGCGCGTTCATCTCCTTGGCGAGCCGCGCCGCACGCGCCTGCGGTTGCGGCGAGGTATCGACCAGCAGCGCCGCATGGCCCGCAAGTCGTAGCGCGCGCGCTGCGGCCAGCGCATCGGTCTCGGCAGCCTCGCGACCCGGGCGCCCGTCGCGCGCGATGTTGCCGCGCCCGTCCGTGAGCAACACGATCAGAGCCGTTTCCCCGCGACGGCGGGTCGCGTCCGCGAGCACCCGTGCTGCATCGAGGCCGCTCGCGAGTGGTGTGCCGCCGCCGCCGGGAAGCGCCGCGAGGCTCCGCTTGGCCCGCACCAACGAGCGCGTGGGCGGCAAAAGGAGATCTGCCACGCGGCCGCGAAACGCGATCAACGCTACCTGGTCGCGACGCACGTAACAGTCGGCGAGAAGGAGTTCCACCGCTCCCTTCGCCTCCCCCAGACGATGCAGCGCCGCGGATCCGGAGGCATCGACGGCGAAGATGGTGGTAGTTTGGGCGCGTTCGCGATACCGAGTGACGCGGAAATCATCCTGACGGATCTCGATCCTCGGCCGCGCCGTGCGCGCGACGGAAGGTTTCGAAGCAAGGAGCTGTTCCGCCTCTGCCGATCGTCGCCGCAGCGGCTGCCAGGGAGCGGCCGCGCGCAGCGTCTCGATCACATTGAGGCGACTGCCTTGCCGCGGTAGCCCGCGATGCACCCCGGCCGGCCGGCCGCGGCGCTTGGACGCGCGCCAGCCGCCCGCCCGCCCGCCTGCGCCCGCACCGGTACGCAGCTCTCCGGCGATCCCGAGCCGTGCGAGCAGATCGGCGGGGATGGCGGCGGTCGCGGCGGCCACGACTTGGTCCTGCAGCGAGGTGTCTGTGGGCGGCTCGGGCTTGCTCGACGGCGCATCGGGTGGCTCGGTCTGAGGCGGCGGCTCGCCGGCCGGCGGCCGATCCGCCGCCGGGGGGTCGCCGGCGGGCGGCGGGTCGTCCTGCGGCGGCGGGTCGTTTTCAGGCGAATCAGCCTGCGAGTCGTTAGGATCTCGCTGCGGCTCCTCCGCAGGCGGCGGTAGCCTCGTGGCGCGATGCGCGAATACCAGGGCCGCCGCGAGTTCGGCGTCTGCTTTCGAGGGATGCACGCGGCCCTCGAGCGCGGCGGCGGCGCAGGCGACCCGCACCGCCTGCAGCGATGCGCGCAGAGAATCGACGCCGAGCGCGAGCGCCGTCCCGCACAGCGCGGTCAGCGTGTCGAGCTCGATGGTCACCCGCGGTAGAAACTCGCGCGCGGCACGGATCGCCTCCGGGTCGACCAGACCCTCGGGACAGTCGCCGGCGCGCAACGCGCGCAGGTCGACGCAGAACGCCAACCGATCGCACAGTGCGCGCGCGACCTGCTCCTCGTCGCTGGCGCCTTCATCGAGGGCGATGACGCCGAAGCTCGTGTCGGTACGCAACTGGATGCCGTCGCGTTCGAGAACCACCGCCCGCGCATCGAGGACCGCGGCGATGCGCGCTGCCATCGCCGCCTCCATCCGCTCGGCCATCGCGAGTACGAGCACACTGCCGTCCGCCTCCACGAGCAGCCCGCGTTCGGCGATCGGCCGACCGGCGCTCAAGGTCGCGGTGAGATCGAGGCCCCCCAGCAGACGATGATCGGCGATCTGCAGCGGCACACGACGCCAGGGCTTACCGTCCGGCCGCGCGTCGCGTGCGAGTTGCAGCCATGAATCGCGCGCCGGCCCGGCGGCACTGCGGACCACGACCCCGGTACCCTCCGGATCGACCGCCAGCAACGCGGCGACCGACGCAGCAGGACCCCAGGCCGCTGCGCCATCAGCGGGCAGGAGCGGCTCGCTCACGGACCAAAAAGCTCCGCGACCGCGCGCTCCACGCGGGTCGTCGATCCGGACTCATCGAGCGGATTACGCCGCAGCCGGTGCCGCAGCGCGGGCGCCGCGACGCGCCGCAATTCGGTGTCGCTCACCGCCTCGATGCCTTCCAAAGCGGCGAGCGCGCGCGACGCACGGATCAGCGTGAGTTCGCCGCGCAGGCCATCGGTCCCGAGTTTC
>Ga0116226_10005398_pt1 | contig 11415 bp, 8 predicted proteins | sample S1TSphfallax_FD_89692 | JGI IMG/M metagenome (GOLD analysis project Ga0116226, IMG submission 89692) | Host-associated microbial communities from peat moss isolated from Minnesota, USA - S1T2_Fa - Sphagnum fallax MG | ecosystem: Host-associated > Plants > Peat moss > Unclassified | place: USA... | reverse complement strand
GAGTGTAGGAGAGTGTGAGGGAGTGAGCCTTCACACTCCCAAGGCAACTCCCAAGTTGGGAGAGGGAGTCCCGGTGGACTCCCGAAACTTCAGAGAGCAATTTGAGGGGTCAAATCTCAATGGCTTGTTGCACTCTTTATATCAATGGAAATCTCTTGAAGCGTAGATGTTTAAAATGGGCTCGCATTGCTCATTTGGACATCTGAAACACAAGTTATGACCAAAAGAAGGGCCGGGAGTCTGCCAGTTTTGACTCCCGACCACTAAAAGTCGGGAATCGACTCGAAATACTTAGCTTCAGACGACATGCGACATACCCTTGGAAAGCTCTCGACGAGAGTTACAACTTTGCTTTAGACCGCACTTCGATCCGAGGTCTGCTCGCAAAGTTATGGGGCCCCAAAGTCCCGGGAGTCCCACAGGGCGAGATTTCGGGACTCTCGGCCGGGAGTCCCAGGAGTCCTGGGAAAAAAACCATTTGGATGTAGTCTCCGCTGAGCGTCGCAGAGAATACTATAAAGGGGAAGGTGGTGGCTTCCCCCAAGTCCGGGCCGTGGTGAGTCTTGTGTGTCCGTGTTGCCCTTGGCTGTCCCAACACCAAAGTTGCTCCAACTATGCACTAACCACTTTGTGTGGGTTATGTGCAGGCCCGTGTGAGTGAATAAGCTTGTCAATTCTTCCTAGTCCCATCCCGGAGCTTCAACACGCCCCTCTACCCCTCCAAGTGTTGTGAGCTAAGGAGCGTATCCCGACTCCTCCCTCATCCGCTGTCTTTCACTTGGACTCACATTTGAATCCTTCAAGGAGTTGGGAGTGCGTCAACCCCTATACCATATTGTTTATTAAACACAATATTACATATTACAAGTATATATATTTAGTGGAGCACATTGCAATAGTTATAAATCAACAAGAAAATAACTTAGATGAAGAAGTTATCCTTCATTTTTTTATGTATAACAAGTTAAAATGATTTATGCTTGTGTTGTGATAAACAAATGCAAAATTGGGTTGTCATTAATTAATTTGGGAAACCACTATATTTATTAAAATATTATGTTATAAAAATAATAAAAAATTGATTGGACTAGATGTAGGAAACAAGGAATAGAACAAACATTAGGGACAATGATTCAAATCATTGAAGATCCTTCTAATAGGTCTCCAACATCCTTTCAATCCCATTTTCTAGAGTGAAAGGAAATGAGAATAATTATGTTTATGGGCAAGAAGGCCATGAAAGGGGATAATTGTGTGGAGTTCTTTTACCTTGATGCAAAAGACATGGCTACGAGTATAGGAATTGGCATCAATAGGGCCAAGGTGGTGGTCACCAATCACTTTGATATGATGGTGATAGAGGAGGAGGATGAGAAAGTTTGGACAAACTTATGGAATTCTTAAAAATTTGTACCAATGGCCATCTTTCTACCAAACTCCCCAATAGAAAGAAAACGCATTACACAATCCAATTTGATATTGGAAAATCCATCAAGAAGCTTCGGGGTTGGATTGCTAAGGAGTGATGGTATTGTGCATGTGGAATGCAACAACATTTTGCAAGGTGATCAACGCACTTCCCCTTTGGTCTTGGATTTAGCTAAACACATGGGACTTATAAGAGAAAATGTCATGTCAACAAACATGGTAATCTTTAAAGCTGTATCAATTAGTGGATCTACGGATGGTAAAAAAAGTCTTGGAAGAAAACCACAAAAAGAGAAGTCCTGGAACACTTAAGAGTTCTGTGCAACCATGAATAATTTGTATTACAGACTACAACAACAGTGAGGAGAATGAAAGAAATACTACTTTTCATGTTGAAAATCCTTTTGATTTTCCCCCTTTTGCTTATTCAATAGTTGCAAAGGTGAGCAAGGACATCATTACAATTGGAGGGTGATCAAGGATAAACAATCTTGGATGAAAAAGTGGTCAATCAATAAATTAGAATGAGATTGGAAAACATGGTGAAGCATATAGGTTTTCATATGTGAATAGAGGACAATCAACAAGAATCAATGTTGGAAAAACAAGTGGTCTAGCACAAGATGAGAGAAAGGTTGGTGAGGATGATAATGAACCATATGGATTAGCATCAAACAATCCTATTGATGATCCCCCATTTTCCCTACAAGAGGAGGTAGAGGGAAAAAAGGTTTTCAACGTGACTATTTATCCAAGGGGAATTAACATTTTCTTCAATGGATCTACTCAAAACTTTGATATACTAAAGGATCATTTGAAGAATGTTATTATCAATATTATCTTGGAATTCAAGTTTGAATTAGAGGGAAAACGTGGTAAGACCATCACCACCACAACCAAGATAAAATGTAGTTTTGGAGAGGATAATTATCAAAATAGAGTCAAAATTTCCTTGAAATGTGAAGAGACACAAAATCTTCCCGTGTTGACAAAAGATGAAGTTGACAAGTTAGAGTCAATGAAGAAGACAATAGTAGCCATGTCGAACACTTCAAATTCTTTTTCAATGGTGGATTGGCTACAGTCAAGTTTATAATATTGGGGAATCAATTGGGAGCATACCTGACTCACACACACATAATTGGGACAGGTCTTTCACATGCACACACTATTGAAACTATTGTGGGTGAATTTGATGGTTTCGATGTGAGTTAAGAATCACGAGAGAGCAAGATGATTTATCAATTTATTTGCCCTCAATAATCTTTGGACCATGCAATTGCTTAGTTTCATGATATTGGTATCCCCAAAATCTGTAACACCTTTGAGCCAAACATCATTGGTGAATGTCATGTATCAACGACCGATGTCAACAAGTGTGCAATGTATAGGTTTGAGGTGGAAAGAAGGTTATTTTCCATCAAAGACTTGATGCAATCACGTAAGGATGAAATTTCCAACCTTTGATCTATCCCACAACAATACGAAGTACATTTGGAAGTGAATCATGTAATGTCGCATATACATAATTATTAAACATCACAACTACTTGAAGGAGTTGGCATTCAAGATTTACCAAATGTCATCAAAATACACCCTACGAATTGATCATATCCTTTCTAAAAGAATACTAAGGTACCTAAAAGTTGAATACAAACGTTATCAAAGCATATATGAACTTCTTGAAATATAATTGAGCTTTTGTATGTTTGCTCTTGATTTCGGTATGCTTGGAAGTAAGACTTTTGATTTCGAGGTCCTTTAAAAGGTTTAAAGAATGTTGAACTATGCAAGATGAATTTGATTCCTTCTTTACAACTACTCCAAGCTTGAAATGGTCTTGCCATGTCATGAAAGTCATTTGTGTAAGTGAAATGCATTACCATTGTTGTGGCACCATTTGAGATTTTTTATTGCTTTTGAGCCTTGGAAACATCTATGTTTACGATATCAAGTGATGATTTGGTCCATGAACATTTGTTGCATGCTTATTCTATTAAGATAATATGTGAAGATTGTAAGTAAACATTGGCATGTACATAAGCAGGTGGAAGTAGATCATGTGTGGCAATCCTTTTCGAGCCACCATCTACATGTCTATTGGCTCAAGGGTGGAAGTCATAAGCAAATGAACAACTAGTCATGTTGTTTTTAGAAAGGTAAATCAAAAGTGTCTTGAAGTTTAGGAAGAAATTCCACAAATGTTAAATTGCCTTGAAGAAGGTCAATGTCTTTGGTTGTGATAACATGTTGAATGTTCAATTTTGCAATGGAGTTCATTAGTAGTAGGCTAAGTTGAAATCGTTACCCTTGATTCTTGGATCATGTAAAAGATAAATGTGTTTATTTAGAATTGCATTATTGTTTATTCATGGAACATGTGATTGAATATTCATGTCATCGAGTGAGAGAATTGTGCTTGCATTTCTGTTATCTGATCTTTAAACTTGTAATCTTTAGCCAACATACAAATAATAAACTTCCCATGTTCTAAAACTTGTGGTTGTTGATTCAACCTTTTTTTGTTGGATCTTGGTTGATGGAGAAGTTTGATGGTTTGATCTTTAACTAATGTACAAGGAGACTTGATAAAGTTTCAAACCATTGTGTCATCCCTAAAAAATAGAATCATCACTCATCTTCCTATCATGGAATGTTTCTCAATATTCTGTCATGTCTATTATATTTCTTTTCATGAAAAAAATTGAGTAGTGAGCAATGTGTGATTACATTTGCAGTGAATTATCTTACATCAGTTGAAAATAAGAGTAGAAAAGAAAAGGATATTAGGCAAAGACAAAGAGGATTTTACTTTGGTTATACATCCGGTTATTAGGAAGAAGGATGGGAGAAGCTTAGAGGGAAGGTGACACTTATCACCATGTCCATGCAAAGGATCTATTTCTCCATATCTCCTCGGGCTTTAAGGTGCCTTAATTGCCATATTCCCTTGCAAGCAATGTGTTCATTATTCCCACTACTACTGCTTAAGGTGGGATATCCTTTCTTTTTCATTTGGATTTGATGGAAAAATAGTTTGCATCATTTTTAATATTTAGCAATTTGAACCAATATCCCATTTATTGTGAACAAAGGTAGATGGCAAGAAATTGAAGGAAATTGATTATTGTTTTCAAATGAGACAACCCTATCCATCACTACATTTAGATGTTGGAATGGGGCATGGTAAACAACAATTTTTTACGGATGTTTGCAAGAATATGGGCTTATCAACATCTTCATATGGAATGCAGTTGCCAATCCCTTAGTTGTCCATTGTGACCATGCCAAAAAAAACCTTGGACAAGCCAATTTGTAGGGAAATCAAGTTGAAGGCTTATGTTCAAATGTTTCAAGTAAAATGGAATGTTTGACATTGAAAGTTGGTCACTTCAAAGTGATTGTTGGTTGATGGAAAAACATTTTCTACCATTGTTTGGGGATGTATAAAATTGGTAGTACATAGCAAATATTTTTGTTGTGGAATGCCTTAGAAATTAAGATTAATGTCTTGGATGCTGCAGCATTGTTCTTGCTAGATAAAATGTTAATCATCAACAACATTCAACCATATGAATGCCCTCACAGTGTATGGTGTCACCAAAACCATGTTCCTTAATCTTACAAAGGTGTGTACTAAAGCATGTTACGCACCTTTTTCTAGTAGTAGTGCTTTGAAGAGACATTGATTTTTGGGTTTACTTCAAGCAAAGTGATTGTGCAATCAATCTTCACATGTTTACGAGTTCATGATGAGGTCAATGTTGAATATTAGAAGTTCTAAAGTATATATTTCTAAGATAGGTGGCATACAAGACAAAAATATCTATAACTTAGTTGGGTGCCTTTGTTTGAAAAAAAGATGAAATCTTTTGTCATGTTGTTTATGTGTTCAAAAAGTTGGTACCTAACTAGATGTCAAAATATTATGGGTGTTTTATTGACTTCAAAAACCATTGTGTTCCAACATTTTTTGTCATGAACCTTGGGATAGAAACCATAGTAGAAAACACTAACATTACAACAGGGAGAATGTAGATAACATTCTAAAAATGATGAGAGCCTTCAATCTTTTGTTTTCCCTTAAAGGAAGACTTGTGAGTCTACTCTTTGTGATAGTTATGTCTATGCAAAAATATCATGTGTCTTTCAAATTTTTGGAATTAGTTTAGTAATGCACTTCTCTTGAGTAGTTTACATGATGTCATTGCCATGTACTAAAAGTCCAAAAAGACAAATGATAGTATTTGAAAAACTACATGGTTGTCTCTGGAATTCAAACCATTGGTGGATCATTGTTAGTAAGGTGTGTTGATAGTGTTTACCATGTGGACTAAGATTGCAATTCTACAAAACACTACACTAACCCAACAATGTTAAAAACTCACCTCATTAAATGCATGGAAGTTTATTCTACTATATTGATCAGTAACCCTATGTAGTTCAATGGTGAAGCCCATAATTCAAATTTTTAAATGTCCACAGATTTCCAAATTGGTTTGTGGTAATGCCCCTATGATAGTTGTAAACGCCTTGAGTTTAAAAGAGTTTTATTATTGATTTAGATGGGACCCTACAAATTTTTGAAATGTTTTATCAGAGGTCTCCTTTTTTATTCCTAGTTCCCTTGGATTTGTTTCATAGTCCTACTGGTTTGTATTTTTTTAGATCAAATTTCAAGTCAAAATTGCTTGCAAATATTGAACCCAATTGTGAAGGGGCTTATTAGGTTAGGACTAAACCCAACATCCAAAGCTAATCATGCCTTTATGGTCAATTTTTCTATGAAGTTTGACAATTTAATGAAACATCAAACTCCATCACTTGAGTTTGAATTAAGGGCCTTCCAACTTAATAACTAGTTACAACCACAGATGAAATGGGCAACGTTTATGCACCAAGGAAGCAAAGATGAAAAACTTTAGGCTTTGGAAAAGTTTGCTTATCAAGTTGGAAAATTTTGCATGCCAACTTTTGATGATCATCCTTCAAATGATCATCAAAGGATGCTTGAGTTTGGCTTACATTCCAATTTGTTTTGATGTTTATGAATGTGGGCATGCATTAGTAGCAAATATGGCATTGTAAGGCATGTCCATGGAATTGTAGTGGGCTTTGCTCCCACTCAATTTGTAGACTTCATGGTCAATAAATTTGTAATGGTAAAGTCTTTGCCCAACCCATTCCATAGGGATGAGTTGTCCTTTTGCTTGCATGCTTGGTTTTGTTTTTTTGTCTATAGCTTTTGAACTAGGCACTAGATATTTTTATTCTCCATACTTTTGTTTCTCTCAATGATATTTCCTTTGTTTGAGAAGTACATGACAAACTTTGTAGTAAATGCACTTGTGAATGTATATGGGTATATTGATAAGTGGTTTGGAATTCGGTGTAGACATTTCATATGTGCATGCAACCATGTTTGCATGTAGTACCTCTGATGAATTTTGTTTCCAAAATGGATCCTTGGAACTCAAAATTTCAAGGTGCGTTTGTTATGTGAATTGAGGTCAAATTTTAAACTAAAATGTTGTTGAGCTATGTGTTTTTAAATACAATGAACCATGAGTTATTTCACATGTCCTGGCCTTTGTCATAGTTTCAAGGATCACAAGATACCTTGAGAAGTGTGCATAGTGATTAGTTTTGTTTCATAATTTGGTTATTGTGGTTTATGTAATGTGAGCATGAGGAACTAAATCACAAACACTATTGAAAAGGTTAATGACACTTAATGATATGGTAAGAGAAATAACTTTTTTGGCCTTAGATGATGCTTGCTTATATCATAAGCAAACCTTTGTAATTAGAGGGGGTTCGCCATCAAGGCTTTAATTACTAAGAATACAATGTTTTGTGATCATTTCTTATTTAATTGTTGTTGATTTGAACTTCCCATAAGAGGCCCAAGCCATGGATGAAAAGACACTTGTTTCAGTTGCCAATAAAAAAAATGGATCAAAAAAAATATTTCTAGCATAAGCAACCACTCTTCATTCTTAGTCTTGTTTTCCCATGCACAATTGTCTAGTCTTTGTGTCAATGTCACTAGTCTCTACCTTTGAATCTAAATTCAGGTTGTACCCCCACGCCCTAACCAATTTTCCTGATTTTTTTTTAGTTTCAGGTACAAGTATATCGTGATGTGTAGGTATTAACAAAGGTTAGTTGCTACAATTATAAAGTAGATACAATCTGTGAAGGCTATCATAACACTTATGAAAGCATAAGTTTTTCAAGGTTGTTTATGTTGTCCAAATTCAATAGAAGGTAGATGTGTGCAAGAATGCAAAAAAAAAAAAAAACTAGAACTCTAATTGAAGCCTTAAGATTTATTGTTTCTTTTTTATTTCTCATTGCGGTTCTCTATATGATTTTAAGACTTTGTGGGATTCTTGGTTGATTCTTCTTTGTGTAATTCTATGTAGACACATTTGTTAGTTCACAGTATTATGAGATGATCAACATCTTCCACTTAAATTTAAGGTCTTTTCTTCATTTAACCTTTTTCCTTACATTTTAATAAGATAGTATTGCTTATTCTTAATTTTTGATGGGGTTTTCTTTATGGATTGTGCAGGACTTTACAAGATTCTAAGTTGATTTTTCTTTATGCAATTTGTTCACAGAAATTTGTCATCATGGTATTACGAGATGACCATCATTTTTTACGTGCACCCATTACCAAAACATAAGACTACCACAAAGTAAAAAATGCAATTTGCAATTTGAACTCTAGTACATCAAAATACATCCTATGATCTAAGGGAAGAAAAAAAAAAGTAGCAACCCAACCTTCAAGTAATTGAGCTCATGTTTGGGGGACTAAATCTTGTCCAAATTGAGTGTTCTTTAAATCCTTAGAAATGTTTTGAAGAACACTAGTATATGAGATAAGTTTCAAGTGCATTTCTATTTGTCATAAGATGGGGTTTTTGTTTTTCATTTTCTACAATAGGTTTTTAATTGTTTTTCCTAGGAGCTTTTGGCTTGTGGCTTTTTTCTGAACTTTTTTCTTTCATAAAATGGTTTTTCACTAGCTCAAATTTAAACCTAATTGGCAGTGCTTTTTTTAGGGTTTTACATTGCCAAATTTTGAATATCAATCAAAAATCATCTGATTTTTTGATTAGGCTCTTGTATGTAGGTAGCAATATAAAAGAATGCTTACATTTTGTTTACTTTCTTATCTCATTTATAGCCATATTCAACTAAATCTTCCAACGAATGATCATTATTTCGATTACATCACAAAATTGAAAGAAACAAATGTCGCTGATGGGCAATCATATAATGTTTGAGACTAACTAGCTCTTGATGGCAAACATAACAAAAGTAAATGCAATTAGTGGTAACCATTGTTACTTTGTATTGAACTACCCAATCAATTTATTGTTTTGTCAAAGTTTATAGTGAGGAGTTTTTCTCGTAAAAATCCTAACCCCTTGTGCTTAAATTTTTCATAATTAACAATCCACAAGATGCTTTTGTTTTTGTGGGTCATATATCAGGTAATATTACAAACAAATAGTTTATTTTAAATAGTCTAAGGGCGACTTTAGATGAGGATCCAAGACTAAAAAGTGGCAAGTTGAGGTTAAACCTACAATGGCACCTATTTTTGGAATGAAAATCAATTTGTTTGGACCAAAAAATAGTGTGAAAAGGAGAGCTCGTAATTTGGAGAACCAATAATCAAGTTAGGGACCAAAGTATAGTCCAACTCAAGGATTCAATTTGCTTCAAATCAATCCAAATTAATTCTTAAAAAATGGACCCTAGACCTTCATCTAATGTTGCAACCCCACTTTTGGAAGAGTGTGAGGATGACATTCACACTCTCGAAATGGGGACTTGGGAGTCCTCCGGGACTCCTGAAACTTCAAAGTTTGATTGCAGGGGTCAAAACACCTCGCTTTGAGGCGTTCTTCATGTCATTGAAAAGATATTGAAGTATAGATGTCGAAAATGGCCTCACATGAGTCATTTGGACATCTACAACACAAGTTATGACAAAAAGAAGGGTCGAGAGTCAAACTGGCAGTTTGACTCCTGACCACTAAAAATTGGGAATCGACCCAACCCTGGTATGTGTAGATGGAATGTGATACACTGTTGGACAGCTCTCAATGAGAGCTACAAGTTTGCTTTAGACCTCATCCCAATTGGAGGTTTAAACAAAGAGTTATAAGTTTACAAAGTCCCGAGAGTCCAAACCAAGACAGTTTCGAGACTCCTCCTTGGGAGTCCCGGGACAAAAAGTCATTTGGATGTAGGTGCCACGGAGTAACGTAGAGAATATTATATGGGGGAAGGTGGTGGCTTCCCCCAAGTCTGGGTCGTGGTGAGTCTTGTGAGTCTAGGGTTGTTCGTGGCTTGTCTTAGCACCAAAGGTGCTCCCGAATGTGAACTAACCAACTTGTTGGTTGGTTTGATGCAGGTTCGAATAAGTAACTAAAGCTTGTCCTTCTTCCTAGTCCCATCTTGGAGCTTCAGCACGCCCCTCTACCTCTTTTAGTGCTAAAAGCTGGGAGCGTATCTTCAAGTCCCCACAATTTCCAATGTTTTAGAAACCAAGGCCCATCTTGGGTCTAACTTGGGATTTGGGAGTGCGTCATCTAAAGTGGGCCATAGCTTATTGTTATGTTTGATTGAAAATTTAGATTGCTTTCAATCTTGATATGCTTCATGGTATGGTTGGTTCAAGGATTTGTTGATTTTGGTTTTGGTAGAGGAGCAATATGAAAGGAAGGTGGCATGAGATGGAAATATGCAATATTTTAGTAGTTTTGGAGTTCAAATGCAGTGTCTTTTTGTGTGTGAATATGTTTTGGCACACACCCACATTCTTGTGTATTTAATTCAAGCATGTGAGAGTATGCCAAAAAATAAATTCGTGATCAATGCATGTTAATAAGTCTGACATGGTGAAACTTCTCCACTCACAATGCCATTTCAATCAAATGAAATGAGAAAATTTGAACTAGGTCAGCTATAAAACTTCACAATAGATCAAGTTAGGATGATGAATGAAGGGTTAATTAGAGACATCCGCAAAATTTCTAAACAATTAGAGCATAATGACAATGAGTTTCAAGTAACATAAAAACATTATTATAACAAGTTGTGTTATACACAATGGCCCTGTTATTAATTTAATATCAACAATTGATATTGTATGACAAATTGGTCATAGCTAGAGAAAAAAAATTAAAAAGTAATGTACATTATCATGTTGGTGTAAAACAAAAAATGTGATGATTTTTTTAATTTATTTTTAACATCGCATTGGTTATGAGAAAGCTAAAAGGATCTCACATTAAATGATGGAATGTTCTAGGAACCTATCTAAACATGTAAAAACTTATTACCAAACCAAAACCAATGGGAAAATGTTCCACCATGCTTTTCAATTTTTTGCAAATCTAATGACTTTTTTCTCAAAAACAAATCAAGTATTCCCCTTTCATAATTACTTTCCACATTTGTGCAAAATTTCAAACCAAAAAAAAGAACTAGTCGTGACATGTGTATTTGAACATTTTCAACCACATTGTCACTTTTCAAAAAATTACATGAATTTTTGCATATGATGGGTGCATAACTATTTTTGAAAAAAATATTTAATATTTAATATTGTGGATTATGGATTGGTGACAAAGTTGCTTGGGGCTGGGTGCACTTTTGAGGAGGTGGCAGAGAAAACAAATTGTCAAAAGATGAATGTGAATTTTTTACAACCAAATTATTAGGATGAATCATCTCACCTAGTTTCTAGGGGCGAAATAACTTGAAGGTACTATACTCCATAATGATTCTGAACACAATATTACAACAAAGATGTTGGAATAGTGAACCAAAACATCAGTATTTGAATCAAGCAACTTACCATGTGATGACTTTACCCTTCATGGCAAGTTCTAATAATAAGTGGGTGGTTGCATAATGGTTCTGCCCTAAATGACATTCATAAAGCTTATAAATATT
>Ga0116226_10005397_pt1 | contig 11416 bp, 5 predicted proteins | sample S1TSphfallax_FD_89692 | JGI IMG/M metagenome (GOLD analysis project Ga0116226, IMG submission 89692) | Host-associated microbial communities from peat moss isolated from Minnesota, USA - S1T2_Fa - Sphagnum fallax MG | ecosystem: Host-associated > Plants > Peat moss > Unclassified | place: USA... | reverse complement strand
CGCATTTCCACCGAATCAGCGCGCATGAATCTCGATATCGTCTGGGCCACCATCACGGTCGCCGCACTCGCCGGCTCCCTCAGCTTCGGCCTCATCGCGGCACTGGAACAAAAGGTCACGTTCTGGCATCCCTCTTTTCACAAGCGACCATAACAGGAGCACAATATGAAGCGGTTATTTCTAGGCGCCCTCGCCGCCCTCGCCATCTCCACCAATGCCCGCGCCGACGATAACATCACCCTGCAGCTCAAATGGGTCACGCAGGCGCAGTTCGCCGGCTATTACGTCGCCGCCGCCAAAGGTTTTTACAAACAAGAAGGCCTCAACGTCACCATCAAACCCGGCGGCCCGGACGTCAACCCAGACCAGGTACTGGCCGGCGGCGGCGCCGACGTGGTGGTGGACTGGATGCCCTCCGCCCTCGCGGCACGTGAAAAAGGCCTGGACATCGTCAACATCGCCCAGGTCTACCAGCATTCCGGCCTCGAACTCACCTGCCGCAAGGATAGCGGCATCTCCACCCCGGCCGATTTCAAAGGCAAGACGCTTGGTGTCTGGTTCGCCGGCAACGAATACCCGTTCCTCTCCTGGATGGCGAAACTGGGCTATTCGACCACCGGTCCCTCACCAGACATTACGGTCCTAAAACAAGGTTTCAACGTCGATCCGCTCTTGCAAAAACAAGCCGCCTGCATCTCCACCATGACCTATAACGAATACTGGCAGCTCATCGAAGCCGGCATGAAACCCTCACAGCTGGTCGTGTTTAAATACCAGTACGAAGGCGTCGCCACGCTGGAGGATGGCCTCTACGTAAAGGGCTCCGAACTGCAGGACCCCGCGATGGTCGCCAAGCTCGCCAAATTCCTCATCGCCTCCAAGGAAGGCTGGGACTACGCCGACACGCACCAGGCCGAAGCCGTAAAAATCCTGCTGGCGGCAGACACCGCCGGCGTGCTCACTGCGCAACACCAAACCACCATGATGCGCGAGGTCGCCAAGCTCGCCCCGCCCGGCGCCGAATGGGGCTACCTGCAGCCGGCCGCCTACCAGCAAACAGTCAGGGAACTGCTCTCCACCAAATCCACACCGGTCATCAGCAAGCCGCCTGTCGGCGCCTATTCCTACGTGGTGTGGGACAAAGCGTTCAAATGACGCGAAACGAGCTGACGGAGTGGGCAGCGAGCAATGGCTGGCGGCTGATGGCGGGCTGCCCCAGCCTGATAAAACCAGGACGGCCGAAGGACGCGATCATGCGGCTATCGTTCAAGGTCACCGTTGTCAGCCTGGAAGTGCGCAAGGCCACGAAATGGGAAAAAGTGGCCAGTGCGAAATACGAGGATGTCGCGCTCGACGAGGATGGCGAACGGGTGCTGGGGCTAGGGTTTGAGAAGGTGCCGAGTATCACCATGCTGATGCGGGAAAATCGGGACGAGCAGGTGTTTGCGAAGTTTGGTAAGTAAGGCAAGCAAGCAGCGCTTTTTTGAAAAACGCGCAAAAAACTTTTAATTCCTACGGACTTTGAGCGGCCAGACTTTGGCGGCTCAAAGTCCGGGGGAATCAAAAGTTTTTTTGGTTACTTTTTTCAAAAAAAGTAACTGCTTTCTTCTCTGCCAGCCCCCATTGCACAACGCCCTCCGCCACCCCTTCTCACGCATCGTGAAACGGAGATTTTCATGCCCACAATCCTCATCACCGGCGGCGCATCTGGCATCGGGGCCGGCATTGCCAGGCGGCTGATCCAAGACGGCGCGCAGATCATCATCGCGGATACGCAGCCGGCGGAAATTCCCGGTGCACGGGCCGAAATCTGCGATGTTTCGGATGCAGCCCAAGTCGAGGTGCTGCTCGCCGGCATCGAGGCGCTGGAGGGCCGGCTGGACGGCCTGGTTTGCAACGCCGGCTTTATGATCCGCAAGCCGATCGCGGACCTCACCCTGGCCGAATGGTCCGCGGTAATTGGCACGAACCTCACCAGCACGTTTCTGCTGGCGAAAGCGGCGGAGAGATTGCTGCGGGCGTCCAAAGGCGCGATCCTCACCATCGCCTCCACACGCGCCCACATGTCCGAGCCGCATACTGAATCCTACGCCGCCTCAAAAGGTGGCATTCTGGCGCTCACCCACGCTTTGGCTATCAGCCTCGGCCCAGATATTCGCGCCAACGTCATCTCTCCAGGCTGGATCAACAGCCAATCGGCGGAACTCAGCCATCAGGACCACGCCCAGCACCCGGCCGGGCGCGTGGGTACGGTTGGAGACATTGCCTCACTCGCCGCCTATCTGCTCGGCCCGGAATCCGGCTTCATTACCGGCGCAGAATTCATTGTCGATGGCGGCATGACCCGGAAAATGATCTACGCGGAATAGAAAATAGCTGATTTTCCTCGGCGCCGCCCGAATGATAATTTGGATGCAACCTGCAACGAAATGCGCTTCCAAAACGTGACATGGGCCAAAAATGGGGCGCTTTTTTAAAAAGAAATAACTGCTTTCGTTCTCCTAAAACCGAACATTAACCCCCGCTTCCACCGTCTGCGCGGCCCAGTTCCCCGCAATCTCCGCATTATACCGCCCAAACACACACCAAATGCCCCGCCCCGCTTCCACCCCGGCCTCCACTGTGCCGGCGCTGCCATCCGGCCTGTTATGCGGTGTGGCAAACGCCGTCCCATCCGCCGCGAAAATCACCGCCGCCTCCCCCCGGTTCCCCGTCTCCACCTCATACCCCACGGAAACGTCCGGCTGCACTTCAAGCTGCGAGGCGGTAAAATAGTCGCGGCTAATCGCCAGATTCACATAGGGCTTCACGGAGGTCAGCCCCGGTAAATCGCCGTGCACCGCGAACGCGCCAATCACCCCGCGCCCCGTCTCCGCGGTATGCCCCCCCGTCAGCCTTACCAGTGCAATCCCCGCCTCCGGTTGCCAGTAAAACCCATACCGGTTGAACCCGGTACTCACCGCCGCCCCAAAGCTCAGAACATTCGTACTGTTCCTCCCGCCCAGCGCGCCCAGCCCCGTCTGCCGCGCCGTCGTATTCTGCGCGTAGCCATATCCCAGCACGCCCGTCAGCGTGAACCGCCCCACTGGCTGCGCCCCATACAAATCCACCCGCGCTGTATCCATGCCACCACGGCCGCCAGCGCCGTCCTTCAGCGTCGCGCCATCATACCCCGCCGCAATCCCCACACGCGTCCCAGCTCCGCCAAACTGCCGGTCGATACCCGCCAAAAATCCCCCATCGCTCACATGCTCGCCGGTAATCCCCCCACCGCCGTCCACGCCATAAAACGCCCCCTCAGCCTCGGACCATCCCCCAACCGCGCAAAATGCCGCCGCCGCCACCGTCGCCAGCTGTGCAGCGCTATCAGGCTGGTTAAACGGCAATTCCCGCGGCGCCGCCCCCGCCGCGCACGCCCCCGCACCCCCCGGCCGCGCCGCCGCATCCAGCAGCTCCCGGTTCACCGCCTGCCCCAGCGCCGCCAGCGCCTCGCTCTGTCCGGAAAAAAGTGCATCATCCTCCGGCGCGATAATCCCCGGCTTCGTAATCACCGAAATCGTGCCTTGCGACAGCATCAAATTGGCACTCACCGGCGCCGCATTCGTACTATGCGCCAGCACCGGCGGCACATACCCCGCATAGGAGACGGCTGTAAAAGCCCCAGTCACACCGCTTCCCGCCGTCAGATACGGATAGGTTTTGGCGGTATAGGTCCCCGGCGCAAAAATATAGGAAACCGCGCCGGCAATCGTCGCCTGGCCCGAGACGATAAACTCCGAGGACTGCGTTGGGGTCACCGCCACATCAAGCGTCGCCCCCGGCGCCTGCACAAAATTCCCCGTCAAACTCAGCGGTGTCCCCACCACGCCCGCCTGAAAAATCCCGCTATTGGTCACAGTGTCCAGCGTCCAGTTCCCCGTCGCCGTCCAGTCGGCGCTGGTGGCAATCGTCAGCCCGCTGCCCGGCGCGAAATTGACGATCGGGCTGGCAATGCTGTTCTGCCCCGTCAGCGTAATCTGCCCTTGCGTGCCGCCGCCATCGATGGCGCCGGTCAGGGCCGAAGACCCCGTCAGCACGATCTGCGGCGGGTCGGCCTGCGGCGCCACCGCGATGGCGGTGCCGCCGGTGCCGATAATGGTGCCGGAATTGACCAGCATCGCCCCATCCCCGGTAATGGAAACCCCGGTAACCCCCATGATCAGCCCGCCCGCCTCATTCGTCACCGACCCGGCGTTGAAAATCACCCCCACCCCGTTGGTGCCCTTAATCACCCCGCCGTTGACGATGGTGATCGGAGTCTGCCCCGCATCGATACCCGTCACGCCGCCCGCAATGGTCCCGGTATTGCTCAGCTGCCCAATGAATCCCGCCCCCCCAATCCCGTCATGCGCCACCCCGGAAATCACCCCGCTATTGGTCAGCGTGCCGATTGTCCCCGTATTGGTAATTCCCGTCCCCGGCGCCGTCATCCGTCCGCCGGCCTGGTTATCCAACATGGAGATGTCGGTGTTATTGTCGATATTGTCGACATTGCGCAGCGCGACAGTCCCGCCAGAAACACTCCCGTCATTGAACAACGCAAAAATACTCCCGGCATTCACAATGCCAGCCCCGGCCGTGCCCAAAATCACCCCGGTATTGGCCAACGACCGAATCGTCCCATCGATCTGCGGCGCACCGCTGGCATTGACCACCCCCGTATACCCGCTAATCGTCCCGCCCGCATTATTCAGCGTCCCCACCTGCCCGACATTTTCCACCCCCCAGCTGGCGGCGGCAATCATCCCGGCATTGGTCAGCGTGCCGATCGCTCCGGCAATCGAAGTGCCGGTCTGCCCCTGATTCACGATGCCGGCGATATGAACCGCGTCGATCAGCCCGCTATTGCTGATCACGCCGATGCTGCCATCCGCCGCACTCAGAATCCCGCTCTCCACGCCGCTGATCGTGCCGCCCGCATAATTCAGGATGGCGCCGATAACAGCGCCCCCAATCGTCCCCGCCTTGTTCTCCACACCAATCGACCCGTCAGAGCCCAGCAGCCCCGCATTGGAGATGGTGCCGATGCCGCCTGCATTGCGAATGGCCGGCCCAATCGAGCCGAAAATCCGCCCGGTATTACCCAGCGCCAAGATGGTGCCGGCCGCGTCGTTCAGCACCCCAGTCGCGCTAGAGATACTGCCGCCGAGATTATCCAGCGTGCCCAGAGCCCCGGTGTTCCAAACCCCCCAATCCCCGGCGGTGATGATGGTGCCCGCATTCACCAGCGTGCCCATCACCGCGTAATTCCCCACGCCCGCGGTGACACCGCCGAAAATCGTGCCGCTATTGCTCAGCAGCCCGATGGTGCCGCCATCCTCGTTGGCGATCCCGGTGTCCAGGCCGGTGATCGCGCCGCCGCCCAAATTGACGATGCTTCCAATGCTTGACAGCGTGCCGTTATTCACGATGCCGCCACTCGTTGCCGAATCGATCAGTCCGGCATTTTCGATCAATCCGAACGTGCCGCCAGCGAAATTGCCGATCGCGTCGCTATCACCGAACAGAATACCGGTATTCACCACCGCGCCGATGCTGCCGCCAGTGCCCAGAATCGCGTCGTGACCAGGTGACGTAATGGTGCCGCTATTGGTCAGCGTCCCGATCGTGCCGGCATCGTCATAAACCGCCGTGGCGCCGGTGCTTTCAACCAGAGCGCTGTTGCCCAGGCTGGAAATCGTGCCGGCATTATAGACGGCGTTGCCGGGCGCCAGAATCGTGCCGCCATTGAGCAGCGAGAGAATGACGCTGTTGGTAACGACCGGCACATTCGCGGCCGATAAGAGGATATGGCCGTTATGAATGCCCTGATTACCGGTCACCATCCCAGCGGAAAGATTGTCCAGCAGCCCGATGGTGCCGCCACTATTCACCACGCCAAAACCGCCGGCGCCATTTCCGCCGGTGATCGCGCCGGCATTGCTCAGCGTCGCGATGGTGCCCGTGTTGTCGATCGCCTCCAGCGCCGCGATGCTGCCGCTATTGGCCAGCACGCCGATAGTGTATGTATTGTAGAAGGCCGTGCTATTGCTCACGATCCGCGCGCCGGCCTCATTGTCGAATGTTACGATGGCGCCGTAATTATCCACCGCGTTCCCCGGCGCGCCGATGGTGCCGGTGTTGTTGACCGAATCGATCAGCCCCTGATTGTTCAGCCCGGCGCCGAGCGTGCCGCCGATGGTGCCGGAATTGCTCAGCGCGCCGATGGTGCCGGCGGCCAGCGCGCCGCTGGAGCCGCTATTGATCACGCCGGTCGCCGCCGCGATGGTGCCGCTATTGGTTAGGCCGCCGACCTGCCCGGCATTGACCAGCGCCGCGCTGACCGCGGAGGTGATGGTGCCGCTATTGCCGATGCTGCCGATGATGCTGAAATTGGCCAGCGCGAAGTCATTCGTGCCGTAAAGCGTTCCCGCGTTCAGCAGCGTGCCGATGGTGCCGAAATTGCCGATCGCCTGGTTGCCGGCGATAATTCCGGCTTCCTGATTGTCGAGCAGGCCGATGGAGCCGGCGCTGACGAACACGCCGTAGCGGCCAAAGGCGGTGACACCGGTGACGGCGCCGGTATTGGTGAAGGTGAGGATGGATCCGACGCTGTTGATGGCGTTAGCACCGCTGATTGTTCCGTTATTCGTGAGCCTGCCGATGCCGCCGTTATTGGCGATGCCGCTCGTGTTGCCTGCGATGGTGCCGGTGGCGTCGTTGGTGAGGGTGTAGATGCTGCCATCGTTCAACAGGGCTTGTGCGAACACGCCGATATTGCCGCTATTGGTGAGCGCGCCCAAAGCCGCGCCCGTTGCGTTGGCGAACCGGCTGATCACGCCGCCGGCGTCATTGGCCAGGCTGTAGATTTCGCCGCCGTCCAGATTGGTCAAGGTGGCGATGCCGCCGGCATTTTCGATGCCGCCGCCGATGCCGGTGATCAGGCCGCTATTGTCGAGTGTGGTGATGCTGCCGCCATTGTAAATGCCCGGCCCGATCGTGCCGCCGATCACGCCGGCATTGCTGAGCAGGCCGATAGTGCCGGATGGCTGCTGGTTGTAGATGCCGGTATAGCCGCTGATCAGGCCGCCCGCATTGTCCAGCGTGCCGACTTGGGCGGTGTTCCAGACGCCGTAATACGGACTAGAGATCGTGCCGGTGTTGATGAGCGTGCCGAGCGAGGCGAAATTATCCACGCCACCGGTATATTGCGCGGAGATAAGGCCGCTATTGCTGAGCAGCCCGATGGTGCCGCCGGCGTTTTCGACCCCGGAATCCACACCGGTGATGGTGCCGGCGGCCTGGCTGATGATGGTGCCGATATTGGCGTCATTATCGATGCCGGCTTTGCCGCCGTCGATCAGCCCGGCATTGCCGAGCAGGCCGATGGTGCCGCCGGCGGTGTTATAGACGGCTTGGGTATACGCGCCGATCGTGCCGTTATTTTGCAGCGTGAGAATCGTGCCGCCATAGTTATTAATGGCATTGGCGTCGGTGGATATAATGCTCCCGGCATTCGTGAGAGTCCCAATGCCGGCATTGGTGACGATGGCGGAGCTGAAGGCGATGATCTGCCCGGCGGCGGTATTGGTAAATAAGCCGATGCTGCCGCCGTTATTGGAAACACCGATGCCCACGCCGTCGATGAGTCCGCTATTGCCGATGGTGCCGATGGCGCCGAGGTTGAACAGCGCGAAGCCGGCGCCGGTGATGGTGCCGGCGTTGAGCAGCGTGCCGATGCTGCTGCCGCTGCTATTGGTGATGCCGTCCGCGACCACGCTCGACCCGATCGTCCCGTCATTGACCAGCGCGCCCACCAGCGCGCCGGAGGCGTTGAGGAAACTCGAGATCGTGCCGGTGCTGTGGTTAAACAGCGTCTCGACATTGCCGCCGTAATTGTAAAACCCGGCATCACCGGCGCCGCCGGCGATCAGGCCGTAATTTTCGAGATCGGTGATCGCGCCAGCTCCGACGAAGCCGCCATTGACGATGCCGTATTGGCCGCCGCCGACATTGCCGCCCGACTCAACAATCAGCGTGCCGATCGGACCTTGATTGTATATCCCGCTATTCGTCCCAGCGATCGTGCCGCTATTGGTAACCTGGCTGATGGTGCCGTTGGCATTGTTGATACCCGTGTAAGAATTCGTGCCGCTGATCACGCCGCTGTTGTCGATGCTGCCGATGACGGCGCCGCTGCCGTTGAAAAGCGATGCGTACTGCACGCTGGCCAGGGTGCCGCTATTGGTGAACTCGCCGATGGTGCCGTTGTTATAGAGTCCTGTGTCGCCCAGGATGAGCCCGGTCGCGGTGTTGTTAATCAGACCGATGCTGCCGGTATTCTTGATGCCGAAATTCTGATAATTGCTACCGCCAACGATGGTGCCGTCATTGGTCAGCGCGCCAATGGCGCCGGTGTTGTCGAGCCCGGTTGTGCCGGCCACGATGGTGCCGGTGGCGGCGTTTTCGATTGTGGTGATGGTGCCGTCATTCTCGATGCCGCGGTTGCCGCCGGTGATGGTGCCGCCGGATTGGTTGAACAGCGTGCCGATGGACCCGTTGTAGTTCTGCAGCCCGACGGTGACACCAGCGATGGTGCCGCTATTGGTGAGCTGGCCGATGCTGCCGGAGCTGTTGATGATCGCGATGGTCGGCGCCATGACGGTGATCAGACCGCTATTATCAATGCTGCCGATATTGCTCGAATTATAGATGCCGGCATGGTTTTCGCCCATCAGCGTGCCGCTGTTGATGAGCGTGCCGATCTGGCTTTCGTTCAACACCGCCGATCCGCCGATGATAAGACCGCTCGCGGTGTTGTTGATCAGCCCGATCGTGCCGCCTTGACTGAAGATGCCAAAGCCGGTGGCGCCATTGTTGCTCTTGATCGTGCCGCCATTCGTCAACGTGCCGATGCTGGCTTCGTTATAAATCCCGGTGGCGGCGCCGATGATCGTGCCGGTCGAATTGTTGCTGAGCGTGCCGATGGTGCCGTAATTGATAATGGCCTGCCCGACCCCGCTGCCACCGATTGTGCCGCTATTGCCGAATATACCCACCAGCGCGCCGGTATTATTGGAGAAGCTCGCGATGCTGCCGGTGTTCTGGTTGTCTAGCGTGTCGATCACGCCGTAATTATAAACGCCGTTATAATTCCCTTGAATTTGCCCGGCATTTTGCAAATCCGTGATGGTGCCGGCGTTCTGGATCCCGTAGCCGCCGCTGATCGTGCCGCCCGCCAGGTTCACCAGCGTGCCCATGTTACCGTTCGTCAGCACGCCAATATAACTGCCCGCGATCGTGCCGCTATTGCTCAGCGTGCCGATGCTGCCGGTAAAATTATACAGCGCCGTCCCCGACGAAGTGCTGTTGATCAGCCCGCTATTGCCGATGCTGCCGATGGTGCCGGCATTGTCGATGGCGTAGCTGCCGCCGCCTGTGAGCGTGCCGGAATTGAGCAGCGTGCCGATCGTGCCCTGATCGTTGATCCCCTGATCGCCGAAAATGCTGCCGCCATTGTTATAGATTTCCGCAATTGAGCCACCGGACTGCGTGATGCCATAGCCGCCAGGACCGCTCCCGCCGATGATGCTGCCACTATTGGTCAGCGTGCCAAGCTGCCCGGACGCGAAAACGACGCTGCTGGCGCTGCTGGCGGTGCCGCTGATCGAACAATTGCCGGTGGACCACACCAACGGCCCCGAAACCGCCCCCGAAATCACCCCGGTGCAAGCCGGCGGGCTCGCCGCCGCCGGCGCCGCCAGCCCCAGCCCCACCGCCATGGCCGAAACGCTCGTCACCAGAAGATGCTTGAAAGCCATGGCCGATCCCTTCTTTGGGACCGGATTACGCGCCTGCAGTGAAGGAACGCTTAAGTGAAGCAAGAAGCGCTTTTTTCAAAAAAGCGCTTCTTGCTTCACTTACTTTGCCGCGCCGCAATCGCCCGCAGCGCCGGCCGATCCACCTTCCCATTCCCGGTCCGCGGCAGCCTATCGGTATAGAAAATCACATCCGGCCGCTTGCCCTCCGGCAAACACCGCGCGCAATGCGCCGCCAGCTCCTCATGCGCCAGCGCCGCCCCCTTCACCACATACGCCACAATCTGCGGCCCGCGCCCCACCACCGCCACATCTCGCACCGCCTCGTGCGCCGCCATCGGCGCCTCGATCTCCAGCGGAAAGATCTCGGCGCCGCCACGTAGGATCAAATCCGCCTCCCGTCCCTTCAGCGTGATGTACCCACCAGCATCGATCGCCGCGAGGTCCCCTGGATAATAATACCCGCCAACGAACCGCTCGCTCGCCCCCACCCGCGCATCCTCTGCCTCCAGCCACCCCACCGCCGCCGTCGGCCCCGCGCACCGCAAATGCCCAACACCGCCCGCCGGCAAAACCCGCCCGGCGCCATCCACCACCTCCACCACCGCGCCTGGCGGCGGCCGCCCCACCGCCTCCGCGCGCAACAAAATCTCATCCGGCCGCAACACGCCGATCATCCCAAACCCCGCCGCCCCAAACGCGTCATAAAACCGCGGACACACCTCAGCCGCCAGCCGCCGCTTCTCCGCCGCATGCAGCGGCAACCCCACCGAAATCAGCGCCCGCAGCCCCGGCAGCATCATCCGCCCCGGTGGCGCCGCCGCCAGCAGCGCCCGGCACATATCCGGCGTCACCAGCCCCACCGCGTCATCCGCCGCCAGCATCACTGCTACAAAATCCCCCGCCGCCGCGAAATGCGGCAACACCCGCGTCGCCCCGCCGATCACCAGCTGATTGATCCAAAACTGCATAAACCCGGAATGGCAAATCGACATCGCCAGCAAAAAATCCGCCGGCCTCTCCGGCGACCAGTGCTCCCGGTACGCCGCCTGATACGCCATCGCCCGAAAAATCCGTTGCGAATGCGTAATTGCAATCGCCCGCGGCACACCCGTGCTCCCCGAAGTCAGCGTCACCGACAAACATTTATCGCCCGCCCTCGACGTCCTTCCATCCCCCGCCACCACCCTCAACCCCTCCCGCCAACCCCCATCAATCCCGCACGTGCCCCCCGCAACGCCCGGCGCCGTAAACACCTCCCGCAGCCGGTACCGCCGCGCCAGCCCCGCCAGTTCCGCCCCCACCGGTATCTCCATCACCGCCACCCCCGCCCGCAGCAATCCACAATGCAACACGATATGATCCACGCCATTGGCCATCGAAATGCCCACGCGATCATCCTCGCCCAACCCCCGCCCCCTGACCCAAGCCGCCGCCCGCCGCACCGCCTCGGCAAACGTCCCCCAGTCCAACCGTGCCCCCCCATCCGCCACCGCCAGCCGCCCAGGGTGCCGTTCGCCATGCGCCATGATGTAGTCGGAGATATTGTCCAGCTCGGTCATCCGCTCCTCCTTAAAAAT
>Ga0116226_10005396_pt1 | contig 11416 bp, 8 predicted proteins | sample S1TSphfallax_FD_89692 | JGI IMG/M metagenome (GOLD analysis project Ga0116226, IMG submission 89692) | Host-associated microbial communities from peat moss isolated from Minnesota, USA - S1T2_Fa - Sphagnum fallax MG | ecosystem: Host-associated > Plants > Peat moss > Unclassified | place: USA... | reverse complement strand
CTGTTGTGCCAAATTCCGCCAGGCTTGTTCCACCCGAAGGCGCTGCGGGGGCCGCAATCGACCCAGTCCAACCGCAGGAAACACCATCATTATGTCCATTGGCACAAGCTGAGTTGTCCCAGTAAAACGAGGGTGCATTACTAATACCGGCCGGCGCCGACGCAGATGGTGCAAGACCGATCGTAGAGGGAGACCCAGATTGACTACCACTCGTCCAATCACCGCGTGCAAAGGCCAGTCCATAACTTGCACGAATAACTGTCTTTGGGTCTACCGAGTACGCCACACCCAGGCGCGGTGCAATGTTCTTGAAATAAGTTTTTGACGGCGATGAACAGTTACAGGACGCACCTGCAACACTGTTTCCTGCAAATTCAAGCGTTCCCTGATTACCAGTGATGGAGTTAATTCCGTTCGGGTTTATCCACGTGAACAAATTATGCACTTCATGGATTGAAGGCCAGATGTCCCAGCGCAAACCCAAATTAATAGTCAGCTTTGGGTCTATCTTGTAATCGTCTTGCACCCAAAATGAAGGATTCAACCAGCGTGACCCAAGTCCGGGAACTCCGACTGTAACTGAACTACTGTTGACAGCACCCAGCATATAGCTCGCAACTGCGGAACCAGTAGAGGTACTACTCGTTGTACCGGAGGTAAACGCCGCAGTCTGATTGGATGAAAATGTATAAGCCAGCGGAGACGAATTAGTTTCATTTTTGATGTAGTTGAACTGTACCTCAACTAACTGACCGCCTAGTGTGATGCTGTGTTTGCCCAGGTCCCACTCAAGATTGTCTGTCAACGTATATGTGTTATTGACCTTTTGGTTCCAGGAATAATTCGCCTCGGTAGCGGGATCATCCTGACCACCGCTGAACAGGATTCCGGGAAAACCATTCGTCGCTTGTCCTGCTGGCGTATTCGTCAGCCCCAGCGTCGACGAGGCATATTTTGTAGAATCGTCCGGTGTCACCGAAAGGCTCTTATATCGTCCAAATGCTGCTGCAAACAGGTTCACCATGTGTGGATTGATGGTGTAAGTGTCCTTCACAATATCCACTGTGGTCTTTGGAGTATACGACTGGGCGGTATTGAATGGCGGTCCAAGCTGGTTGGCGGCACCAGAGGCATTGGGTCCCGTGCTCGCCTGACGACCAAAAGCTACAATCAAGCTAAGCTGGTTGGTCGGCGTGATCGAATAATCCAGTCTGCCTGTCTGATACCAATTCGCCAGACCGGAAGCATAACCAGTAACTATGTTGTTGGTGTACAAAGTCTGGCTGGTTTGCGCTTCGTATGGCAGCATAAACTGATTGATCGCATTGGAAGCGGCAGAAAAACGGCTTGCTGGAATTTGATTGTTTGCTGGCGTCCCATAAGCGGCAGAAGTAAATTGGGTGCGTGTACAGGAAGTACATCCCGGCGTCTGCGTTGCCGGATCATAAATGTTGTAACCACCATTAGCGGTGGCATAACCGCTAAAGTCTGCGTAACCCAATGCTGTTCCACCCTGCGTATACCCCAACATGGCCGATGTGGGTATGGTTTGTGCTTTTGGGTTCGGTCCCGCCTGTTCACGATATTGACCATAGTTGTAGAACAGGAACAGCTTGTCTTTAATAATGGGACCGCTCAGCACAATGCCGAATTCATTTTCAATTTCTGCCGGCTTTACTCCACCCGGCGCACAATAATTTGATGGCGCAGAAGTATAAGTACAAGTCTGTCCAGCTGGTACCGGGCCAATCACTGTGGGGGTCTTACTGGTAAATTTCCATGCATCCAGCACTGTATTACGTAGATATTCATAGACCGAACCATGTATATCGTTTGTTCCGCGCTTGATGGAGTAATTCTGAACACCCAGTCCGGCATACTGCGCCGAGTAGCCCGCAGTCTGGACCTGAAACTGATCAATGGCATCAACGCCAATTGCCGTCCACGTAAAACGAGGATCGCCAACACCATCCGCCTCTGGTAAATTGATACCGTCAACATAAATTTCTGACACGCCACCAGCAGGGTTGCCGCCGTTGATGTTGCCGGATGCGTCCGTGCTGTTGTTCGTGCCAACATAGTTGCTCTGCACACCCGGCATCAAATACTCGAAGTCCGTCGCGCGGCGCTGATCGTAATTGCCGCCCTGTCCCATTTGCACTGGCAGACTTGAATACATCGCATTGTCCATTACTGCACCCAGTGAGGCATCTGCCGTGTCTAGCGTCGGCGGTGCAGTTGTCACTGTAATCGTCTCGCTGGCAGCACCCACTGATAGTTTAAGATTTAGCGTGACCGTAACCAGTGCATCCACAGTCACATTCTTCTGCACATAGTTTTCAAACCCCTTGGCAGAGACCGTAACTACATAATTGCCCGGAATAAGCGGCGTGACGCTAAAGTCGCCCGAATTAGTCGTTTGCCGGACTGTGGCCTGATTGGTCTCGACCGATGTAACACTTACGGTGGCATTTGGAATGACCGCACCACTTGCGTCCGTTACCGTTCCAGAAATTGCACCGGTACCGGCGAGTTGTGCAATTGCCGAATAATTTGACTGAAATGTAAATGCTACTGTGACCACTGCCAGCCACATAAAGCTCGCCAGCCTACTCTTTACTAGGTTGGACACAAAAAAACTATCAATGTTTTTTTTATTGCTATTCATCTTGATGTTGCCTCCTGAAATATTTCCTCGGACCATTTGGCGTTCAATAGATTGACCGGCTGATTACAGCAACTCGCTTTCATGCATGCTGTGCAGAATTGATCTCAAAATACCGAAGATTGGTCTGACCAATTTCAAACCGCCGTCCACAATACACTGTTGTAGATATGCTTTGTCAAGAGTTATTAAGAAATATTTTCACAATGGCCCTAATCTTTAAACCACATGCATATCAGCCACTTAGACAGGCCTAACCCAACTGTTACCGCTTGTCTGCCCTTCCAGCAGGCCCCCTCCAACTTCAATTTGAAAAATTTTATTGGTAGTACCTTTCTGATGCTTGCGAGTGGTATCTTTGTAGCCGCGCATACTTGCCGTCATTGCGCGGAGTTTAGTTGGACTGCTGTACTAAATCGGCTTGGTGCCAGACATTTTGGGGGGATTTCAACCATGCGGAGCATCTCAATATCGCGACTCGACATTACATTGATGTCCATTTTGCTTGCCAACATAGTTACTGTTTATGCCGCAATACCAACATCCCAAAACCCCACAAATATAACTCTGTCAAAAATCAGGACAATCCACGTTTCAGCAGATGGTTCTGGCGACTTCAAGCAAATTCAGCAGGCCATTGATGCTGCACCAGCCACCGGCGCGCTTATTTTGGTCGGCGAGGGCACGTACCGTGAAGTCCTGCATATCGACAAGCCCAATATTCAATTACGCGGCACAGGTCCAGCCCCCAGCAAGACTGTGATCGTGAATGACCGCAATGCATTGGAGAATGGCGGTACATTCAACTCGGCAACCGTCAACGTCAGCGGCGGCAATTTTTATGCTGAGAACATGACATTCGAGAATGACTACAATACGACCCATGAACAGAAATATCAGGGATCACAAGCACTGGCGCTGTCTCTCACCGGCGACCGTGCCGTCCTCCGCAATATGCATCTGCTGGGCAATCAGGACACACTCTTTGCAGCCAATAAACATTGCACGGACCAGGACCACGACAACTGCAAGCCGTCGCGCTCTTATTTTTTTAACTGCCTGATCGCTGGCAATGTTGATTTTATCTTTGGCGATGGAGACGCAGTCTTCGATCATTGCGAAATCCGCAGTACCGTCCACGCTGCTGGCGGCTATCTCACCGCACAAAGTCGTCGCTCACCCACTCAGGACAGTGCTTATGTTTTCAATCACTGCACTCTTACGGCAGAGCCGGGCTCCACCTTCGGACAAATATATCTTGGCCGTCCCTGGCGGCCCTATGCAAAAGTCATTTTTATCAATTCTGAAATGGGGGCACACATCGCTCCTGCCGGATGGCATGAATGGCATGCCGGTGAAACGCACTCACTCGACACGGCCTACTACGCCGAATACAAGTCCACCGGCCCTGGCGCGACACCTTCCCAGCGTGATCCACACACAAAATTTCTTACTTCGACTGAAGTAGCACAATACGAAACAAAAACATTTCTACGCGGCAATGATAATTGGGACCCAACGGCTATTAAGTAAGTGAGGTTTATACAATGCATAAATTATTAATGTCATTTGGCATTTCGCCTCTGGTGTTTTCAGTGTTCGTGCTGGCCCAGGACTCACGCACGGTCTCAGAACCAACTATTCCGCCTTACTGCACTGCCCTGCCAGCCAAACTCACCTCCACTGCGGGTGGCCTGTCTCCTGCAGATGAAACCAAGCTGGACACAGTTCGCATTCAGACTGCTATCAACAAATGTGGAAAAGGCCATGCCGTCGCCTTGCAGACAAATGGAATGGCCGATGCGTTCCTTAGCGGCCCGCTTGAACTTCACGAAGGCGTGACACTTGTCGTAGAAAAGGGAGTGACTCTGTATGAGTCCGTCGATCCAGTTGTCCTGCAAATTTCTCCTGGCAGTTGCGGTGTGGTCAGTTATGTATCCGGTCGCGGCTGCAAGCCGCTCATCTCCGCAACATCAGTCAATAACGCCGGAGTAATGGGAGGTGGCATCATTGACGGTCGCGGCGGTGTAAAGCTCCCGGGCAGCAACTTAAGCGCATGGGATTTAACTGAAGCAGCCCGTGCTGGCGGTAGCCAAAAAGTTAGCCGACTGATTGTGGCCGACCATGCCAATAACTTCACGCTCTATAAAATCACCCTAAAAAACTCCCCCAATTTCCATGTCGTCTACAACAATGGCAACGGCTTCACAGCGTGGGGAGTAAAGATCGACACCCCCGGCAAAGGCGCGCGCAACACTGACGGTATTGACCCCGGCGATGGCTCAAAAAATATCACCATCACCAACAGCTTCATCAGCACTGGCGATGACGACATCGCCATCAAGGGTGGCACCGGCGGGCTTACCAATATGACAGTTAGCCATAACCACTTCTATAGCGGACATGGCATGTCTATCGGCAGTGAAACCAATGGTGGAGTCAGTAAAGTGCGTGTCTTCGATCTATCTCTCGACGGTGCCGACAACGGCATTCGCATTAAGTCGAATGCTGCCCGTGGCGGGCTTGTTCATGATGTTATCTATGATGATGTATGCATCCGCAACTCACCCAATCCAATCATGCTAGACACTGACTACACTGCAAATGGCAGTACCGCCGGGGTCTCCTATCCACGATTTGAGGACATCACGCTCCGTAACGTTCTTATATCCGGTGGTGGGAAAATTTCCTTCAATGGCTACTCAGAAAAATACCGGCTCGGTATCAATCTCGATAACGTACTAACAACTGACAACAGTGTCTATAAATACTCTCTGCATCATGCAGACTTCAAACTTGGCCCCGGCCCGGTAAATCTCTCCCTCTCTGGCGAAGACATAACCGTTTCAGGAAATCCCGGCACAGGACAATTCGAGTCCTGCGCATACAAGTTCGTTCCCTTCCCACACTGAACATACACACTTTCAACCTAAGGATAATTGCCCATGAAATCTAAGCATCTAATTGCATCTGTATTACTCTGCCTAATTACTGCAACCAGCCATGCAGCTTTGGTCTGCGACCCACACAGATTTGGAGCAAAAGCTGACGGCACAACATTGGACACTGCTGCTCTCCAACAGGCAATTGATACCTGCGCTAGCCACGGGGGTGGCACCGTGCTTCTCAGCGGCGGAGTATTCCTCTCTGCCCCGCTTACGCTAAAAAATCATGTGGATTTAAAAATCAACGCGGACTCAATCCTTCAGGCCACAGCTAATATTGATGACTATCCCATCCGCACTGAAAAAGAATATTCATGGCGTCGCGTCGCTCTACTACATGCCGATAATCAAACTGACATAGCCATCACCGGCAGTGGCATCGTCGATGGCGCAGGCCCCTTCTGGTGGAGCTATGCCCACGAGAAACAGGTGCCCGGCGACACCGTTGGCAGCGCCGGTCATCCCCGCCCCTTGCTGGTCGATATAGTTCGCAGCAATCACATCCGTATCGACGGCGTTACTTTCCGCAACTCCCCCATGTACAACCTCACTTTTTTTCAAAGTTCAGATATTGCCATCAACAATGTTCATATTCTCAACCCGGCAACCGGCGCGCCAAATACCGACGGTATTGACCCATTCAATTCCCACCGCATCACCATCACCAACGCCACCATCGACACTGGCGATGACTGCATCGCCATCAAGTCCGGCCTCGTTGAACGCGGTGAACCCAATGAGCCGACCACCGATGTGACCATCACCAACAGCACCCTACTGCACGGCCATGGCCTTTCCATCGGCAGTGAAACCGCAGGTGGTGTACAAAATGTCACGGTCAGCAATGTCACCATGCGCGATACAGCAGCAGGCATTCGCATCAAGTCCAACCGCGGTCGCGGCAATGAAATCAGCAATCTTCACTACTCCAACATCACCATGGAAAATGTTGAGACCCCGATCTTAATTACTGAGTACTATCCAAAAATCCCCACAACCGACACCGCACAACCCATCACCGCAAACACGCCGCGCTTTCATAACATTCACATCAGTAACCTCTCCGCTACAGGAGCAAAATTTGCTGCGACCATCGCTGGCCTTCCAGAAAGCCCCATTCTTGACCTTACTCTGGACAACATCACGATCACCTCACAGCAGGGCGCAACTATAAAGAATGCGCATGTCCAGTTGCATAACGTAGTCATCACTCCGCAAACCGGGCCAGCCATTACCACCGGCGAGGGTGCGGATGTGCAGACAGTCAACACCATCCGGTAGTAATATTTCAGCTACCCTCATGATGCTGTAGTTAGCGAGATCGAAAATGCCTCTGAATACATTACGTAGCTTTACATTAATGTTCTTTTTGTCCATCACAACATCCTTCGTGCAACCCACACACGGACAAACTGCACTGCCTAAGCCGCTCACTCCACCATCATCCGTGGAGCGCGACTCCGTCGGTGATGCCCCAGACAATCCCGGCCCCTTTGCAACAGACATCTCCCCGGCATTCAACCACAAAGCCATCCGCAAAGTGGCCGCTAAAGTGGCAGACTGGCAGTTGGCGCGCGCAGAAAAAACCTTCAATCAGCAGTGGACATACGCAGCCCTTTATGACGGCTTCTTGGCCACATCCAGGCTCACCGGCAACCCCAGCTACTACGACGCAATGGTGCGCATGGGCCAGCGTTTTGACTGGTCGCTTGTCCCAAACCGCTTCCCCCATGCTGATGACATGGCCCTCGGCCAGTCCTACATGGAGATGTACCTCCAGTCCCACGATGCCATTCGCATGGCCGACACCAAAGCCACTTTGGACAGACTAATTGTCCGCCCTGATGATCCATCCAAGCTGCTGTGGTGGTGGTGCGACGCACTGTTCATGGCTCCACCAGTGCTCTCCCACATGTATACGGCAACCGGCGACCCTCGCTATCTTGATTACATGGACCACGAATGGTGGCAGACCTCGGCCCTGCTCTATGACCCAGCCGAGCACCTATATTTTCGCGATGCCACCTACCTCAAAAAAACGCAGGCCAATGGAAAAAAATTATTCTGGTCGCGCGGCAACGGTTGGGTGATGGGTGCATTCGTCAAAGTGCTGCAAGACATGCCCAAGGACTATCCATCCCGTCCAAAATATATAGCGCAATACAAAGAGATGGCTGAAAAGCTGGCCGCCATCCAAAGCAAAGATGGCCTCTGGCGCAGCGGCCTCCTCGATCCCGATGCCTACAATCTTCCTGAAATTTCCGGCTCGGCCTTCTTCACCTACGCGCTGGCATGGGGCATCAATCAGCACATCCTCGACCGCGCAAAATATCTGCCCGTGGTCAAGCACTCATGGGCTGGAATACTGCAACACGTATATGCCGACGGCCGCCTGGGGGCAATCCAACCAATCGGCGCCCAGCCCGATCTCGTCAAGCCATCATCAAGCTATGTGTTTGGAGTTGGAGGCTTCTTACTTGCTGCATCCGAAATCGATAAACTTGCCAGCAAATAAATTTCATCAATCAGCCAAGTGCAATCACCATTGCCCCTGTAGTAATTAGCAATCCACCGAGCAGCGTGGCTAGTGTCAGCTTCTCACCCAATAACAACCACGCAAACAAAATAACCAGGGGCACACTTAGTTTGTCCAGCGGGGCTACACGCGTAGCTGGGCCCAGTTGGAGCGCTCGAAAATAACATATCCACGACATCCCAGTTGCCAGCCCGGACATTGTCAAAAATATCCATGTACGGCGGTCTACTCTACTGATTTCTCCATGCTTGCCTAGCGCCAGTGCTATGGCCCATGCGAAAATCACAACCACACTGGTGCGTAATGCCATTGCCAAGTTTGCATCAACATGTGCAACACCGACCTTGGCCAACAACGCCGTTGCCGCTGCAAACATTGCCGAGAGCAGTGCCCATAGAATCCAACTCATACTTGCCATCATCTCCTGCTTCTGAGTTCACATTAACATTAGCTGCCAGTTGACCGATAATGTTGCACCCCAATCTTCCATACCTGTAGTGCAATCAGCAGAAATAAAATTCCTGCCATTGGGGCCACCCACTGTATCCAGCCCACACTGCCCAAAGGGTCCATACGATTAAGTACTGCCAGTATTGGATAGTACGTCACACAAGCCAGAGGGATTACATACGTAAAAAATCTTCGAAACCACGAACGATAAATCGATATGGGGTACTGGCTCATCAATACGCCCCCGTATGTAAATGCATTCCACACCTCCAGCGACTCAGTCGCCCAAAATGCGCTCGTCGCCTGCAATATCACCAAGCCCGTAAACAGGCACACTCCACTCAGAATTGCTATCAGCAATAGCCCCGCAGTTCCCGTGGACAACCCCACATGCATCGCCGATATCGCCCAAGCCAGCACAATAATCCCCTGCAATAATCTTCCAACTTTACGGATTGTTACTTCCTGCCCGATCAGTTGTAGCACCGTTGATCGTGGCCGCAACAATAGACGGTCAAAGTCGCCTGACTTCACCATGTTTCCAAATTGATCAAATCCGCGCGACAAGGCATCAGCGATCGAAAACGCTACATTGATGGCCCCATAAAACATGGCGATCTCCGGCAGGGTCCACCCACGCAGTTGTCCGAAGCGACTGAACATCGCCCATATTCCCAGAAACTCAGTCGCTGTCAAAATGGCCTGGCCCGCCGCCTGCAGAACAAATGAAGTCCTATATTCAAGCTGGCCCTTGATCGATATTTTTGTATATCGAAAATACAGTGCAATATCATTCACTCACTAGCCTCCCTGCACGACTATCCGTCGAATCCCACGCGCCATCAACCATCGCCCCAATAGCACCAGCACCACAGTCCAAAATAGCTGTCGAAAAATAATCAGTGGTATGCTGCCCGGCAATATGTTACCAACATAGACCCGATAGGGCAGGTCGACCAACCCTGCAAACGGCAACGCCATCAGCACAGGTTGCGCCCAGTTGGGAAATAGTGGCAGTGGTACTACCATGCCTGAAAATATTGTCACCAGCGCGTTCATCATCACCACCGTGCCGTCCGCGCTCACAGTCCACATCAAGCTGATGTTCATCAAAGTTGTGATGGCACAACTCAGCAGTAGCGTACAAGTAATGGCAGCGGCAAAACCAAGGCCTGCTGCTAAAGTAGGTGAATGTAGTCGCCACTCGCCCAATCCAATCAGTGGAAATACAAACATCACCAACACCACCATCGGAACAGCACGCAAAATTGTCGGTGCTGTCCGCCAGGCCATCGCCCGCATGAACCACAGATTGTACAAATCAATGGGCCGACACAACTCGTACGCTACTGCGCCACTACGCACAATGGCCCGCACTTCGGAGTCGGCATACCAGGGCAACAACGCCAGCAATGCCTGCCCCAACCACACATAACTCACCACCTGCGCGAACGTCAGAGGCTGTTGCTTGTCAGTCGAAGAGTAAAACGCTTCATAGACCATGATGTTGACCATGCCGAAAAACACCTGCGTCCACAATCCCGCAATCGCCGCCGCGCGATACTGCAACATGGAGCGAAACCGCGCGCTCAGCACCGCCAGATATGGCCTCATCCAGTTCATGTTGTCGCTGTTGCCACCCCTGACTCCGCCTCATACAACCGTGCAACTATCGTCTCAATCGGCGGGTTCTCAACAAAAAGGTCACTCACTGCATGTTTTGCCGTCACCCGCGCAATCAGTTCAGCCGGTGATACCGCTTGCGGATCAAATCCCAAACACACGCGCTGCCCCTCGCGCCGCACCACCGTTGCATCAGGATCACTTACCTCGATATCAACGCTAGCTAGGTCAACCGTTAACCAGCGTTGCCGCGATACCCGCGCCCTCAAAGCATCCAGGCTTCCATCGCACAATACCTTGCCACTCGCAATCACGATCACACGGTCACACAGCGCCTCAATGTCGTCCATGTCATGAGTGGTCAAAATCACAGTCACTCCGCGATCACGACACAGCCCTCGCACAAAGTCCCTTACCGCCAGCTTTGAGGTTGCATCCAGCCCGATCGTTGGCTCGTCCAAAAATAAAACCGGAGGTTGATGAATCAACGCTGCCGCCAGGTCACACCGCATCCGCTGTCCCAGGCTCAGTTGCCGCACCGGAACATCAAGCAGCGGCCCCAAATCAAGTAGCGCAATTAATTCATCGCTTGCCGCCTTGTACCGCTCCTGCGGGACCCGGTAAATGTCTCGCAACAACTCAAACGACTCAATCACCGGCAGGTCCCACCATAGCTGTGTCCGCTGGCCAAAAACCACTCCAATCTCTGCAACATGCTCCACACGCTGCCGCCACGGCACTCGCCCCCTCACCTCGCACCGCCCCGAATCAGGCACAAGTATCCCTGACAATGTCTTTACTGTTGTACTTTTTCCCGCACCATTCGGACCTATGTATCCAACCAACTCCCCGGCATCAATGTTAAAACTCACTCCATCCAGCGCACCCAGCTCGCGATACTGCCGTCGCACCAGACCACGGACACTGCCCAACAGTCCCGTGTCACGCTGTGCTATCCGATAAGTTTTTACAAGGTCTTCAACAATTATCTGTGGAGGCATAGGCAAAATCCTTCTGCCAGCCTAAATCAGCACATAGCCGCACGTTCGCCGCGGCAGATCAATTTACTAAAACTTAATGGCTGTCATGGGTTTTTGGCTAAAAGACGATAACTCAGTAGATTTTCGCTTCAGCCTGCCATAATGAAGGAAAATTCTTGGTGGGCAGCGAGGGACTCGAACCCCCGACATCCTGCTT
>Ga0116226_10005394_pt1 | contig 11418 bp, 5 predicted proteins | sample S1TSphfallax_FD_89692 | JGI IMG/M metagenome (GOLD analysis project Ga0116226, IMG submission 89692) | Host-associated microbial communities from peat moss isolated from Minnesota, USA - S1T2_Fa - Sphagnum fallax MG | ecosystem: Host-associated > Plants > Peat moss > Unclassified | place: USA... | reverse complement strand
GTAATATTACGTAGTGGTTCGTTCACCATTTCCCGTTTACCATGCCAAAAGCTCCCATCACTCTTACGGTAAACTGTGATATTTTGTGGGTATTGCTGTTTGATTTCATCTATATATTCTGTTGTACCATCATTGCTCAAACCATTCTTGTGTATATCATCTGTTATGCCTCCTCCCATGTCCAAAATCCATGCACTATCGTGTACCATTTCTGCTACACCCTCGATAATATGCCAATGCCACGGAAAAGATAGTTTTTTGAATACTTCAATGTGATAACGGATGAACGGCTGACCATTCAGAACAATGGTAAAAAAATGAATGGGTAATTCTGATAATACAGAAGAATTAATAGCAGAAGGCTTTGGTATGATATTATCCACTTTTATTTCTGCTGGGTAATGGTAGTTTAGTGCTGATTTCTTGATTAAATTCCTAAAAGGACTAATCCTTTTTCTAGGACTTACACTTTTACATTGAAACTTATAGAATTATTACTAATTCTACTTACTTTAGCTAACTTGTTCATTACCACTTGCACTTTTAATGATTAAATCGGAAAATATCTGCTTATATTACGTCTATTAATGGATATGCTAAACTGTTCCTTAAATACCATAGTTGATTTTGCTTGTACAAATATATCATAACCTCTTTCTTCCGTTTGTCTAGAAGTTTTACTGATACGTATAGGTATTTTATTTTTAACAACCTTATGTAAAATTATACACGTAAACAAGATGGTCTAGATTTTAAGTGCGCAAGGCATACGAGCCCCTACTGCCTCTATTTCGTGATGCTCAAAAATTTTGTTATCTGTAATACTGAGTAATATATTCAAGAAATACCCATATATTGAAATATTCAGACTTGATTGTAGAATTAAGAATTGATACAGTTTATGAAATTCTGTCTTAATTGATATATCATCGATTTGCAGTAGTTCGGATTGTAAGTTAGATTATATACAGTAAGTAGTTTATTTAGATTGAATCTGTTTAAAATGACTTATCTGTAATTATATAGTTTTCTATGGAAAAGCATAACACGATCATTTTGGGTGCAGGATTTACTGGGTTAGCGGCAGGTTTATCGTCGAAATGTCCTGTGTTTGAAGCACTGGAACATCCAGGGGGAATCTGTGGTTCTTACTATATCAAACCTGAAGAAAGTTACCAGTATACAGTTTGCCCAGGTGATGGGGAAGCTTATCGGTTTGAATATGGTGGTGGACATTGGATTTTTGGTGGAGACGCATCTGTATTACAATTTATGCGATCGCTCACTCCGCTCAAATCTTACAAACGTAGTTCCGCCATTTATTTTCCAGAGTCACAATCCTATGTTCCTTACCCAATACAGAATCATCTGAGTTATTTAAGTAAAGAAGTTACCGCTAAAATCCTCACAGAAATAGCTTCTACTGCCATAAATCAACCTCGTACCCTATCCGATTGGCTATATCAAAGCTTTGGTAAAACCTTAACCGATTTATTCTTTGCTCCATTTCACGAACTATATACCGCTGGACTTTGGCAAGAAATTGCTCCTCAAGATGCTTATAAATCACCTGTAAACGTAGCAACAGTAATTCAGGGTGCTTTTGCAGAAACTCAATCTGTCGGTTACAACACAACATATGTATATCCGACGGAAGGTTTAAACGCATTAGCTCAGAAAATATCTAATTCGTGTAACTTAAATTACGGCAAGAAAGTAGAAAAAATTGATGTCAAACTCAAGGAAGCTTGGTTTGCGGATGGTACGAGTATTCAATATGAAAAAATCATCTCAACCTTACCGTTGAATCAAATGTTGCAAATAACAGGTTTGGAAGTATCAGCAGAACCAGACCCTTACACATCAGTTTTAGTTCTGAATATCGGAGCTACTAAAGGTGCTAAATGTCCTGATGAGCACTGGCTTTACATACCTTACAGTAAGTCCAATTTCCATCGAGTGGGATTCTATAGTAACGTAGATGCATCATTTCTGCCAGTTTCTTCAAGGGGCGATCGCGATCGGGTGAGTATTTATATAGAAAAAGCCTATCGTGGTGGTAACAAACCAAATGAAGAGGAAATAGAAAAATATAGTCATTCGGTTGTAGAAGAATTATGTAATTGGGGTTTTATTCAAGAAGCAGAAGTAGTAGACCCTACCTGGATTGACGTAGCTTATACCTGGTCTTGGCCAGGATCTGCTTGGAAACAGGAATCACTTAAAATATTGGAAGAACAAGACATTTATCAAGTAGGTAGATATGGACGTTGGATATTCCAAGGAATAGCAGATTCAATTAGAGATGGTTTTATTGTCGGAGCAAGTTTAGCAAAGTACTAAATTTGTGGTTTTTATTCTAAACTATATAGTAATTATTAAATCCACATAGATTAATGAACATGCTGATTGAAGAAGATTATCAGAATTACACAATAGAACAACTACAGCAAACCGCTTTGGACTATTTATTATCTGCACAATACGATAAGTCAATATTAATTTACGAAAAATGTATTGAATTAGATCCAAGTATAATTTGTAACTACTGGTATTTGGGAATTAACTTATTAATCATTGGAGAGAAGTTAGAAGCTGAAACTATTTGGTTTTCTGCTATAGCGCAGCTAGGGGAAGAAGAATCTAAATACGTGAATGATTTATTAAAGTCTTTACTACTAGCGTCCAATATTTTTCTTCAAAGAGGTAATCTACCTACTGCTCAAAAAATATATGAGCAAATTTTAGAAATTGAACCTAATTGTATTGTAGCTTCTACAAGTATATGTCAGATATATTTATATGAGAATAGGTTGAATGAAGCTATTGAATACTTTCAAAAGATAAGTAAAAAACATCCTGACTGTCCAGGATTTTATAAAGAGCTTGGCATCCTTTACTTTAAAATAGATAGTTTAGATAATGCTATTACTTACTTTGGCAAAGCATTAGAAATTGCTGCCGACTTTATTGATGCTAAAAATTGTTTAACCCATGTTACAGATATAGTGAAGGCAAGAAATTCCGGCTATGCACCACCAAAACTTGGATTAGAAAACCGAGTTTGGGATCCTTTTATTCTCAAAGAAAATAATATATATCGGCTATTTTATCTGACTTCAAAAATTTCAACAAACCACTTTTGGACAAGAGGAGAAATTGGGTCAGCCACTTCGATGGACATGAAAACATGGAACTATCTAGGTATAATACATTCTCCCGATCCAAGTGTAAAATGGGAAAGCGGACGAATACTGGCTGGGTGTATTTATCAAGAAAATGGAGTTTATTATTTATTTTATCCAGCTAGTCCGGCTGGAGAAGAATTGTTGCATGAAAGAATTGGTCTAGCAACATCCATTGATAGTAAACAATGGCAAAGAATCAAAGATTTTTTAATACAGCCCCATCCAGATTTTTACACTTATTCAAATCAGTATCTTAAATTGAATTATGATGATGAAGTTAAAATACATAAACACTGGCAATGGCGCGATCCATATGTAGTGAAAGAAGAATTTTCCGGGAAATATTATATGTTTATTACGGCTGCTTCTGTACATGGGACACATGATTTTGGAGGTTGTATCGCCTGTGCAGTAGCAGGTAAAATTGATGGAAATTATGAAATTTTGCCGCCTGCTGCCTTACCTATTTTGACAAGTAATCAAGAATCTATTTTTTTTGAAATGGAGCGGCCACAGGTTATGTATAGATATGATAAATATCATCTATTTTTCTCTTGTCGTATTCAAAGGGTTAACCCTAAGTGGTTGAAGATAGTTGGAAAAGATAAGATTACTGATTCTTCTTTATACTGGTATGTCTCCAAAGAGATTACTGGTCCTTTTAAACCAGTAAAAGATATACCAGTAGTGGAAAATAGTCATCGAACAGGATTATATGGAATTAACTTTATTGAAGATCCTCGGGGAAAGTTAATAGCATACGGTTGGTATCTTAACCATACTCTAGAAGTCTCACCTAGATTTCCAGTATCTTGGGATGAGAATTCAGTGAGAATTGTATTGGATTAAATGATAAAAACAAACTGTCATTTTTTTCTGGGTCAAGTAAAGTTGTAGTTGTTCATAAACAGGAAAGATAGCATATGTTTGGAAATTATAAAGTAATTGCAGCCACTCCAGCAGGAAGAAGGAAATATTTGGAATTATTGTTACCCTACATTCTACGCGATAGGGGATTAATTGATGAATATCACTTATGGGTAAATACTTTTAATGAATCCGATGTTACGTACATAAAACACTTGGAAAGTTGTTTTCCTGATTTTATTCGATTAATCTGGTCTAATATTCCTCCGAATGAGAATGCTACAGTTGATCATTTTTATTCAAATTGTGTTAGCACTAAAACTCTTTATATCAAGATTGATGATCGGATTTGTTTTATAGAATCAGGTGCGCTGCATAATTTACTGACTTTCAGGACACAGCATCCAGAATATTTCTTGGTATCTGCCAATATAGTTAATCATGCAATCTGTTCGTATATTCATCGGAAGTTGGGTATTATAGGTGATGGAGCAGGAGAACTCAACTATGACCCTTTGGCTGAAGTTGGTTGGCAAAGTAGTAGGATAGCTGCTAGAATTCATCAAGAATTCATTGGTCACTGGGAAAATAGTTCACTGTGTAGATATAGATATTACCAGTGGGTACTGAATGAATTTGAACCTATAGCAATTAATTTTGTCTGTTGGTTTGGTGAAGAATTTGCTAAATTCGTCGGACATATAGAGAATCAAGATAATGATGAAGCATGGCTATCAGTAACTAAGCCTAAACAGATGAATCAACCCAACGCTATTTGTGGAGAAGCACTAGTATCTTATTTTGCTTACGATCCTCAGATAAAATTCTTGGAAACTTATACAAAGTGTTTAAATATATACAGACGGATTTCCTACGATACAGCAAAACAAAATGATTTATCTAAAGAATTAGAATTTATAGGATTATCAACAGAAAATACTAAGAACGAATTAATCAGTACAGAACTAGCAGGATATCTTAGTAAAATAAGAAATGCTGACCTAGAGCAATTGCAAAATCCTGAATGGATAGAAAATAACTTACTCATAGAACTTGGCTTAAATGGCGAGAATTTAAAAGAATTCCCAGAATATCTACATTCTTACTGTGGACATGGTTTGAAAAGTTGGCAATACCCAAAGCAGTTTTCAAAATATTTAGTATGGTTGTCTCAACAGGGAATAAGAAGTTATCTAGAAATTGGCTGTCTTCATGGTGGAACTTTTATTATTACAGTTGAATATCTAGAACGTTTTGGCAACCTAGATATAGCAGTTGGTATAGACCCGTTCTCTTCTGAATTAATGCAAAATTATGCTGCGTCTAAAAATAATGTTAGCTATTTAAAATTGCCAAGCTGGAATTCAGCAGTACATGACATTTTAAATGATATTAAGTTTGACTTAGTCTTTATTGATGCCGACCATTCAGAAGAAGGTGTCAATTATGATTATAATCTGGTACGGAATAATGCAAAATTCATAGCGTTTCATAACATAGTAGATGTTAATTGTCCTAGCGTAGTAAAATTATGGCGGCTATTAAAAATACAATATTTTTATAATTTTGAATTTGTTGACCAATATGACTCTCTAGCTGATCAAGGCTGTAACTATCTAGGAATTGGTGTAATAGATACAAAGTGTTACAGTTCTTGTCGTGTTATCATTCATCCGGTTATGGATAATGACCATCGTCCTTTTTGGTCTGTAATGATTCCAACTTACAACTGTGCTAATTTTTTAGTGGAAACACTCAAAAGTGTACTGGCTCAAGATCCAGGTATAGAAGAAATGCAGATTGAAGTAGTAGATGACTGCTCAACTAAAGACGATCCAGAAGCCATTGTTAGAGAGATTGGACAGGGGCGCGTTTCTTTCTTCCGCCAACCGAAAAATGGTGGTGCAACAGCCAATTTCAATACTTGTATTGAACGTGCCAAAGGTCAATGGGTACATATCCTTCACGGAGATGATACTGTATTACCCGGGTTCTATAGTAGTTTACGTACAGGTATAGAGCAAGATTCTACTATTGGTGCAGCGATTACACGCTATATGCATGTTGATGAAAAGGGTAACTGGATAAGGCTTTCTTATTTAGAAAGGGAGACACCAGGACCTATTTGGGATTATTGGCAGACTCTAGGTTGTATCAGTCATGTCATGACACCTTGTATAGTAGTTAACCGTAGTGTTTATGAACGTATAGGTGGATTCAATACTGAACTAATTCATGCTGCTGACTGGGAAATGTGGAGACGAATTTCAGCATACTATCCATATTGGTTTGAACCTGCTGCTTTAGCTTGCTATCGTGAACATCCTGCATCGGATACTTCCCGTTTGATCAGAACTGGGGCTAACATACTTGATGTAAGTAAATCCATAGAGATTGCCGAATCATATCTTCCTCAACCTATTGTTACAGAATTATCCAATAGAGCTAGAGAGATAAACACAGATCTTGCTTTCGATATAGTCACGCAAATGCTGAATAAGCGCGATTTGTATGCAGCCGCTTGTCAAATCCAAGCAGGTCTTAAGTGTTGTGATTCTCCTCGAATACTGAGTAAGTTGGCATCGATATTAACAGAATCGGAAGATTTATTGAAGTTGACGCTTCGACTTTTTATTACTGCTGATGCTAACCAGTTCTTTACTGAGAACACTACTAATAGTCAAGCAAAACCACTAGTTGAATTTAATTCCAGAGAAATAAATCTGATAGCTTTTCCGAATTGGCAAATGTTAGAAGCAGGGCTTTATGATGATTTAACTTGCTTAATCAGGATTATTCTTACTAGTCCTCAAAGCAGTAAAATATCTCTATTGCTGGAAAATAGCCAGGTATCTGAGGAAGAAGTAAATCTGATCATAGCTGATATTATTTTTCATCTACTTCAGCAGGAAGATTTAGATATTGAAGAAGAGCCAGTAATTTCTTTACTGAATGATCTGGATAATCAACAGTGGAAGTTTGTCTTAGACCAAATTTATGCTATGGTTATTTTGCCTAACCAAAATGAGAAAATCATTCATCAAAGCGGAACAGATAAAATTCTCAACTTACCATTGCCAGAATTGGCGAGTTACATAGAAAATAAGTTAAATTCACAAGTTTAAAACTCCATGCTTAAATAAAAAGCGTATCAAATTTACAGATATGAATTGTCAGTTTCACACACTAAATGCAGTCGTAAATTCCAACTTGAATTACTTTTTATGGTCACAAGAAATAATCAAATCGTACCTTTAATTCCACCAGTTCCAGACAACATTAGTAGACCATTTTGGTCTGTAATGATTCCAACATATAATTGTGCCAACTTTTTGGTAGAAACCCTTAAAAGTGTTTTGATCCAAGATCCAGGGGTTGCAGAAATGCAGATTGAAGTAGTAGACGACTGCTCAACCAAAGATGACCCAGAAGCAGTTGTGCGGGAAATTGGTCAAGGTCGAGTTTCCTTCTTTCGCAAACCTCAAAACGGTGGTTCAATAGCTAATTTTAATACTTGTATCGAGCGTGCGCAAGGTCAATGGGTACATATTTTACATGGAGATGATAGTGTATTACCCGGTTTTTATAGTCAGCTACGGGAAGGTATAGAAAAAAACTCCCAAATAGGTGCAGCCATTACCCGTTGTATTCATGTTGATGATGATGGACATTGGCGAATGTTGTCTCATTTAGAAAGAGACACAGCCGGAATCATACCTCAATTTTGGCAAAAACTATTTTTGATCAACCAGATAATGACACCTTGTATAGTAGTCAAACGAAGTGTTTACGAACATTTGGGTGGATTCAATACAGAGTTAATTCATGCTGCTGACTGGGAAATGTGGAGACGGATTTCAGTAAATTATCCTTTCTGGTTTGAGCCTTTACCTTTAGCTTGTTATCGCGAACACGCTGGATCACATACTACATATTTGATCCGAACAGGAGGTAATATAATTGACATCCGTAAATCTATAGACACTGTTGAATCATATCTCCCGCCATCCATTGGTACAGAATTATCGCGTCAGACCAGACAAATATACGCATTTTTAGCATTTGACAGAGCAATACACGCGCTAAATAAAGGTGATACATATGAAGCAATCTGTCAAATTCAAGCAGGTTTCAAGTGTGATAACTCTCCACAAGTCAGGAGTAGATTTGTTTCGCTTTTGTCAAGTTCAGATAATTTATTGAGGCTGACCGCATACCTTTTTGGTGCTGCTGACTTTGATTCAGCCGATATTACACAGCTTTTGATTGACATTGAGAATCAGCAAATAAAAGTATAACTCGAATTAGAAGTTCTATACTAGGATGCAAGTTTCGCTGCTTCGATTAACATCAAGCCTTCACCCTAAATCCCACTTCCCTATGGGAGAGGGACTTTGAATTTCCCCCTCTCCCATAGGGAGAGGGGGCTAGGGGGTGAGAGCGTGTGTCGTGTACTAATATGATTAAGCGATATCGCTCCCCAAAAGTTATGAACAGATTTGCTTCACTTATGTTAAGTTCACAAGATTTACAGAAACTGACAGCCACTCTTTTTACTTCTGCTGATTTTAACTCTCCTGATGCTACTCAGTTTTTGGCTGAAAACTCTCCTTCTCTAGCCCAAAAAACACAAATTGATCATCTCTCACAAACAGGCGATCGCAATTTCAAAATTATCCTTGATGGCGTTTTCTTCCAGCTCTTCCAAACTGGTATAGCGCGTGTCTGGAAATCATTATTAGAAGAATGGTCAAATAACGGATTTGCCAAACATATTATTGTCCTAGATCGCGCTGGAACTGCACCGAAAATTGCTGGTATCAGATACCTAAACTTACCTCCCTGCGACTATGAGAACAGCGACGCTAACAGGGAAATGCTACAGCATGTTTGTGACGAAGAAGACGCGAGTTTGTTTATTTCGTCCTATTATACAAGACCAATTACCACACCTTCTGTCTTCATGGCTTATGACATGATTCCAGAGGTGATGCAGTGGAATATGATTAATCCACTATGGCGAGCAAAATATCTAGCCATCCAGGAAGCATGTGCTTATATCGCCATCTCCCAAAATACAGCACGGGATCTAGCCAAGTATTATTCGAGTATAGCACTTGAATCTATCACAGTAGCTTACTGCGGAGTCAGCCAGATGTTTTCTCCAGCCGTACCTGAAGTAGTTAATGCTTTTAAAACAAGGTATGGTATAAATAAGCCTTACTTCCTTTTGGTTGGCAATTATACTGGTTACAAGAATGGTATTTTGTTCTTCCAAACCTTCTCCCAACTGACCAGCAAACGTGGATTTGATATTGTTTGTACAGGCTCTGGGGAAATGTTAGCAGATGAATTGAGAGTTTATACATTCGGTAGCAAAGTTCATATGCTACAACTCAGTGATATGGAATTGGCGATCGCCTATTCTGGTGCTATAGCGCTAGCTTATCCTTCTAAATATGAAGGATTCGGATTACCCATATTAGAAGCAATGGCTTGCGGTTGTCCTGTGATAACTTGTCGAAATTCTTCAATACCAGAAGTAGCAGGAGACGCAGTAATATATGTAGATGATAATAACATAGAAGAAATGGTAAATGCACTCTGTGATGTCCAAAAGCCTGAATTACGTAACTCCTTAATTACTGCTGGTTTAGCCCAAGGGCAAAAGTTTTCTTGGACAAAGATGGCGGAAATTGTCAGTGCTGCTTTGATTGACGCTAGCTTGCTCAATTTAAACTTGAGAGAGATAAATTGGATTGTTTTTCCTGATTGGTCGCAAACAGAAGATTTACTCAGTGCAGCATTGATACCAGTGATTAAGAGCGCAGCAATTCATCCTGATGCAGCAAAAATTACTCTTCTTATTAGTACTGGTAATATTTCCATCGAAGAAGCAGAACTATTTTTATCAGGTATAGCCATGAATCTTCTGATGGAGGAAGATATAGATATTAGTGAAGAATTAGGAATTTCTCTAGTAGGTGAATTATCAGATCTCCAGTGGAAAGCTTTGTTACCTCGTATCCATCAGAGAATTGCTTTAGATATTGAATCTCCATTATGAGTTTATTGAGCATTTAGTGCGTCTTGCTAAGGCTCAAGCTTTACTCAAATTACGACGATGAAAGCACATAATGTGCGCCCCTACCTTGTCCAACTAATTTTAATTGATTCGCATCAGCTAGTTTACGCAGTAAGCGAGTGGTTTGATTTTCGCTCAACCGACATAATTCCATCGTTTCTTGTCTGGTGATTTTACCGTGAGTATTGACATAACTAATAATCATTTGTTCTTGCTGTATGGAATCAAAGCCTATCTGTCGCACATAATCAACTGACTGTCCTAATTCTCGATATACCTGACGACTTAACGTGTATGTACGACCTTTTTTGATACCATGTGCTTCAACCAAACCCGCTTCAACTAATCTTTCGAGAACGCTGCGAGCGATCTGTTCATCCCTCTGAATAGCCTGAGCTAAGGTAGTAGTATCTATACGTCTTTCTTCCCTCAATTTCCCCAAAGTAATTAGCGATTCAACTGGTAGAGGGCTTTGTCGGCGATTTTCTTCCGCAATTATTACCCGCAATAGCGGTAAGTCCGCTGCTTCATTGGGAAGTCTCACAATTACTGAGTACGCATCACTACGTTGATAATCAGGGGCATGTCTTCCGTAGCGCAACAAGCCTTGGTAAATTAAATCAACACCCCGTCCAGTACGTTCAGCCAGTCCTATGCGTTTGATAGCATCGGCTAGGAAAGGATTTCTCGGTCTAGGTTCTACGACTAACAAGTTATCTAAAGTTACGCCTTCCACAAATCCACCAGGGTTACTGATGACAATACCATAATCTTCCCAACGAACATGAACGGCTCCAATTCTTGTATAATCCCGATGAATTAGCGCATTAACAAAAGCTTCACGCAAAGCGCGTTGGTCGTAGTTAGGAACTGGTACGCGAAATAAACCAATCTGAATTTCATCTTCTTCTACACGCACTTCGATCTGTTCCATGATCCGCTCAAACAGTTTCAACATCGAGGTGTGGTAAAAATGATTAACTCGCACTTGAGTTCCTTCTAATACCTGAAATGCTACTTCATGCGTGGGTATAAATTCTCGTAGTGCGGCTTCTCTCCCCAAAATCAGCAATCCTGTAACTGTCGGGATGCGAACACCCTCACGAGAACGTACAAATCCCAAAGCACCATCTAGTTCTTCATCGCTGAGAGATAATAGGGTCCTGTCTCCACCGTATCGTTCAATCAATTGACGTAGGCGTTCCCGTTCTAATGGATCAAAATCGGCTGTAGTGGCTCTATTTACTGGCAAGGATGAGTAATCTAGATCACCTACAT
>Ga0116226_10005393_pt1 | contig 11421 bp, 9 predicted proteins | sample S1TSphfallax_FD_89692 | JGI IMG/M metagenome (GOLD analysis project Ga0116226, IMG submission 89692) | Host-associated microbial communities from peat moss isolated from Minnesota, USA - S1T2_Fa - Sphagnum fallax MG | ecosystem: Host-associated > Plants > Peat moss > Unclassified | place: USA... | reverse complement strand
GTCGTTGGTTCAATCCCAACCGTGCCCACCATCCGATCTCGCTCGGCGCAGTAGCTCAGTTGGTTAGAGCGCCGCCCTGTCACGGCGGAGGTCGAGGGTTCGAGCCCCTTCTGCGTCGCCATCGTCTTTCGACGTGCCGGACCTCGGGTACCCGAGGTCCGGCCTTCGTGTGCGCACAATGCTGGGGTCCGTGGCCGCGATATCCGTCGAACACCTCACCAAGCGCTACGATTCGGGGACGCTTGCCCTCTCCGATGTGAATTTCGAGATCGCGGACGGCGAATTCGTCTCCGTCGTCGGCCCGAGCGGCTGCGGCAAGAGCACGATGCTGCGCATCATGGCCGGTCTCGAGACGGCGAGCGAAGGCCGCATCGTCCTCGACGCGCAGGCCGCCGCGCCGGCGCCCGGCCACCTGGCAAGCGCGATGGTCTTTCAAGAAGCGGCGCTCTTTCCGTGGATGACCGTGGAACAGAACGTCGCGCTCGCCTTCGATAGTTTGAACGTCGCGCGCGCCGAGGTGAACGAACGCGTTGCCAAAGAACTGGCGCTCGTTGGGCTCGCGACGTTCGCGAAGGCGTATCCGCACCAGCTCTCGGGCGGCATGAAGCAGCGCGCCGCGGTCGCGCGCGCGTTCGCGGTCGATCCGCCGGTGCTCTACATGGACGAGCCGTTCGGCGCGCTCGACGAGCAGACGCGGGTCGCCATGGCGGGCGAACTGCTCGCCCTCTGGGAGCGGTCGCGCAAGACGGTCGTGTTCATCACCCACGGGATCGAAGAAGCGATCACGCTCTCGGATCGCATCGTCGTCCTCTCCGCCTCGCCGGGGACGGTCAAGGAGATCGTGCCGGTCGAATTTTCGCGGCCGCGCGACGCGATCGCCCTGCGCGGCGACAAGAAATTCGGTGAATATGTCGTGAAAATCTGGGATTTACTGCGGCCGACAGCCAAGTAAGCGATAATCGCGTTCGTGCGGGTAACGAGCGCCGGGGGCGGCGATTGAACAGGAAAGAGAGAGCGCTGATTCCACCCACAGGCTTTTTCCAGGTTGATGGAGAGATCGCTCCACTTCCGCATATTCGCGTTCTCATCGTCGCTGCAGAGCGGGCGATCGGGATGGCATGGGCCGATGCGCTGCGCGCAACGCATCCCTGCGACATCGCCCTCACGACGTCGCAGGGCGAAGCTTGGGCCGTGCTCGATGCGGGACGGATCGACGCCGTGCTTACCGGCTACGACATCGACGGTGGGGTCCGGCTCTTCTTACGTGACCTGGCGTTCCACGATCCGCATTTGCCGGTCGTCGTCGTGGGCGCGCTCGATCGGGATGCCATCGACGGTTGTCTTGCTCTCGGAGCGGTTGATTTCGTGGGGCTCGACGGTCTGGATCGGCTCGGGCGCACGCTGGTGTCGGCGGTCAAGTTCACGACGATGGAGCGGACCTTGCGCGATACGCGCGCGGAGCTCGCGGAATTGTCGGCGCCCAAAGCGGGCACGAATCTTCGCGACGTGGTCGATCAAATTCCGGCGATCGTCTGGACCACCGACGACGAGCTCGTCGTCCGTTCGATGCGCGGCTGGCGCGATGATACGCCGCTGCTCGGAACGCGCATCGGGGTCGCCTCGGCGAGCTGGCTCTCGGGTCCGGATCGCGGCATCGTCTTACACGCGCATCGCCGTGCGCTCGCCGGCGAAAGCACGCACTTTGAGTTCATCATCGACGGTCAAGCGCAACAAGCGCACGTCGATCCGCTGCGCGATACGCACGGGCTGATCGTCGGCACGATCGGGATCGCGATCGACGTGACCGAGACGCGCGCTCGCACGAGCGCGCTGGCTCGCCTCTCGACCCACGACACGATGACGGACTTGCCGAATCGCTCCGTCTTCGAGAGCCGCGTCGCGACCGCGGTCGCACAAGCGCGCGAACTGCACCGCTCGTGCGCCGTGCTGATGCTCGACGTCGATCGCTTCAAGTACGTGAACGAGATGGGCGGCCACGGCGTCGGCGACGAGGTGTTGCGGATGCTCGCGTACCGGATTCGCCGCGCGACCGGCGCGCACGATACGGTGGCGCGCTTCGGCGGCGATAAGTTCGTCATCGTCTATCCGGAGGTTTCGGCGCCGCCGGAGGCGCGCGCTCGCGCCGAGGCGATTCTCGAGGGCGTGCGACCGCCGATCGTCGTCGGCGAGCACCAGTTCTCGCTGACCGCATCGATCGGGATCAGCGTCTTTCCCGATGATGCGAGCGACGTTGCGATGCTGATCTCGACGTCCGAGGCCGCGATGTACGAGGCGAAGCGGATGGGTCGGAACAACGCGCGCTTCTACGTGCCGAGCATGCTCACGTCGCCGACCGAGCGCCTCGCGCTGCTCTCCGATCTGCGCCGGGCGATCGAACTCGACCAGCTCGAGCTCTATTATCAGCCGATGTATTCGGTCGAGACGCGCGAGATCGCCGGCGTCGAGGCGCTCATTCGCTGGCGCCACCCCGAGCGCGGCCTGCTCTTACCCGAGCGCTTCATCCCGCTGGCCGAAGAGTCGGGGATGATCGAGAAGATCGGCGAGTGGGTGATCGCCCGCGCGTGCGATCAGGTCCGGGCTTGGAACGACATCGGGATCGAGAAGGTACGCATCAGCGTGAACGTCTCGGCGCGTCAACTCGACGACGACACGCTGCGCGATCTGATCTACGAACATCTCCAGCGCACGAACATCAGCGCCCAGGCGCTCGAGATCGAGATCACCGAATCCTCGATCATGCGCGACGTGCCGGCGGCGATCCGGCTCTTGTGCGATCTCAAAGAACTCGGACTCAAAGTTTCGATCGACGATTTCGGCACCGGCTATACCTCGCTTGCGTTCCTCAAGCGTTTCCCGGTCGACGTGCTCAAGATCGATCGCTCGTTCGTGCGCGAGGTCGCGACCGGCTCGTTCGACGGCGCCGTCGTGCGCGCGATGACGACGCTCGCGCAAAGCATGGGCGTTCGCACCGTCGCCGAGGGCGTCGAACTCGCCGCCCAATACGAGCGCCTCCGCGATTTCCAGTGCGACGAAGTGCAAGGCTTCCTGTTCTCACGCCCGCTCCGCGCCGACGCCTGCACCCCCCTCCTCCTCGGCCAACTCCGCTAACCCGCGCCATTCGGCGGTGCCAATGCGGCTTCGCCCGAGCCGATGTTTGCTTCTGTCCGTAACCGTCGTGAGCCGCCACCGTGTCATCAGCCGTGAGCCGCCACCGTGTCATCAGCCGTGAGCCGCCACCGTGTCATCAGCCGTGAGCCGCCACCGTGTCATCCTGAGCCTGTCGAAGGATGGGCCCGCCACTCGTCCGGGAGCAAGAGCACGGCATGACTAGGCCCGGCCGAAACGGCGCGGAGTTCGTCCTTGATTCTTCCCGGCGCGATTGATGTCAAAGTTCACCATCGACATCGCCGACTCGTACGGGGTGTCCTTGCGTCGCTTGCTTCGCTCCGCGGAGCGTTTCAAGGAGTGCGTGATCGCGTGCGGATCGTCTTTCTCGAAGAGATGAGCGCGCAGGTCCAGCGCGTCGCTGTTTTCGGTCACCTTCTGCGAGCATTTCTGTGTGGCTGGCATGGCGAACTCGTTCCCACAAGGGGGCGAATCGCACTCGGCGAATAGCCACCGGTCGCGCCCCAGCAGCCGACCGCGCCGAGATAGCTCAGTTGGTAGAGCACAGGTCTGAAAAACCTGGTGTCGCGAGTTCGATTCTCGCTCTCGGCACATTCGAAGAAAACCCCGTGAAATCAAGGTTTCCGGGGATTTTTCTTTTTTGTCGCCCTTCGCTTTGACACCCTATTTGACACCTTCTCGAGCGCGGCATCGCGGGATACATGACGTCTGTGAGCAGGTTCTGACGGCGGATTGGCTCGCCATTGGTTGCCGGAAAGGCGAGGCTGTCCGGGCTCATGTCCTGGCCCTCGGCTTTCATTCGATCTCGGTGCGCCGATAGGAGCGTGACCAAGGTCTTGCACAAGAACACGACGACGATCGGCGCCGACGCCTTCATCGGCTCGAATTCCTCGCTCGTCGCCCCAATCACGATCGGCGAGGGCGCCCTCACCGGGGCGGGAACCGTCGCGATCCGCGACATCGCTCCGGGTGAACGCGTCGTCGGCAATCCGGGGCGGCGTATCGGAACAGCGAAAATGGGGAAATCCGAATGCACACGTTGACCCAGTTTGCCATCATCGTTAGCCAGGGCTGTGTCTCATGGTTCGGGTTCCGACGTCTCAAGAATGTCTCATCAGAACGCCGAGTTTTGCGATTGGGCTACGCGGCATTCATTGCCGCTTTTTTCCTTGGTTTGCTGGGGGCGGTTCTTACGCCGCCGTTTGGACAAGGTGCTCTTGCGGGCTACGTTCCGATTCCCGTGGGCGTGCTGTTGATTTTCGCATCAATCTTGAAAGGCCAACGGTGCCCGAAAATATCAGCCGAGCGTAATTGACAAGACTTCGCGAATCGTAGCCCTCTCGGTGTCGACCCTTTTGTGGACGATACCGAATGACCGGAGCGTCCTTTTTTGCCCAGCAATCGTTTGCGCGGAGTCCGTATTTCACAAATTAGGAAAGCGCGAGTCGCGCGTGACGTTCGGGTGTAGCCGCCAATTCCGACCGCGTTTCGGCGGCCGGGAGGACGGTGATCCGGAAGGTCGCAACGACGCTACGGAGCAGTTCGGCCTGTTCGTTGAGCGTGCGCGCGGTGCCGTCCATCTCTTGGACGCTCGCCGCAAGTTCCGTCGTCGCGGCTGAGACGTCTTGTGAAGCGGCAGACTGCTGCCGCGCCGTCTCCATGAGCGGGGTCACGGCGCGGGCGATCGTGTCGGTGGTCAGGCGCATCTGGTTTGCGGCCGCCGCGTTCTCGCTGACGATCGCCGAGGCGCTGCCGATATTCTCGGTGAGCTGCGAACTGGACTGCTGCATGAATTCGCTGCGCTGCGCAAGTTCGCCGGCGACGCGGTTGGTTGAGGAGATCGCATCGCCGACCGATGCCAGCGCACTCGCCGCGCTTTGGGCAAGCGAGAGGCCATCGTTCATCGAGTCGGCCGAGACACGCAGCGCTTCAGCGGCCGAGAGTGTCTCGCGGCGAATCGCGCTCAAGATATGCGAGATCTCCCGCGTCGCGAGCGAGCTCCGCTCGGCGAGTTTGCGGACCTCGTCGGCCACGACGGCAAACCCACGCCCGTGTTCGCCCGCTCGCGCAGCTTCGATTGCCGCGTTGAGCGCGAGCAAGTTGGTTTGATCGGCGATCTCCTCGATCGTGCGGACGATCTCGGCGACCGCGATCGACCGGGTCTCCAGTTCCGTCATCGCGCTCTGTGCCGTCGTCGTGCGTTCGTGGAGGTTGCGCATCGCGGTCGCCGTCGCGTCGACCGCGGTGGAACCGCCGGTGGCCTGCGAATTCGCCGACTGGGCCGATGCCGCGAGCGTGCGTCCGTGATCGACCAGCGTGTCGATGTCGGTGTCGAGGTTGCGTACGGCTTCGACCGCTTGTTCCATCGCATTGGACTGCAGGTGCGTACCTTCGGCGATCTGCTGTGCCGCGCGCGCGAGCTCCTCGATCGCGGTTCCGGTGCTGGATAGGCTCGTCGCCTGCTCCCCCGCGCCGCTCGCAACGCGATCGACCGAGACCGCAATTTCGTCGACGGCCGCGGCGGCTTGACCGGAGGCGATCGCGACTTGTTTCGAGGCGATGGTGAGTTCGGCTGCCGTCTGCGAGACGCGTCCGAGCGCCGCGTTGAGATTTGCGATGCCGTGGTTCGTCCGCTCCGCGATCGTGGTCAGTCCAGCGGCGAGTTCGTTATAACTCTTCACGAGGTCGGCGATCTCATCGGAACCCCTCGTCGCCAGGGCGGTGCGGGCGGAGGTGAAGCGCATGGTCATGTCCCCGCGCGCAAGGGCGCTCAAGACCTCGCCGAGCTCCGCGAAGTCCGCGACCACGATCTCGCGCAGCGCCGCACTGACGGCGATGAGTCGAGCGCGCAGCCGGCGCGCGAGCAGAAATCCCGCGAGCGCCGTGACGACGAGGGCGACGAAACCGAGCGCGATCATGAACATGCGCGCCTGCGCGATCGTCGCGCCGATCGCAGCGCTATCGGCAGCGGCTCGTGCGGACACGAGATCGTCGAGCGCGACGATGTCCGCGTTGGCGCTGGCGATCGCGGGGCCTTGCTTGCGGACGAGTGCGCTCACGGCATCCGCGGCCGGGGAGTGAATACCGGCGTAGCCATCGAGGGCGTCTTGCCGTCGCTTGAGGGCCGCTGCGACAATTTTCTTCGACGTCGCGCTGACGAGCGCGAGTTGCGCTCTCGCCGCGTCGACCGCGGGACCGAGCCCATCGACGAGGTAGGCATGATCGCGTGCGTACTGCAAGTCTTCTTGCATGCGCGCGCTGTACTGTGCGCCCGTCCGCAGATTCGACGTCTTCCCGCTCAGGTAGAATCCGCGATTCCAGTAGCGTTGCGCATACATCTGCGTCGTGATGTCTTGCACTCGTGCTCGCAGGTTCGTCGAGGTGATCTGCGCCGCGCTTTCATCGGCCGCCCGAACGAGGATGACCGAAGCAGCGATCGTGACGACCACGAGCAGAATCAATGGAATCGATAACAGAACCGCGAGCTGGCCGCCGATACGGAATCGCAAGAATGACCTCCAGGGATGCAAAGCAACGAGACGACCCCTTGTACGCACATCTGGGATTGACCCATGAGTTATGTCAGAATTGTGCTAAGAAGTAGCGCGCCGATGCCCTCGGTCGGTAGAGCATCGGTCTGAATCCTGGTTCGCGAGTTCGATTCTCGCACTCGGCAAATTGTATAAAGCGGCCCGTTTTCGGGCGGGCTCTCGGACGATCTCTTCACGGACCGTTAAGCGCCGAGAAATTTTCTAATCATTTCTAGCGCGCGTCCGGGGCGGCTTCGAGGCAGAATGACGGTGCATCGTTTTTTGCACTCATTCATGCCATCTCAAGGAGCACGCTCATGAAACGAAATCTTCGGCTCGTTCTTTCACTCGCGGTTCTCATCGCATCGTCATTTTTCGGCAGCACAGGCCTTGCGATGGCGCAAACCTACAGCGCATACGTCGTTCCGGCGTACAACGCATGGCAGCCGTCGTGGGATCAGTACCAGTACGATCGCCGGCACGTCATCCTCGGCGTGGTGGTCGGGTTCGAGCCCTACCGCCTGCAGATTCAGCGTCGCGACGGCGCGGTGCAGGGTGTCGATCTGAAGAACGGTACCGTCATCTTGCCGACGAACGCGACCCCGACGCGGGGCGAACGCGTCGCGATGGTGGGCTACTACAGCCGCGGCACGTTCATCGTGAATCGGCTCATCATCCGCTGACGCCTATCCAAGGCACACCCGGACGCACATCTCGGCGGCCGCGCGAACGGGCGACCGCCGAGGCTTGCGTTATGGATCCGTTCGGTCCCGAGGGACCGGTGCTCGCACCGGGAATCTTGAGGCGATGCTCCCTGACCACCAGAATCGCCGTGGCGCCGAACGGTTCGATTTCGCGATCGACGTGTCGTTCACCGTGGGCAGCGGGATGCCGCACCCTGGCCGCGTGGAGAATATCTCCAGCAGCGGCATCCTGCTCGTCGCCGACACGCCGATTCTGCCTGGGACTTTCGTGCGCGTGTCCTTCACGGATCCGGTGAAACAGACGTTGCATACGATCGGCGGCGATGTCGTGCGAAGCGCTCCGGACGAGCGTGTCGGCATTTCGTTCGTTGAAATGGACGCCGCGGCGCTGGAGTTCATCAAGCACCTGCTCGACGCCGCGCGCTAACGCGCCGCAGCCACCCCGTCGTCGCGATCGGCCGGTGCGACCGGCGCGACGGCGAAATCGAGCCGTACGATCGTCCCCGTCGAGGCCTGTTCTACGGATGCGGCGGTGGCGAGTTGGTGCATGAGCGCAAGGCCGCGTCCACGGAGCGGATCGCCCGCGCCGCTCGACCAGCGTCCGAAATCCTCGACCACGATCTCGATGCCGCCGCTCCCGGAGCGTGCGCGTACGAGCACATCCCCGGGCTGTTTGCGGCCCGCGTAGGCGTGCTCGACGGCATTTGCAACGGCTTCGCCGCTCGCGAGCAAGATCGCCGCGGCGAGCGCCTCGTCGATCCCCAGGTGTGAGATGAAGCGGCGCATCGCGCAGCGGACGCGGCGCACGTTCCACGGGACGGCGGGAAGGCGAAGGTCGATCTCGCGCCGTGCCGGATCGAGCCTGACGGTCATGATCGCTGCGTCGTCGGGCCGCGGGCCCGCGCCGAAGATCGTGCGATCGAGAAACGCGGCCGTGTCCGGCGCGCCGGTCGCCGCGACGACGTCCGCCTCGTGCTCGAGTGCAGCGATGCCGGCGATGATATTGCGCTCGCGCTCGATCACGCCGTCGGTGAAAAACACCAGCATGTCGTCCGCGTTCAGGTCGAGCGTCAGCGTCGTCGCCGGTGGGTCGGGGAAGAGACCCAGCGGAAGACCCGTGCCCGCACCCGGAATCATCGCGGCGCGCATTCCGGCGCCGGTGCGGATCGGCGGCGGATGGCCCGCACAGGCATACTCGAACCGCAGCGTCATGGGGTCGAGCACGCCGTAGGTCGCGGTCACGAGCGCCGCGTCGCTCGAATGGAGCAGCACACGATTGACATGCGCGAGCACGGCCGCCGGATCGGCCGCTTCGAGCAGCGCTGCGCTGCGGAGGGCTTGGCGCGCGATGTTCATCGCAATGACCGCACGCGTATCGTGACCGGCGGCGTCGCCGATCGAAAGCGCCACCCGGCCGTCATCGAGGACGAAGGCATCGAACCAATCGCCACCGACACCGTCTTCGATCGTGCTCGGAACGTACGACCACGAGAACGTGACACCGTCCACGAACGGCAAGTCGCTTGGCAAGAGTGCGCGTTGAAGCGCGAGCGCGGTACGCTTCTGGCGCGTGTAGAGATCCTCGAGCCGCTGCGAGCGCGCACGCTCGCCGCGCAGCCGTCGCTCGACGCGCGCAGCAGCGATCGATGCGGTCGCAAAGACGATCGCGACGATGGCGAGGAGCGCGATGAAATAGTGATCGAGCCCGACGAATTGCCGCGCTTCCCCAAGATAGGTGATCGGGAGCGAGTAACGGCCGCTGATGAGCAGTGACGAAATGCTCATGCTCAAAATCAGAGTGGCGAGCAGGCGCATCGCGAGCGCCGGCCGGCCACTGAGCGCACGCAACCGAACCACGAGCGCGAGACACACGATCGCAGCTCCGAACGTGAGCGCGTATTCGAGCAGAATGACCGGCCAGTTGACGCTGATCTGCGACGGCTGCAGGGCCGTCGCCGCAATCGCGATGCTGTGCGCGAAAACGACACCCGCGGCGATCAGCAAACTCGCCCAGAAGCGCGAGCGAGGATCGAGCGGGCTGAGCGCCGCGACGTAGAGGGCCAGCCCCGCGACCATCATGGCGGCGACGCGCGCGAGCTGCGTGACGATCAGATAGAGGTGCGCCGATTGGGCCATCCCGTACGCGAGCATGCCGATGTACTGCGTCGCCCAAAATGCGACTCCCAGCGTAACCGCGCCGCCGACGATCCAAACGGTCTGCATCGTGCCGCTGCTCGCGCGGATCCGATCGACGATCTCGAACGCGGCGTACGAGGCGAGCATCGTGATCGCAACGGAGAGCGCGAAGAGCCCGATGTCGATCGAGGGGGGAACGGTCACGCGCGCGGCCGGGATGCGAGAATACGAAAAATGAGCTCGTGACAAAACACGTTGGTCGGAGATTAGCGTCGACGGCCGGCTTTCCTTACCGACTCAGCCGTCCTTGCGTGTTCTTGACAGAGGTCGCCGCAGGCGCAACGGCTTTCGTTTTCTCGCCGCACGAGGAAGAGCCGGCTGCCGCGTACGACGGCAGCCGGCTCGCCGTTTGGAAGAACGCTTATGCGACGGCGACGATTGCCGTTCGGGTAAGCGCCTGATCGAGATCGGCGATCAAATCGGGGAGATCTTCGATCCCCACCGAGATGCGCAGCAGGTCGCCCGTCACGCCGAGCGCCACCTTCTCTTCGACCGGGATCGACCCGTGCGTCATCGCCGTCGGGCTGCAGATCAACGACTCGACGCCGCCGAGTGAGGCCGCGAGGTTGAAGAGTTTCGTGCCGCGTGCGATCGCAAGCGCGCGGTCCACTCCGCCCCGCACCCGGAACGAGACGACGCCGCCGGGGCCGGCCATCTGGCGCTTCGCGAGTTCGTACTGCGGGTGGCTCGGGAGGCCGGGATAATAGACGTCTTGCACGTCCTCGCGGCTCGCGAGCCACTCGGCGACGGCTTGCGCGTTCTTGACGTGCTCGCGCATCCGCAGCGCGAGCGTCTTTGCGCCGCGCAGCGTGAGATAGGCGTCCTGCGGGCCGGGGATCGCGCCGATCGCGTTTTGATGAAACGCGATTTGCGCCGCGACCTCATCGATGCTGGTGACGACGATCCCACCGATCACATCGCTATGACCGTTGATGTATTTGGTCGTCGAGTGCCAGACGATATCGGCGCCGAGTTCGAGCGGACGCTGCAGAAACGGCGAGCAGAACGTGTTGTCGACGGCGACCAGTTGTCCCGGTTCGCGAATCGCCGCGATCGCGGCGATATCGATGATCGTCAGCAGGGGATTGGTCGGCGTCTCGACCCAGAACAGTTTCGTATTCGGACGCACCGCCGCGCGCACAGCCGCGAGATCGGTCATGTCGACGAAGGTGGTGGTGATGCCGTAGCGCGGCAGCACCATCGTGAGCAGCCGGTGAACGCCGCCGTAGATCTCGCGCGTGGCGACGATGTGGTCGCCTTGCGAGAGCAGCGAGGTGACGGCATTCGCCGCCGCCATCCCCGAGCCGAAGGAGATGCCGTACGCGGCGCCTTCGAGATCGGCAAGCTGTTTTTCGAGGGCCGTGCGCGTCGGATTGCCCGAGCGTGCGTAGTCGAAGCCCTTGTGCACGCCCACGGCTTGTTGCGTGAACGTCGCGGTTTGGTAGATCGGAACGATGGTTGACCCGGTCGCGCTATCCGGATCTTGTCCGATTCGGATCGCTCGAGTAGCAAATCCCTTTTGGGGACAGGCCACGTCGCTCTCACGAACATCGGTTCGTGAAGTCGACTGCGAGTGAACCGACGATTGAGTCGGCATGAGTGCACTCCACAGCAGGTAAGCGTGTGATGATCGCCGCGCGCGGCGCGAGGCGAATCTCGGCAACTTTGCAGTCGTCAAGGTGATTCCTGCAAGATGGGCGGCAGGCAGGTTGGCGCGCCCTGTTCTTGTGATTCATAGCACCATGAAAAGACGAGCTTTTGTTGCCGCGACTGCCCTTGGGGCGGGAGCGGCGATCGCCACCGCGCAGGCGGCACCGGCACCCCTTCCCGCAGCGAGCGCCGCT
>Ga0116226_10005391_pt1 | contig 11422 bp, 9 predicted proteins | sample S1TSphfallax_FD_89692 | JGI IMG/M metagenome (GOLD analysis project Ga0116226, IMG submission 89692) | Host-associated microbial communities from peat moss isolated from Minnesota, USA - S1T2_Fa - Sphagnum fallax MG | ecosystem: Host-associated > Plants > Peat moss > Unclassified | place: USA... | reverse complement strand
CGTGCTGTCGAATTGCATCATCTCGGGCGTGCGGCAAATCGCGGTGCTCACGCAGTACAAGGCGCAGTCGCTGATCCAGCACATCCAGCGCGGCTGGAGCTATCTGCGCGGTGAAATGGGGGAGTTCGTCGAGCTCATACCCGCGCAACAGCAAGTCGGCGAACATTGGTATCGCGGCACGGCGGACTCGGTCTACCAGAACCTGGAGTTCATCCGGTCCCACCACCCGACCCACGTGCTCATCCTCGCCGGCGATCACATCTACAAGATGGATTACGGCCCGATGATCGCCTACCACGAGCAATGCGAAGCCGACATCACCGTCGGCGTCGTCGACGTGCCGATCGACCGGGCGCGCGAGTTCGGCATCATGACGACCGACGACACGAATCGCGTCGTCAAGTTCGCCGAGAAGCCGATGAATCCGGACCCGATCCCGGGGACGGACAATCTGGCGCGCGCGTCGATGGGCATCTACGTGATCGCGATGGACCGCCTGGAGAAGCTGCTGAGTGACGATGCGGAGAACAAGAGCAGCAGCCACGATTTCGGCAAGAACATCATTCCGCCCGCGATCGGCACGATGCGTGTCTTTGCGTATCCATTCCAAGACGTCGAAACGCGCGCGCAATCGTATTGGCGCGATGTCGGCAACCTGGATGCGTTCTACGAGGCCAACATGGAACTCGTCGCGCTCAATCCCGAACTCAACATCTACGATCAGCAATGGCCGATCTGGACCTACCAAGCCCAGCAGCCTCCGGCGAAATTCGTGCTCGACGAGGACGGCCGCCGCGGCATGGCGGTGAATTCGATGGTGACCGGCGGCTGCATCATCTCCGGCGCCTACGTGACCCGGTCGCTGCTGTCCACCGATGCGCGCATCGAGGAATTCAGCCGGGTCGAGAGTTCGGTGCTGCTGCCGACCGTCACGGTGGGCCGCCGCAGCCTGGTCCGGCGGGCGATCATCGACGAGAACTGCGTGATCCCCGATGGGTTGCAGATCGGCGCGGACATGGCCCAGGACAAGCAGCGTTTCTACGTCACGGAAGGCGGTGTCGTGCTCGTCACCGCCGACATGCTCAAGGCACTGGGCTGACTTCGTCGCGCGGCGGGGCGCGCCACGGCAGGAGCGGTGCAAGCGCCGCCCAGGCCTCGATGACGCTGGCGGTGCTGATGCCCAGCATCGAGGGCTGACCGTCGACTGTGCCGGTCAACACCGTCACCGGCGCACCCGCGACCCCCCAAGGCCGATACAGCGCAGGCGATGCGCGCCCGAACAAGACGATCAGCGGACAGCCCACGGCGGCGGCGGCGTGTGCGGGGCCTGAGTCCACGGTGATCAAAGCGTCGCCGCGGGCGAGCAGGGCGATGAGCCGCGGAATCGGCAGGTCGTCGGCGGCGTTGTGTACGCCGTCGATCGCCGCAAGCGTGGCGACGGATGCGTTCAGATCGAATTCCGGACCCGTGCCGAGCAGCACGATCCGGTGACGTGGTAGGTCCACCCGCAGCCGGCGCAGCACCGCGGCCCAACGTTCGGCCGGCCAATACTTGTGATTCACCGCGAGCCGTCGCAAGCCGCGCCGCATGGTGCGCTTGTTGCCGATCTGGACCAACAATAGCGGGCTGTCCGCGATATGACGATGGCGCAACCATGCGTCGAGTTCGGCGGCTTCGGTCTGCCCGACGACGAGCTGCGCGCCGGGACGATCGTCGGCGCCGCCCGGCATCGCGGCACCACGCCAGCGCGGCGGCTGCAGCGCCGCCAATCGCCGCCACTGTTCGGTCGCATGTTCGCCGGGCGCGAGCGGGTGATCGCGTACGTCGACGATGCAATCGGCGGGCACGCCGGCCCGTTGCAACAGTCGGCTCGTGGCCTCGTTGACGTCGCATACCCAGGTGGGTCCCGCTCCGCGCGCAGCCAAGTTGCGCACGACCCGCTGCTGTTCGGGAGCGAACCAATAGGGGGTCTTGCGACTGCGCAGCGTGAAAATTTCGCCGACCCCCGGCTGCCCGAGCAATAGCGGCTTGCTCCACGGACCCGAGGTGAGGATATCGACGGGCTGACGGAACCGTGCATGCAGCCCGCGGATCAAGGCGGTCAACAACACCATGTCGCCGAAGGCGCCACAACGCACGACGAGCGGACGTTCGCTTGGGGGTTTCACGGGCATTGCGCAGTTTACCGGCAAAATACCCGGCACGGCGGCGCTGAATGCTATGCTTGCCGGCTAGCAGGCGGCAGACAGAACGCCGACCGCAAGGCAGTGATAACGCATGATTTTGGTCATCGACGTCGGCAATACCCGCCTGAAGTGGGCCTGGCTGACGACCACCGGTTTATCCGACCAACAGGCCGTCGTGCATCGGGATACGAAGCCTGCGCTTTGGACGGCCGCGTTGTTCGATCCCGCGCAGCAGCCGGATCGCGTGCTCGTATCGAATGTCGCCGGCGAACAGATGGCGAAGAATTTGAGCTCGCTGACCAGGAAAGTCTACGGAGTGAAAATCGAGTTCGTCACGGCGACGCGGCAGTTTCTCGAGTTGACCAACGGCTATTTGGATCCGTCCCTGCTGGGCGCGGATCGCTGGCTGGCGGTGATCGGCGCCTGGACCAAGGCACGGACCGCCTTGTGTGTCGTCGACGCGGGCACGGCCGTCAAGGTCGACAGCGTCGATGCCAATGGCCAACATCTCGGCGGTCTGATCGTTCCCGGAATACACATGATGCGCGACGCGCTGCTGCGCAAGACCAGCGACATCGCCCGAGCCGTTGCGCAGAGCACGCCATCGATGGCGGGCGTGCTAGCCAACAATACGATCGGCGCGGTTTCGCGCGGCGCCGTGTTCGCGCTCGCGGGCATGGCCGACCGGGCGGCCGAGATCATCGAGCAAAGCACCGGCATCAAGCCGCAATTGTTCATCACCGGCGGAGATGCCGGCATGATCACCGGAACGATGCGGGCACGAGGCGAGATCGTTCCGGATCTGGTCTTGCGCGGACTGGCCGTGATCGCCGCCCAACCGCGCTGACGTCCGGCCGGCCAATGAACTTCGGCAAGGATCGGCGTGATGCGTACCGGCTTGAATAATCTGATCACGGACGTTCCCGGTGTGCTGGTCGGGCACGCCGCCGACGGCGAAGTACGCTCCGGTGTGACGACGCTGCTGTTCGAGTCCGCTTGGATCGCATCCGTCGATGTGCGGGGCGGCGGTCCCGGACTGCGCGAGACCGAGGCACTCGCGGCCGAAAACCTAGTCGGCCGTGCGCATGCGATCGTACTCGCCGGCGGCTCGGTGTTCGGCCTCGCCGCGGCCGACGGTGTTTGCGCCGGCTTGTCCGCACGCGGTATCGGTCTTCGCCTGCGCGCGGGCTCGCCGGCCATCCCCATCGTGCCGGCGGCGGTATTGCACGATCTCGGCAACGGCGGCGACAAGGACTGGGGTCTCGCGCCGCCTTATCGCGCGCTGGGGCTCGCCTCACTAAAGAGCGCCGGGACGACGTTCTCGTTGGGATCCGTGGGCGCCGGCACGGGTGCGATGGCGGGACTGCGCAAGGGCGGCATGGGTTCGGCATCCCTGGATCTGGGCAATGGTTTGCTCGTGGCCGCGCTGGTGGCGGTCAACTGCGTCGGCTCCGCGATGATGCCGGATGGCCGGACTTTCTGGGCCTGGCCGTTCGAAATCGACGCGGAATTCGGCGGACACGGAGCACCGACCGGGCCGATCGACGTCAGTGAGCCCATGCCGCATGAGTCGCGACTGCGCGATCTCGGCCGGCTGCAAACCGGTGCGAACACGACCCTCGCCGTGATCGCCTGCAATGCGACTCTCGCGAACGTGGAATGCAAGCGCCTCGCAATCATGGCACAGGACGGACTCGCACGTGCCATCCGGCCGGCGCACACGCCGTTCGACGGCGACACCGTATTTGCGGTGGCCGGCGGTGCCGTGGACCTGCCGGCGACCGGGGACCGTGCGGCGCAGCTTGCGCGGCTGGGGTCGGCCGCCGCGGACTGCCTCAGCCGGGGGATCGCCCGCGCCGTGTATGCGGCAGGCATGGGGGCGCCCGCTGCATGACCCGGGGTGAACTACGCGTTTGCGTCACGTCATGCGGTCTTCGTACGAGCGCCGCCGTTGCGCAACTTTCTCGCGCCGCGCGCAACTTTCCCGTGCCGCGGAAGTCGTAGCGAGAATGAAAGAAAAGCTGGAAATCGTTTGCGGGCATTGTGATCGCATCGTCGCCTTGCCGCTGGCACGCCTCGGCGACCATCCGCGCTGCCCGCAATGCCATTTCGAGTTGTTCGAAGGGCGGCCGGTGGCTCTCACGACGAGCAACTTCGACCGTCACGTGAGTCGCAGCGGGTTGCCCCTGGTGGTGGATTTTTGGGCGCCCTGGTGCGGACCCTGCAAGGCGATGGCGCCGTTCTTCGAGGCTGCGGCTGGGCAGCTCGAACCTCGTCTGCGCTTCGCCAAGCTCAATACCGATGTTGAAACCGTAATCGCCGAGCGGTACCAGATCCGCAGCATACCCACCCTGTTCGTTTTCCATCGCGGCCGCGAAGTGGCACGCCAGTCGGGCGCCATGGGCGGGGCGGCGCTACGCCAATGGTTGGACGGCGTGCTCGCGCAACTCGCGGCAGGCACGACCGCGACCTCCTAGTCCGTGAACCCCCGTGGCCGCATGGACCGCGCATCTCAAGTGGCGGTGGTCAGCGGCAATAGCCTGTCGTACTCCTTTTTCACCACGGAGTAGCATTCGCAGGTTCGATCTTCTAGACCCTTGCGGTTCAACACCGTGATGTGCCCACGGGCATAGCGAATCAGCTTCGCCTCCTGCAACTTGAGCGCGCCCTCGGTGACGCCTTCGCGCCGGACGCCGAGCATGTTGGCGATCAACTCCTGGGTCATCACGAGATCGTTGCCGTTCAAACGATCCAAGCTCAGCAGCAACCAGCGACACAGCTGCTGATCGAGCGAATGATGCCGGTTGCAGACCGCGGTCTGCGCCATCTGCGTGATCAGCGCCTGGGTATAGCGCAGCAGGAGATGCAGAACGGGACCCGACTTGTCGAACTCCGCCTTGACGAATTGTCCCTTGAGCCGGTAGCCCTTGCCGGAGCTTTGTACGACCGCACGGCTCGGCGTGGATTCGCCGCCCATGAACAGGACCACGCCCACCATGCCCTCGTTGCCGCAGACCGCAATCTCGGCGGAGGCGCCGTCTTGCAGCACGTAGAGCAGCGAGACGATCGCCGTGGTCGGAAAATACGCGTGGGTCATCGTCGAACCCGACTCGTAAACGACCTGGCCCAGCGGCAGATTGACCGGCTCGAGCATCGACTTCCAGCGCTCGAAATCTGCCTCGGGCAATGCGGCCAGCAGATGATTTTTCCTAGCGTCGCCGGGCATCACTGCGTCCCTTCTATTCGAATGACATTCTCCTGAGGTAGAGACATAAAACCCGGCCCTGAATTATAAGACCGGTTCGCAGTGCAGTATGTTCGCTACCGTACACAGACTCGGCGCTAAAGCACCCGGACCCGGTTCGCGGAGGTGTTGCGCCGCGGCAGCCCCCACCCGCAGCCCTCAGTCCATGGACCGAAGATAACGCCTCAATGATGACCGCCGCCACCACCGCGTGCGCCGCTGGGAATAGAGGGCGCGCCGCCGCCATGACCGCCGCCGCCATGACCGCCGCCGCCATGGCCGTCGCCCCCGTGGCCGTCGCCGCCGCGACCATCACCGCCATGGCCGTCGCCGCCGCGACCATCACCGCCATGCCAATCGCCACCGCGCGGGGGGCCGACGCGATAACCCTCGCCCCAACCGCCGTACTCGTAGCCATAGGGCTCGTAGAATCCTCCGTAGTAGCCACCGCCGCCATACCCGGGCTCAACGGCGCAGGCGGCGAGCGCCAGCGCGCCGACGATGACCAGCGTATGTCCCCAGCGGGTCGCCACGTGAGGATGACGATGACCGCGGGAGTGGCGCACGGACTTCATTTCGGTTCCGTCTTGGTGTCGGTATCGGTCCATTCCATGACGCCGAACGGTGCGCCATAGGGATCGGCCAGCAGCGCGATCCTTCCACCATGACGGTCCACGCGGGGCTGCACGAGTATTTTGCCGCCGAGCGCCTCCGCCTTGGCAGCCGCCGCGGGCGTATCTTTGACCCGGATGAAATTCAACCAATGCGGGTGGCGATGATGCGTGTCCTGCGGCAGGGAATTGATGCCGGCACGCGCGTAGTCCTGGCTCGACAACACGACATGCTGCAAGCCATCGTCGCTCGGCAGATCGAAGACATCGTAGCCGAACACGCGCTTGTAGAACTTGGCCTCGCCATTCGGATCCTGGGTCAGTAGAGCGCTCCAAATCCATTCGCCCGGTTCCGCAAGAAAATCTTCGGGGTCACCGCTCTTCGAAGCGAGCACGGCGAATACCGCCCCATCGGGTCCTGCCAACACCGCCTGCCGTCCGCGGGCACCATACGTAGCGGGCTTCGAGAGAACTTTGGCACCGTCCGCGGCCGCGGCGCGTACTGCAGTATCGACGTCATGAACCGCAATGAAGGTCAGCCAATCCGATTGCTTGTTTTCGCCGGGCGGCACGGTTCTTTGCACCAACCCCGCAATCGGTCTGCCGTCGGCCGAGGCGACGGCGTAATCGGTGTCGCCGACATGGACGTCACGGATGTTCCAGCCAAACAAGCCGGTATAAAAGGCCTCCGCACCGGCGAGGTTAGGCGTGACCAGATCCGCCCAGACGACCTTGCCCGGCAAATGTGCGGGCGTGTTGCTGTCCGTCAAGGGCGGGAAATCGATCGGTTCGGCGATCGCCGGCGCGAGCCCGGTGAGCATTGCCATGGCGCAGAGCGGAACAGTTGTGGCGATGCGCTTCAAGGAACTGATCATCGATTGCTCTCCAGGGATTGTTGACACGGTGCGGTCGGCCGTCCGCGAGGGACGCGATCATCGGCGAGCACATGCAGCGGAGTCTGTACGCCTGCGTACACAGCGCGACGCGCACTTCGGTACGCTACCGCACGGATTAAAAAACCAGCTGGTCGCGGCGAAGCCGCGCACTATGGGAACCCCGATCCCCAAAGTTACAGGAGCGAGTGCAGCGATGAAGATCACGGCCAAGCATTTTCGCGTACGTCCCGGAGCAACGGTCGATCTCAATCAGTGGCCGACCACGGTGGGCGCGGCCTACCGTTCCGATGACGAGTACGCCGCAATGCTGGAGAATCACGTCAAGCGTCTCGCGGAGCAACAAGAACTGCTCTACGCCAGCGATCGTTATGCCGTTCTGCTGATCTTTCAGGCCATGGATGCCGCCGGCAAGGACGGCGCGATCGAACACGTGATGTCCGGTGTCAACCCGCAAGGATGCCAGGTGTTCAGTTACAAACACCCGAGCGCAGCCGAGCTGAAGCACGATTTTCTGTGGCGCACGACGCGTGACCTGCCGGAACGCGGCAAGATCGGGATTTTCAATCGTTCCTATTACGAGGAGGTCCTGATCGTCAGGGTGCATCCCAAGATCCTGCAAAGCGAAGGCTTGCCGCAGGGCATCGCCGACACGAAACGTCTTTGGCACGACCGCTTCCGCTCGATCCGCGATCTCGAGCGCCACTTGTGCCTCAACGGCACCCGCATCGTCAAATTCTTCCTGCATCTATCCAAGGATGAGCAGCGGAAGCGTTTTCTGCAACGCATCGATGACGCGGACAAGAACTGGAAATTCAGTCTCGCCGACGTCGAAGAGCGCCGTTACTGGAAGCAATACATGAAGGCTTATGCAAAGTGCCTCGCGGCCACGAGCAGCAAAGAGGCTCCGTGGTACGTCGTGCCCGCCGACGACAAACGCAACGCCCGCTTGATCGTCTCCCAGATCGTTCTCGAAACCTTCGCGGCGCTGGCCCTCGCGTATCCGAAAGTGACGCCGACGCGCCGGCGCGAGCTGCTCGATTTGCGCGCCAAGCTGGCCAAATGATCAGGCGACGCGTCTGCGCCGGGGTCCGGTTGCCGGTCTGCCCGTAGTGCTTGTAGATGCAGAATGTTCGCCGCCTCACACGCCGCGCACGGCGTCTACTGCTGCTCGCCGGGCGGTTCCGGTGCCATGGCATCGCGATTTTGTTGCAGCAACTCCTCGGGTTTGATGCCTTCGGTGGGCGTCGGTGGCGGATTGGGGATGCTCGCGGCATCGGCGGCCGGCGCCTCCCCCGGCTTGGCTCGAATCTGCCGCGTCAGCGACTCCGTGCGCGTCCAATCACTCGCGCGCCAGCCGCCGCCGAGGTTGTTGATCAAATTCACGCTCGCGATTTGCTGCTCGAGCTGGACCTGCAATTCGGATTCGCGGCTGGTGAGAAACGTATTCTGATTGGTGATCACATTGATGTAACTGTCGACGCCATTTTGGAAGCGCACGACCGAGAGTTCGACGGCTCGCTGGGCCGCGACCGTGGCCCGATGCCGCTCTCTCAATTCCTGGGCGAGCACCCGCAAGCTCGCGAGATTGTCTTCGACGGATTGAAATGCGGCGAGCACGGTCTGGCGATAGTTCGCCGCAGCGGCGTCGTTCTGCGCATGCGCCTGCGCGACCGCCGCGCGCCGCTGGCCGCCGTCGAACAGGGTCTGCGCCAGGTCCGGCCCTATCGACCAGAACCGGTTCGGCCAATTGAAGAGTTTGCCGAGTGCCGTCGCTTCATAGCCGCCGCTCGCCGACAGGGTCAGGCTCGGGAAAAACGCCGCGCGGGCGACGCCGATCTCGGCGTTCGACGCCGCGACTTGGCGTTCCGCAGCCGCGATGTCGGCCCGCCGTTCAAGCAAAGCGGAAGGCACGGCGACTGGCACGGCGGGCAGGTTCGCGGCGTAGGCCTTCGGCGGCAAGGAGAAATTGGCCGGCGGCACGCCGATCAGCACCGCAATCGCATGCTCGTACTGGGCGCGGGCGACACCGAGGTCGGTGGCCTGCGCCTGTGCGGTGTAGAGCTGGGTTTCCGCCTCCGCCATGTCCTCGTCCGAATCGATGCCGGTTCGTTTGAGCGCATCGATCAGGTGGATGCTGGCCTGGTAGTCGGCGAGCGTCGCGTCGAGGATGCGGCGCTGCTCGTCCAAGGCCCGCAGTTGGAAATAGTCCTGCGCGAGCGAGCTTTGCGTGGAGAGCAGCGCGGTCACGAGTTGCGCCGCAGTCGCTTGCGCCGAAAATCGGTCTTGCGCAACGGTGTTGCGGATGCTGCCCCAGAGATCGACCTGGTAGGACAACTCGAGCGGCAGGGCGTAGATCGAATGCGCAGTCGTCGCGGTGCCGCTGCTCGTGGCAGTGGTCGATGTGCTGGGCGGGGTCGTCGTGGTCGTCCCCGGCGCCGTGGGTGTCGTCGCGGTGCCCGTCGCGCTCGTGCTCGAGTTCGCACCGCCGCCTAAATTCGCGACTGCGGCACTCGTACGCGAACGTGTCGCGGAGGGATCGAGGCTCAAGCTGGGGAAGAAAGCGGCCTGCGCTGCGGAGACCAGGGCGCGCGCCGCCCGATAGTTCGCCGCCGCGGCAGCCACGGTTTGGTTCGAAATCGCAACCCGATTCTCCAAGTCGTCGAGATCCGGGTCTTGGTAAACCTCCCACCAATGCTCGGGAATCTCGCCGTCCTTCGGCTGCGCGGGCTGCCAGCCGTCGCCCGGTTTGGCCCCCGGGGCCGCCTCCTTGAAAGCGGTCTGCAGCGGCATCGCGGGCGCATCGTAGTGCGGTGCAAAGTTGCAGGCGCCCAGGGATCCGGCGACGAGCAGCAGGCTGAGCCAACGGATCGGCTGGGTCATGAACCGGTCGGCGCGGCGGCCGCCTCCGCGGGACCCTGACGCGGCCGCAATCCGAATTGTGAGATCCAATTATTGAGCCGATCCATGTAAATGTAGATGACGGGCGTCGTATAAATGGTGAGCACCTGGCTCAGGATCAAGCCGCCGACGATGGCGATACCGAGCGGACGGCGCAACTCCGATCCCATCCCGGTGCCGAGCGCGAGCGGCAGGCCGCCGAGCAGCGCCGCCATGGTCGTCATCATGATCGGCCGGAACCGCAGCAGACTCGCCGTGAATACGGCTTCCTTGGGAGTGACATGCTCGCTGCGCTCCACCTCGAGCGCAAAATCGATCATCATGATGGCGTTTTTTTTGACGATGCCGATCAGCAGGATCATGCCGATGAGGGCGATGACGCTGAGTTCCGTGTGCGTGAGCAACAACGCGAGCAAGGCCCCGACCCCCGCCGACGGCAAGGTCGAGAGGATCGTGATCGGATGAATATAGCTCTCATAGAGAATTCCGAGCACGACGTAGACCGCGGCGATCGCGGCCGCGATCAGCAGCGGCTCGTTCACGAGCGACGCCGTGAAAGCCTGGGCCGTGCCGCCGAAAGCACCGCTCATCGTGCTCGGCATACCCACCTTGCGCTCGGCCGCATCGATCAGATTGACGGCGTCCCCGAGCGCCACTCCGGGCGCAAGATTGAACGAAAACGTGATCGACGGAAACACGCCGGTATGATTGACGGCGAGCGGCGCGGTCGAATCTTCGAAATGCGCGAATGCCGACAGGGGCACGACGCCGCCCGATGTCGCGGAAATGTAAACGTTGTCGAGCGAGCGCGGGTTCTGCCAGAACTCGGGCGCGACTTCCATGATGACGTAGTACTGATTGAGCTGCGTGTAGGTCGTCGCGATCTCGCGCTCGCCGAAGGCGTCGTACAACGCGGTGTCGATCGCCTCCGCCGTGATCCCCAGCCGGGCGGCCGTGGCGCGGTCGATCGCGATGTTGGCGGCTAGTCCCTTGTTCTGTTGATCGCTGTTGACGTCGGTGAGCTGATGGATCTCCTTCATCTCCCCGAGCAGAATCGGACCCCAGTGGTTGACCTCGGGCAGATTGTCGCTCTGGATCGTGTATTGGTACTGCGCGGCGCTTTGCCGGCCGCCGATGCGCACATCCTGGACCGCCTGCAGGAACAAGGTCGCTCCGGTGACCGTGGCGAGTTTCGGTCTCAGACGGTTGATGACCTGGTCGGCCGTGACTTGCCGTTGCTCGAGGGGCTTCAGGGAAATGAAGGTCCGACCCGTATTGGTCGTCGTGCCGCCGCCGCCGCCCGTGAAGATCGCGACCGTCGCGACGGCGGGGTCGGTCATGGCGATTTCCGCAAGGCGATGCATCTTGCGCTGCATCAGCTGGAACGAAATGTCCTGGTCGGCGATGATCGTGCCATTCAGCCTGCCCGTATCCTGCTGCGGAAAGAACCCCTTGGGGATGATGAGGTACAGGTAAACGGTCAGGAAAACGGTCGCGATCGCGACGAACAAGACGAGCAGGGAGTGCTCGAGCACGACCCGCAGACTTTTTTCATATTTTGAAAGAATCCAATTGAAGCCGCGCTCG
>Ga0116226_10005390_pt1 | contig 11422 bp, 10 predicted proteins | sample S1TSphfallax_FD_89692 | JGI IMG/M metagenome (GOLD analysis project Ga0116226, IMG submission 89692) | Host-associated microbial communities from peat moss isolated from Minnesota, USA - S1T2_Fa - Sphagnum fallax MG | ecosystem: Host-associated > Plants > Peat moss > Unclassified | place: USA... | reverse complement strand
TGCGCCTGGCGCTCGATAATTTCGGCACCGGCTATTCCTCCTTCGCCAATCTCGGCGAATATCCGGTCGACAAGATCAAGGTCGACCGCAAATTCGTCCAGGAAATCAACGGGTCCGGCAGCGGGACCGCGGCGGCGATCGTCGCCATGGCCCGGCTGCTGCAGATCCCGGTGCAGGCCGAGGGAATCGAGACCGAGTGGCAGCGCGAGGCGTTGGTTCGCTCGCAATGCGACGCCGGCCAGGGCTATCTGTTCTCGCATCCGATGCCCGAGAATGAATTCCGCAGCTGGATGGACAGCAAGCGGGTTCACTGAGATAGCCTTGCCGGCCGGGTATTTTCTCACTCATCCGCCAGCAGGACCGCTGAAATCGGTGACGAGCAGGAGATGCCCTTCGCCGGCGGTTTGGTCGCCGCTTTCAGCTCGAAGACGACTTCGCCCGCTTCGCCGAAAGGCTTGGCCTGCGCTTCGCTCTGCGTGCCCTCGATGAAGCAGCGACCCGCGGAATCCTCGCCGCGCACGGCCACCTGGCTCATCTCCGGCGCCAGATTGCGCACCAGAAAGCTCGCATGGGAAATCAGATCGTCGTAATGCGCCTTGGCGCGGCTGATCTGCGCGGAATCGACCTGGCGGTCGAACGGGCCGACTACCGCCAGCGCCATGCTCAGACCGAACTTGCCGGGCAACTTGCTGGTGCGGGTGACGGTTGGATTGCGGTCATAAAGAGCGCCGCTGATCGGCAAATCCAGAGTCCAATAGCGGTCGGGACGATACTCGACGCCATCGATCGTGAAGCTGACGTCGCGCCAGGTCAGCGCCTTATTTTCCGGCTGAAGGCCGAACTGGAAGGCGACCACCGAGGTGATATCGGCCTTATTGTCGATGAAATCCTTGAGATGAAAGGTATCGATGAATTTCCGATACTCGATATCCTTGACCTCGGGCGCAGAATCGGCGGCGCCGGCCGCCATCGGCAGCATTGCCAGCACGGCAAGAAGCGCTTTCATCCTCACCAAACAGCCCCCCTTTTTGATCGGTGTCAAAACGCTAAAGCGTGACTGGCCGAGCGTCAATCGGCAAGCCGCCAAAAATAAAGCTTGGCATCGCCGCCAAACGGGTTTACCCAGAAATGAATGCGAATCATTCTCAATTCATAAAGTAACCCTCCCCATGCAGCACAGTCCCGCTTTGACCTCGTCCCGGACCCGTTGGCTGACCTTGCTGGCCGGGCTCGGGCCGGGGCTGATCGTCATGCTGGCCGACACCGACGCCGGCAGCATCATCACCGCCGCACAGAGCGGCTCGGTGTGGGGCTACAAGCTGCTGCCGCTGCAATTGCTGCTGGTGCCGGTGCTGTTCGTGGTGCAGGAGCTGACGGTGCGGCTGGGCCTTGTCACCGGCAAGGGACATGGCGAGCTGATCCGCGATCATTTCGGCAAGGGCTGGGCCTGGCTGTCGGCGGCGACCCTGGTGGTGGCCTGTATCGGCGCGCTGATCAGCGAGCTGTCGGGCCTGGCCGGCGTCGGCCAATTGTTCGGGATACCCGCCTGGCAGAGCGTCTCGCTGGTGGTGTCCTGTATCGTGCTGATGGGGCTGACCCACTCCTATCGCTCGATCGAGCGGATCGCCGTGCTGTTCGGCCTGTTCGAACTGGCCTTCCTCTATATTGCCTTCGCCAGCCATCCGGACGGCACGGCGATCCGCCAGGATCTTCGGTCGATTCCCTTCTTCGACCACGGCTATCTCTATCTGGTCACCGCCAATATCGGCGCGGTGATCATGCCCTGGATGGTGTTCTTCCAGCAATCCGCCGTGGTCGAGAAAGGCATGGGGCCCCGCCAATTGAAGCTGGCGCGCTGGGAAACCGCGGTCGGCGCCCTGATCACGCAGCTGGTGATGGCCGCCGTGCTGGTCGCCACCGCCGCGACCTTGGGCCAGTCGGGCAATCATGCCGAACTCAACGACGTGCAGCAGATTTCGGAGACTTTGGTCCCTTTCCTGGGCGAAACCTTAGGTAAGCTGGTGTTCGTATGCGGCATCAGCGGCGCGGCGCTGGTCGCCACCATCGTGGTGTCGCTGACCGCCGCCTGGGGTGTCGGCGAAGTGGCCGGCTATCGCCGCTCGCTGGCTGACCATCCGCTGCAGGCGCCGTGGTTCTACGGCATCTTCGCCGCCTGCCTGGTGTCGGGTGGCGCGCTGGTTGCGTCGGGCGTCAATCTGGTCTCGCTGAGCGTCGCGGTCGAGGTGATCAACGCCCTGCTGCTGCCGATCGTTCTCGGCTTCCTCTATCTGCTGGCGCGTCGCACTTTGCCCGAGGAGCACCGGCTCAAGGGAGCGTATGCCTGGATCGCCGGGCTGGTGATGGCGGTAACGGCGGGATTTGGGATCTTTTCAGGCGTGGCCAGCCTGTTCTGAGACGACCGGACGCCGGGTGGGCCGAACGCTGAATAACACTGAACGCCAAGGCCGACATCCAGACACAGCCGATGAGGCTGGCGATGCGTTCCAGCAGTCCGGCATGAAAATCTTCTCCCGGCATGGCGTCCGCCGATGCCGAAACGCTGGTGAAGAACCAGGCGAAGAAAATCAGCACCAGGCTACCGGTGATCATCGAGATGGTCGACCAATCCCGCCAGTCGGGATCGTGGGCGAAGCGGCGTCCCAGGACGAAACAGATAAGCGGAAGAGCCAGGAAGACCGCGAGAGCGGCGAGGTTATGGATCGTCCCATGCAGACTTTCCGCCAGCTGAGCCGGGGATGAGACCGGATAGCCGAGGCATGGATCGGTGACGAAGATGCCGGCCAGGATGAGACCGACTCCCACGATAGCGAATAGAATCGGTGCCGAAGAGGATGCCAAACCCGTCTTGAAGACCCGTTTGAGCCCGACCGAGAAACAAAGCGTCAAAAGTCCGAACAGGTGGAAATTCGCGATCTGCATCCAGCCATGATCCGACAGACTCAGCGTGCTGATGGTGGTCTGCCACGGGTTGTAGCCGGGACGCGTGGCACCTTCGATCAGAAAGATGATGGCGAACAGGAGTGGGCCGATCGCGCCACCCCACAGAAAAAAAAGGGTGGTCTGGCTGTGATCCGGCGGCTCTCCATCTCGCATGGCCACTCTCCTCGCGCCGAGGGATCGGGGCGCGCGCAGGCGCGCAAGATCAATCCCGTCGGTCTCTAAAAATCTGGGGACGCACACCCGCTGGAACAAGGTCGGCGGGGTGATTTCTTAGCGACCCGCCCCTGTATCTCACCCATTAAAGCCCCAGATCGCTCAAGCCTGGATGATCATCGGGCCGCCGGCCCAGCGGCCAACGGAACTTCCGCTCCTCTTCCCTGATCGGCAAATCATTGATGCAGGCATAGCGTTTCTGCATCAGGCCGTTCTCGTCGAATTCCCAGTTCTCATTGCCGTAAGAGCGAAACCAATGGCCGGAATCGTCGCGCCATTCATAGGCGAAACGCACGGCGATGCGGTTCTCGTGCCAGGCCCATACCTCCTTGATCAGGCGGTAATCGAGTTCCCGGGCCCATTTGCGCGACAGGAATCCGATGATCTCGGCGCGGCCGGTGACGAATTCGGCGCGATTGCGCCAGGCGCTGTCGGGGCTGTAGGCAAGCGACACCCGAACAGGATCGCGGCTGTTCCAGCCATCCTCGGCGGCACGCACCTTCTGGCGGGCGGTTTCGGCGGTGAAGGGCGGCACAGGCGGACGCTGCTCGGACATGATCGGGGCTCCATAGGGTAGACAGGTCTGTATATTTATTGACCTAGACAGATCTGTCTGTCAAGTTGTGCCGCATGACACAAACCCTTTCCGCCCGCGACCGCATCCTGGCCACCGCGCTGCGCCTGTTCTATCGCGACGGGATCCGCGCCACCGGCATCGACCGCATCATCGCCGAATCCGGCGTGGCCAAGATGTCCTTCTATCGCCATTTCCCCTCCAAGGCCGATCTGGTGCGCGCCTTTCTGGCGGCGCGCCATGAATATTGGATGAGCAGCTTCACCGAAGCGGTCGAGCGCCGCTTCGCCAGGGAAGGTCTTGCCGCTATCGCCGGCGCCCTGTCCGACTGGTTCGCCGAAGGGGACTTTCGCGGCTGCGCCTTCATCAACACGGTGGCGGAAAGCGGGACTGACTTCCCGGCCGCGGTCGAGCATAAGCGCGCGCTGGAAGCCTATATACGCGGCCTGGCCGAGCGCCTCGCCCTGCCCGCGCCCGCCCTCATCGCCGCCAAGGCGATGATCCTGATCGAAGGAACGATCATCCGCGCCCAGATGGGGCAGACGGCCGGCCTTGCGGAAATCGCAGCCCAGATGTTCACCGATTTGACGCAGTCAAGCCGTTGAAATAGCCAGGATTGCCTCTATTCTGAAGGCATGACCACCCCCAGTGAAGCGGCCCATATCCGCACCACCGCGCTGATCGTCGCCAGCGCTTTGTTCATGGAACAATTGGACGCCACCGTCCTGGCCACGGCGCTGCCCACCATGGCGGAGCATTTCCAGGTCTCGGCCATGCATATGAGCGTGGCGCTGACCAGCTATATGCTGAGCCTGGCGGTCTTCATCCCGGCCAGCGGCAAGGTCGCCGACCGCTTCGGCACCCGGCCGGTGTTCTGCAGCGCCATCCTGATCTTCACCGTCGGATCGGCTCTTTGCGGCCAGGCGAACAGCCTGTCCTTCCTGGTGGCGTCGCGCCTGCTGCAGGGATTGGGCGGTGCCATGATGGTCCCGGTCGGGCGCCTGCTGCTGCTGCGCACCATCCCCAAGGAGGAGATGGTGGCGGCGATGAGCTGGTTCCTGGTACCGGCGCTGCTGGGGCCGGTGGTCGGGCCGCCGCTGGGCGGCTTCATCGTCAGCCATCTGTCCTGGCAGTGGATCTTCTATATCAATCTGCCGATCGGCATTACCGGCATGTTCCTGGTGCTGCGCTTTATCGACGACGTCACCGAACTGCGCCGCGAGCCGTTCGACTGGCTGGGTCTGATCATCTCGGGCGTCTCGCTATCCTGCCTGATCTTCGGTCTGGAGATCGTCAGCCGCGGCGAGCTGCCGCCGGCTGACATGGTCGGCATATTGGCGGTCGGGCTGGGCGCCGGCGCGCTCTATCTGTGGCATGCCAAGCACCATCCGGCGCCGATCATCAATGTCGGGCTGTTGCGCGTGCCGACCTTCCGCCTGTCCGTCTTGGGTGGCGCGCTGACCCGCATCACCGGCGGCGCCATGCCCTTCCTGCTGCCGCTGATGATGCAGCTGGGCTTTGGCCTCGGCCCGCAGGAAAGCGGATTGATCACCTTTGCCTCAGCCGCCGGCTCGATGCTGATGAAAGCGTCGGCGACCCGCGTGCTGCGCCGCTTCGGCTATCGCCGCACCCTGATCTGGAACGGCGCGATTGCCTGCCTCTTCATCGCCCTGATCGCGGCCTTCCGCCCCAGCTGGCCGCTGCCGGTGATCTATGCGCTGCTGCTGCTGGGCGGCTTCTTCCAGTCGCTGCAATTCACCGCCTACAACACCATCGCCTATGCCGATATCGATCGCGCGCAGATGAGCGACGCCACCGCCTTCTACAGCACGATGCAGCAGATGATGCTGTCGCTCGGCATCTGCGTCGCCGCTATGACGCTGAACGGCTCGGTGGCGCTGTCCGGCCGCACCGAACCGCAATTGCCGGATTTCTCGCTGGCCTTCCTGGTGGTGACGGCGATCTCGCTGCTGGCCTCGCCGGTCAACGCCTTGCTGCCCAAGGATGCTGGTGACGAGATGGCCGGCCGTCGCGGCAATGCGGTGCATTCCGGCATGAGATAGGCTAGCGGCTGGTCGGGGCAAGCCCCGTACTGTCGCGAATCACCAGCGAGCAATACATCGCCGAGGGGCCGGCGGATTGGCTCTGGCCGCGCTTTCTGATGCGATCGATCAACTGCATGGTGGCCTGGCGCGCCATCTCCTGCACCGGCTGGCGCACGGTGGTCAGCGGCGGCCAGACATGGCGCGACAGCGGCGTATCGTCGAAGCCGGCCACCGAGAGCTGAGCCGGCACGTCGATCGCCATTTCGTGGGCGACATGCAGCACGGCGGCCGCCATATCGTCATTGGCGGCGAAGATGGCGGTCGGACGATCGGACAGCGACAGCAGCTGGCGGCCCGCCGCCAAGCCGGAATCGAACGAGAAATAGCCCTGAACGATCAACGCGTCTTCGATCGGCAGGCCAAATTGACGCATGGCCGTGAGATAGCCCTCATAGCGCCAATGGCCGGCGCCATGGTCGGGATGGCCCTTGATGATGCCGATCCGGCGATGGCCCTGCTCGATCAGGTGGCTGATCAGCTCGAAGGCGGCGCCCCGGTCATCGACCGCGACATAGGGACCTTGCCGCGCCACGTCGATCGGCGCGATGCGGGCATGCAGCACCCCCCAGCTATCGAGCTTGTCGATCAGCCCGCCGGCGTCGCACAAAGGCGGGCTCAGGAGCAGGCCCGGAACGCGGCTTTCGACGATCAGATTATTGATGGTGGCTTCCAGATCCTGGTCCTTCAGGCCGCAGGGCTGCAGGATCAGATGGAACCCCTCGACCTGGCAGCTTTCCAGCGCGCCGCGCTGCAGATCCATCAGATAACTGGCGCTGGGATTGTCGTAGAGCAGGGCGATATTATAGCCATGCGTGCCGGCCAGATGGCGCGCCGACGGGTTCGGCCGGTAATTGAGTTCGGCAATGACCGCCAGCACGCGCTGCTTGGTGTCGGCGCGCACATTGGCCTCGTGATTGATCACGCGGCTGACTGTCTTGATCGAGACACCGGCCTTTTCGGCCACCTCATGGATCGTCACCGATCCGGATCCGCCCTGCATGACCTCGCCTCTTGTTTCGCCTTATTTACAGCGAGTGACAACGTTATCGTTACGCTATTGAAAATTTGTCCCTTCGCCAAGAGGTCAATCCATGCGAGACAGGGTTGGCCTAACAAACGGAGGTCGCTTTGTCCGAGAGAACGTTTGCCAGCGATAATTTCGCCCCCGCCCATCCATCGGTAATGGAGGCCATAATCGCCTGCAATTCGGGCCATGCGATGGCCTATGGCGGCGACGATCTGACCAAAAAGGCGCAAGCCGCCTTCAACCGCCTGTTCGGTCGCGAGGTCGGCTGCCATTTCGTCTTCAATGGCACGGCAGCCAATGTCACCGCTTTGATGGCGTTTCAGAAGCCCTATGGCTCGATCCTCTGTTCCGACGCCGCCCACATCGCCAATGACGAGAGCACCGCGCCCGAGCGCTTCCTCGGCATGCGGCTGATGCCGATCGCCACCGCGCACGGCAAGATCGACGCCGACGCGTTGCGCGCGGCCCTCGGCGGCGCGCATGGCGTGCATCATCCGGTCCCGGTCGCCCTGTCGCTGACCCAGCCCACCGAACTCGGCACCGTCTATACGCTCGACGAACTCAGGACACTGACCGCCATCGCCCATGAGCATGGCCTGGGGGTGCATATGGATGGGGCCCGGCTCGGCTGCGCCGTGGCCTCGCTCGGCTGCACCGTCAAGGAGATGGTGGTCGATAGCGGGATCGACATCTTAAGCTTCGGCGGCACCAAGCAGGGCATGATGTGCGGCGAGGCGGTGATCGTGCTGAAACCAGGCCTGGCCGAGGAATTTCCCTATTGGCAGAAGCACGCCATGCAACTGGCGTCGAAGATGCGCTTCATCGCCGCCCAGTTCATCGCCCTGCTGGAGGACGATCTGTGGCTCGACAACGCGCGCAAGGCGAACGCGGCGGCAGCGGCCCTGAAACAGGCGGTCGAGCCGCTGCCTTTCGTGCAGATCGCCCATCCGGTCGAAGCCAACGCCCTGTTCGTCATCCTGCCGCCGGCCCTGATCGAGCCTCTGCAGCGGGAGACATTCTTCTGGCCCTGGGACCTGTCGAAAGGGATGGTGCGCTGGATGTGCGCCTTTGACAGCGGTGTCGAGGATGTCGAAAGATTCGTAAAGACACTGCACCGTCTTGGGAAATTTGCATCTGCTTAGCAAAACTTGATTGCAATTTTGTGTAAGATGCCCTTCCTTTCCCCTCGGGGAAAAGATGGATGCTGGGGGAAAACCGGGCATCGAACGGTTTACCCCACCTGACTCCTGACGGGGTAACCATCGCCGACGATGCATGACGCCGCACTCGACGCATTTGCGGATCGCTGGCTCGATGCCGATCTCTATCGGCTGCGCCGCGCCGCCCGGGACCTCTATGCGCGCGCCCTGAGGGGCGGCGCCTATTATGCTGCCGCGAGCGTCGTCTTCCTGTTGACCATCGGCGGACCGGCCGAGCTGCCGCCGCTCGTCTGGCTGGCGCCCCTGGCCTATGCCGGTCTCGCGGTGCTGCGCTATCTGAACAAGGTGCCGGAACACAGCATCGACCCCGACGCCTATCGGCGCTGGCGCCTGCGCCATTGGCTGTTGATCGACGCCGGTTGCGTGCTGTGGAGCGGCCATATGCTGGCCGCCGGCCTGTTGGCCCAGCCCTATTCGATTACGCTGACGATGGCGCTGCTGTGCTGCTTCGCTTACAGCTCGGCGATCTGCCAGACCTTCGCGATGAACCGCCGCGCCGCCTATCTGTCGTTGATCCTGCTGATCCTGCCGGCCCTGATCGGCTTCGCCTTATTTTTCCCAGGCGGCCTGCCGATCGCCATCGGAGTGGCGGTCCAGGGGTCCTATTCGATGTTGATGCTGGACCGCGCCAGCAAGGATTACACCTTGCAGGTCAGTAACGAGCACGCCTTGCTGCTGAGCCGCGCCGAGACCGAGCGGCTGGTGCGCACCGACGTGCTGACGGGGCTGGCCAATCGTCGCGACTATGAAAAGCGCTTCGAGCAGGCCTGGCATATCGCGGCGCGCCAGGGCGGCGACCTCGCTTTGCTGGTCATCGATCTCGATTTCTTCAAGCAGCTCAACGATACCTACGGGCACGCGGCCGGCGACGCCTGCCTGCGTCATTTCGCCCAGATCCTGTCGCAGCAATTCCGCCGCGCCGGCGATCTGTGCGCCCGCATCGGCGGCGAGGAATTCGCCGTGATCCTGTCCGGCGTCTCGGCCTTCGAGGCGGCCAAGCTGGGCCGCGATTTTTCCGACGCGCTGATCAACTCGCCCTGCCATTATCGCGACCAGCAGATCACCGTCACCGCCTCGATCGGGGCCGGCGCCGCCGACTGGGACACCGACCCCGATCCGGTCGCCACCTTCGCCCGCATCGACCAGGCCTGCTATGAGGCCAAGAAGCAGGGACGCAGCAGGCTGGTGGCCGTGTGACGGGGGCACAGAAGAAGACCTTCGCTGCCTGCTTTGCCGGCTGGGCCCTCGACGGCTTCGATTTCCAGCTCTATCCGCTGATCATCCCCTCGCTGATGGCGCTCTGGCACATCGACCAGGAGACCGCCGGTCTGTTGGGCACGGTGACGCTGCTGATGTCGGCGGTGGGCGGCTGGCTGGCCGGGCAGTTGGCCGATCGCATCGGCCGCGTCCGCACCCTGCAACTGACCGTCGCGTGGTTCTCGGTCTTCACCTGCCTGTGTGGCCTGTGCACCGATGTCGAGCAGCTGTTCGTCGCCCGTTCGCTCATGGGCTTAGGCTTCGGCGGCGAATGGACCGCCGGCTCGGTGCTGATCGCCGAAGTCGTCTCGGCCAAATGGCGCGGCCGCGCCGTCGGGCTGGTGCAAAGCTCCTGGGCGCTGGGCTGGGGCATGGCGGTGCTGGCCGGTACGGCGATCCTGGTGGCGCTGCCGGCCGAGTGGAGCTGGCGCGTGATGTTCCTGATCGGGCTGCTGCCCGCCTTGCTGCTGATCTATATCCGCCGCAATGTCAGCGAACCCGAAATCTTCCGCGAGAAAGCGAAAAGCGCGCCGATTTCCGCCATTTTCACCCCGCAATTCCTGCGCACCACCATCCCGGCGGCACTGCTGTTGACCGGCATGCAGGGCGGCTATCACGCCATCACCAACTGGCTGCCGACCTATCTGCGCACGACCAGGGGCATCTCGGTGCTGGGCTCGCGCGATTACCTGATGGTGGTGATCGCCGGCTCGTTCGCGGGCTATGTGACGGGCGCCTTCATGACCGATGCGATCGGGCGGCGCTGGCATATCGTGATTTATTCGCTGTGCGGATTCGCCGCCGTCTTCGCCTATACCCATCTCGAGATCGGCAACGACGCCATGCTGTGGCTCGGCTTCCCGCTCGGCTTCTTCGCCAGCGGTATTTTCAGCGGCGTCGGGGCCTATCTCAGCGAGCTCTACCCGACCGCGGTCAGGGGCACCGGCCAGGGCTTCTGCTACAATTTCGGCCGCGGTATCGGCGCGCTGGTGCCCTGGATCATCGGCCATCTGGCGAAAAGCCTCGGGCTCGGCCAAGCCGTCGGTATTTTCGCGGCCGGATCTTACCTGCTGGTCTTCCTGTGCGTGGCCTTCCTGCCGGAGACGCGAGGCCGCGACCTGGTCGCCTGAATTAACATTTGTTAATCCAGCGGACAGCTTGGGAACAGGAGCCCGGGAGCATGATCCCTCCCTGAACTTGCAGTCGGGCACCGGGCCTTGTGGTTCGATGCCAGCATCATGGAAAGGATCTCTCATGACGTCACTTCTCACCCGCCGGCCCCGCTCCTATGCCCTGGCTGCCGCTTTGCTCGGCGGGACCATTCTCTGCGGCGGTGTCGCCAGCGCCGATAGCGGGCCGCTGTCGCTGCCGCCGGTCGTCAACCAGGCCGGCTTTTCCGACCTGGTCACCAAGGTCAAGCCGGCGGTCGTCAATATCGCCACCACCGAGATATCCCGTCAGACCAATGGCGAGGCCCTGCCGGAGTTTCCGCAGGATTCGCCGTTCGCCCAGATGTTTCGTCAGTTCGATCATCGCGGGTCGGCCCCCGAACATGCCCTCGGCTCGGGCTTCATCATCGACGCCGCCGGCTATATCGTCACCAACAACCATGTCGTCGATGGCGCCCACAAGATCACGGTTACCTTGGATGATGGCAGCAGCCACCCGGCCAAGGTGGTCGGCCGCGATGCGAAAACCGATCTCGCGCTGCTGAAGATCGATGCCGGCAAGCCCCTGCCCTATGTCGCATTCGGCGAATCGGGCAAGGAACATGTCGGCGATTGGGTGATCGCGGTGGGCAATCCGTTCGGCCTGGGCGGCACGGTTACCGCCGGCATCGTTTCGGCGCATGGCCGCAACATCAATGAAGGGCCCTATGACGATTTCCTGCAGATCGATGCGCCGATCAATCCGGGCAATTCCGGCGGCCCGCTGTTCAATCAGTCGGGCCAAGTGATCGGCATCGACACCGCCATCTATTCGCCCAATGGCGGCAGCGTCGGTATCGGCTTCGCCATCCCGTCCGACCTCGCCTCGCAGGTGGTGGCGCAATTGCGCGAGCACG
>Ga0116226_10005387_pt1 | contig 11425 bp, 9 predicted proteins | sample S1TSphfallax_FD_89692 | JGI IMG/M metagenome (GOLD analysis project Ga0116226, IMG submission 89692) | Host-associated microbial communities from peat moss isolated from Minnesota, USA - S1T2_Fa - Sphagnum fallax MG | ecosystem: Host-associated > Plants > Peat moss > Unclassified | place: USA... | reverse complement strand
TGGCACCGAGCAGTCGGGGCCCATCGCGCCGTTGAATCTCGTCGGTGATTTCGGCGGCGGCGGGTTGATGCTGGCCTTCGGCATCGTCTGCGCTCTGCTCGAGGCGCGCACCTCCGGACGCGGCCAGGTCGTCGACGCCGCCATGACCGATGGCGCAGCGGTGCTGATGGCCATGATCTTTGGGATGCGCGCGCAGGGGCGATGGCCCGCGGCACGCGCGGGGAACATTCTCGACGGCAGCGCTTACTTTTACACGGTGTATGCGTGTGCCGACGGGTGGATGGCCGTGGGGGCGATCGAGACCGAGTTCCGGCTGAAGTGGCTGACGCTGCTCGGACTCGGGGAGGAGGCTGCATCGATCATGAAGGCGGACGCCAACGATCCGGAGATCCGCCGGCGCATTGCGGCCATCTTCAAGACTCGTGCGCGCGCCGAGTGGCAACATATTTTCGACGGCACGGACGCGTGCGTCTCGCCGGTGCTGGCCATGGACGAAGTCCTCTCCCATGAACAGAATACCGCGCGCACCACGTTCAGCACGGTCGACGGCGTGCTGCACCCGAATCCAGCGCCGCGTTTCAGCCGGACACCGCCGGCGCCGCCCGGCAGTTTAGGCACCGCAGCGGCCGTGGCCGCGCACCTCGGGCAATGGGGACTTACACGCGATGACGTAATATGATTTGCGCCCAACAGCAAGCGGGAGGATTTTAATGGCCGGGCTCTATTTCGAGGAATTTCGCGTGGGCCAGAAGTTTGCTCACGCCATTCGCCGCACCGTCACCGAGGCGGACAACGTGTTCTTCACGGCGTTGACGCACAACCCGGCGGCGTTGCATCTGGATGAGGAATACTGCCGAACCCAAACCGAGTTCGGCCAACGCATCGTCAACAGTGCCTTCACGCTCGGTTTGATGGTGGGCATCTCCGTGCACGATACGACGCTCGGCACCACGGTGGGCAACCTCGGCTGGGACGAGGTGCGATTTCCCAACCCCGTGTTCCACGGCGATACGCTGCGCACGGAGAGCGAAGTCCACGAAATGCGCGACAGCAAGAGCCGTCCCGAGAACGGCATCGTGATCTTCATACACCGCGCGTTCAATCAACACGACAAATTGGTCGCGAGCTGCAAACGCTCGGCGCTGATGTTGCGCAAGCCCACATGACGCTGCGCTCAATGCTGTTCGTGCCAGCCGACAGCGATCGCAAGCTGGCGAAGGCGCAAGGCTCGGGAGCCGACGCATTAATTTTGGATCTGGAAGATTCTGTGCTGCCGGAACGTAAGCCGGCCGCAAGGGTCATGGCCTGCGACTACCTGAAGAGCCACGCCGGCACTCGGCTCTGGGTACGCATCAACGATCTGGCGAGCGGTGATGCGCGCAAGGATCTGGCCGCCGTGTTGCCAGCGCGGCCGGCCGGCATCGTCTTGCCGAAGATTCGCGGACCGGAGGATGTCACGACGGTGTCGAATTATGTCGAGATGCTCGAGGAAGTGCATGGCATGGCCGCCGGCAGCGTCGCCATACTGGCACTGGTGACGGAGACTCCCGCCGCGGTGCTGAGGATGGGAGAGCTATCACGCCTGTCGTTGCCGCGGCTGACCGGCGTGGGCTGGGGAGCGGAGGACCTCAGTTCGTCACTCGGCGCGGGCGATCCGAGGCTTGCCAATGGCGGCTGGCGTGCGATGTACGTGCATGCCCGCAACACGTGCATTCTGGTGGCCCACGCCTTGGGGATCGAGGCAATCGATACGGTCTATGTCAACTTCAAGGATCCGGACGGCCTCAAGGCGGCTTGTGAGGAGTCTCGCCATGATGGATTCACGGGACGCTTCGCCATCCATCCGGACCAGGTGCCGGTCATCAACCAAGCTTTCACGCCTCGACCGGAAGAATTGGCGTTGGCGCACCGCATCGTGGCCGCATTTGCATCGGGCGCCGGAGCCGTCTCGATCGACGGCAAGATGTACGACATCCCGCATTTGAAGGCCGCGCGGCGCCTTCTTCAGGGCTAGCGTTCCTTGGCGGCGTCGAGCGCAATGGCGTATACTCGAATCAGTTCGCAAGCTTACTAACGTCGTTGGATTCGTATGAATTTTGCCGTCACCGAGGAACAGCACCAGCTGGGCGAGAGCGTCCAGCGCATGCTCGCGGAAACGAACGACTTCGACACACGACGCAAGCGTCTGCGCGCCGCCGAACCCGATCGCATGGCGCTCTGGCCTCAGTTTGCCGAACTCGGCGTGATCGCCGCGGCATTCGACGAGGCGCACGACGGCTTCGCGGGAGATGCGCGGACGGTGGCGGTGGTGTTGGCGGCGCTCGGAGAATCGCTCGCCGTAGAACCCTACCTCGCGAGCGCGGTCATTGCCGGACGTATCCTGCAGAGTTCGTCCTCAGCCCTCTCGAGCCGGCTGATCGGGGGAACGATCGCGGGCGAAAACGTCAGCGTGCTCGCCCACGATGCGGGCATCGATCCGTTCGGGCCGCCGTCGGTGACCGTAACCGCGGGCCGCGAAGGTTCAGTGCTGAATGGCAAGTTGCGCTGCGTGCGTCACGCCGATGTGGCGCAAAACTTTCTCGTCGCGGCGAGCGGCGACCGGGGGGTCTCCATCCATCATGTGCCGCGCGATATCCCAGGTCTGTCGGTGCGCAGCTTCCGGCTCATCGACGGCGCCGGTGGCGGTGAACTTGAACTCGAGGCCGTGGCATTGCCTGCCGCGGCGTGCCTCGCGTTCGACGGCAACGCCGCCGCCGTGCTGCACGACGCGGTCGAATGGGGGCTCCTTGGCCTTGCCGCGGAGGTCGTCGGCATTGTGGGCGCATTGAATCGAGCGACTTTTGCCTATCTTGGCAACCGCAAACAGTTCGGCGTGCCGCTCGCCACCTTCCAGGCGCTGCAGCATCGTGCAGCCGACATGTTCGTTGCCGCCGAGGAAGTTGCCGCCGCCGTCAATTATGCCATCGAGGCCATGGCCAGCGCGCCGGGCCCGGAGCGCTCGGCCGCGATTTGTGCGGCCAAGGTGGTCGCCGATACAGCGGGCCGTCGTGTCGGCCATGAAGCGATCCAGATGCACGGCGGCATGGGGGTCAGCGATGAACTAAACGTCAGTCATTATGCGCGGCGACTGACGGCGATTCGCGCCGACCTCGGCAGCGCGGATGCGCATCGCTTGCGCTTCGCGAGTCTGCAATGAGCGCGACGTTCGACATGGCGCGCATCGGTGAATCTCGAGAGAAGCGTGAGTGGCGCACCGAAGTGCGGCGCTTCGTCGAAACCCACCTGCCTGCGGATCTGGCGCGCAAGGTGGCGACGGGTCTCAAGATCGACAAAGACGATTACGTGCGCTGGCAGAAGATTCTCTATGAACACGGTTGGTTCGCCGGAGCGTGGCCCACCGAATTTGGCGGACAGGGTTGGGATCTGGTCAAGCAATTGATCTTCACGCAGGAAGCGGCGACGTGCAACGCACCGATGATCATGCCGTACGGCGTCGGCATGGTCGGTCCGGTCATTTACACGTATGGCACAGATGACCAGAAGCGCGAGCACCTACCGGGGATTCTGTCGAGCGACGTCTGGTGGTGCCAGGGCTATTCGGAGCCTGGCGCCGGCTCCGATCTCGCGTCGCTGAAGACTTTCGCCGAATTGCGGGGCGATCACTATGTCGTCAACGGCAGCAAGATGTGGACCACGGAGGCGCACTGGGCGGATAAGATGCATTGCCTCGTGCGCACCAGTCGCGACGGCAAACCGCAGCAGGGTATCTCGTTTCTGCTGATCGACATGAATACGCCGGGCATCACCGTGCAGCCCATCGTGACCATCGACGGCATTCACCACACGAATCAGACATTCTTCGACAACGTCAAGGTGCCGGTCACCAATCGCGTTGGGGAAGAAGGCCGCGGTTGGGCGATCGCGAAATTTCTGCTCGGCAACGAACGCACGTCCATCGCCGACACGGGTCCCAAGCTGCGGCTGCTCAAGCATTTGAAATCCATGCATGCCGCGTTCATGGCCGACGGCCGCAATGGCGCCTCGCTGCAGTCGAACATCACGTTGGCACTCGCGGACCTGGAGATCCAGTTGCTGACGCTGTGCAACCTGGAGGCGCATTATGTAGACCTCTGGATGGGCGGTCGGAAGATCGGCGCGGAGGCCTCGATACTCAAGATTCGCGGCACCGAAATATTGCAGGCGCTGTCGGAGCTGGCGCTGCAGTTGGAGGGACCGCTGGCCGCGGCCCACGATCCTTTGGACCTGCACCTGCCACCCGACGCGAACTTGACGCCGGCGCAACAGGCGAGCGTGATGGGACACGAGTATCTCTATGGCCGCTGCTGGTCCATCTTCGGCGGCACCAACGAGATTCAACGCAACATCATCGCGCGCGAGATCTTGAGCGCCTGATGACGGACGCGACGCTCGCGCATGCCGATGGGCCGCCGCTGACGGGACTTGCGGACCTGATCTGGATCGGCAGCATCGCCCGCCTCGGCCGGGAACGCTGTCCGGATCGCGACGCCATCATCTTTGCCGATCGGCGCGTGCACCTCTCCTATCGGGAGCTCGATGCGCAGAGCGATTCATTTGCGAGGCTGCTCGACAGCCGCGGACTGCGCGCGGGCGACCGCGTCGCCTACTTGGGTCGCAACAGCGATTTGTTTTTTCCGGTGCTGTTCGGCGCCATCCGTGCGGGCGTCGTGATCGTTCCCATCAATTGGCGGCTGGCGGCGCCGGAAGTGGCCTATCAGTTGCAAGACTCGGGCGCGCGGCTTCTGCTGTGTGACCCTGACCTCGAGGAAACCGCGCGCAACGCCCTCGAGCGGCTCGCGCTGCGGCCGGACCTCCTCGCCACCGAGACCGCGGGAGCGAGTTCGGGATTGCGCACACTGCTGCTGCAACCGGCTCCGCCTGCGCCGCTGCCCACGGTGAAAGATCAGGTCGTATTGCACCTGTATACGAGCGGCACGACGGGGCACCCCAAAGGGGTCTTGATCTCCCATCATGCGTTGTCGATCGCACGTCACAGTGAATTGATCTCGCCGGATTTTGCGCTTCTCACGCCGGCGAGCGTGAGCCTCTCGGCCATGCCCAACTTTCACGTCGGCGGCATGTCGTGGGTGCTGATGGGACTGGTGCGCCTCGGCACCGTCGTGCTGACGGCCAACCCCGCGCCGGCCAACATGCTGGCGTTGCTCACCGAGTACAAGGTGGAGAGCAGCTTCATCGTGCCGACCGTGATCCGCGGCATCGTCGATGAGATCAAAGCCAAGCATCTGCCCGCACCCACGCTGACCGGCATGTTCTATGGCGCCATGACCATCGGCGCGGGACTGTTGCGCGAGACCATGGATCTATTGGGATGCGCTTTCGGCCAGTTCTTCGGCATGACGGAGATTACCGGCGCGGCCACGTTCCTGCGGCCGCAGGATCATGATCCGGCGCGCCCTCACCTGCTGGCCTCGGTCGGCAAGGCCTACCCGGGCATGAGCATCGAGATACGCGCTCCAGACCGGCGCGTCCTCAAGACGGGTGAACACGGGGAGATCTGGATTCGATCGCAGACCTGCATGCTCGGCTATTGGCGACTCCCGGACGCCACGCACGAAGCGATCGTGGACGGCTGGTATGCCACCGGCGACGGTGGGTATCTCGATGCCGAGGGGTATCTGTACCTGACCGATCGCATCAAGGACATGATCGTCAGTGGCGGTGAGAACGTCTACCCCGCCGAAGTCGAGGAAATGCTGCGCGGCCATCCTGCCGTCATCGACGCCGCTTGCGTGGGGGTTCCCCATGCCGTCTGGGGTGAGAGTGTGACGGCCATGGTAGAACTTCGGCCCGGATCTGCGGCGACGCCGGAGGAGCTGCGCGAGTTCGCGCGCTCGCGCCTGGCCGCTTACAAGTGTCCCAAGGAATTTCACTTCACCGCGTCGCTGCCGCGCACCGCATCCGGCAAAGTCAAGCGGGCCGAACTGCGCCTGGCTCTGCGACGCTCTTCCAATCAAGGTAGTGATCCCACATGAGCAATAACGCGACCCTGAGCTTTGACCCGGGTGCGGTCATCGTGGCCGGCGGCAGCGGCGGCATCGGCGAAGGTATCGCGCGACGCTTTGCCGCCGCGGGCGTTCCCGTTCTAATCACCTACCATAGCAGCGAGCGCAAGGCGCTGGCGGTCAGGAGCGGCATCGAAAGTGCCGGTGGCCGCTGCGAGCATTTGCAGATCGACCTGGCCGACCCGGCTCAAGTGGACACCCTGTTCGCGCATGCCGAGAGCACCCTCGGCAAGATCGCCCATGTGGTTTACGCCGCGGGTCCCAGCTTTAATTTCAATTTCATCGGCGCCATTCCGCTCGAGGAATGGCACCGCGTGGTCAATGCCGATATCAACGGCGCATTTCATCTGGTGCGGCGCGCGGCCAACCTGTTCAAGGATCAGGGTGGCGGCAATCTCGCCGCCGTCATCACGTCCGCCGTTGAACGCGTACCGGTGCGCGACATCATGTCGGCCGCGCCCAAGGCGGCCATCGAAATGCTGATCAAGGGCGTGGCCAAGGAGTATGGCCGTTTCGGTGTGCGCGCCAATTGCGTCGGGCCCGGCTGGATCAACGCGGGGCTCGGCAAACAGGCGCTCGAGGAAAAACTGGACGAGAAGACCCGCGAGTCCATCCGCAAGCAGACTATCCCGCTGCAGCGGTTCGGCGAGGCCGAGGACATCGGTTGGGCGACGTTGTTTCTGTGTTCGCGGCAAGCGGGGTTCATTACCGGGCAGACCCTGGCCGTCGACGGCGGCGCCCAGATCTAGCCGCCGCAGCGCCATTGTTAATGCTGGCGCTGTAGCCGCGCGAATCCCCGATGAGGTGAGTTGGTGTCCCAAATATTCGATGTGATCGTCAGTGGTGCCGGCAGCAATGCGCTCGTTGCGGCAGCCTACTTGTGCAAGGTGGGCAAGAAAGTCTTGGTCCTGGAGAAAAACGACCAATGCGGCGGCGGCGTGGTGTCCATCGAAATCGCCCCGGGTTTCATTCACGATCCCCACGCTTCCGGCTATTACCTCTGCATCGCCAATCCGGCGGTCAAGAATGATGAACTGGAGCTCAAGGCGAAATTTGGTCTGCAATGGAAGACCTATGACGCGGGCTTCGCGACCATCTTCGACAGCGGCGATGGTCTTGTCGCTTACCGCGATCTCGATCGTACCTGTGAGGGCATCGCCAAGTACTCGCACAAGGACGCGGAAACCTACCGGCGTTTTGCGACGGAAAGCATGTCGTTCATCCCGTTGTTGAGCCAGGCGGCGGCGGCTCCGCCGCTACCCACGGGGCCGTTCATCACCCTGCTGGAACAAAGCCCGGCGGGTCGTCGATTGGTCGACATGATGTTCCAGAGCGTGTACGACATCCTGGAAAACCTCTTCGAAACCGACGAAGTGCGCATTCACCTGTCGAAATGGTGCGCCGAAGCCATGGAGGGGCCGGACGTCAAAGGCACCGGCATGACGCTGGTCAATTTGCTGGGTCTCGCCCACAGTTACGATGCGCATATTCCGATCGGCGGTTCGCGCGCCGTCACCAACTCTTTGTTGAGGTGCATCGAGCATCACGGCGGCACGGTGCGCACCGGCGCCACCGTGCTGCAAGTGTTGGTGTCGGGCGGCAGAGCCACCGGCGTGCTGATGGCCGATGGTGAGCGGCTGACGGCAAAGGATGCGGTGATCGCCAACATTCATCCCTGGCGCCTGGACGAGTATCTTCCGGGCGTCGTGGATCCCGCGCTGGTCAAGGCGGCGCGCAGCGTCAAGCTCAGCAACCATGGCGCGATCAATCAGCAAATCGCATTATCGGCGTGGCCGCAGTTCAAAGCCGGCCAGGAACCCTGGTCAGAGGCGCTGTGCATCGAATACGTGCGCAAGGATCTGACCGGCATCCGCAAGGTGTTCGACCAGTATCGCTATGGCGAGATACCCGAGCATCACTTGAGTCCCCTGACCATCATGAATTCACGCAAGGATCCGAGCCGGGCGCCCAGCAGCGACCACTGTGCAATGTATCTCTATCACTTCGCGCCGCGCGTGCTCGCCGACGGTGGTCTCGATGGTTGGAAGCGGCACGGCCAGGCGTTCGCGGACGCAATCTGGGAGGAATTCAAGGGATACTGTACGAACATGGACGATTCGAAGATCATCGCGCGGCACATCGAGACGCCGCTCGATCATCACAACCACTCGAACAACATGATGACCGGTGACATCTTCGGCATCGGCACGACGACGGGTCAGATACTCGGGCGTCGACCCTTGGTCGAACTCGCTCAGTACCGCGTCCCGGGTATCGAGGCTCTGTATCTGGCCGGTCCCGTTCAGCATCCCGGCGGCACGGTCACCTTTGGGGGTCGCGCGACGGCCATGCGGATGATGATGGACTGGAAGATGGATTTGGGGTCGGCATTCACCTCTCTGTGATTTCGAGGAAACCCATGAAAGCAACTGATCCCGGCTATCCACTTCCGCGCGCGGTTGACGGCTTGACCCCGGAATGGCTGACCGACGCCATCGGTGTCACGCGTCCGGGCATCAAGGTGTCATCGGTCACGGTGGACGGGATCATCTGGGGCACGGCCACCAAGATACTCGTCGACGTGACCTATGATGGCGATGCCGCCGCGGGGTTGCCCAACAAGCTCTGCATCAAGGGAGAGTTCGACGAACGGGTCAGGAAGACTCTTGCGGCCATGACCATGACCGGCACGCAAGTGGAAGCGCTCTTCTACAATGATTTGGCGCCAAAACTGGGCGTGCCCCTGCCCCGCCATTGGTTCGGCGGCTCGGAAGCCGGCATGGGCATCCTCATCCTCGACAATCTGTCGGCCGTGGATGCGACTTTTGGCACGCCGACGCAGCCGTGGCGCCCCGAACTCGTGGCCAAGGCGCTCGACATTCTGGCGATCCTGCATGGCTCGACTTGGAATAAAGCCTTCCCCGGCGTCAGCTGGCTGCCCGTGGGACCCACCGCCATTCGTCAGGCCAATGAATTCTTGATGTCGGCCGCGCATTGGAGCGCCCATTTCGGTGATTCGCAGGTATTTCAATTGCCGAGCGGACTCAAGGACCGCGAGCGGTGCCTCAAGGGCCTGCATGCGATGTGGCAATACGATGATTCCCATGCATATAGCCTCATTCACGGCGACGCGCACGTGGGCAACACGTGCATCGATGCGCAGGGTCAACCCTTCTTCATCGATTGGGCAGGTCCGTGCCTCTCATGTTGGGCCTTCGACGTCGCCAATTTCATGGTCGGCGCACTTACCGTCGAAGATCGCCGCTCGAGCGAAATCGATCTGTTACGGGACTATCTGGTCCGGCTCGCCAACCACGGCGGACCGACACTGCAATGGTCCAACGCCTGGGATGACTACCGTCGACACATTTTGAACGGCCTCATCTGGCCCACCGTGCCACCGACCATGCAGCCGCCCGAGAACGTACGCGTCATGGGCGAACGCTATACGACCGCCCTCTTAGACCACGACACGCTGGGATTACTCGGCGTCTGATCATTCGCGCAGCCGGATGAGCTTCTTGCCGGCATTGCGACCGCTGTAAACGTCGACGAGCGCGCCCGGGGCCCGCTCGATGTCGGTCTCGATATCCTCGCGAGTGCGCAAGGAGCCGGCCGCGAGCATCCCGGCGAGTTCCGCGGCCACAGCGTCGAAGCGTGCGACATGATCGAAAATCACGAAGCCTTCGATGCGCAGACGTCGCGTCAGAATTTCCCGATGAATGCGCGGTCCCTGGGGCGGCGGCACCCACGACGGAATCGACACGGTGCCGCACTGGATGACACGACCGAACCAGTTCATCTGGGCCATGATGACGTCGGCCACGTCGCCCGCGACGTTGTCGAAGAAGATGTCGATGCCCTTGGGGCATGCCGCGCGTACCGCATCGGCCAGCGGCTGGCGATGATTCACGAAAGCGTCATAGCCGAACTCCTCGAGGCACTGCGCACCCTTCGCATCCGATCCGACCACGGCGACGGTCCGACACCCCTGGCGCTTCGCCAGTTGGCCCACGATGCTGCCGACCGCACCGGCGCCCGCCGTGACCAAGACGGTCTCGCCGGGCCGAGGCTTGCCGATGTCGTTCAATGCCATGTATGCGGTGAGTCCATTGATACCCAAGGTTCCCGCGGCCGCGGCCAACGGCGCCTCTCGCGGATCGACCCGCCGCAGGACGGCGGACGGCACGCAGACGCAATAGTCCTGCCAACCGAACCAGCCGTACAGGTGATCACCCACCGCATACTGCGCGCACCGGGACTCGATGATCCGGCCGACCGCGAGGGCTCGCATCACGGCGCCGATCGCCACGGGCGCTACGTAGTTGTTCTCGTCGTTGACGTAACCCCGTTGTGCCGGGTCGACCGAGAGAAATACGTTCTCGACGAGAAGTTCGCCGTCGCCCAGCGGCGCCACATCGCCTCGGACGAGTTCGAAGTGTTCCGGTTGCGGCACGCCCACCGGTCGGGACTTGAGGACGATCTGACGGTTCAAGCGGATCACGCGACACCCAACGATGTTTGAGACACGATTACAGTTCAAATCCCTTCTGCAACTCCATGCCCAGGTCCTGATACATGACCATGGCCGTCGGGCGCCCGCCCAGCGTCACGGTCCCACCCGGATGCATGAAAGGACCGGTCAAATACAGGCCGGCGATTTTCGGCACGCGGTAGCCGGACAATGCCGGCGTCGGCCGCCTGCCAAGAATCTGGCCGCCCGCAGTGCCGATGCCGAAGATGTCGCCATTGACCATGCTGGCCGAATGACGCTGGTGATCGAGCGGCGTCTCGATCAATCGGCCCAGGATGCACGTATCATCGATGTTGGTCGTGAACCGCTTGAAGGATTCCCAGACGAGATCGCCGTACTCCTGGCGGCGAGCGTCCCATGCCTCGATTCCGCCATCCGCCAACGCCAGCGGGGCGAAGTGATACAGATACAGGGCACACTGGTCGGGTGACGGCACCCGTGTCTTGTCGATGAACGAATTGATGATGGTCAACGGATTGAAATGGCCGTAGGGAATCTCACCGTACTTGTAACCGTCATAGATCCGCCGCATGCCCGCAAAATCGCCGCGCGGCATGTATTCCACCACCATGCTGTTGCGTAACACCGGATCGTCGCTGATGAACGTGGGTTCGCGGCTCAGGGAAATCTGCTGATTCACGGCACCATGATTGCTGAGCCGCACGGCTCGCGCATCGGCGGCGACGCGCGCATCGATGTCCGGAATCAATTTGGCGAGGCTCCAGGGATGGATGCACGCGAGCACCGCATCCTTGGCCGCAACGATCTCCCCATCGCGGAGCGTCACGCCGGTTGCGCGGCCCCCCGCGACGTTGACTTTGACGACCTC
>Ga0116226_10005386_pt1 | contig 11425 bp, 9 predicted proteins | sample S1TSphfallax_FD_89692 | JGI IMG/M metagenome (GOLD analysis project Ga0116226, IMG submission 89692) | Host-associated microbial communities from peat moss isolated from Minnesota, USA - S1T2_Fa - Sphagnum fallax MG | ecosystem: Host-associated > Plants > Peat moss > Unclassified | place: USA... | reverse complement strand
TGTTCGAGGCGGCGCACCGCACCCTGTCGAGCTTGCCGTTCAAGCCCGAGCTGCAGCCTACCGCGACCGTGTTTCTGGAGCGCATGGCGCGCTACGCGACGGGCGGCTACACCTTCGACCTGGAAGAAAACGAAGCCTCGATACGCTGCGTGGCAGCCCCTGTGCGGGATGCATCGGGCACCATTGTGGCAGCGCTGTCGGTCGCCAGCACGGTGCCGTATATGCCGAATGAGCGCATGGAGTCGCTGATCGACGTCGTGCAGCATGAAGCACGAGCGATCTCGGAAGAAATCGGCTGGCGCGTGCCGCAACCGACCGTGCGCAGGATCAGACGATGAGCGCGGGTAGCGTGATGTTCAGCAACTCAGCGCGCGGCGCGTTGATCGGGCTCGACTGGGGCACCAGCTCACTACGCAGTTATTTGTTCGACGCCCAGGGTGCGGTGCTGGCCAATGTGGCTTTGCCCTGGGGGGTGATGCGTCTGCCTAGTGTCACCGACGCCATCGACGCCCCCCAGGCCACCAAGCTCTCGCAGGCGAACGCCATGACACCGGCCCAGGCCCGCGCGAACGCCTTCGAATTGGCCTTTGACGCCGCTTGCGGAACTTGGCTTGGCGCTCAACCCGATCTGCCCGTGATTGCCTGCGGTATGGTCGGCAGTGCCCAAGGCTGGCTGGAAGTGCCTTACGTGGAACGCCCCAGGCTGGCTGATGGCAATGGCGTGGTTGACGCCGATGCTTTGGCTCAGGCGCTGGGCGTGGTGACCACCCGCAGTGGACATACCCTGCATATTGTGCCGGGCGTCCTCGAACGCGGTGGGTTGCCGAATGTGATGCGCGGCGAGGAAACGCAAATCGTCGGTGTTGGCCTGAGCCGGCAATCGATCGATCAGGGCGGCGCCGGCCAGCCGGTGTTGATCGGCTTGCCGGGCACGCATGCGAAGTGGGCCTTGTCCGCATCCGGTCGCATCGGCCACTTCGACACCTATATGACGGGCGAAGTGTTTGCTTTGTTGCGTGAGCATTCGATTTTGGGGCGCACCATGACGTTGCCCGCCGCCAGCGATCGCGAAGCATTTTTGCATGGTCTGAGCGTGGCCCGGGCAGCGGCAGGCGCCAGCTTGCTGGCCACCATCTTCAGTACCCGCACCATGGGACTCACAGGCCAGCTCGGCGCGGCGCAGCAGGCCGATTATCTATCCGGTTTGCTGGTCGGTGATGAACTCACCAGCCTGGAGCGTGGTTTGGCCCGTCAGGATGGCTACCTGTTGCAGCAGCGCGAAATTGTCCTGACCGGTGATGCCGAATTGTGCGAGCGCTATCGCTGGGCCTTGGACGCGTTCGGCTGTACGCATGTCTCCGTTATCGGCAATGCCACCGAAATGGGCTTGTGGCATATCGCCTTGCGCGCCGGTTTGGTCGGTGCCGGCGTCAGCCATAAGGCGCCGTCGCAGCCGACCGCGCTAAGTTCCTGAATCAAGGATGAGATCGATGAACTCTATGGTCACCCAATCCAGTTCAGCCGCACCGACGCCGTTCGCGCGCGCTTTTGCGGCTTGTCCACTGGTCGCTATCCTGCGTGGCCTGCGTCCCGAGGAGTCGGTCGAGATCGGCCGCGCGCTCTACGACGCAGGTTTTCGCCTGATCGAAGTGCCGCTCAATTCGCCGCAGCCGCTCGATAGTATCCGCGCCCTCAGTGCGGCTTTGCCGGCCGATGTCGAGATCGGTGCGGGCACCGTGCTCGATGTCGAGTCGGTGGCGCACGTGGCGCAGGCGGGTGGGCGTTTGATTGTGATGCCGCATAGCGATGCCGCCGTGATTCAGGCTGCGAAAGCGGCCGGCCTGGCCTGCACCCCTGGCGTGGCGACACCGACCGAGGCGTTCGCGGCACTGCGCCATGGCGCCGATGCCCTCAAGCTGTTCCCGGCTGAGCAGTTGGGGCCGGCCGTGGTCAAGGCATGGCGTGCCGTGATCGCGCCGCGTATCGCTCTACTGCCGGTCGGCGGTATCACGCCTGACACCATGACGCCGTATGTCCAAGCTGGCGCATCGGGTTTTGGCTTGGGCTCGGCGTTGTATCGACCGGGCGATAGCGCGGCCCAGGTCGCGCAAGCGGCACGTCGTTTTATCGACGCTTGGCGCGCGCTGAGCGGAAGCGCACAGTGAGCCGCCTGGCGCACAAAGTCAGTTTGATCACCGGTGCCGGCCAGGGCATCGGTGCCGCGATCGCGCATGCCTTTGCGCGCGAAGGCGCGGCCGTGGTGGTGGCTGAACTGGATGCGCAGCGCGGCGAGACGGTGGCGGCCGAGTTGCGTGCGCGCTATGGCGTGCCGGCCTTGGCACTCAGCACCGACGTGACGCAGGCCGATTCAGTGGCCCGCACGGTAGCCCAAGCCGAATCGGCACTCGGCAATATCGATGTGCTGGTCAACAACGCCGGTATCAATGTGTTTCGCGACCCCTTGACCTTGACCGAGGCTGATTGGCGCGCTTGTTTTGCGGTGGATCTGGATGGTGTCTGGCATGGCTGTCGAGCCGTGCTGCCGGGCATGATTGCGGCGGGCCGCGGCAGCATCGTCAATATCGCCTCGACCCACTCGTTCAAGATCATCCCGGGTTGTTTTCCCTATCCGGTCGCGAAGCACGGGGTGATAGGACTGACGCGCGCACTCGGGATTGAATATGCGGCGCGCGGGATACGGGTGAACGCCATCGCCCCGGGTTACATCGATACCGCGCTGGTGCGCGATTGGTGGAACGCACAACCCGATCCGGACGCGGCGCGTCGCGAGACACTGGCACGCATGCCAGGCGGGCGGATCGGAAAGCCGGATGAAGTAGCGATGACGGCGGTGTTTCTGGCTTCGGATGAAGCCCCCTTTATCAATGCCAGTTGCATCACCGTCGACGGTGGGCGCAGCGAGCTGTATCACGATTAAAGCGCAGTACCGAAAGGTAGATCAAGGTAGTCGATTACAAGCAGGAATCATCTTCACGCTGGCCGCAGTGTGCGGATGTCAAGAACAAAAAAGCGGCCATTCCATCATCATCGATAGGAGACACAACATGAAGAGACGCATCCTCATTCTGGCCATGGCAGGTATCGGGATATTGCCGTTTGCAGCCAATGTCGCGCAGGCCGCAGATCCGGTGAAGATCGGTTTTCTGGTGAAGCAACCGGAAGAACCGTGGTTCCAGGACGAATGGAAATTCGCTGAGCAAGCGGCCAAGGAAAAAGGCTTTGTGCTGGTGAAGATCGGCGCGGAAAGCGGCGAAAAAGTCATGAGCGCGATCGACAATCTGGCAGCTCAACAAGCCCAGGGCTTTGTGATCTGCACGCCTGACGTCAAGCTCGGACCGGGTATCGTGGCCAAGGCCAAAGCCGATCACCTGAAGATGATGACGGTGGATGACCGCCTGGTCGATGGCAAGGGCAATCCGATCGAAAGCGTGCCGCATATGGGCATCTCCGCTTACAACATCGGTAAGCAGGTGGGCCAGGGATTGGCGGACGAAATCAAGGCGCGCGGCTGGAAGATGTCGGAAGTCGGCGCGATCAAGGTTTCGTATGAACAACTACCGACCGCGCACGATCGTGATCAAGGTGCCGTGGACGCGCTGATCGCAGCCGGTTTCCCCAAGGCCAACATCATCGATGCGCCGCAAGCTAAGACCGATACGGAAAACGCGTTCAACGCAGCCAATATCGCCATCACCAAGAACCCGCAGTTCAAACACTGGGTGGCTTTTGGTCTCAACGATGAAGCGGCATTGGGTGCGGTGCGAGCCGCCGAAGGGCGCGGCTTCAAGGCCGACAATATGGTGGCTATCGGTATCGGTGGTTCGCAGTCGGCGCTCAACGAGTTTGCCAAGCCCGAGACCACCGGCTTCTACGGCACGATTCTGATCAGCCCGAAACGCCATGGCTATGAGACTTCGGTCGACATGTATGACTGGATTACGCAGAACAAGGAGCCGCCGCTGCTGACCTTGACGACCGGGATGCTGATGAAGCGTGACAACATCCACCAAGTCCGCAAGGAAATGGGTCTTGAGTAAATCGCGCTAGCGGGACCGCGTCTGCGCGGTGCCGGAGATTGCCGTGCCAGCCATGGCAATTTCCGGTGCCGCCACCCCGCGGTTCGCTTCAAGCAGTTTCAGAGTGTGGAGGCGACGTGTCAGCAATGCTTCAGTTCGACAATATCGGCAAGGTGTTTCCGGGCGTCAAAGCGCTCGATGGCATCTCGTTCTCGCTTGAGGCCGGCAAGGTACATGGTCTGCTGGGAGAAAACGGCGCCGGTAAATCGACGCTGCTGAAAATTCTCGGCGGCGAATATCAACCCGACAGCGGTACGCTGCTGCTCGATGGACAGGCGCGACGCTTTGCCAGCGCAGCGGATTCGATCGGTGCAGGGGTTGCGGTGATACACCAGGAACTGCAATACGTTCCAGATCTGACCGTGGCAGAAAATCTGCTGCTCGGGCACTTGCCCAACTCACTGGGCTGGGTCCATCGCCGGGAAGCCAAACGCTTTGTGCGCGAGCGTCTGCTGCAGATGGGTGTGGACCTGAATCCGGATAGCAAGCTGCGCAGTCTGTCGATTGCGCAACGGCAGATGGTGGAGATCTGCAAAGCGCTATTGCGCAATGCGCGTGTGATCGCGCTTGATGAGCCAACCAGTTCGCTCTCGCACGGTGAGACCGAAGTGCTGTTCAAGCTGGTGCGTGCCTTGCGGGCCGATGGTCGCGCATTGATCTATATTTCGCACCGGCTCGACGAAATCTATGCATTGTGCGATGCCTGCACGATTTTTCGCGATGGCCGCAAAGTGGCTTCGCATCCGAGCTTGGACGGCGTCGGGCGCGAAACACTGGTGAGCGAGATGGTGGGCCGGCACATCAACGACATCTACAACTACAGCCCACGTCCGGCAGGCGCGCTGAGGCTGGAAGTCGATCGGATCGAAGGTCGTGCCTTGAAGGAGCCGGCCAGTTTTGCTGTGCGCGCGGGCGAGATTCTGGGCGTGTTCGGCCTGGTCGGCGCAGGGCGCAGCGAATTGATGCGACTGGTTTATGGTGCCGACAAGAAGCAGAGCGGCGAAATCCGGGTCGATGGCGCGGCGCTCAAGATACGCCGCACCGGCGATGCGATCCGAGCCGGCATCGTGTTGTGTCCGGAGGATCGCAAGGAAGAGGGCATCATCGCCCTGGCTTCGGTGGCCGAGAACATCAATATCAGCTGCCGGCGGAATTTTCTGCGCGCTGGCCTGTTCTTGAATCACAAACGCGAAGCCAGTACGGCCGATGCCTTTATCGCCCGCCTGAAGATCAAGACACCCAGCCGGCGTCAACGTATCCGGTTACTTTCGGGCGGCAATCAGCAAAAGGCGATTCTGTCGCGTTGGCTGGCGGAACCGGACCTGAAGGTGGTGATATTGGACGAACCGACACGTGGTATCGACGTGGGTGCCAAGCATGAGATCTATAACGTGATCTATGAATTGGCGGCGCGCGGCTGCGCCATCGTCATGGTGTCGAGCGAATTGCCCGAGGTGTTGGGCGTGTCGGATCGCGTGATTGTGATGCGGCAAGGCCGGATTGCCGGCGAGCTGGCGCGCGCGCAGGCGAATGAGCAGAGTGTATTGGGATTGGCGTTGCCGTCGTAGCGATACACGGCAAGCTGACTATGACCCGCTGCCGCCGACTGGCATCGGGCAGGATACAAGAAAGTGGGAAGCAAGGAGACGGGAAATGGAAGCAGGAGAAAATCTGGCACACGTCGCGGCGCCACCGACCCAACGCAAGCCGTTGTGGAGCCAGCAACTGACCGAGTACAGCCTGGTGCTGATCTTTATCGTGATGTTCGCCACCGTGTCGTTGACGGTCGATCATTTTTTCTCGATCGAGAACATGCTGGGCTTGGCGTTGTCGGTTTCGCAGATCGGCATGGTGGCCTGCACCATGATGTTCTGTCTGGCATCGCGTGACTTTGACTTGTCAGTCGGCTCGACCATCGCCTTTGCCGGCGTTTTGTGCGCGATGGTACTGAATGCCACCAACAATACGTTTATCGCGATTATCGCCGCAGTGGCTGCGGGGGCCGCGATTGGCTTCGTCAACGGAGCGGTGATCGCCTATCTGCGGATCAATGCGCTGATCACTACGCTCGCCACCATGGAGATCGTGCGCGGCTTGGGCTTTATCGTGTCGCATGGTCAGGCGGTCGGGGTGTCCTCGGACAGTTTTATCGCGCTGGGCGGATTGACCTTGTTCGGCGTATCGTTACCGATCTGGGTCACCTTGGTCTGCTTCGTGGTGTTCGGTGTCTTGCTGAATCAGACCGTGTATGGGCGCAATACCCTGGCGATCGGCGGCAACCCCGAGGCCTCGCGCTTGGCCGGTATCAATGTCGAGCGCACGCGCGTCTTTATCTTCCTGATTCAGGGCGCGGTGACGGCGCTGGCAGGCGTGATTCTGGCATCGCGCATTACCAGCGGCCAGCCCAATGCGGCCGAGGGCTTCGAGCTGAACGTGATCTCCGCCTGTGTGCTGGGTGGCGTTTCGCTGCTGGGTGGCCGCGCGACCATCTCCGGGGTCATCATCGGGGTGTTGATCATGGGCACGGTCGAGAACGTGATGAATCTGCTCGATATCGATGCCTTCTATCAGTATTTGGTGCGCGGTGCGATTTTGCTCGCTGCCGTGTTGCTGGATCAGCTCAAGAATCGCGGCGGCCGCGATTGATGCAAGCCTGCCCGTTGCGGCAGGGTGTTTGCTGGGTATCGAGAGGATAGGTTTATGTCGTCGTTGGATCTGCAGGTTCAAGAAGTGTTGACGCAAGCGGCGCGGTTTGCACGCTACCCGAGCCTGGCCGGGCGTACCGTGCTGGTAACGGGCGGCGCCAGCGGTATCGGCGCCAATCTGGTCGCGCATTTTTTCGCGCAGGGCGCGCGCGTCGGCTTTGTCGATATCGCTGAAGCAGCGGGTGTCGCGCTGGCAGAGCAGTTGCGGCAGGTGGCCGAGGGTCCGGGTGCGCAGGGGCTGACCGCACCGCAGTTCGTGGCCACCGATTTGACCGATATCGATGCGCCGCGCCACGCGATTGCCCTGGTACGCGCGCAATTCGGGCCGATCAGCGCCTTGTTGAACAATGCCGCCAACGATACCCGCCATACCATCGAAGCCGTCACCCCGCAGTCCTGGGATGCGGGGATTGCTGTCAACTTGCGCCATCAGTTCTTCGCGGCGCAGGCGGTGGCACCCGATATGCAGTTGCTGGGCGGCGGTGCCATTATCAACTTCGGCTCGATCAGCTGGATGCTCAAGAACGGCGGCATGCCGGTGTATACAACCTCCAAATCGGCGATTCAGGGCCTGACACATAGTCTGGCGCGCGACCTAGGGCGCTTCAATATCCGTGTCAACACGCTGGTGCCGGGCTGGGTCATGACCGAGCGTCAAAAGTCGCTGTGGCTGGACGACGCGGGGCGCCAGGACATCGCGCGTGGACAGTGTCTGGACCGCTTGTTGCAACCGGACGATATCTCGCGCATGGCCCTGTTCCTGGCGGCCGACGATAGTGCCATGTGCACCGCGCAGGACTTTATTGTCGATGGAGGCTGGGCATGAACCGACAAGCCACGCTATTGCTCGACCAGCGCATGCAACTGGGGGAAGGTGTCACTTGGTGTGACCGCAGTCAGGCTTTGTACTGGACCGATATCGAGGGCAGTGCGTTGTTCCGCTGGTCACCGGGCGACGCACAGGCGCAGCGCTGGGCCCTGCCCGAACGGTTGGGCAGCTTTGCGCTGTGCCAGAATCCGAATCAATTGCTGTTGGGTCTGGCCAAGCGCCTGGCTTTTTTCGATCTGAGCAGCGGCGCCTTGCATGATGTGGTGGCCGTCGACACGGATCTGCCGACCCGGGTCAACGATGGGCGTTGCGATCGCGCCGGCCGCTTCGTCTTCGGTACCATGGATGACCGGCCGCAACGCGCGCAGATCGGCCACTTCTATCGATTGAATCACGATCTGAGTCTGGAGCGTCTGCCGTTGGCACCGATACGGATTCCGAACAGTATTGCGTTTTCGCCGCAGGGGGATCGCATGTACTTCTGCGATACCTTGACCCGCACCATCCGTGTCTGCGCGTATGGCACGGACGGCACCCTCGGCGCCGACCGGGAATTCGTGACGTTGACCGATGCCGATGGCGATCCGGATGGTTCCACGATCGACGCCGGCGGCGGATTGTGGAATGCCCAATGGGGTGGTCGCCGCATCGTGCGCTATGACCCTGAGGGGCGCGAGACAGCCCGCATTACCGTGCCGACCGCGCAGCCAAGTTGCGTGGCGTTCGGCGGGGCGGGGCTGGATACGCTGTACATCACGTCGGCGCGTGTCGACCTGCTGCCCGCCGCTTTGCGTGACGATCCCCACGCCGGCGGTCTGTTCCAGGCGCAGCCTGGCGTTCGCGGTATGGCGGAGCCGCGCTTCGGCGCTCCCCCCGTTGCTGCGCCTGCGGATCATTGACGTCAACGGGAGTCGCCTCATGTCCACCGCTACGCCCTCAGGTATCGTCACCGGCAACACGCCCCCGGCATTGACGGTTCCGAGTATCGACAGCGCCTTGCCGCGTGTGCGCGACACGACCCTGGGTGCGTGCGACACGGCGTCGACCGTGCCTGCGCGCGCGCAACGCGGCGGGCAGGATGATGTGGCCAGCGCTGGCACCAGTAACAGTACCTCCAACAGCACCAGTACTGCTCGCGCTCCAGACGCGGGCCTGATTCTCACGACGCCGCAACTTTATCTCGAAATCCTGCCGCAATGGGGCGGTGGCATCGGGCGCTTCGATTGGCGCGAAGGTGCTGCCCGGATCCCTGTGCTGCGTGGGTGTGCCGATCCGACCCAGGTCGACGACCCCAATCAGTTGGCCTGCTATCCCTTGTTGCCGTTCTCCAACCGGATCGGCGGCGGTCGTTTCGCTATCGACGGACGCACGGTGGCGCTGGCCCCCAATCGCGCCGATGAAGCGTTGCCTATCCATGGCGATGGCTGGCAACTGCCTTGGCAGGTCGAGCGCCATAGCAGCTGCGAAGCGCGCTTGACGCTCGATCGCAGCGCAGCGCGACCATACGCCTATCATGCCGCGCAAACTTTCACCCTGGAAGGGGCGAGCTTGAAGCTGGTACTCGAGGTCACCAACACCGGCGCGCAAACCTTGCCGTTTGGCCTGGGGATACACCCCTTTATCGAACGCGACGATGACACCTTGCTGGCAGCACCCGCTGGCGGTCTGTGGCTGTCGGGACCCGATTGGTTGTCGACCGAGCACGTGCGGACGCCACCTGCCTGGCAGTTCGGCATTGCTTATCCTCTGCCCGAACGATTGGTCAACCACGCTTTTACCGATTGGGCCGGATGGATGACCGCACGCTGGCCGCAGCGCCAGCTGCTGTTGACCATTCAGGCCGATACCGCCTGCTTTGTGCTGTATACCCCGCCATCCGAGGACTGGTTCTGCTTCGAACCGGTCGACCATCCCATCAATGCGATGAACTTGGCCGGGGGGGGTGCCGCACACGGCATGACCCTGCTGGCGCCGGGGGCGACCCTGAGCCGCACCTTTACCCTGAGTGTTGAGCGCACGGGCGAGTGGGCGCGTCCGCGCGCCCGGCCTACCTTTTATTCGACCACGGACGAGATTCGATGAGTAACGACAACAAGACCAAGGGCGCGGAACACGCGAGCCAAGACAGCGGCAAGGCCGGCGATGGCACCGCGGCATCTGCTACGCCTGGTCCGCAACACGGTGAGCATGGTATCGACCACACCGAGCCCGGCAAGCTGCGCAGCCAGGCCTGGTTCGGGATTCCCGGCAAGGATGGTTTCATCCACCGGTCGTGGATGAAAAACCAGGGCATTCCGCATGATCAGTTTGACGGCAGACCCGTCATCGGCATCTGCAATACCTGGTCAGAATTGACGCCTTGCAATGCCCATTTCCGCGAGCTGGCCGAATACGTCAAGAAGGGCGTGTATGAGGCCGGCGGCCTGCCGCTGGAATTTCCGGTGATGTCGCTGGGCGAGACCAATCTGCGTCCGACGGCGATGATGTTCCGCAATCTGGCATCGATGGATGTGGAAGAGTCGATCCGCGCCAATCCGATGGACGGCGTAATCCTGCTGGTCGGTTGCGACAAGACTACCCCGGCGCTATTGATGGGCGCGGCTTCCTGCAATCTGCCCAGCCTTGCGGTGTCGGGCGGGCCGATGCTGAACGGACGTTTTCGCGGGCAGGTGATCGGTTCGGGCACCGGGGTGTGGCAGATGTCGGAAGCCGTGCGGGCGGGCACGCTCAGTCAGCAGGCCTTTACCGAAGCCGAATCATGCATGAACCGTTCGCGCGGTCACTGCATGACGATGGGCACCGCCTCCACCATGGCATCAATGGTCGAAGCCCTCGGCATGGGCTTGCCGCACAACGCTGCCATCCCGGCCGTCGACGCGCGACGCCAGGTGCTGGCGCAACTGGCCGGACGCCGCATCGTCGAGATGGTGCGAGAGAATCTGACGATGGACAAAATCCTGACGCGGCAGGCGTTCGAAAATGCGATCCGCACCAATGCCGCGATCGGCGGCTCGACCAACGCGGTGGTGCATCTGATCGCGATTGCGCGTCGCATCGGCGTCGAACTGTCGCTCGACGACTGGGAGTTGGGTTCCGATGTGCCATGTGTGGTCAATCTGCAGCCGTCGGGCGAATACCTGATGGAGGATTTTTATTACGCCGGTGGTTTGCCGGCGGTACTGCGTCAACTCGGCGAAGCGGGGCTGCTGCATAAGGAAGCGCTGACGGTCAACGGCAACACGCTGTGGGACAACGTCAAGGATGCGGAAAATTTCGACAGCAAAGTGATTACGCCGTTTGCCGAGCCGTTCAAGCCGCACGCCGGGATTGCCGTACTGCGCGGCAATCTGGCGCCCAACGGCGCGGTGATCAAACCGTCGGCTGCCACCGCCAGCCTGCTCAAACATCGTGGCCGTGCCGTGGTGTTCGAGAACGTCGAGGAATTGCATGCGCGCGTCGACGACGAATCGCTCGAGATCGACGAGCATTGCGTGATGGTGCTCAAGGGCGCGGGTCCCAAGGGCTATCCGGGCTTTGCCGAGGTCGGCAATATGCCGCTGCCGGCCAAGCTGCTGCGCCGGGGCATTACCGACATGGTACGGATTTCCGATGGCCGCATGAGCGGTACCGCCTATGGCGCGGTGGTCCTGCATGTGTCACCGGAAGCCGCTGCGGGCGGGCCCTTGGCGCTGGTGCGTACCGGCGACATGATAGAACTCGACGTGGCTCAACGCCGCCTCCATCTGGACGTCAGCGACGAGGAACTGGCTCGGCGCAAGCTCGAATGGGTGGCG
>Ga0116226_10005385_pt1 | contig 11426 bp, 10 predicted proteins | sample S1TSphfallax_FD_89692 | JGI IMG/M metagenome (GOLD analysis project Ga0116226, IMG submission 89692) | Host-associated microbial communities from peat moss isolated from Minnesota, USA - S1T2_Fa - Sphagnum fallax MG | ecosystem: Host-associated > Plants > Peat moss > Unclassified | place: USA... | reverse complement strand
GGGCGGTCATGTTTCCAGCGGCTTTTCATGAGAACATATTAGGAACATCAGCGCGGGCGATCAACCGAATTCTACGCGCTGGCCACCATGGCTGGGATCACCGGAACCAACGGGAGGAGCCTTGTTTCAATTATGTCGAGGAGCGCTGGAATATTCGAGGTCTGGTCGAGAGCAAAGTCTATGCCGCGACCTACACTGAGCGCGACGGTGACAAGCGGTTTATCTCGGTCCGCGATGCCACCAAAAAGGAAGCCAACACCTATTTCAGATTGCGGGGCTACGGAGATCAAAAATGTCAGACGACGTTGAATTCAGCGACACCACCCTGGCTGCCATGAAGCCGATGCCCGTGGCGAAGCGCGCCCGATTGATCGCCGGCTTGAGCCAAGCGGAATTCGCTCGGGTTTATGGCTTGCCGATCGGAACGATCCGCGATTGGGAGCAGGGTCGGCGCGTGCCTGATGCCGCCGGCCTCGCCCATCTGACCGCGATCATCAATGATGCCGGCGCGGTGGCGCGGGCCTACGGGGCGACGGCTGCCTAGCGGCAGCGCAGCGAGCCGACATACTTGATGGTCGACGACCAGTCTTTTAACGTCATAATTATATAATGTTGAATTACACCTTCAGTAGATCGACGAGTTGCGCGAGACTTAGTTTTACGCCGATCAATTTTTCTCGCATCGGTTCAAACAGCCGAAGCATCCGGCGCTGGCGCTCGAATGTTGGGGAGTGCGCATTGAGATCGCGTCCCTTGAACCTAGGAAATCGGTCCATTTTTTTGACGAGAAAATTGGCAATCCCCATCTTCTCACTCTCATTGTTCCCGTCAAATCCATGAAACTTTATGTTGGTCGCCCATGGGCCTAGGGCCCAACCCCGTTGCCTGTTTTCGGACGGAAATTCGTCTTCGCGCAGTTGACCGACAAGACGATCACTCATGACGAGCGGATCTATGAATATCGGCGAGACTTTGGCGTCGGTCATGACGTTATCCTGCCATCGCCAGCTTCGCTATCCCAGCAGCTTGTTGAGCCTCGAAAGGACCGCCATTGGGATGTCATGCCGCCGCGAGTTGGTCCTGATCGAACCGTCGAAGGCAGGATGAAACCAGCGCTGTTCGCCGGTGCGGCGCACATGGACAACGGACCCTCCGCATCCTTCCCAAGCCTTGCGCACTCGCCGCGGATTCATGTCGTTGAAATAGCCCATGATCAGTTCCCTTTCTCATGAGGGGGCGCATCAGAATTGGACCGTGCGGGAGGGACGGGGAGCTCGCCGAGCAAAACCGCCAGCAATTCGGTCGATAGACGCTGGGCTTCGGCGATGCACTCCTGGGCCCATTCCGCACGCTGGCTGCCTGATGCGCTTTTCTGGCGCAGCTCCTTTTTCAACTCGTGAAGCGGAGCGATCCCGCTCAGGATGGCGTCCGCAGCCTCGGCATCGCCGTCGACGAGATCAAGTGCCTCATCACGGCAGATGCGGTAGTTCGGCGCGTCTTCCCAGTACCAGCTTTCGAACGACGGATTGCCTGGGATACCCTCAAGGCTCGCCTTCAGGGACTGTCCCAGCGGATTAAGCTCATCTTCGTGGTCGTCGCGGTAATGGATTGGTGCATCACGAACGTGCCGGCCGAGGACATCACGTTTCTCAATCGAATTCCATTCGACGTGCAGCGCATCGTCCTCCGGCATCGCCTTGCCAGGTAGCTGAGGGATGGAATTTCTGAGCTCCTCCCAATGACTCTCGACCGCCCAGACTTCTTCCACCCGAAGGCGTCGCTCGGCTAGGCTTTTCTCGGCCGCCATGTAGAATAGCAGGGGCGCAAGCTCGACAATCCTCGCGGATGGAATGCCGTAGCGGATAGAGACCAAGTTGAGGGCGTTTCGAGCGCCATTGTCGATGCGGACGTTGAGCTGGTCCGTGGCGGACTCAGGCTCGGTCCTCCCAACCGTCCTTGCGACAGTTCCTGCCAGGATCTCTGGGGTGACATTCAAAGCTCTGCAGATGCCATCGACAGTATGACGTCGACATCTATCACCCTTTCGAGCACCGGTCTCCAATCGATGGATCGTGCTCTCATCGACGCCAGACTTCTCAGACAAAGCTTCCAGAGTGAGGTTCTGGCCCTCCCTCAGTTCCCGCAGCACACTGCCATTGATCTTCGCCATGGTATTCTCCTAGCAGATGCGGCGCAAAAGCGCTGCATGGCCGGGACTCTATGGCGTTAGATGATAGCAATAAATATGCGTTTTATGGGATTATCGTGCCCTATGGGCGTAATCTGATGGCACCGACATGGAGTTTTGGCATGTGTAACGCCTGGATGGCGCTTCTGTCACGTATCGGGATGGGGGGAATGCGGCTTGGCTGGCGGCCGCTCAAGCCACTCAGGAGTCTTCATCATCGACCTCCTGGCGGCGCTCTTGCAGCGTTCTCTCACCGACATAGCGCCGCGGATTGCCGCAGAGATAGCAGGAGCAAGCCGCGAGATGATCGTGCCGCTTGACCGCCCGCTGCCGACGGATTTTGAACACATCCTCCCAATCTTGAAGGCCGCGACGCTCGCATCCTGAGGCGTCGGTCCAAACGAATTTCTCCCCTGGTACAGGCTTTGGGAAGATGCGGGCTTCGATCCGTTCTGCGCGACGGATCATACGATCCCGTTGCCGGATGCGCTTGGAGCGCTTCGGTTCGCCGCTTTGTTCCATGGCACATGCTCTCCGCCCCGCCGCGTCCCGCCCCGATGGCGGCGCTGGCACGGGGCCTGGTCATGTGCCCGGATCCGTCGATGATATTGGCTTTCATTGCTCGGTCTGACCTACGAGATGGAGCCACTTCACCATTCCCGTGACGGAGAGTAAAGCCTCTAGGGTGGCGGGCAATTTGGGGCGCTGTCTTGAGAAGGCCATCGAGTTAGTGACCGGCAAAGACATTGGCGGTTGAGGGGATTGATTGGTGGGGCGGGCCTCGCTCATACGAAATCCGTCGTTTGTAGCCCCGAGTGTAGCCCTGGGAAAGAATGGGTCGGCGGTCCGGAAAATAAAAAGGGCCAGAAACCGCAGTTTCTAGCCCTTTCTATTGGCTCCCAGGGAGGGATTCGAACCCCCGACCAAGCGGTTAACAGCCGCTTGCTCTACCGCTGAGCTACCTGGGAACAGGGGGCGACCTTGCGGCCGCTCCGCTGAATCCATTTATTGCCATGACACGCCGTGAAGCGCCGCTCATCGAACAGGGCCCGCCTTATAACGTGGTCGGATCGGGATCGGCAAATCCTTTTTACAGGAAAATGACGCACCCGTTCCGCAAAGCGGCGGGATATGGAGGCCGAGGCCGGAATCGAACCGACGTACAAGGATTTGCAGTCCTCTGCATAGCCACTCTGCCACCCGGCCCCTGTCCGACGAGAGGCTGCCCCGGATTTCGCCGGGACAGAGCCAAGTCAGGTCGGCGGTTATAGACATTCCGCAAGGCCTGGTCAAGCGCGTGGCCCGGGCCCGCTCATTTCCCACCCGCTCTGCCGCGGAAAGATTGTCAGGCATCGGAGCGGTCGCTATAACCCGGGGAAGTATTGAGGCGTGGAGTGCAACAAGATGGATTACAGCGCGGCTCGGCATATGATGGTGGAGGCCCAAATCCGCACCAACCGGGTCGTCGATCCCCCCCTCATTGCCGCGCTTGAAGCCGTGCCGCGGGAGATCTTCGTGCCGAAGCAGATGGCGTCCGGCGCCTATATCGATGGTCCGGTTCCGATCGGCAATCGCCGTTCTCTGATGGAGCCCATGGTGTTCGGGCGCCTGCTGCAGAGCGCCGAGATCAAGGCGACGGATGTCGTGCTTGATGTCGGTTGCGCGTCGGGCTATTCCGCGGCCGTCCTGTCGCACCTCGCGTCGACCGTGATCGCGCTGGAAAGCGACAGCGAATTGGCCGGTCGCGCCAATGCCGCGCTGGCCGCGCTTAAAGTCGATAATGTCGCCGTCGTGACGGGGATCCTGACCGAGGGCGATGCGGCGCATGGTCCCTATGATGTGATTCTCTTCGAGGGGCAGATTGCCGAAGTGCCAAAAGCGATTTTCGCCCAACTCGCCGACGGCGGCCGGTTGCTGGCGGTGCTCGACGATGGCGAAGGTCCGGGCCGCGCGACGCTCTATAGCCGCTTCGGCCATACGATGTCGCACCGGATCGTGTTCGATGCGACGGCCCCGCGGCTGCCCGGCTTTACCGTGCCGGCCAGCTTCACCTTCTGACCCGTCTGATGCAAGAAAAGTAAGACATAGGTTTGCCGGTTGACGGGTTGCTGATGTCTGAGATCAGGCTGATCGCAGCAACAGGTTCTTGCGATTGTTTGAAATCAATTACTAGACACGCAAATGACTTGATATTCCTTGATCAAAAGTTATTGTATCATAATGGCTTGGCTGAAGAGTATTACCTAGGCTGTCCGATTAAAACACTAATTTTTGGTTAATGATGCAACGGAACCATTGGCAGGCATTTGGGTTGATCATTGCAATGTTCGCCGTTACCCGGCCGGCGGCCGGCGAGACATTGCAGGACGCGATGGCGGCGGCCTATGGGAGCAATCCGACGCTTCTCTCGGAACGGGCGCGGCTGCGGGCGACCGACGAGCTGGTGCCGCAGGCTTTGTCGAACTGGCGCCCCCTGGTGACGGTGAACGCCAATGCGGCGCGCTCGAACACCTACAGCTCGATCAGCAGCGGGTCTGCGTTGACGCCCAGTACCGTGGGTCAGACCCAGCCGGTGGCGCAGACCTTTTCCGGCACCACCATCTATAATAACGAGACGCTCGGCGTGACGGTGACCGAGACTCTCTATCGTGGCGGCCGCACGACGGCGCAGACCCGCCAGGCGGAAGACCAGGTCGAGGCGGAGCGGGCGCAGCTGCAGGTCACCGAGCAACAGGTATTGCTCAATGTTGCGACCGCCTATATGAATTTGGTACAGGCGGAAGCGGTGCTGCAGCTGGGCATCCATAATGAACAGGTGCTGCAGCGCCAGCTGGATTCTGTCGAGGATCGCTTCCGCGTCGGCGAGGTGACCCGCACCGACGTCGCCCAGGCGCAGTCGCGCCTGTCGGCGGCGCATGCTGATCGCACCCAATATGAGGGCAATTTGCGCACTGCGCGGGCCGGCTATATTCAGACGGTCGGCCACGCGCCCAACGCTGTCAGCGCGCCGGCGCACTTGCCGGGCGTGCCGGACAGCTTCGAGACGGCCCAGACGGGGGCCGCCGCCGACAATCCCCAGATCCGCAATGCGCACTACACCTTTGAAGCGGCGGTTGCGGGGGTCGATCTGATCGCCGGCGAATTGCAGCCGACCGTCCAGGTCAGCGGCACGGCGACGCGGATCTATAATTATGACGGCCCGCAGAGCCTGGAAAATGTTGCGCAGGTCGTGCTCGGCGTGACGGTGCCACTCTACCAGCAAGGCCAGGAATATTCCCGCCTGCGCGGCCAGAAGGAGACGGTCGGGCAATTGCAGAGCAGCCTCGATCAGGCGCGGCGCGATGTTGCCGAGACCACAGCCGCTGCTTGGGAATCCCTGCAGACCGGCCATGTGCGGCGGGCCTCCTATCAGGATCAGATCGCGGCCGCCGAGATCGCTCTTGAGGGTGTCCAGCGTGAAAGCCAGGTCGGCTCGCGCACGGTGCTCGATGTGCTCAATGCCGAACAGGAACTCCTGACCGCGCAGGTCAATGCGGTGCAAGCCCAGCATGACGAAATCGTCGCCGCCTATCAGCTCTTGAGCGCGACCGGACACTTAACCGCCGACCGTCTCGGGCTGGCTGTCGATCTTTATGATCCGACACGCCATTATGACGAGGTGCGCGGCAAATGGGTTGGCTTTGGCGATATGCCTGAGCCGACAAATATGGGTAAATGAGATGAAGCTCTCAAAAGGCGGGTTGAGCTATGAGTGACGATAAGTCGCAACAAGAACCATCGATGGAGGACATTCTAGCGTCCATCCGACGGATCCTGTCCGAGGATGATGCTGAAGAGGCCGCCAAGACGCCGCCACCAACGCCGCCACCAACGCCGGCACCAACATCGCCACCGGCACCCCCGCCGACGCAGGCGCCGGTAAAGGCCGCACCGCCTCCGCCTCCGCCGCCTCCGCCGCCGCCGACGACACCCGCACCGATGCCGGAACTGGCGGCCGCCTTCGAGCCGCCGGAGCCTGAACCCGAGCCCGTCTTCGCTCCTGAACCCGAGCCTGACCTTGACGAGGATATTCTCGAGCTGACCGACGATATGGTTGCCGACGAGGAGGTTCCCTTCGAGGACAGCATTCCACTGGAGCCCGAGCCGGCACCACGAATGGCGATGCCGAAATTCGACATCGAGCCAGAGGAGGAGGATGAGAGCATTCTTGCCCCGCCGGTGCAGCAAGCCTCCACCAGCGCCCTGGCGGAACTGGCCTTTGCCGTCGCGCGCGAACGTGGCGTCGGACTGGGGCGCGGCGGGGTCACCCTGGAAGAGATCGTCCGTGAGATTTTGCGGGCCCTGATCAAAGACTGGCTGGATCAGAATCTTCCCTACATGATCGAGCGGATCGTCAAAAAAGAGATCGAAAAGATGGTCAATCGGGCCGAAAAGCTTTAGAAAAAACCCCCGCCCATGTGACGCCGCCGCGGTGACTCCGGCGGCGTTATCATTTTGGAGACACAGCAGGCATGCTGGACAAGATTTACCGGCCCGCTGATGTTGAGCCGAAGCATTACGAAAAGTGGGAAGCCGATGGTAGCTTCGCGGCGGGTGGCGTAAGTCAGGCCAACGCCGTTCCCTACACCATCATGATGCCCCCGCCCAATGTAACCGGCAGCTTGCATATGGGCCATGCCCTGACCTTCACCTTGCAGGACATTCTGATCCGGTTCGCCCGCATGCGCGGCCGGGATGCATTATGGCAGCCGGGCACCGATCACGCGGGCATCGCCACACAAATGGTCGTCGAGCGGCAAATGGCGCAGCAGGGTCTGACCCGCCATGACCTTGGGCGGGAGGCCTTCATCGAGCGCGTATGGCAATGGAAGGGCGACTCCGGCGGCGCTATCACCAGCCAATTGCGCCGGCTCGGCGCATCGCCCGATTGGGCGCGCGAACGCTTCACCCTGGATGAGGGCTTGTCGCTGGCGGTTCGCAAGGTGTTTGTCGATCTCTATCGGCAAGGCTTGATCTATCGCGATAAGCGGCTGGTGAATTGGGATCCCAAGCTGCACACCGCTATCTCCGACCTTGAGGTCGAACAGCGGCCCCATGCCGGCAGTCTGTGGTATCTGAAATATCCGATCGAGGGCGCGCGGGGCCGTTTTATCACCGTCGCCACCACCCGCCCCGAGACCATGCTGGCCGATACCGGCATCGCTGTCCATCCCGAGGATGAACGCTATCAGGATCTGGTCGGCAGGCAGGTGCGCCTGCCCCTGACCGATCGTCTTATCCCGATTATCGCCGATCTGCATTCCGACCCTTCGAAGGGCAGTGGCGCGGTCAAGATCACGCCTGCCCATGATTTCAACGATTTCGAGGTCGGCCGCCGCCATGATCTGGCGATCATCAATCTGTTCGACAAGAATGCCCATCTGAATGACGCGGCGCCGGCCGCCTATCGAGGGCTCGACAGATTTGCCGCGCGGACGCAGATCGTCGCGGACCTCGAGGCATTGGGTCTGCTCGAAAAAATCGAGCCCCATGCCATGACGATTCCTTATGGCGATCGTTCCGGTGTGGTGATCGAACCCTGGCTGACCGATCAATGGTTCGTCGATGCCGTGACCCTGGCCCAGCCGGCCATCGCGGCGGTCGAGGATGGACGGACCCGTTTCCTGCCGAAGCAATGGGAAAACACCTATTTCGAGTGGATGCGCACTATCCAGCCCTGGTGTATTTCGCGGCAGATCTGGTGGGGACACCAGGTGCCGGCCTGGTACGGGCCCGACGGGGCGATCTTCGTCGCCATGGACGAGGCGGCGGCGCTGGCCCAGGCCACGCAGCATTATGGCGCGCCGACCAGCCTCACGCGCGACGAGGATGTGCTGGATACCTGGTTTTCTTCGGCCTTATGGCCTTTCTCGACCCTCGGCTGGCCGGATGAGACGCCCGACTTCAAACGATTCTACCCCACCGATGTGTTGGTGACCGGTTTTGACATCATCTTCTTCTGGGTTGCCCGGATGATGATGATGGGATTGCATTTCACCGGCGAAGTGCCCTTCAAGGATGTCTATATCCATGCCCTGGTTCGCGATGAAAAGGGCCAGAAAATGTCGAAATCGAAGGGCAATGTGATCGATCCCCTCGATCTTATCGACAAATATGGCTGCGATGCGCTGCGCTTCACCCTGACGGCTCTCGCGGCGCAGGGGCGGGACATCAAGCTGGCCGGGAGTCGCGTCGAGGGATACCGTAATTTCGCCACCAAACTCTGGAATGCGGCGCGCTTTTGCGAAATGAACGACTGTCTGCCGCAAGCGGGGTTCGATCCGACGACGGCAAAACTGATGGTCAATCGCTGGATGGCCGGCAAGCTGACCGAAGCGGCCGGCAAGGTGGCCGAAGCGATCACCCTCTATCGCTTCAATGATGCGGCGCAGACACTCTATCAACTGGTCTGGAACGTCTTCTGCGATTGGTATCTCGAATTCGCCAAGCCCATCTTCCAGAGCGAAGACGCCGGCGCCAAGACTGAAACTCGCGCCATGACGTCCTGGTCATTGCAGCAGATCCTGAAATTGTTGCATCCGGTGATGCCCTTCATCACCGCGGAATTGTGGGAGCAGTTCGGCGACCGCACCGCGCTGATTTCCGCCTCCTGGCCGGATCTGACCTTGCGCGACGCCGATGCCGAAGCCGAAATCGATTGGCTCGTGCGGGTGATCGCCGAGATCCGCACTGTCCGCGCCGAGATGAATGTGCCGCCGTCGTCCCGGCTGAACCTGCTGATCAAAGGCGCCTCCGCGACATCCCTGGAGCGATTTGACCGCTATCAATCGATCCTGCTGACCCTGGGCCGCCTCGAGTCTGTGACCTTGGGCGTTGAAAGCGGCGGCAAGGGCGCGGTTCAGCTGGTGGTCGATGAGGCGACCCTGTTTCTGCCGCTGGCCGACTTCATCGATCTCGCCGCCGAACGGGCGCGGCTCGTCAAGGAAATCGGCAAACTGACCGACGAGATCGGTAAGCTCGACGGCAAATTGGCCAATGAGGCCTTCATCGCCCGTGCACCTGCCGACATCATCGAGGAACAGCGGGACCGTCGAGCGGAAGCGGCGTCGGTGCGGCAGAAGCTCGAAGAGGCGGTGCAGCGGATTGGTGACTAGAGCGCGCTGCCTATAACTTCCGCACATTGTCGAGGTAGTTGACCACCTCGCGCTGCAGCGCCGCCGATTTTTGCGCCATTTCCCTGGCCGAGCCCATCACGTCATGAGCGGCTTTACCGGTCGACGAGGCGGCCTCCGAGACACCCAATATAGTGCTGGAGACAGTCTGGGTTCCCTCAGCGGCACGCTGGACATTCTCGGCGATGCCGCGCGTCGCCACACCCTGTTGCTCGACCGCCGCGGCGATCGTGGTGGAGATCTGGCGGATCTGATCGATAACATTGCCGATATTGCGAATCGCCTCCACCGCCTGGCGGGTTTCGCCCTGTACCGCGCTGATCTGGCGATTGATATCGTCGGTGGCGCGGGCGGTCTGGGTGGCGAGATGTTTGACCTCGCCGGCGACGACTGCGAAGCCTTTGCCGGCCTCACCGGCGCGCGCCGCCTCGATGGTGGCGTTCAAGGCCAGCAGATTGGTCTGGCTGGCGATGTCATTGATCAAGCCGACCACCTCACCGATCCGCTCGGCGCTGGCTGCCAGGGATTGCACCATGCTGTTGGTGCGGTTGGTTTCTTCCGACGCTGCCGCCGAAATCCGCGCCGCATCGCTGACCTGCCTGCTGATCTCCTGGATCGACGCGGTCAATTCCTCGGCCGCCGCCGCCACCGTCTGGACATTTTCGGCAGCGAGGTTCGAGGACAATGCGACCGCGTCGGCCTGACGATGGGTCTGCTCGGCGGTTGTGGCCATGGATTGCGCGGTCACCGTCAGGCCTTGGCTGGCCTCGGCCATGGAATTGACGACCGAGGTGATCGCCCCGTCAAAGTCGCGCGACAGGGAGTCGAGTCTGGTGGCGCGTTGTTCGCGAGCCGCCTGCTGCGCGGTCTGTTCCCGCCGCAGGGCTTCGGCCTGGCGCGCGTTCTTGGATGATTCGACCATCGCCCTCGCTAAAACGCCGATCTCATCGACCCGGTCAACCGCTGGAATGAATGAATCATAATTGCCCTTGCCAATATTAAGGGTGACCTCGGCTAAAGCGCTGATCGGCGGGGCGATCGCGCGCCAGGTGGCAAATGCCGTGAAACTCAGCGCCGCCAGACCGCCCAGCGAGATCAGCGACAGATGCAGCACGGCGCGCCAGAAACTTGCGTCGACATCATCCAGATAGACGCCGGTGCCAATGGCCCATTGCCATGGCTCGAACAGAACGCCCGAGGACATCTTGCGAGCCGCCTCCTTTTCTCCCGGTTTAGGGACACTGGAATAATATTGGCCGCCTCCCTTCCGGGCCACCTCTATCAGCGCCCTGATTTGGTGGAAGCCATTGGCATCGGTGGCATCAAAAAAATTCTTTCCCTCCCGCTCGGGGATTGGCGCCATGACCTTGTTCTCGCCATCGACACCGTACACAAAAATGTAGTTGCCATTGTCATAGCGCATGGTGCGGATCGCCGAGCGAGCCAGATCCTGGGCTGTCTTATCGTCATATTCGCCCATCCGCGAACGGTCATAGAAATTCTTTGCGACAGTGCGCGCCGCTTCGACCATGTTGCGCGTCATGGCGATTTTGCCATCAAGAATCGCATTTTGGATCCCGACCGCCGCAAACGCGGAAATGACCAGCAGAATCATCGCGCTCAAGACCAGCTGGATGACCAGACGTTGCGACACACTACGAATTTTCATTGCGCACCATTGGATGATTAATGGGAATAACAATGCCGGCCAACGCTGTGCCGGCCGTGCTTGACCGGGACAGGCCAGGCCGAACGGCTACAACAGCATACTGCCGTAGAGTACCCCAATTAACAAAATTTATGCGATCTTCCGCGTGTATCATTCTACGGTTCAGCGACTAGAGCTCCGTATTGTGCTTTTGTTTCTAATGAATTTTATATTGTCGTATAGATCGATGGATCTTTTGTATGAATGAACGCCGTAGCACACTCTTTCCCGCAACTCGCTAGAGCGCGATGACATTAGATTGACGCGAATCCGCGTCAATCTAATGTCTGAATCGCCCTCTAAACCATTGAATTAGAGGCTGATTCAGCTAATAGATTTAATCGCAAAGCGATTCAAT
>Ga0116226_10005384_pt1 | contig 11427 bp, 10 predicted proteins | sample S1TSphfallax_FD_89692 | JGI IMG/M metagenome (GOLD analysis project Ga0116226, IMG submission 89692) | Host-associated microbial communities from peat moss isolated from Minnesota, USA - S1T2_Fa - Sphagnum fallax MG | ecosystem: Host-associated > Plants > Peat moss > Unclassified | place: USA... | reverse complement strand
GGGCGCGATTATCCAGCGCGTCAAAAGCCTGTCGCAGCGGCCCGATCTTTCGATCACCACGCTGTTTCTCGATTGCGGCGGCAGCGAATTGCAGCGCCGCTACAACGAAACGCGCCGGCCGCATCCGATGGCCGATGACAAACCGGCCGAAGACGGCATCGCCGCCGAACGCGAATTGCTCGAACCGCTGCGCCGCTGGGCCGATGTGGTGATCACCACCACCGATTTTACCACCAACGATCTGCAGCAGGCGATCCGCGCGCAGTTTCTCCAGGGTCCGCCGCCGCGATCGCTGATCACCATCAGCAGCTTCGGCTTTTCGCGCGGGACGCCGCCGCTGTCGGATCTGGTGTTCGACATGCGCTTTCTCGCCAACCCCTATTGGGTCGACGATCTGCGGCCGATGACCGGGCGCGATGCCCAGGTGGGTGATTACATCCGCCGCGATCCCGCCTTTGCCGAAGCCTTTGGGCGCATCCGCGATCTGCTGTTGCTGCTGCTTGGCCGATTCGAACAACAAGGCAAGGCCTATGTGAATATTGCTTTCGGGTGTACCGGAGGGAAACACCGCTCGGTATTCATGGCCGAACAGATCGCTTCTGCCTTGCGCGATGCGGGTTTTTCACCCACATTGCTGCATCGCAACCTGGGGTCGCGTTCCGCCGACCTGGTCGAAAGGAGCGGCGCGTGGGGTCCGCGCTGAGGGATTGCGGATTGTATTTTAAACGATTTGGTTGAAACTGATAAGACCATGGCGATCGGGGGAGGATCGATCCTGAAGCAAAGAGATTCGCTGGCCGGCGCTGTCGCGCGCGTTGCCGGTACCCGGGGAAAGCGCAGGCCGTGCAAGACGCCTGGACCTGGGCACCGACAATTGCGGCAAAGCCCTTTCGGCCCAGCCCTTCGGAGCCAGAATAGTTCATGATCGGTCTTATTATCGTCACCCACGGCGCGCTCGCCGACGAATTCATCAACGCGATGGAACATGTTGTCGGGCGCCAGACCGATGTCATCGGGGTCTGTATCGGACCCAACGACGACATGGAAAAACGCCGCCGCGAAATCGCCGATGCAATCAAACGCGTCGACACCGGGGAAGGCGTGATCGTGCTGACCGACCTGTTTGGCGGCACGCCCTCGAATCTGGCGATTTCGCTGATGAAGGCGGGCAAAGTCGAAGTGATCGCCGGCATCAATCTTCCCATGCTGATCCGCCTCGCCAAGGCGCGCAATTGCATGGCTGTACGCGAAGCGACCGCCGCCGCACGTGATGCGGGGCGCAATTACATAACGATCGCTTCCGAATTTCTGGGGCAGGATGCGTGATTGATGGCAGAACACATGTACGTTGCGCGTGAACGGGTAACGATTGTCAACCAGCGCGGGCTGCACGCCCGCGCCAGTGCCAAATTCGTCAATGCGGTGGCCAAGCTGCCCGCAGGGTTCGACGTGACCGTTGCCAAGGACGGCACCGATGCCAATGGCGGATCGATCCTGGGGTTGATGATGCTGGGCGCGGCGATGGGCGACAGCGTCGATATCGCGGTTACCGGCGAACCGGGCGAAGCCGATGCGATCCTGACCAAGCTGGTCGGACTGATCAAGGACGGCTTTGGCGAAGATTGATCTGATTGCCCCTCCCCTTAGGGGAGGGGTTGGGGAGGGGTTTACAGGGCGCGAATTTGTGCGCGTCCCATCGGCCTCCGGACACCCCCACCCAACCCTCCCCCAAAGGGGGAGGGCATCTGGATGGCAACAATGACCCGCAAGATCATCACCGGGTTTTCCAACCCCACGATCAAATTTGTACGCAGTTTGCTCGACAAAAAGCACCGGCGGCGTGAGGGGCGGTTTCTGGCCGAGGGTCTGCGCCTGCTGACCGATGCGCGGCTTGGCGGCCGCCTGCCCGAATTGTTGCTGATGGCAACGGTGCGCGATGCGCATCCGCTGCTCGATGCGCTGGAACAGGCGGTAATCGCGGCCGGGGGCGACGTGATCGAAGTGCCGATCGACATCCTCGCCAAAGTGACCGGCAAGGACAATCCGCAGGCGGTGTGCGGGGTCTTTGCCGAATGGGACACCGGACTTGGTGCAATCGATCGCGCCGCTGCACCGATCTGGCTGGTGGCGCAGGCGCTGCGCGATCCCGGCAATCTTGGTACGATGCTGCGCACCGCCGATGCGGTGGGTGCGGGCGGGGTGATCCTGATCGACGATTGCGTCGATCCGTTCAGCGTCGAAGCGGTGCGCGCGAGCATGGGGGCAATCTTCACGCAGACGCTGGCGCAGGCGCGGTGGGACGATTTCATCGCCTGGCTGCGCGCCGGACCGGGCCAGCTGGTCGCCGCCTCATTGCGCGAAGCGGTGGCTTATCGCGGCGCGGCCTATGCCGCGCCCTGCTTCGTAATGGTCGGCAACGAATCGCGCGGGCTGCCCGAAGATTATGAGATGGCCTGCGACTTGCGCGTGACAATGCCGATGAAAGGCCGCGCCGACAGCCTGAATGCGGCAGTCGCGGCAGCGGTGCTCGCCTATGAAGTGCTGGCCACCCTGGACCGGGATTGACGCAAGCGGCCGGGTCAGGCCGCCGCGGCGATGCGGTTGCGGCCCTGGTCCTTGGCGCGGTACATCGCCATGTCTGCGCGGTGCAGGATGTCTTTGAGCGTTTCGGAGGCGGAATGTTCGGTGGCCAGGCCCATGCTGACGGTGACCGAACAGGCGCGGCCATCGACGTAATAGGCCGGCGACTGCGCGATGTGGCTGCGCACGCCTTCGGACAGGACCAGCGCCTCGCCCGCCGCGGTTTCGGGCAGATAGATGCCGAATTCCTCGCCGCCCAGCCGGCCGATCAGATCATCGGTGCGCACCGATTGGCGCAGCATGGCGGCGATCGTGCGCAGCGCTTCATCGCCGGTTTCGTGGCCATGGCGGTCGTTGATCTTCTTGAAGTGATCGACATCGATCAGCAACAGCCAGCCGGCGTGGCCCTGTTTGCGCAATTCGGCAATGCGCGCCAGAAACGCCCCGCGGTTGAGCACGCCGGTCATCGGATCGATTTGCGCGGCCAGTTTCAGCTGGTCATGCGCGGCCTGCAATTCGACATAGAGCCGGCGCAGGTGTTCATCCTGCTGCACACGGTGCCAGGCGATCAGCGTGGCGAGCACCAGCGGGCACAACGTGGCTACAGCCCAGTAGACGCCCGGCACTGGAATCCCGGACACCAGCGACACGATCTTGAGGCAGACAAGCGTGGTCGAGACCGAAATGCCTGCAGACGTGGCAATGCGACTCAGCTTTGACATGGCCCTCCATGCATCGGGTATGGTTATAAATCGATAAACGCGCGTGCCCGGCCCGCTATTCGGCCGCCAGATCGGGCAGCGCGGGTTCGGCGTCGGCGGCGCCGTAGCGCGGCGCGCTTTCGATCAGCGGCACGTCCTCGATCTCGCGCTTGCCGATCTCGATGTGCTTGTCGCGCAAGCGGCGGCCGGCGGACAGCACGTTGCGTTCAAAGCTGCCGACGAACTTGTTGTAATTGGTGACGGCCGTTTCCAGCCCGCTGCCAACGCGCTTCAGGTGGTCGGCGGCGACCGACAGGCGATCGTACAATTCGCCGCCCATCCGCCCGATCTCGCGCGCTTCGCGGGCGAGGCCATCCTGGCGCCAGACTTGCGCAATGGTCCGCGCGATCGCAACCAGGTTGGTCGGGCTGGCCAGCAGCACACGGCGTTCGAACGCGAAATCCCACAAGTTGGGGTCGTGTTCGAGCGCTGCGGCGATGAAATGTTCGCCCGGCACAAACATCAGCACATAGTCGGGCGCATCTTCGAACTGGCTTTGATAGGCTTTGCTGCCCAGCGTCTGGATATGGGTGCGCATCGACTGGACATGCAGCGACAGCGACGCGGCGCGGGCCTCTTCGCTTTCGGCCTCGAACGCGTCCTGATAGGCGTTGAGCGAGACTTTGGCGTCGATCACCAGCAGCTTGTTGCCGGGAATGCGCACGATCGCGTCGGGGCGCAAGCGGCCTTCGTCAGTCTCGATCGAGTGTTCGGTGACGAAATCGGTGTGTTCGGAAAGGCCGCATTGTTCGAGCACGTTGCGCAGCTGCAATTCGCCCCAGCGCCCGCGCGTCTTGGGCCCGTTGCGCAGCGAATTGCCCAATTGCGCGGCGGCGGCGCGCACTGCTTCCTGCCCGTCGCGCATCGACTGGATCAGCCCGGTCAGATTGCCGAAGGCATCGACGCGATCCTTTTCCAGCTTGCCGACCTGGTCCTCGTAAGCCTTGAGTCGTTCGCCGACCGGCGCGAGCAGCGTTTTCAGCCGTTCGCTCTGCGCCTTTTCGCTTTCCTCAAACCGCGCATGCGCGCGCGTCAGGAACGCTTCCTGCGCTTGCGCCAGCACTTTGTTGCCGGCGTTTTCGAATTCCTTGCGCAATTCGGCCTGCGCTTCGATCAGCAGGCGTTTCTGCTCGTCGAAATGGACCGCATCGGCCTTCATCCGGGCGAGTTCGGCGCCTTGCGCTTCGTGCGACTTGCGCGTTGCGGCCAATTCGCTGCGCAACCGCTCGGCTTCGGCGGCGTGCGCTTCGGCCGTTGCAAGGCGCGGCGCCAGCGCATCGCGATCGCGGCGGATATCCGCCAGGTCGGCGGCGAGCGTGTCGGTGTGCCTGACGCGTTCGGCAAGGCCAGCCAGGTCGATCGTCAGCGCCTTGATCGTGGCTTCGTGCGCATCAGCGCGCCTGCGCCATTCCGCCACCGGCCGGCTGCCGAGGAACCAGCCGATCGCCAGGCCGATCAACAGCGCCGCGCCTGCGACCACCAGCGAATCCATCCGTACACCCTCATCGCCACAGAACGAACCGTGAACTTAGCGAGTGCGGCGCGGAGGATCAAGCCGCGCGGCGGATCTTTTCCAGCTTCTTGAGCACCATCGACCGTTTCAGCCGCGACAGGTGGTCGATGAACAGCACGCCTTCGAGGTGGTCCATCTCGTGCTGCAGGCACGTGGCGAGCAGCTCGTCGATTTCGGCTTCGTGGACCGTGCCGTCGAGATCCTGCCAGCGCGCGTGGATGCGCGCCGGGCGGGTGACTTCGGCATAGATTTCGGGGACCGACAGGCAGCCTTCGTTATAGACCGCAAGCTCTTCGGTGATCGGGGTCAGCACCGGGTTGATGAACACTTGCGGTTCGCGTTTGGTCGGCTGATGCGTGTGGCTGTGGCCGCCGTGCGCGGTGCATACTTCGGGTTCGGCATCGGGATCGTCGGGTTGAAGGTCGATCACCAGCACGCGCAGCGGCACGCCGATCTGGATTGCAGCGAGACCAATGCCCGGCGCATCGTACATCGTGTCGAACATGTCGGTGACGAGGTCGCGCAGCGCCTGGTCGAACACCTCGACGGGTTTCGACACCTGCTTGAGACGCAGATCGGGAACTTCGATGATTTCGCGGATAGCCATGGCGCCCAAGATAATCAGCCCCGGTGCAACGCGCAAGAGCGCGGATCAACCGACCGGGCGCCGCGCGCGCAGCGCCTGCGCCAGCGTGCCTTCGTCGAGGTAATCGAGCTCTCCGCCCACCGGCAGCCCGTGCGCCAGCTGGGTCAGCCGCACCGGATAGGCCTCGAGCCGTTCGGCAAGATAGTGCGCGGTGGTCTGGCCTTCGAGCGTGGCATTCATCGCCAGCACCACTTCGTCGATCCCGCCTGCGGCCACGCGGGTCAGCAGGCGCGCGATATTGAGATCTTCGGGCCGCACCCCGTCGAGCGCCGACAGCCGGCCGCCGAGCACATGATAGCGCCCGGTGAACAGCCGCGCGCGGTCGAGCGCCCACAAGTCGGCGACATCTTCGACCACGCACAGCGCGCGCGCGTCGCGGCGCGGATCTGTGCAGATGCCGCACGGGCTGGTGGTATCGACATTGCCGCATTCCGGGCATTCGATCAGCCGTTCGCGCACCAGCGCCAGCGCCTCGACCAGCCCGGCAAACGCGGTGTCGCGCCGCTTGATCAGCCACAGCACCGCGCGCCGCGCCGAACGCGGCCCCAGCCCCGGCAGCCGCGCCAGCGCATTGGCCAATGCCTCGATCTCTTGCGATGCCATCGCCGCAGCGATAGGGCATCGCGCAGCGAAGTGGGAACCGGTTTTTTGTGTGGCAGGCGTCGGGGCGGCAGAAACCGGTAATTCACCCACGTCGATCCCGGCTTGACCCCATGGCCGGGCTTTCCACCCGGGGGTGGGGCGGGTGAACCAGGCCAAATGTGACAAGAGGGACGATACCGGGCCGATGCGCATTGTTTTCATGGGTACACCTGATTTTGCCGTGCCGACGCTGGATGCGCTGATGGCAGCCGGCCACGCGGTAGTCGCGGTCTACAGTCAGCCGCCGCGCCCGGCGGGGCGGGGCAAGGCGGTGCAGCCATCGCCGGTGCAGCGCGCGGCGCAGGCGGCGGGGATTGCGGTGCTGACCCCGGTCAGCCTGAAAGGCGCGCAGGACCAGGCCGCCTTTGCAGCGCATCGTGCCGATGTCGCGGTGGTTGCCGCTTATGGCCTGATCCTGCCCCCGGCGGTGCTCGCCGCGCCGCGCCACGGCTGTCTCAATGTCCATGGCTCGATCCTGCCGCGCTGGCGCGGTGCGGCGCCGGTGCAGCGCGCTATACTGGCCGGCGATGCCGAAACCGGGGTCACGATCATGCAGATGGAACGCGGGCTCGATACCGGTCCGATGCTGGCGACGCTGCGCACCGCAGTCGCTGGCAAGACCGCCGGCGAACTGACCGCCGAACTGGCCGTGCTCGGCGCGCAGGCGATGGTTGGGGTGCTTGCCGATCTCGCCGGCCATCCGCCGGTCCCGCAGCCCGACGCCGGGGTTACTTATGCCGCCAAGATCGACAAGGCGGAAAGCCGGCTGCGCTTCGATCTGCCCGCGATCGATTGCGAACGCCAGGTGCGCGCGTTCGCACCGGTGCCGGGGGCGTTTTTCGAATGCGACGGCGAACGCTATCGCGTGCTGGCCGCCGATGTTGTCGATGGGGACGGGGATCCGGGCACGGTGCTCGACGACCGGCTGACCATCGCCTGCGGCCGCGGCGCGCTGCGCCCGACCCTGGTGCAGCGCGCGGGGCGCCCGGCGATGGAAACCGCGGCGCTGTTGCGCGGGCGCGCGTTTGCCGCCGGCACGCGGCTGGTGTGATGGGGCGCTATGCTCTCACGCTCGAATGGGACGGCACGCCCTATATGGGGTTCCAGCGCCAGCCCCACGGCCCGACGGTGCAGGCCGCGATCGAGGCGGCGATCCTGGCGGTCACGGGCGAAGCGGTCGGCGTGCACGCCGCCGGGCGCACCGATACCGGGGTCCATGCGCGCGCGATGCGGGCGCATTTCGATCTGGTGCGCGCGTTCGATCCGTTCCGGCTGGGCCAGGCGATCAACGCCCGGTTGCGCCCGGCGCCGATCGCCGTGCTCGCCTGCTGCGCGGTGGCCGATGACTGGCACGCGCGCTTTTCGTGCATCGGCCGCGCCTATCAATACCGCATCATCAACCGCCGCGCGCCGCTGACGCTCGAAGCGGGTCGCGCCTGGCGGATTGCCCGGCCGCTCGATGCCGGGGCGATGCACACGGCGGCGCAGCTGCTGGTCGGGCTGCACGATTTCACCACCTTCCGGTCGGTGCATTGCCAGTCGGCCAGTCCGGTCAAGACGCTCGACCGGCTCGATGTGCGGCGCGATGGCGATACCGTGCTGGTCGCTGCCGCCGCGCGCAGTTTCCTGCACCACCAGGTGCGCTCGATGGTCGGCTGTCTCGCGCTGGTCGGGCAAGGGCAGTGGAGCCGCGATGATCTCGCCGCCGCGCTCGATGCCAAAGACCGTTGCAAGTTGGGACTGAATGCGCCACCCGAAGGGCTCTATTTCATCGCCGCGCATTATCCGGGAGAGAGCGATCATGGTTTCGAACACACAGCTGGTATCAACGCTTGAAGCCGACGGTCGGCTGATCGTCGAACTGCGCGAGGAACAGCTGCCCGATCCCACCGGGCACCAGGTGCTGGTGCGGATCGAGGCCGCGCCGATCAACCCGTCGGACCTTGGCCTGCTGTTCGGCCCGGCCGATCTCGCCACGGCCGAGTATACCCCCGGCCGGATCGTCGCGACAATGCCCGAAGGCGCGGTGCGCGCGATGCACGCGCGCGTCGGCCAGGCGCTGCCGGTCGGCAACGAAGGCGCCGGCACGGTGATCGCGGCGGGCGATGCACCCGAAGCGCAGGCGCTGCTCGGCAAAGTGGTCGCGGCGGTGCCCGGCGCGATGTATGCGCAATACCGCCTGATCGATGCGCGCGCGGTGCTGGTCCTGCCCGATGGCGCAACCGCCGAACAGGGCGCAGGATCGTTCGTCAACCCGCTGACCGCGCTCAGTTTTGTCGAAGTCATGCGGCGCGAAGGGCACAAGGCGCTGGTGCACACCGCGGCCGCATCCAACCTGGGGCAGATGCTGGTGCGGATCTGCCAGGCCGATGGCGTGCCGCTGGTCAACATCGTGCGCTCGCCGGCGCAAGTCGCGCTGCTCAAGGGCATCGGCGCCGAATATGTCATCGATTCGTCGAGCGCGAGCTTCGCGACCGATCTGGTCGATGCGCTCGATGCAACCGGCGCGACTCTGGGCTTCGACGCGATCGGCGGGGGCAAGCAGGCCGGGCAGATTCTGGCCGCGATGGAACAAGTCGCCAGCAAGAACGCGGCGTTCAGTCGCTACGGGTCCGACACCTTCAAGCAGATGTATATCTATGGCGCGCTCGATCTCGGGCCCACGATCGTCAACCGCAGCTTTGGCTTTTCGTGGAGCATCAGCGGGTTTCTGCTCACCCCGTTCCTGGCGCAGATCGGCGCCGAAGGGGCGGAACGGCTGCGTCAGCGCGTGCGCGACGAACTGACCACCACCTTTGCCAGCCATTTCAAGGCGCGCATTTCGCTCGAAGGCGCGCTCACGCGCGAAGCGGCGATGGCCTACAACGCGCGCGCCACCGGCGAGAAATACCTGATCGTGCCGCACGGCTGAACCAGCCGACGACAGCGCCAAAACGGCGGCAAAGGCGTTTCGCGACGGCTTTGCCGCAGGCGCGTCGGCGATGACCCCAACCGGCCAAAAATCCGCTGTTTTACAAATATATAACGGCAATCGGCAGATCGTACTGCGGCGATCGCACCGGCCCCGAAGTAAGGTCTTGTTAACGGCCGGGGCGTAATTTGGGCCGTTCGCGAAAAATCGACGCATGGTCCGACGCGACGGTCATACGCTGGGAAGGGTTGTCGTTGGTAAACAGGCTGTCTCAGGCCGTGTTGCGCCATTCCGTGTTCCTGCGCCATCTCATCGCGCAGGACGTGGACGAACACGACCGCGAATGGTTTGCCGGCTGCAAACTCCATCATCTCGAAGGGCTGCCCGGCCGCGCTTACGAAGTGCTGCGCGCGCTGGTCATTGTTTGGGCAAGCGGGATCGGCGATGCGCGTTTCCTTGCTGCCAACGCGATTGCGACAATGGCGCTGATTGCGGTGCAGGCGGTGTTGCGCAACACCCGGGCGACCATGGTCGATCTGGTCGAATACTGGCGCTGGTACATGGTGTGGCGCGGCGTGATGCTGGCTGTGCTCGCGGGTCTGACCATTCATTTGGTTCCCGATGCACGGCTGGCGCCGGTGCTGATGGCAATCACGCTGGCCTATGGGGTCGAAGCGTTTGCCCAGTTCCCGCTGCCGGTCACCGCGCTGGTCACGCATCTGTTCGGAATTGCCGCGATCACGCTCGGCCTGATCGGTCGGCACGATTCGGTGCCCGGCGTGCTGCTGGTGCTGATGGTGCTCGCAGCAATGAGCGCGCATTTGCGGATTTTCAATTTCTACTACCTGTTTGCGACACGCCGCCTGCGCACGCGCAAGCTGGGCGCCGCGAACGAGACGATCCAGCTGCTGCTCAACCAGTATGACGAACACGGCAGCGATTGCTTGGTCGAAACTGATGCCAACGGCGTGGTCCGCAAAGCCTCCGAGCGGCTGTGCCGGATGGCGGGGCGCACTGCATCGCAGATCAACGGCGTCAAGCTGATCGACCTCTATGATGATGGGCCCGAGCGCGAGGCGATCGAGCGGACCGCGCGCCAGCTCAAGCCGTTTCGCGAACTGGTGGCGCCGGTCACCACCGCGCAGTGCCAGCGCTGGTGGTTGTTGTCGGGCTGCGCGGTGTTCGATTCGAGCGGGCAGCATTGCGGCTTTCGCGGTTTCATCCGCGATGTCACCGATCGCCACCATGCCGAACGCCGGGTGCAGTTTCTTGCCAACCACGATGCCTTGACCCAGCTGCCCAACCGCACCGAATTTCATGCCCGGCTCGACGCGGCAACCGGGCGGCTGTCGACCCGGCGCGCCAGCGGCGACGCGATTGCATTTGCCGTGCTGTTCATCGATCTCGACCGGTTCAAGCTGATCAACGATTCGAGCGGTCATCTCGCCGGCGATGCGGTGCTGGTCGAAACCGCCAGGCGTTTGTCGGGCCTGATCGGTCCGCGCGATCTGGTGGCGCGGCTTGGTGGCGACGAATTTGCCGCGCTGATCGACGCGCCGGTGTCGCGCGAAGCGGTGATCGCGACCGGCGAGGCGTTGATCGCCGCGCTGTCGGCACCGATCCGCTATGGCATGCGCGCGCTCGATGTCGGCGCCAGCGTCGGGATCGCGCTCGCCGGGCTGCACGGCACATCGGGCGATGATCTGCTGCGCGCCGCCGATCTTGCGCTCTACGAGGCGAAAATGAACGGGCGCGGCCGGGTTGCAGTCTACAGCATCGACTTGTTGCGCGGGCAGGTCGATCGCCAGACGATGGAAATTGCGCTGCGCGCCGCGCTCAGCAACGGCGAATTCGAACTGTTCTATCAGCCGTTCGTCGACCTCGCCTCGCGCGCGATCGTCGGGTTCGAGGCGCTGTTGCGCTGGAACCATCCGCAGCGCGGTCTGGTCGAACCCGGGCTGTTCATCCCGCTGGCCGAGGAAAGCGGGCTGATCGTGCCGATCGGCGAATGGGTCCTGCGTGAGGCATTGGCCGAAGCGGCGACCTGGCCGGCCGATATCAGCATTGCGGTCAATGTCTCGGCGCTGCAATTGCGCGGCGGGGAAATCCTGCGCCAGGTGATCGCCGCGCTGTCAGCGAGCGGGTTCGATCCGGCGCGGCTCGAACTGGAAATTACCGAAACCGTGCTGATCGACAACGAGGCGCAGACTTTGCGCGTGCTTCACCGGTTGCGCAGCCTGGGGGTGCGCATCGCACTCGACGATTTCGGCACCGGCTATTCCTCGCTCAACTATCTGCGCAGCTTTCCGTTCGACAAGATCAAGATCGACCGCTGTTTCGTGTCCGACTTGTCCGACCGCGCCGGCGATTCGGG
>Ga0116226_10005383_pt1 | contig 11428 bp, 5 predicted proteins | sample S1TSphfallax_FD_89692 | JGI IMG/M metagenome (GOLD analysis project Ga0116226, IMG submission 89692) | Host-associated microbial communities from peat moss isolated from Minnesota, USA - S1T2_Fa - Sphagnum fallax MG | ecosystem: Host-associated > Plants > Peat moss > Unclassified | place: USA... | reverse complement strand
CATTGTAACGAGCCAAAGCATGCTGAGCACGACGCTCAGCCGCGCACGACGCTTGCGCCCCAGCGGCCCCAGCAGCAGCGACGTGGCAGCGAGCAGCGACGGCCAGCGCAGTGGGCTCGGCCCCGGCCGCTGCGGAATGACGCCCTCCGCCTTCTTCTGCAGCGTATTCAGCGTCAGCACCGAGGAACCCGTACCGCCCGCGGCGAGCGTCACCGGCGTCGGCGCAATCGACCCCGTCGCATACTGCGGCAGCGGCCCCAGCGTCAGCGCGAGCGGCCCGGAGAAGTTGCCCAGGCTCGTCAATTGGATCGCCACTGTCTTCGACTGCCCCGACGGAATGGTGATCGCCGTCGGCGCGAGCGCGATCGTAAAGCCGCTTGCCAGGATCACCTCCGGCACCACCGGCGACGCCGAACCGGCAAGGACGGAGCCGGTCGCATAGGTCGCCGTCAGCGGATGCGTTCCCACCGCCAGCGTGCTGGTCGTGAAGACGGCCAGACCGGCAGCGTTCAGCGTGACCGTCCCCAGCGGCGCGCCGTTATCGAGGAACGTAACGCTCCCCGTCGGCGTAGGCGGCCCAACGACGGTCGCGGTGAGCGTCACCGTCTGGCCGAGGTACGCCGGGTTCGGCGCGGCGGTAAGGGTGGTCGTCGACGGCAGCAGCGTGACGACTTCGGTCAGCGCGGCGGAGCTCGCTTGCAGGCTGCTCGTCGCCGCAAACGCAGCCGTTACCGGATACGTCCCCGCCACCAGCGCATTGGTTGAGTACGTCGCATTGCCGTTCGCATCGGTGGTCAGCACGATCGCCTGATTGTTCAGGCTCAGGCTGATTGCGCTCCCCAGCGGCGGGGGCTGGCCGTTCGCGGTGAGGTGCGCCGTAAAGGTGATCGTCGAGAGCACCGGCGCGGGGTTCGGGCTCGACGTCAGCGTCAGCGTCGAGACAGCGGGCGTCACCGTAGCGGTGGCGGGCGTGCAGTTGCTGGGCGCAAAGGCGCTGTCGCCGGAGTAGCTGCACGAGATCGTGCCCGCGCCACCGGGCAGCGCGGGCAGCGTCAGCGACGCCGTTCCCGAAGCACTGAGCGGCACAGTCCCCAGCAGTGCAACAAGTGGGTTCAGCGACGCGCTGTAGTAGAACGACACCGTCCCGGCTGGCACATGCCCCGCCACCGGCGACACGGGAGCCACCACCGCCGTGAGCGTCACCGGCGTGCCGTAGACCGAGTTCGGCGGCGTAATGGTCAGCGTCGTGGTCGTCGGCAGCGCGTTGACGACCTCGGTGCAAGAAGCCGAGCTGCCCGCGAACACGCCGGTTGGGATGTAGTTTGCGGTGAGGGTGTGGGTGCCGACCGTCTGGGCCGGGTAGGTGAAGGCAGCAATGCCGTTTGCCAAGGTCATCTGGGACAGCGCGATCCCATTCTCTGTCAAGGTAATCGCACCCGTTGGAGTTCCGCTGGAGGAGCTGAGCGTCGCGTTGAGCGAAACAGCGCCGAAGACGGAGACAGGATTGGGAGAACAGGTGAGACCAAGTGTCGTTGGATCGCCGAGAACAAGATGGTTAACCGAGGCTGAAATGGCCGCGAAGTTGCTATCGCCCGGATAGGAAACGGCGACGAGATGAGTTCCGACCGAAGCCAAGGGAAATGTCGCGGAGGCTACACCAGCCGCGTTCAGGATGCTCGTTGTGGATGAGCTGCCGTCCAGCTTGAAGGTGACAGTTCCCGCAGGTATCGCAGGGTTGGCAACGGGGACAAGCGTCACCGTGCATTGGAAAGGCTGGCCGAACGTAGATGGCTCAGGCGTACAAGCGATGGCGGCGTTGAGTCCATTCGTGAGAAAGGGGGCCGATGTATTCAGGAGGACGGTGAAGCTCGTACCGTACGTGAAGTAGTAATAACTTGCGTTCGGCACAAGCAAGTCGGGGTTCCCGTCTCCGTTGACATCGGCGACCCGGACCTTCTGTGGAAAGGGATTGCCAGCCAGGGAGATTTGGTTTCCGAAGGTGCGATTACCCAATCCATAGAGGATTCGGACAAGGGCGTTGCCGCCCAAGACAAGATCGGGCATGCCGTCGTGGTTCATATCTGCCACAGTTACATATCGGACATCCTGGTCGGTCGCGAGTGAGACCGGGGGTGCAAAACTACCATCTGTGCGGCCATAGAAGATTTGGATCACATCCTGTGCAGCAATGGGTACAAGGAGATCGATGTTGCCGTCGCCATCGACATCGGCAGCTTCAAGATCGCTGAAGGAAAATCCATCGTTCGTGGGCAGCGTACTGTTGGCGCCATATCCGATAGCAAGGGTCTGAGCCAATGTGAGATTTCCTTTGCCATCGCCGTTGTACACGAAGACATTGGAGCGCGAGACGAATGCGAGATCGGCATGACCGTCGCGATTGAAATCGCGTGTGACGAGTGGGCCGGCAAAGTCAGTTGTTGGGATCTGCGTGTTGACGTATGTGTTCGATGCCGTCGAAAGGGCGAGGGAGAGAAGTTTTGTTCCGGTACCGGGCAGTCCCGGGTCAGTGCCTGTGATCGCATCCGGGTAGCCGTCTTCATTAAAGTCGGCGACAACTGTGAAGCCGGCTGGTCGATTGCCTGAGGCAGGAGGTGCAATCAGTTTACTTGGGCCAAGCTGGCCGGTTCCATCGCCAAAGACGATATATCCGGCGTTGAAGATATCGGGGTGTCCATCTTGATTGAAGTCGGCAATCGAGGATTGGCCAGCGTAGGTAGTGCCACCGGAAGAAGCGTAGCCCGTATAGGAGAAGTTGCCGCCGCCGTCGCCGAGGTAGGTATAAAGCTGACCATAGTAGCCTCCGTTGCCCGTCGTAAATACGACGTCTGGATGACCGTCACCGTTGAGGTCAACTGGCTGGATATCGACGACGGAGCCACTGTCGTACGACGTTCCTCCGGTGAAGGTACCGTCTCGACGGCCCTTGGAGAGGATCAGCGCACCCGTTGCACCGCTCAATATGTCGCCGATCCCATCGCCATCGAAGTCGGCATATACCGGTGAGATGAGGCCTAAGTCCCCTACTGCTACGCCGGATGAGTTGTTGTAGGAGAATATGCCCGAGGCGCTCTGCAGCATCGTCATGGGGCCAACGGCGTTCGAGGTGACGACGTCCGGCAAGCCGTCTCCGTTGACATCGTTGACGGCAAGGTAAGGCTCAGTAGAGCTGCCGACTTGGCTTCCCGTTTGGAAGGTGCCGTCGCCTTTGCCGTAAGCCACGTAAAAGGAGTTATTCGAGCTGTAGAGAAGATCGAGATGGCCGTCCTTGTTCATGTCCGCGACATATAACCAGGGGGCCTGATAGAGGAAAGGCGTGGCTTGCGAGAGCGAGAAGTTGCTGCCTCCCCGATTGAGGGAAACACTGACGCCGAACTCTGTGCGGACCGCAAAGTCGGGTCTTCCATCCTCGTTCATGTCGCCGCTAAAGGCATCCCCACCCCCATCGGAAAAGAGGACTTGCGGCGTGAAGTGACCGGCACCGTCACCGTGCATGAGACATATGCCGCAGCCACCGGAGTCGAAGATAAAGTCCATCTTCCCGTCTCCGTCAAAGTCCGCAAAGGCCAGATGTGAATATGCGGTCGCAGGTTCTTCAACGATCGGAAAGGGGGTGAAGATGGGAGCTCCGAACTTACCCGTACCGTCGTTGATCAGCGCGGTGAACTCCGCCGGGGTAAAGTTGGAGTCAAACCCGTAGTAACCCACGACGAGATCTGGGAAGCCGTCCCCATTGAGATCTGCGGCTGAAATGCGGTAGCCCACATCGAGTGGCAAAGCGATCGTTTGGACTTCTCGGAAAGAACCGTCGCCATTGTTGAAGAGCACGTGGAGGGAACCCCCCGTGCGCGCATCCTGATAAACCACGTCGGGATGGCCATCATGATTAAGATCGGCGCTCGCCAAAACGGTTGGATTACCGCTTGTGGAACGCGCCGTGGCGGAGTTGAAGGTCTGGCCGGAAGATACAGGGCAGAGGAAGTACGCCCAAAGGACGGCCAGAGCCCATGTGAAGATGCGATCCTCTGACCAAATACGAGCCATACACTACCTGTCTGCTTCCCGGGGCTTGAATGACTCTAGCCTATCGTGAAGAGAGCTATCGTGGAAGCTTCTCGGAATGGTCCTTGGTCCTTACCCTTCGGGATGCGCTTCGGTCAGCTGCGTCTCGCGGATGTCGATGTACTCGTCCGTGTACGGCCGCTTGAAGAAGGTCGTCCACAGGTAGTTGATGCCGTAGCGCCAGGCCATCGTCAGCATGCCTTCGTTCTTCAGCCGCCGGGCGGAGGAGAACATCTTGAGCTCGAACGTAAACCGCACCTCGCCCACGGCGTTCAGGCGCCGCGCGATGTCGGTGTCTTCGCCGTAGAAGCTGATGTCGGTGTTGAAGCCGCCGATCTCGATCAGCGCTTTGCGGGCCGTGACGAAGTTGCCGCCCTGCACCATGGAGCCCACGCGCAGGATGTAGCGGTTGATCGCGTAGGTCGTCCACGCCGTGAGGTAGAAGATGTGTACCAGCACGCGCTGGCTCGGCGTCAGGTCGTAGTAGAGCACCGGGCCGGAGAGCGAGACCAGCGGCTTCTTCGACTCGGAGGCCGCCGACGCGAACTTGCGGTCGGCTTCGGCGAAGGTGGTCAGCACCTGCTGCACCCAGCCGGGCGTCAGGCGGGAGTCGGAGTCGACGTTTGCGATCAACTCACCGGAGCTGGCGGCGAAGCCGGCCTGGCGCGCGAAGGTGAGGCCCTTGCGGGGCTCGTCCACGACCGTGACGCCGGGGAAGCTGAGCGCGACCTCGCGGGTGCGGTCGGTGGACGCGTTGTTGACCACGATGATCTCGGTGGTGCCAGCGGGTAGTTGGCGGGTCTGATCGAGGATCGAAGTCAGGCAGGCCGGAAGGTAGGCCTCTTCGTTGTAAGCGGGAACGACGAAGCTAAGTCGCATATTCCCTTACGGTAGTGGGCCAGTGTTGCAGGATGAAGAACATCCGCGCAATTCTGCGGTAAGGTATCGGCCCGGATGCACACAAATAAACCTCTATAATCAGGCCACGAACTATGGATGGATCGACGAAAACCACGCCAGCCCCACCGAAGCGACTCTCCAAGTCGGGCTATCTGCCGTCTCTGGATGGCTGGCGCGCGCTTGCCGTCCTGTGCGTGATGATCAATCATGACCGCCCCTGGACGCTGTTTGGCCGCAACATGGGTCTCTATATGGGCTACGGCGGCTATGGTGTCTATGTCTTCTTTGCCATCAGCGGATTGCTGATCACAACACGCATCCTGGAAGAAGAGAGCCTGCTCGGCCACTTCGATATTCGCCGCTTTTATGTGCGGCGTGTCTTTCGGATTCAGCCCGTCGCTTTTGCCTATCTTGGCGTTATCGGCATCCTGATGGCGCTGGGTCTCGCGCATGGCGATGGTCGCGTGGATACGCCGCGAGGGCTGCTGGAGGCGCTGCTGCTGGTCAGCAACTTCTTCTTCCACTATCCCGGCTATCCGTCCCTGATTGGACACTTCTGGACGCTGGCCGTGGAGGAGCACTTTTACATATTGCTGTCGCTGTCGCTTCTGCTGTTCAAGAAGCGCCATCTGGCCGTGATCGGCTCGCTCTACGCGGTAGCCTTGGCGCTCACGATCTATCACGGCTGGCTCGATCCTCGCCTTTGCTCCAGGTTTTCCTGGTACGCGTGCAATGCGCCGCGCAGCACACAATGGCAGCTCCTGTCACTGTTTTTGGCTGCCCTCATCGCCGTCGTCATGCGACGGGAGGCCGCGAGCCGCAACGTCCGCCGCTGGCTGGTGCCGTGGGTGGCGTTTCTGGCAACGCCGGTCCTGATCTTGTTGCACGAGGTGTTCGAGCAATCGCTGGATGGACACCCTTTGGCGTGGCGCGGTCTACGGTCGCAGATCAACTTTGTGGTGCTCTATCTCCCCATCCTCTGGATCGTAGCGACGGTCTTCCATCCTCGCAGCCTGGCGACCCGCTTTCTGGAAAGCCGACCGCTCCGCTTCATCGGCAGAATCTCGTACAGCATTTATCTCTGGCACATCCTGGTCTATTACCTGTGGGGATATCTGCTGTTCGACGAAGGCCGCCCGTTGTCGCACATCCAGAATCCGTGGGTGTACATGCTGCTGGAACGAACTCTGCGGTGGGCGGTCTGCTTTGCGGTCGCAACGGCCAGCTACTACTGGCTGGAAAAGCCGCTCATCCGGATGGGACATCGGTTGGCACCGCCGGCGACCGCCGGCCGGCTGGACACAGCCGACTTGCCGACCGCGGTGAACCCACATGGCTTGCAGGCTGCCACCCACGGACGTTGAGCCCGGAAGCTACCATCCCCATGCAACCCGGTCGCTCCTACGGCCTCCACGTGAGACGCTCTTTCAGATTGAGGAACGGCGTCTCGAAGAAGCGGAAGCTCAGCCACGCGATGATCAGCGTACAGGGAAGCGCGAGCAGCGGCAAGGCGTACGTGCCGTGGCGATAGAGGAAGCTGCTGTGCTGGCCCAGGGCGTCCGTCGCATAGATGAACTCCAGGTGGAAGATATCGTGGAAGACATACGCACCGTAGCTGATGCGGCCCAGCCAACGGAGCGGACGCAGGCTGAGTAGCCGCACCAGCCAGCCGCCCGGACGGAGGCAGCACAGAATCAGCGCGGCCGAAAACAGGTTGATGAAACTGAGCCCCCAGGTCAGTCGCCACGCAGGGTACTGGTAGTTCGGCATCCAGCTGGGGTCTTTGATGTGTAGGGTGCGCGCCAGATAGACCAGAGTGATCACGGCACAGATCCACGCGGCAGTTCGGCCGTGCTTCTCCAGGTGACGGCGGTATCGGCCACGCAGCAGGAGCGCTACCAGGCCGCCCAGCAGCAGGGCGTCGAGCTGAAACGGCAGGGTGCGGTAGAGGAGCGCCGTGTCGAGCATCCACACCGGTGCGCGCTGCGCGGTGACGACGCGCACCAGCGGCATGACAACGACCGTGACACCGCAGATCCATAGCAGAACGCGACGGCTCCGCAGCCAGAAGACGAGCCACGGCCAGAAGAGATAAAACTGCTCCTCAACGCACAGCGACCAGAAGTGGCCCAGGAAGACGATGATCATCGGGAAACGAAGGCTGGCCAGCTGCGCGTCCGCGGCGAGCCGGCGCGAATCGACAGTCGAGAATGTCGGTGAAAGATAGTGGAGCAGGTTGCCGGCATACAGGGGCCACGCGAACCATGCCGGCGTCCAGTGCCAGCGAACGATGGGTGTCGTCAGGAGCAGGACGAAGAAGATCGCGTAGTACAGCGGGAAGATGCGCAGGGTGCGGCGTACATAAAAGTTGCGGGCCCGGTGGGGAGCGTCGCGGGTGTCAAACAAGATGCCGGTGATGAGAAAGCCGGAGAGGACGAAGAAGACGTTCACGCCCGCCCAGCCCCACGGAAAGGACATATAGTGCTGCACAAACACCATGCCGAACGCGATGGCGCGCAGACCATCCAGCGCTGGATAGAACGCCTTGTTCTCCGGCTTGTTGTGCTGCGTGTTCCCGGTGACGGGCATCGAAGCGGCAGTGGTCTGCAAACAGATCGGTCTCCTCTTCCACCAGGCTGGACGACGGTCCAGCCGTGGCGCTCCTCGCTAGGATACCCTGCACGGGACGGCGCGGATCGTCTCTGCATGGGCTGGAGCAGAGCTGCGGGCTACGAGCTTTTCGTGAGCCGCTCCTTCCGGTGGAGGAAAGGCGTCTCGAAGATCCTAGTGGATAGACTTTCGTCGGAGTTTGCCCAGCCAAAAGTTGGTGGCACGCTGCACGACGTCGTCATCGGGTCGCGGCCCGGAAGGACTAGGATGAATGGGTGATGATAACGAAGGTTTTGAGTCGTTCCCGGTTGTCCGGCCGTTCCGCGGTGCAGTTTGGAGCGGTAGCACTGTTCGCGCTCTGTTTGCCGGTGCGTGCGCAGGAGCCGAAAGATGCGGGTTGGCCCGCCTATGGGGGCACGCTGGAGGGTCAGCGGTACTCGGTGGCGCAGCAGATTGACGCGACGAATGTGGCGCAGCTGCAGCCGGCGTGGACGTTCCATATGCATACGTTCGATACGCCTTCGCCTTTCTCCAACTGGAGGGCGTCCACAGAGACGACGCCGGTGTTGTGGGAGGGCACGCTCTACTTCGACAGCCCATTCGATACGGTGTACGCCGTGGATGCGGCGACCGGGAAGCTGAAGTGGACGTTCGATCCGAAGGTGGATCGCGAGTCGGGCATCTATATTGTGACCTCGCGGGGCGTTACGCTGTGGCACGCCAGACACCGGAGGGCGGGTGTCTGTGGCAGCGATGAGGTGATCGTGGCGACGCTGGATCGCCGCTTGATTGCGCGCGATGCGCGGACAGGGGCGGCTTGCCCACGATTCGGCAAGGCGGGCACGGTCGACCTGACGCAAGGCGTCGATATCGGGATCATGGAGTTTTATGGATTCACCTCGCCCGGGACGGTGGTGGGCGACACGATCGTGTTGGGTTCGTCGGTGGGGGACAACCAGACAACGTTTGCGGCGTCCGGAGCGGTGCGTGGGTTCGATGCCGTGACGGGACGCCAGAAGTGGTCCTGGGAGCCGCTGCCGTGGACGCTGGGGAAGAAGGACCGGACCAGCGGCAGTGCGAATGCCTGGTCCGTCATGTCGGGCGACGCCGAACATGACCTGGTGTTCGTGCCGACTGGCAGCGCATCGGTGGACTTCTATGGCGGCACGCGCCTGGGCGACAACCGGGATGCGGATTCGATCGTCGCCCTGCGGGCATCCACCGGCGAGAAGGTGTGGTCCTTCCAGTTGGTACACCACGACATCTGGGACTATGACACACCATCCGAGCCGGTGTTGTTTCAGTTTCGCGGATCGATACCAGCCGTGGCCATCACAACGAAGACCAGCATGGTGTACGTCTTCAACCGGCTGACGGGCGAGCCGCTGTACCCGATTGAAGAGCGTCCCGTACCCGCTTCAACCTTGCCGGGAGAACACGCCTGGCCCACACAACCGTTTTCGACGCTGCCTCCGCTGACGCCACTGAGCTTTACGGCGGCCGATGTGCATCTGCATGACCCGGCAGCGCAGGCGTTCTGCGTCAGCGAGCTGAAGAAGCTGGATAACCGTGGCTTGTTTACGCCGCCTTCGAAGCTAGGGAGCGTGGTGTATCCAGGGGCACTGGGCGGAGCGAACTGGGGGTCCGCGGCGTTCGACCCAACCAGCGGCGTCCTCTATACGCGGGTAAGCCGCATGCCGTTTATCGTCCGGGAGGTGACGCGGTTTCCGGAACACGGCACACGCGAGGTATGGGCCAAGAAGCTGGGGATCGAACATCTGCCCGTCTGGGCGGGTGGATCGCCACCGCCGCTCAAGAACGAATTCAAGTCGCCCGATAGCGGCGGGGAGCAGAGGGAGGGAAGCCCACAGGTGGGAACTCCGTACAGATTGGAGCGGCAGGCCCTCATGACACCGGACGAGATACCGTGTGTGCCCGGACCCTTTGGTTCGATCGAAGCGATCAACCTGAATACCGGCAAGAAGGTATGGTCTGTCGCGCACGGAGCGATGGTGAAGGGCGAGGCGGGCTCGGTAGGCGACGGCGGAGTGATCGCTACGGCGGGAGGCCTGCTGTTCGTGGCGTCCAGCAACGATGGGCTCTTCCGTGCCTATGAGTCTGCGACAGGACGTGAGCTATGGAAGACCGAGCTTCCCGCGCCCGCGAATGCAACGCCCATGACCTATACGGCGAAGGGGCGCCAATATGTGGTGATCGCCGCAGGAGGCCACGGTTTCATCGGACAGGGCAAGAGCGATGCGGTGATTGCATACGCTCTGCCACTCGCCAACCCACATGGGAATGCCTCTACGAAACACACTCTGCTGGAAGGGCGCAGGCGATAGGCTCAGCAGTCCCAGCCGTGAGCTCGCGCATGGCGGCACCGGCCTGCACGACACAAGAGATTCAACTGTTCCAAGGGGAGTCGATGCACAAGAGACTGGTGATTGGAGCGTCCGGACAGGTAGGCACGCAGATGCTCGCGACGCTCGGCGAACAAGCCCTGCCTACCTCGCGCGTGGCGCGCGAAGGCTGGCTGCAGATGGACGTCGCCGAGATCGCCGACGCCTCCGACGCCGCCGCGCTGCTCGACCCGCTCGACCTCAGCCGCATCGACTGCGTCGGAGGAATGACCTGGGTCGATGGCTGTGAGGCACAGCCCGAGCTCGCCTGGCGGACCAACGCGCGCGGCCCCGGCGCGCTCGCCGCCTATGCGCGCCAGCGCAAGCTGCCGTACGTCTTCTTCTCCAGCGACTACGTCTTCGGCGGAACAGCCGATGACCCCGGGCCCTACGACGAAGACTCGCCCACCCACCCGCTCAGCGTCTATGGGAAGACGAAGCTGGAGGGCGAAGAGCGCGTCCTCGCCGCCTATCCCGAAGCGCTCGTGCTGCGCACCAACGTCGTCTACGGCGCAGACCCGCGGGAGAAGAACTTTCTCTACAGCCTGATGCGGAGTCTCTCCGCGGGAAGCAAACTGCGCGTGCCAATGGACCAGGTCTCGACACCCACCTACAACCGCGACCTCATCGCCGTCACCGAGGCGCTGATGGCGGCCGGTGCCAGCGGCATCTTTCACGCCGGCGGCCCGGAGGCCATGGATCGCCTCACGTTCGCACAACGCATCGCAGCGTGGCTCGGTCTGGACACCAGCCTGATCGAGGGCGTCACCACAGCGGAGCTCGCCCAACCCGCCCCGCGCCCGCTCGCTGCCGGCCTCCATACGAAGAAGCTGCAGCAGCTCTACCCCGAGCTGCGGATGCGCGGTCTGCTGGAAAGCCTGGAGGACTGCGGCACGCAGCTACGCGAGTTTCTCGAGCGCCCGGTCGCCTGAGGAAGAGCCCGGGCTGCGGCCCGGGGTCGTTCACCGGCACAACAGCTCGCAGCAAACAAAAGGGCGTGCCATCGCGGCACGCCCATCTTTTGTCTCTACGACAGATCCTACAGATCCTTCACGCCATCCACGAACGCCTTCAGCTTGCGGCTGCGGCTCGGGTGACGCAGCTTGCGCAGCGCCTTCGCCTCAATCTGCCGGATGCGCTCGCGCGTTACCTGGAAGCTCTGCCCGACCTCTTCGAGCGTATGCTCCGAGCCGTCCTCCAGACCGAACCGCATCTTGATCACACGCTCTTCGCGCGGGGTCAGCGTGCGCAGCACCTGCGACGTGTACTCCTTCAAGTTGACCGAGATCACAGCGTCCGACGGGCTGACGGCCATGCGGTCTTCGATGAAGTCGCCGAGATGCGAATCTTCCTCTTCACCGATCGGCGTCTCCAGCGAGATGGGCTCCTGCGCGATCTTCAGCACCTTGCGCACCTTCGCCACCGGAATATCCATG
>Ga0116226_10005382_pt1 | contig 11430 bp, 6 predicted proteins | sample S1TSphfallax_FD_89692 | JGI IMG/M metagenome (GOLD analysis project Ga0116226, IMG submission 89692) | Host-associated microbial communities from peat moss isolated from Minnesota, USA - S1T2_Fa - Sphagnum fallax MG | ecosystem: Host-associated > Plants > Peat moss > Unclassified | place: USA... | reverse complement strand
GCTGCCAGGCACAGGAACACGATCGCCATCGAGAGCACATAGAGTTGCGTGGTTTGCGAGCCGGATTTCTGTTGTTCGTAGGAAAGCCCGGTCCATTCATAGGTAAATCCTGCCGGCAATTTCGCCGCCAGCTTCTGCATTTCCATCATCGCCGATCCGGTGCTCTGTCCGGGGCCGGGCGACCCCAGGATTTCCACGCTGGGCACGCCGTTGTAGCGTTCGAGCTTCGGCGAGCCGCTGATCCATCTGCCCTTCGCGAAGGCCGAGAATGGCACCATCTGCTGCAGACTGCTTGACGTGGCGCCTGCGTTGTTGCGGATGTACCAGCTGCTGAAATCCTCCGGCAGCATGCGCGAACCTGCAGTACCTTGAATATAGACGCGTTTGATACGTCCCTGATCAGTGAAATCGTCAACATAGGTGGAACCCCAGGCCGCGCTGAGTTCGTTGTTGATGTCGGCGAGCGTGATGCCGAGCGCGCTGGCTTTTTCGCGATCGATGGCGAGCTGATATTGCGGCTCGTCGTTCAGCCCGTTCGGCCGCACGCCCGCGAGCAAGGGGTCTTTTGCCGCCATGCCGAGCAGCATGTTCCGCGCCTGCAGCAAGGCGGCATGCCCGTTGCCGCCGATATCCTTCAACTCCATGTCGAAGCCGGTGGCATTGCCCAGTTCGAGAACCGCCGGCGGCACGAACGCGAACACCATGCCATCCTTGAAGCGGGAAAACCGGCCCATGGCGCGGTGCGCCAAGGCCTGCACGGTGCCCGACGGGCCGGGGCGCAGGCTCCAATCCTTCAGTTCCACAAAGCAAATGCCCGATGATTGGCCGTGGCCCGCGAAGCTGAACCCGTTCACGCTGAATACGCCCTTCACCACCGCTTTTTCATCGTTCAGAAGATAGTCGCTGATTTTCCTGAGCAATGCCTGGGTGCGGTTGGCGGTTGCCCCCGGCGGCGCGATCACCTGCACGAACATCACGCCCTGATCTTCATCCGGCAGGAACCCGCCCGGGATTTCCAGGAAAACTACGGCCATCAGGGCGACGATAGCGCCGAAGACGCCGAGGGATAGGAACTTGTGACGGATAATACGGCCTACGCCGCCGCGGTAACGATCGGCGTTGCGGTCGAAATTGCGGTTGAACCACCGGAACACGCCGATCTTGCGCGCGCCCTCCTTCGGCCTCTTCAGGATCGTCGCGCACAGGGCCGGCGTGAAAATCAGCGCCGTTGCCACCGAAAGCGCCATGGCCGCAACGATGGTGACTGAAAACTGCCGGTAGATCACGCCCACCGACCCACCGAAAAACGCCATCGGCAGGAACACCGCCGAGAGGACGGTCGCAATGCCGATCAGCGCGCCGGTGATCTGATCCATAGACCGCCGCGTCGCTTCGCGCACGGAGATGGTTTTGTCTTCCTCCATCACGCGTTCCACGTTTTCCACGACCACGATGGCATCGTCCACCAGCAGGCCGATCGCCAGCACCATCGCAAAGAGTGTGAGCGTATTGATGGAGTATCCCGCCAGTGCCAGCACCGTGCAGGTGCCCAGCAACACCACCGGCACCGCGATCGTGGGGATGATGGTGGCGCGGAAACTTTGCAGGAACAGGAACATGATCAGGAACACAAGCCCGATCGCGATCAGCAGCGTCTCCACCACGTCATGGATGGAGAGCCGGACGAAGGGCGTGGTATCGTAAGGATAGACGGCTTCCAGTCCGGGCGGAAAAATCGGCCGCAAGCTGTCCAACGTGTTTTTCACCGCCCTGACCGTATCGAGCGCGTTGGCGCCGCTTGCGAGCTTGATGGCGATCGCGGAAGCGGCGGCGCCATTATATCTGGCGATGAAACTATCCTGTTCGGGTCCCAGTTCCACGCGAGCCACATCGCGCAGCCGCACCTGGGCGCCGCCTGCATTCACGCGCAGCAGGATTTTGCCGAACTCTTCCGGCGCGCTGAGATAGGACGGGCCGATGATGGTTGCGTTCAGTTGCTGGCCTTGCACGGATGGCAACCCGCCCAGTTCGCCCGCCGCCACCTGCACATTCTGCGCCGCGATCGCGTTTGCGACATCGCTCGGCGTCAGCGCGTAGTTGTTCAGCCTGGCAGGATCGAGCCAGATGCGCATGGCGTATTCTGTGCCGAACAACTGAATATCGCCCACCCCCGCCGTTCGGCTGAGGCTATCCTGGACTTTGGAGGCGATGAAATTGGCAATGTCGGCCGAACTCATGCTGCCATCCCGAGAGACGAGGCCGACGAACAGCAAGAAATTCTTGGTGGCCTTGGCAACCGTGATACCTTCCTGCTGCACGACGGCCGGCAGGCGCGGCGTTGCAAGCTGCAGCTTGTTCTGCACCTGCACCTCGGCGATATCGGGATTGGTGCCCTGCGCGAAGGAAAGCGTGATGGTGATCGAACCATCCTTGTCGCTTTCGGAACTGAAATAGAGCAGGTGATCGAGACCGGACAACTGCTGTTCGATCACCTGCACCACGGTGGTCTGCGCGGTTTCCGCCGATGCACCGGGATATGTCACGGTGATCGAGATGGAAGGCGGGGCGATCGAGGGATATTGCGCGATCGACAAGGTGGTGATCGCGATCACACCCGAGAGCATCAGGATGAGTGCAAGAACCCATGCGAAGACCGGACGATCGATGAAGAAACGAGACATTGATTTGTCCTGATAAAGGAAGCAAGAACTTCTTTTTTGGAAAAAAAGAAGCAAAAAACTTTTGATTCTTGCGGTGCGCATTCGGGCAACGATGCGCAACCAACGGAAGTAAAAGTTTTTTGGTTCTTTTTTTCAAAAAAGAACTTCTTACTCCTCCCCTTTCCGAACCGGTTTCAACTCAGCCCCATCCGCCGTCACTTCGTCCACATCCACGCTCTCCCCGGGCCTTGCCATCTGCACCCCGCTCACGATCACCCGATCGCCATCGGCAAGCCCTTTCGTGACGAGCCATTTATCGCCGACCGCGCGATCGACGGTAACGACGCGCAGTGCCACCTTGCTGTCGGCGCCAACCACAAGTGCCGTCGCATCGCCCCGCTGGTTGTGTGTGATGCCGCGCTGGGGCACCAACAGGGCCCCCATGCGCATGCCTTCCGCGATATGTTCGCGCACGAACATGCCGGGCAGCAGCAGCCCATCCGGATTGGCGAACAGCGCACGCAGCGTCACCGATCCTGTCGATTGGTCCACGTTCACTTCGGAGAACAGCAGCTTTCCCGGTTTGTCGTAGCTGCTGTCGTCATCAAGCGTCAGCGTGACCAGTGCCCCGTCACCTCCGGCCGGTTGCAGTTGGCCGGCCGCGAATTCGCGTTTCAGGCGCAGCACGGTGCCGCTCGGCTGGGTCACATCCACGTAGATGGGATCGAGTTCGGTGACCGTGACCAGCGCATCGGTCTGGTTCTGCGTGACGAGCGCGCCTTCGGTGACGCTGGAACGGCCGGTGCGGCCGCTAATCGGCGCATACACGCGCGTGTAGGCAAGGTTGATCGCGGCGGTTTCCAGGCTGGCCTCGCCGCTCGCAACGTCGGCCTCATCCTGCGCCAGGGTCGCGACCGCATTATCCAGATCCTGCGCGCTGACAGCGAAGGCCTTTGCCAGCGGCCGGTAGCGGTTCACCTGCGCGCGGGCCGAGAGCACGGCGGCCCGCGCCTTGGCGAGCGTTGCCTTGGCGCTGGCGACACTCGCCTCGTAAGGCTTCGGATCGATCTGGTAAAGTTGCTGGCCTGCCCGCACCAAATCGCCCTCAGTAAACAGCCTCTTGATAATCAGGCCGCTGACTTGCGGACGAATTTCAGCAATGCGGTGGGCCGTCAGGCGGCCGGGCACGTCCGTGGTCATCATCAGCGGTGCAGGGTGCACCACCACCACGTCCACCGAGGCATGGGATGGCGGTGGTGCAGGCTGGCTCTTGTCGCAGCCGGCAAGCCAGGCGGCGGAGACCAAAATTGTAATGCCAACGGGCAGGCGAACGAGCATGGTCACTCCGTTGAGCCAGAAGGGGCGGGGCCAAATGGCGCCCGCCCCCTTCCGGAGGCCGGCACGTTCGATCCGTTAATATGGAAACCGTCTGGTTTCTGATTTTGGAAACTAGGTGGTTTGCTAATTCGGGTCAAGCCCGCGATAGTGCGGCAGACATGCGGGGAAGCGGCGCGGTGCAGAGCGTAACAAGAGCACATCCGGGCAGGCCGGCGGTGCTGGCGGAAGACCAGCGCCGGTCCCTTTTGCTGGATGCGGCCGCGCGGGTGTTCTTATGCCACGGCTATGGCGCTTCGACGGTGAACGCCATCGCTGTCGAAGCCCGCATGTCGAAGAAAACCCTCTACCAGGTTTTCCCATCGAAACTCGCCCTGTTCGATGCGCTGCTGGAGGACCGGATCCTGCGCTTGCCCTCTGCACCCGAATACAGCGGCAATTCGCTGGAGGAGGAATTGTCGCAGTTGCTGATCGCGATCGCAGATAATTTACTGCGTCCCGATCGTATCGGGCTGATCCGGCTGATCATCACCGATGGCCAGGCCTCATCGGAGTTGGCAACCGCCTTCGATCGGCTGGAGATCGGCAACAAGATGAATGTGTTGCAATCCTGGGTCACGCGGAAAATGGCATGCGGCGATTTGCCGGGCTGCGACCCGTTCGAGGTTGCGCGGCTGCTGTTCGGCATGACGATCGCGGAGCCGGCGATACGCGCGCTGTGCCGGGCGCCGGAACCCGAACATGCACCTTCTATCGAAGAGCGGATCGTTCATGCTGTGCGGGTTTTTCTGCATGGATTGGCGGGGGGGACGAAAATGGAGTAGCGTGCAGGTCATCTTCCGAAGAAAAGAACCAAAAGACTTTTGCGTCCTGCGCCGGTGGCACGATACCGGGGCCCGGGTTTTATCTGTTCTCGCCCAAAATTGCGCGCTTCGCCGCCAGCAGATGGCTGCGCATCACCGCACTTGCCCACACCGCATCCCGCGCCCGAAACGCCACGGCGAGTTCGCGGTGATGGCCCGCGCTGCGCACCAGATCCTCCTGCGAGTAGACCCGCAACGTGCGCATCACCAGCGGAAGTTCCGTTACGCTCGCAATCATGTTTGCAAGGCGCGGATTGCCCGATGCACTGATGATGGTGAGATGCAGCGCGCTGTTGGCGTCCGCGATGCCGGCTTCGTATCCCCCCGGACGATCGATCGCCAGGCTGTGGGTACGCTCCGCCATCCGGGCGATGTGCTCGATTTGCGACGCGCTCAGGCGCGGTGTGGCCAGTTCGCATGCATAGCTCTCAAGCACCGCGCGTAGTTCGAACATCTGCGCAATGTCGGTTATGGTAAACCCCGTGACGTAGGCGCCCTGGTTGGGAACAACGCGCACCAGGCCCTCGGCATCCAGCCGCCGAAGCGCCTCGCGCACCGGCGTGCGACTAACGCCGATGGCGCTCGCCAATATTTCGCCCGACAAATGCTGGCCGCTGGCATAGGTGCCGGCCAGGATGCCGCCCCGGATCACCTGATAAGCGGCTTCCACGGAATCAGGATTTTTGCGGCGCCCGGGCTGGGGTTCGTCTTGCATGAGCGGGATGTTTCCCAGGGCTTGAAAATGCCGAATTGGGGCTTGAGGGCATCCATTTTCAAACGCTCAAGGCGGGAACAGGCCGGCCCGGCCGAGCATGGCGGGAACGGGGTGGCCAAGGCGTTGTTCCAGCCAGGCAGCGGTTTCGATCAGGGCCGGCAATGCCAGTTCGCCCACATGGCCCATGCGCTGCAACATGTACACCAGGTCCTCTGTGGGGATATTGCCGGTAGCGGCCGGCGCAAATGGGCAGCCGCCGACCCCTCCAATGCTGGCATCCAGCGCCGTGACGCCGCAACCAAGGGCCGCATAGGCGTTGGCGAGGCCGGTGTTGCGGGTATTATGGAAATGGGCGCGCAGCCTTGCTGCCGGTGCGGCCGCGCGGGCGGCGGCGAAACGCGCCAGCACGTCGGAAGGGGAGGCGACGCCGATAGTATCCGCGAGCGCGATTTCGGCGGGGGCGTGCTCTGCCATGCGCTCCACCAGCTGCTGCACCCGTGCCACCTTCACCTCGCCTTCGAACGGGCATCCGAAGGCGGCGCCGAGGGTGACACTGAAGGGCATCCGTTCCGCGTTGCAGGTGGCAGCGATACCGGCCATCGCCTCCATCGCCTGCTCAACGGTAACGCCCTGATTACGAACGGAAAAACTTTCCGATGCCACCACCACCACATTCACCTCGTCCACCCCCGCCCGCAAGGCACGGTCGAGCCCGCGGCGGTTGAGCACGAGGCCGCTGCGCACCAGCCCCGGGCGGCCGGCAATCCCCGCCAGCACGGCTTCGGCGTCGGCCATTTGCGGCACGCGGGCGGGGTTGACGAAGCTGGTGACTTCGATCCGGCGCAGGCCGGCGGCCAAAGCACGGTCGATCAGGGCGATCTTGTCGGCGGTGGTGAGGTAGGCGCGTTCGTTCTGCAGGCCATCCCGCGGCGAGACTTCAACGATCGCGATGTGCTGAGACATTGGGCAATTGCATCCAATTAAGGGGCAGCGGTCGTCCCCAGGGCAGTTCCTGCATCGTGCCACCAACGGAGAAGATAAAAGTCTTTGGTTCGTTTCTTCAGAAAAGCACAGGCTTCCTTGCCAGGCCCTTATTGCACGCCGGCATCAACTTGGATACAGTCGGGCGAATGGGCCCTCTGCACGGCATACGCGTGATCGAACTCGGCCAGCTGCTGGCCGGCCCGTTCTGCGGCCAGTTGCTGGCCGATTTCGGGGCCGAGGTGATCAAGATTGAAGCGCCGGGCGCCGGCGACCCGTTGCGCGACTGGGGGCGCGAGCGGGCCGGCGGCAAGGCGCTATGGTTTCCGATAGTGGGCCGCAACAAGAAATCCGTCACCATCGATCTGCGGCAGAAGGAAGGCCAGGCTCTCGCCCGCCGGCTGATCGTGCAGTCGGATATGGTGGTGGAGAATTTTCGGCCCGGCACGATGGAAAAATGGGGCCTCGGCTACGATGCGCTGGCGGCGGAAAACCCGCGCCTGATCATGGTGCGGGTCAGCGGCTTTGGGCAGACCGGCCCCTATGCGGGGCGCGCCGGGTTCGGCGTGGTGGGCGAGGCAATGGGTGGCCTGCGCTATGTGGTTGGCACGCCGGATGCGCCGCCGAGCCGGGTTGGCATTTCGATTGGCGATACGCTGGCGGCGACCTATGCGGCGCTTGGCGCCACCATGGCCTTGCATGCCCGCACCCGCACCGGCCGCGGCCAGGTGGTAGATAGCGCGATCTATGAGGCCGTGCTGGCGATGATGGAAAGCCTGATCAGCGAATACCAGCAGGCGGGCTATATTCGAGAGCGTACGGGATCGATCCTGCCCGGCATAGCACCTTCCAATGCATATCCCACGGCGGACGGACACATGATCGTGATCGGCGCCAATCAGGATACCGTGTTCCGCCGGCTGGCTGCGGCGATGAGGATGCCGGATCTCGCCGAAGATCCGCGTTATGCCACGCATGTTGCGCGGGGCGAGCGGCAGGCGGAGCTCGATGCGATCATCGCGGAGTTCACCCGTGGCGCAGATGCGGAAGCGCTCGAAAAATTGATGGAGGATGCGGGCGTGCCCGCCGGCCGGATATTTCGTGCGCCGGAAATCATGGCCGACCGCCACGTGCAGGCCCGCAACGCGATCATCCGAGTGCTGCATCCCGAATATGGCGAACTGGCCATGCAGAACGTGGCCCCGCGGCTTTCCGATACGCCGGGCGAAGTGCGGCATGCGGCCCCGGCGCTGGGTGCCGATACGGCTTCAGTGTTGCAGGACATGCTCGGGCTGGGCGCGGAAGAACGGGCCGCATTGGCGGCGCAAAAGGTGATCTGATGTGTCTGGTCCGATGATTGCTTTGGTTTGCCAGCCGATATGCAGCCGCGGCGATCGGACGGCTAGCCGAACCGAGAACTGATCTGTTGCAACACACGAGATCTTGCTTTTCCGCCTGCAGGAGACCGCCATGCCATTAAGCCATAAAGCTGCTGCCGGAGTGGGCCGCACTTCGTTGAGCAATCTTGCCGCCTGCCTGCTGGCGGGTGCCTCGATTGCCGTGAGCGGGCGCGCCGGCTTCGCGCAAACCGTGCCGGCGGCGCCGCCGAAGACCGAGGAAGTGATCGTAACCGGGTTGCGTCACAGCGAGAGCCTGCAGAAAACGCCCGTTTCGGTCACCGTGCTCTCCCGCAAGACGCTGGAGGAAGCGCAGGTGAAGCGCGCCACCGATTTCGTGGCGCTCACGCCCGGTGTGAGCATTGTTGCCAGCACAGCCGAAGTGGGCGACACCCAGGTCAATATCCGCGGCATCAACAGCGCACGCGACGTCGATCCTTCCTTTGCCTTTGTGCTGGACGGCATCGTTTATCCGAACCCTGCGGCGTTCAATCGCGAATTCACCGATCTCGCGTCGATCGAAATTCTGAAGGGCCCGCAAGGCGCGATCTACGGTCGCAATGCAGAAGCAGGCGCCATCGTCGTGAACACGGTGCCGCCTTCCGATACGCTGGAGGCGTCGGCGAAAACCGGATTCGGCCAGTACGGCGATTTCTACAATCTTTCCACCGTCTCGGGCCCGCTGGTGCCGGGTGTGCTGACCGGCCGGCTGAGCGTCGATTATCGCAAATTCGACGGCTACGACACCAATATCTTCCTGCATAACAAATCGGTGGATAACGATACGGCAGCCGACATCGATGGACGGCTGCATTATACGCCCACCGACGACTGGACGATCGATGTGAAAGGACGGCTCGGGCGAGTGAGTGCCGCCTCGATCGATTATGATGCGGTCTTCGAGTTGCCGGCTTTCACCTCCATCTTCGGGCCGGCAGTGAACGAGAATGTGAACGCCCATACATTCGCCTACGAGTTCAACATCCAGCCGGAAAATCACCAGGGCAGCGCCGAATTTTCGGTCAAGGCGGAGCATGATCTCGGCTGGGGCAAACTGACCAGCTACGTGCTGTACGAAAACATCACGAATAATCTGCTCTCCGACGGTACGCTGGCGACCTTCGGCTTTTTTAACAACGCCAATAACGTGACGGGCAAAAACCAGTGCGCGCTGAGCCAGGCGGCAGCGCTCGCGGGTGGCCTCGTCTATCCGGCGCCGCAAAGCCCGGCATTCAATTTTCTAGGCCCCTACACGGCTTCCACCTGCGACGGCTACCAGTATCAGGTCCGCAACGAGGACGATATAAGCTGGGAAATCCGCCTGGCGTCGCCCGCAGGTGAGCGGTTGCGCTGGGCCGGCGGCCTCTATTTTCTACATACCGACCGGCATGTCGGTGTTTCAGTCGGCGACGATACCGGCACCTCCATCATCCAGAACCTGGATAATCCGATCAGCACGACGAGCCCCACAGCGCAGCTCTACAACGACAAATTCACCAACAACGCTTTTGCGGCATTCGGCTCCGGTGACTACGATATCACTCCCGATCTCGTGGCATCCGCCGCTATCCGTTACGATGTAGAGATACGCAACGATCAGAATCTGGTGCCGGCGGGCGACTTGCAGGATTTTATCAACGTGGTGGGCGGCGGGCCTGCTAACGGAAAATTCTATCCCTTGAACCCCGGTCTGATCGAATATCCGAACGGCATCCCGAGCAAATCGGCAACCTTTCAAGCCCCTGAACCAAAGTTGAGCCTTGCCTGGACACCGCAGCGGGACGTGACACTGTATGCCTCGTTCGGCGTCGGTTTCAAATCTGGCGGGTTCAATTCCGCGGGCACCGAAGCCACGGTGGACAATATTGCCAAGGAAACCGGCAGCGGCGTGCATGTGGGCGATGAATACGGCCAGGAAACCGATGATGCCTACGAGATCGGGGTGAAGGGTACTCTGGACGACAGGAAGATCGCCTATCAGTTCGCAGCGTACTACACCCAGGTGCATGGGATGCAGTTCAACGAGTTCTTTTCGACGGCTCAGGGGCTTCTCCGTGTCGATTCGAACATCGATCGGGTTGATTTGCAGGGCGGCGAAGGCGCGATCCAAGCGCATGCGCTGGATTGGCTCGATGTCAGCGTCGGCGGAAACGCCACGGGCAGCGAGATTTTGAAGAATGCGTCGCGGCCCGACACGGTCGGCAACAAGGCGCCCTACGCGCCGCTCTATACCGGCAATATCGCGTTTTCAGTGCACCAGAAACTCACGGACAAATATACCGCGCTGGCCCGGTGGGACACTAATTTGATCGGCCCCACCTGGTTCCATACCGTTCAGGATCAGTGCGTGCCGACGATTTTCGGTGCGCCGGGCTGCTATGCCGGTGCCGAGAGGCAAGCCTTTTCAACCAGCAACCTGCGGCTGGGCTTGTCCGGGCCCCATTTCGAGTTGATGGGCTTCGTCGATAACATCTTCGACAAGCGCTATCTGGCGGAAGTGATCCCGGCGCCCGAGTTTGGCGGGTCTTTCGCAAGCCAGGGGCCGGGACGGCTATACGGGTTGGAACTTACCGTTCATTTATAAGGCAAGAAGTTCTTTTTTAAAAAAAAGAACCAAAAACTTTTACTTCCTTTCGATGCGCATCGTTGCATCGAGGCGTGGCCGAAGAAATAAAAGTTTTTGCTTCTTTTTTTCAAAAAAAGTGCTTGCTTCCTCATCCGAAGGATCACCGTCATGGACATCGGCGTTTTCATCCCCATCGGCAATAATGGGTGGCTGATTTCAACCACCTCCCCCCAGTATAAGCCAAGCTTTGCCTTGAACCGCGCCGTCGTGCAGAAAGCCGAATCCTACGGTTTCGAGTTTGCGCTTTCCATGATCAAGCTGCGCGGCTTCGGTGGCGACAGCGAATTCTGGGACCATAATCTCGAATCGTTCACGCTCATGTCGGGCCTTGCCGCCGTCACCTCCAAAATACGGCTGTACGCCTCTGTCGCTTTGCTCACCATTCCCCCCGCGATCGTCGCGCGCATGTCTGCCACCATCGACGATATTTCCGGCGGGCGTTTTGGCGTGAATATCGTTTCCGGCTGGCAGAAAGCCGAATACGAACAGATGGGTTTGTGGCCGGGCGAGGAGCATTTTGCCAGACGCTACGATTACAGCAGCGAATATGTGCAGGTGATGAAGGAATTGTGGGCGGATGGGCAATCCGACTTCAAAGGCACTTATTTCACAATGAATGATTGCCGGCTGAGCCCTCGGCCTGCGCATAAGGTGCAGCTTGTGGCGGCCGGCCAAAGCCCGCGCGGCATGCGTTTTGCTGCCGAATATGCCGATTACAATTTTATTCTCGGTGTTGGCGTCAACACGCCTACCGCTTATGCGCCTTCCAACGCCAAACTGCTGGAAGCGGCTTCCGTCACCGGGCGTGATGTGGGCAGCTATGTGCTGTTCATGATCATTGCCGATGAAACCG
>Ga0116226_10005381_pt1 | contig 11430 bp, 9 predicted proteins | sample S1TSphfallax_FD_89692 | JGI IMG/M metagenome (GOLD analysis project Ga0116226, IMG submission 89692) | Host-associated microbial communities from peat moss isolated from Minnesota, USA - S1T2_Fa - Sphagnum fallax MG | ecosystem: Host-associated > Plants > Peat moss > Unclassified | place: USA... | reverse complement strand
GTGATCCAGTTTTTTGCGCCGCTGAGGCGGTAGCCGCCGGCGACTTTGCGCGCGCGGGCGGTCATGCTGCCGGGATCGGAGCCGTGATCGGGTTCGGTGAGGCCGAAGCAGCCGACGAGCTCGCCGGTCGCGAGGCGCGGCAGCAACCGTGCACGCTGCTCGTCCGTGCCGTAGGCGTAGATCGGATACATCACGAGGCTCGACTGTACGGAGAGCGCCGAGCGGTAGCCGGAATCGACGCGCTCCACCTCGCGCGCGATCAAGCCGTACGAGACGTGATCGACGCCCGCGCAGCCGTAGCCCTCGATCGTCGAGCCGAGGAAGCCGCGCGCGCCCATCTCGTTCATGATCTCGCGATCGAAGCGCTCGTGGCGGTTGGCCTCGAGGATGCGCGGCATCAGGCGATCTTGGCAGTAGTCGCGGGCGGCGTCGCGGATTGCACGCTGTTCGTCCGTCAACTGTTCGTCGAAGAGGAGCGGATCGTCCCAGCGGAATTTCGGCGCGCGTTCTACAGCGATCATCGGGTACGGGTTCCACCCGGCGCCATCCGCCACCCGGCGTCATCCGCCGCTCCGTGCCGCGCAACCGAAGCGCCCGGGTCTGGTCGCAGGTCGCGAGCGGGGCTATCCGCTGATGACGGCCGTTGCTTCAATCTCAACGCGGGCATCGTCTTCGACGAGCGCGCTCACGGCCACGACGGACATCGCCGGAAAATGCCGGCCCATGACGCGCCGGTACGCTTCGCCGATCGCCTTGCGCCCGTCCACGTAGGCGGCCTTGTCGGTAACGAACCACGTCAGTCGCACGATGTCTGCGGGCGTGCCGCCGGCTTCCGCGACGACCGCGACGACGTTGCGTAAGGCTTGCTCCACCTGCTGCGCGAGATCGCCCGACGGGAACCGGCCTGCCGAATCCCAGCCGATCTGGCCGCTCACGAAGACGAGCGTCCCCTGCGCGCTGATTCCGCTGGCATAGCCGACGGGCTGCGGCCAGTCGGGCGGCTGCAGGATCGTCATCGAACGACTTCCGTGCGCAGCTTGAAGCGCTGCAATTTGCCGGTCTCGGTGCGCGGCAAGGTCGTGACGAACTCGATCGCACGCGGATACTTGTACGGCGCGATCCGGGCTTTCACGAAATCTTGCAACTCACGCGCGAGCGATTCATCGCCCTCGCCATCGCGCAGCACGACGTACGCCTTGACGATGTTGCCGCGATCATCGTCCGGCACGCCGACGACCGCGCACTCGGCGACGCGCGGATGGTCGAGCAACGCGCCTTCCACTTCGGGTCCCGCAATGTTGTAACCGGACGAGACGATCATGTCGTCGGTGCGCGCTTGATACCAGAAGTAGCCGTCTTCATCCATCCGGTAGGCGTCGCCGGTGAGGTTCCACCCGTTTTGCACGTATGTCGTCTGGCGCGAATCGGCGAGATACCGGCACCCCGTCGGCCCCTTGACCGCCAGGCGCCCGACCTCGCCGACCGGCAGCGGTATGCCGTCGTCATCGACGACGCAGGCTTCGTACCCGGGCACGGCGCGACCGGTGGCGCCGTCGCGAATCGCCGCGCCGCTCGCCGCGATGAAGATGTGCAGCATCTCGGTGGAACCGATGCCGTCGATGATGTCGATCCCGGTTGCCTCGCGCCAGCCGCGCCGCGTCGAGACGGGCAACGTCTCACCGGCGGAGACGCACGTGCGCAACGTCGCGATCTCCGCGCGCTTGACGAGCGGCGTCATCGCGCGATACGCGGTCGGTGCCGCGGAGAACACGGTCACGCCGAAATCGCGAATCGCCGCGAGCGTTGCCTCCGGCGTCGGCTTCTCGATCAGCGCGGTCGATGCGCCGACGCGCAGCGGAAAGAGCAGCAGCGCGCCGAGTCCGAACGTGAACGCGAGGGGCGGCGTGCCGGCGAACACGTCGTCCGGGCCCGGCGCAAACGAACTCGGCGGAAAGGTATCGCACGAGGCGAGGATGTCGCGATGGAAGTGCAGCGTGCCCTTCGGCTTGCCCGTCGTGCCCGACGTAAACGCGATGATGCAGACATCGTCGGCGGCCGTCGCGACGTTCGTGAACTCGGGATCGTGATGCGCCATGCGCGCCGCGAGGCCGGCGGGGCGATCGTCGTGCGTGAAGACATAGTTCGTCATCCCGGGACAGGCGGGCAACGCGCCGAGAAATGCTTCGTCGAGCCGGCGGTCGCACAGCGCAAACGAAATGTCGGCGGCCGTGATGACGTCGATCAGCTCTTTTTCGCGCAGCAGCGGCATCGTCGTCACCGCGATGCCACCGGCTTTGAGGACGCCCAGCCACGCGGCGGCGGTCACTTCGTTGTTGTAGCCGCGTAAGAGGACGCGGTTGCCCGGCACGAGCCCGAGATCAGCGCGCAACACATGCGCGATCCGGTTCGCATCGGCGAGCAGCTCCGCATACGTGCGGCGGCCCGTCGGGGAGATCACGGCCTGGCGATCGCCGTGACCGGCGCGGACGTGCGCGTCGAGCAACTCCTCCGCCGCGTTGAGGACGGCCGGATACTGCAGGTGCGGCAGCGTGTAGCGCAGTTCCGGCCAGAGCTCGGGCGGCGGCAACCGATCGCGCGCGAAGGTATCGACGTGAGCGCTCATCCGAGCGTCTCCGCGAACGTCTTGAGCATCCGGCGAGCGACGATCACTTGTTGCACTTCGCTCGCTCCTTCATAGATGCGCAGCGCCCGGACCTCCCGATACAGGCGCTCGACGACGGTTCCGCGCTGCACGCCGAGCGCACCGTGCACCTGCACCGCCCGGTCGACGACGCGCTGCGCGTTTTCGGTCGCGACCCATTTTGCCAGCGCCGCCTCACGCGTCGTCTCCGCACCGCGCACGTCGCGCAACCAGGCGGCGCGGTAGGTCAGCAGCGCGGCCGCGTCGATCTCGGCCGCCATCGCCGCAAGCGCCGCTTGGGTCAGTTGCAGATCGGCGAGCAGCGCGCCGAACATCGGCCGCGTGGTCACCCGCGCCAGCGTTTCGTCGAGCGCGCGCCGGGCCAGGCCGAGCGCCGCCGCGGCGACGCTGGGGCGAAAGATATCGAGCGCGCGCATCGCGAGGCCGAATCCCGCACCGCCCGCGCCGAGACGGGTCGTCGCCGGCACGCGGCAGCCCACGAACCGCAGGCGCGCGAGCGGATGCGGCGCGCTCGATTCGATGCGTTCGGCGATCGTGAAGCCCGGCGTCCCGGCGTCGACCACGAAGGCGCTGATGCCGCGGCTCCCCGGCGCCTCGCCCGTGCGCGCGAAGACGACGTAGAAATCAGCGATTCCGCCGTTGGAGATCCACGTCTTCTCACCGTCGAGCCGGTACGTCTCACCATCCCGTTCGGCGCGCGTTTCCAGCGCGGCGGCGTCGGAACCGGCGTTCGGCTCGGAGAGCGCGAACGCTCCGATCACCGTCCCCGCGCAGACGCCGGGCAAGTAGCGAGCCTGGACGTCGGGCGAGCCGGCAAGAACGATCGGCGCGCTTCCCAAGCCTTGCATCGCAAATGCGAAATCGGCGAGCGCGTTGCGGCGCGCGAGCGTCTCGCGCGCAAGGCAGATCGCACGCGAATCGAGCTGCTCGAAGACGCCGCCGAAGGCGGCCGGCACGACGTACCGCAGCCACCCGTCGCGACCGAGCGCCTCGACCAGCACACGACACGCCGCATCGACATCGGGATATTCATCGTCCGCGACGTTTGCGGCCGCCCAGCCGCCCAGATCCGCGGCGAGCCCGCGATGGACGTCGTCGAAAAACGGCAGCTCGAGATCGGCGTGCACTATTCGCCTTCGAACACCGGCGCGCGCTTGGCGGCAAAGGCTTCGTAGGCGCGGCGGAAGTCGCCGGTCTGCATGCAGATCGCTTGCGCCTGCGCTTCGTGTTCGATCGCCGTCTCGAGGCTCATCGCCCACTCCTGGGCGAGCATCGTCTTCGTCATCGCGTGCGCGAAGGTCGGACCGCTTGCAAACGACTGCGCGAGCGCCTGCGCATCGGCGAGCAACGAGCCGGACTCGCAGAGCCGGTTGAAAAAGCCCCAGGCGAAGCCCTCCTCCGCGCTCAGCGCGCGCCCGCTGAACAGCAATTCTGCCGCACGACCGAATCCGATGACCCGCGGCAAGAGCGCGCAGGCGCCCATGTCCGCACCGGCCAGGCCCACGCGCGTGAAGAGAAACGCGACGTTCGCGGCGGCGGTCCCGAACCGGATGTCGGCTGCCAGCGCCAGCATCGCCCCGGCGCCCGCGCAGACGCCGTCGACGGCCGCGACGATCGGCTGCGGCGCGGCGCGCATCGCCTTGACGACGTCGCCCGTCATGCGTGTGAACGCGAGCAGTTCCGGCATCTCCATCGCGACCAGCGGCGCGATGATCTCGTGAACGTCGCCGCCCGAACAAAAATTTCCGCCCGCGCCGGTCAGCACGACCGCGTGAACATCCGCTGCGTGCACGAGGCCGCGAAAGAGATCGCGCAGCTCCGCGTAGGATGCGAACGTCAGCGGGTTCTTGCGCGCGGGCCGGTCGAGCACGATCGTGCCGACGCCGTCCGCGACCGACCAGCGGAAATGCTCCGCGTGGTATTCGGCGAACCCGGCCGTGCGGTTCATCGTTTGCGTTCGGTCTCCGCGAGATGGCCCTTGAGCTTGGCGAGCACAGCGTAGAGCACACGCCGCTCGTGTTCGTCGAGGGCGGCGAACATCTCGACGATCCATTCTTCGTGCCGGCGCGCCATCTCGACGAACGCGCACTCACCGGCCGGCGTCAGTTGCACGACCGAGGCCCGGCGATCGCCGGGAGCCGGCGAGCGCGCGATCAGACCTTCGGATTCGAGCTGGTCGGCGATGCGGGTGATGTTGCCGCCGGTGACCATCATGCGATCCGAGATCTCGGTCATCCGCAGACCGTTCCCGTTGCGTTCGAGCTGCGAGAGAAAATCGAAACGTGGCAAGGTCGTCGCGAAATTCTGGCGCAGCCTCGTCGCCGCGCGCCGCTCCACGAGCGTCGTGCAAGCGAGCATCCGCAGCCAGACGCGCACCGAGAGATGATCCGCTTCGGTCAGGCGGGATTCGCGATCCGCACGTTCGATCATCGTGCGAGCTGCCGGGCGGTACTCATCGAACGACCTCCGCTGCTTCGGCGGCGCGACGAATGGTACGCGCATAGTGATCGCGCCCCGGGAGATACGAGAGCGGCCAGGGCTGGGCATCGTAAGCGAGCGCGGCCGCGGCGTGAAGCGTGAAATACGGATCGGCGAGATGCATCCGGCCGATGGCGACGAGATCGGCGCGACCGGAGGCGATGATCCCGTTGACTTGATCGGCATCGGTGATGTTCCCGACCGCCATGGTCGCGATGCCGAGTTCATTTCGAATCTTATCGGAGAACGGCGTTTGGAACATTCGTCCGTACACGGGCTTCGCACGGCGCGATGTTTGGCCGGCTGAGACGTCGATCAGATCGGCGCCGGCGGCACGAAAGGCGCGTGCGATCTCGACCGCGTCGTCGGGCGTCACGCCCTCTTCGACCCAATCCGTCGCCGAGATGCGCACCGACATCGGCAACCGCTCGGGCCAGTTGGCACGCAGCGCCGCGAAGACTTCGAGCGGGAACCGCAAGCGGTTCTCGAGCGATCCCCCGTATGCATCGGTCCGCTTGTTGGTGAGCGGGGTGATGAAGCTCGAGAACAGATACCCGTGCGCGCAGTGCAGTTCGAGCAGATCGAACCCGGCGGCAATCCCCATGTGCGCCGCGCGCACGAATTGCTTCACGACCCGGTCCATATCGTCGCGCGTCATCTCGCGCGGGATCGCGCTCCGTTCCCCGAAGGGTACGGGCGACGGTCCGATGAGCGGCCAGTTGCCCTCGACGAGCGGCTCATCGGGTGACTCCCAGCCGACTTGCGTCGAGCCTTTGGGACCGGCGTGGCCGAGTTGCAGCGCGATCTTCGCCGGCGTGTTCGCATGCACGAAATCGACGATTCGCTTCCAGCCCGCAAGATGCTCGTCGCGATACATCCCCGCGCAGCCGGGCGAGATCCGCGCATCCGCCGCAACGCACGTCATCTCCGTGAAGACGAGGCCCGCGCCGCCTTGCGCGCGCGATCCGAGGTGCACGAGATAGAAATCGTCGGGCGTGCCGTCCCGGCAGCGGTACATCGCCATCGGCGAGACCACGACCCGATTGACGAGTTCCATCTCGCGCAACCGGTAGGGCAAGAACATCGGGGGGATCGGCTCGGAGACTCCGCTTCGCTCGGCGAGCCAGCCTTCCACGCGGCGCACGTACGCGCCGTCGCGCACCTTGAGGTTTTCGTGACTGAGCCGTTGACTGCGCGAAAGCAGGCTGTACGCGAACTGTTCGGCCTCCAGCGCCGCGTAGCGGGCGACGTTCTCGAACCACTCGGTCGAGTTGCGTGCCGCATTCTGCAGCCGCAAGACCTCGATCCGGCGCTCGGCTTCGTAGGCCGCGAAGGCCGCCGCCGGCTCGGAATGCGCGGCGAGCGCCTTCGCGAGCGCGATCGCGTCTTCGAGCGCGAGTTTGGTCCCCGAACCGATCGAGAAGTGCGCCGTATGCGCGGCGTCGCCGAGCAACACCACGTTATCGTGCGACCAGCGCGCGTTGTTGACTTGCACGAACGAGAGCCACGGCGAGGCGAGGTGCGCGGCGTTGCTCATGAGCGGATGGCCGCCGAGAAAGCGCGCGAAGAGCCGCTCGCAGTACGCGATCGAATCTGCGGTGCTCATCGTGTCGAGCCCGGCGGCTCGCCAGGTTTCCTCACGGCACTCGACGATCACGGTCGACGTGTGCGCATCGAATTGGTAGGCGTGGATTTGGAACCAGCCGTGATCGGTGCGCTCGAACGCGAAGGTGAACGCCTCGAACGGCTGGCGGCACCCGAGCCACATATAACGGCACCGCCGCCCCTCGAGGGTCGTGCCGAAAATCGTCTCGTGGGCGCGCCGGGTTGCGCTGTTCGCCCCGTCGGCGGCGACGATCACGTCGGCATCCCGAACGGCGTCTGCGTCGATCGGGCTGCGAAAGCGAACGTCGACCCCGAGCGCGAGCGCGCGCTCTTGCAAGATCCCGAGCAGCCGTTTGCGCGCGATCCCGGCGAAGCCCTGACCGCCCGCTCGGATCGTGCGGCCGCGGTAGTTGACGTCGATTGCGTCCCAGTGAACGAAATCGGCGGCGATGCGCGCGAAGGTTTCGGGATCGGCGGCCGCGATGTTTCCCAGCGTCTGGTCGGAGAAGACCACGCCCCACCCAAAGGTATCATCGGGAGCGTTTCGTTCGTGAACGACGATCTCGGCGGCGGGGTGCACGCGCTTGAGCACGATCGAGAAAAAGAGCCCGGCGGGGCCGCCTCCGATCGAGACGACCTTCATGGGCGCATTCACTCGCATGCCGCCATTCCGGCTACTTTAAGCCTAAAGCATTTCGCTGTCAACCGATATGGGACACGAAGCGACGATTTCATACGCGACGGTGGACTTCGCGAGCCGCGCGACGCCGCTAATCGGCGATGTCGAGCGCCACATCGGCCGACGGCGCGCTGTGCGTCAACGCGCCGACGGAGATCAGGTCGACTCCGGTCTCGGCGATCGCGCGCACGGTCGCAAGCGTGACGCCGCCGGAGGCTTCGAGCAGCGCGGCGCTGCCCGTGCGCGCGACGGCCGTGGCCAGATCGCTGGGCGCGAAGTTATCGAGCAAGATGATGTCGGCGCGGGCGGCGAGTGCCTCGTCGAGCTGCGCGAGCGTATCGACTTCGATTTCAATCTTGACTAAGTGGCCGGCGTGTGCGCGCGCCGCAGCGATCGCCGGCGCGATGCCGCCGGCGATCGCGACGTGGTTGTCCTTGATGAGGATCGCGTCGTCAAGGCCGAAGCGGTGGTTCTTGCCGCCGCCGTGGCGTACGGCGGCTTTTTCGAGCGCGCGCATCCCCGGCGTCGTCTTGCGCGTGTCGACGATCGTCGCGCTCGTGCCGGCGATCGCGTCGACGTAGCGGCGCGTCGCCGTCGCCACGCCGCACAAGCGCCCGAGCACGTTGAGTGCGGTTCGCTCCGCGGTCAACAGCGTACGCGCCGAACCCGAAACCGTCGCAAGGACGGTGCCGGCGGCGACGGTGTCGCCGTCATGCGCTCGAAAGTCCACCGTAACCGTCGGGTCGAGCAGAACGAAGGTCCGTCCCGCCGCGGCGAGACCCGAGACGGTGAGCGCGCTGCGCGCCACGATTGCGGCGGTTGCGATGCGATCCGACGGAACGATGGCATTCGTCGTAAGGTCGCCGGCCCGGCCGAGATCTTCGCGCAGCGTCGCTTCCAGAAATTCATCGAGCGCGAAATCGATCACGAGCTACGCGCAATCCCATCGCGGACGCGCGGGCTCGTGACGTCGATCATCGCTTGCAGCGAGCGCCGCGCGCCCGCGATCACGGCCGGATCGACCAGGATCTCGTCGGTCATCGTCTGCAGCGAACGCAAGATCTTCGGCAGCGTGTTGCGCCGCATGTGCGGGCAGAGATTGCACGGCCGCACGAACTCGACGTTCGGAAACTCGACCGCGACGTTATCGCTCATCGAGCACTCGGTCAGCAGCATCACGCGCTCCGCGGGATGCGCGCGCACGTAGTCGATCATCCCGGCGGTCGAGCCGGCGTAGTCGGCCGCGGCCAGAACGTCGGGCGGGCACTCCGGATGCGCCAACACGACGATCCCCGCGTCGTCCTCGCGCAGGCGTGCGACATCCATCCCGCTGAAGCGCTCGTGCACTTCGCAGTGACCGTTCCAGGTGATGATCTCGACCGCGGTATTCGCCGCCACGTACTGAGCGAGAAACTCATCCGGGATCATGATCACGCGCGGCACACCCAGCGACTCCACGACCTGCACCGCGTTTGCCGAGGTGCAGCAGATATCCGACTCCGCCTTCACCTCGGCGCTGGTGTTCACGTAGGTGACGATCGGGACGCCGGGATGCTGCACGCGAAGCGCCCGCACGTCGGCGCCGGTGATCGACTCCGCAAGTGAGCATCCCGCGCTCTTGTCCGGCACGAGCACCGTGCGATTCGGATTGAGGATCTTCGCCGTCTCGCCCATGAAGTGCACGCCGCAGACGACGATGACATCCGCTTCGGCGCGCTCCGCTTCACGGGCGAGCTGCAGCGAATCGCCGACGATATCGGCGACGCCGTGGAAGATCTCCGGCGTCTGGTAGTTGTGCGCGAGGATGACCGCGTTCTTCTCACGCTTGAGCGCGTTGATCGCATCGACATACGGGGCGAAGAGCGGCCATTCGGCGGCTGGGACGACCCGCGCGAGACGGTCGTAGATCGGGCGCGTCCGCGCTTCGACGGCGGAGGTGAAGGGGAGTGTCTCGACCATGAATGGCTTTCCGAACGGCGCGGTCCCGCGGGAGGGGATCGCGGCTTATACTAGATATGAGCATAAACGCCTCCGCCGTCGCGAAGGTTCCCCGGGCCGAGCAAGGGAGACTAGCGGATGGCGATCCCGGGATCGGGGCGTTCGGCGATGATCTCGGGCCGGAACCGGTAGGTTTCGGCGGGCCGGCCGCTGGTCGGAATGCGGTCGCCGGTGCCGACGACGATCCGGCTCTCCTCGACGAGGCGCCGGAAATTGGGCTTGTGCAGTCGTGTCCCGGCAAGTGCCTCGACCGCGCGCTGAAGTTCCCAGAGCGTGAACGTTTCGTTCAACAGCTCGAAGATGATCGGCCGATATTTGATCTTGCCGCGCAGCCGTCCGATCGCGGTGGCGAGGATGCGGCGGTGGTCGAGCCCCATCGATCTCCCGACCGCGTGCGCGGCGTGCGGCGCTTCGCCGACGGCGCCGATCTCGTAGAGAATCTCGTAGCGTTCGAGGACCGCTTCGTCGTTCCAGGGCGCATCGTCGAGGCCGAACGCCGCCGTGGCCCGCAATCGGCGCTCGCCGTCGCGCATCCAGTCGCGCACGAATGGCTCGATTTCGTCGCTGAGGACCCGAGGCAGCCCCGCGCGCCGGTCTTCCCACGGGAAGAAATCGTACCAGTCCCGCCAGCCGGCCTCGGCGTTTCCCGCGCTCGCCGCCCCGGTCAGGGCGAGATATCCGACCGTGACGTAACGCGGGCCGCCGGCGACCTCGCGCGGGTCGCGGTGACGATCACCGAACGTATACAGCTGCTCCAGATAGCCGACGTCGATGCCGGCTTGTTCGGCGATCGATCGGCGCGCGGCAAGCTCGAGCGTCCGGTCGCGGCTCGGGTCGAACGGCGCCGCCGGTAAGAGCGGCGCGTCCTCGCCGCCCACCGTAAGCACGACCGGCCGTTCGCGTTCGAGCCGCACGACGACCGAATCCAGCCCAAGCACGATCTCGTTTCCCACGACGGCTTGCGTTTTCGAGGTCGGTCGCGGACCGGCCGCTTTTCGCGCGGCGTGGTTTCAGCCGGGCGCGCTAGCGGTTGACCGTCGCCATATCCGCGTACCGTTGCCCGCGGGCGGCTCCCTTGGGCGCGGCTTTCGTTATACGAGCCAACTGCGCCGGCGTCAGGGCAACATCAGCCGCGCCGGCGTTCTCTTCGAGGCGCTTCACGTGCTTCGTGCCGGGGATCGTGATGATGTCGTCGCCTTGCGCGAGGACCCACGCAATCGCCGTTTGCGCCGTCGTCGCGCCGATTTCGGCGGCTACCACCCCGAGCGCATCGACGATGGCTTTGTTCGCGGCGAAGTTTTCGGCCGCAAAGCGCGGATGATTCCGGCGCGAATCGTCCGGCGCAAAATCGGTCGGCGCGGTCACGGTACCGGTGAGGAAGCCGCGCCCGAGCGGGCTGTAGGCGACGAGCGCGATCCCGAGGTCGCGTAGCGTCGCGAGGTTGCCGTTGTCTTCTATATCGCGATAGAACAGCGAATATTCCGTTTGCACGGCGGCGATCGGATGCGTCGCCTGCGCGCGGCGGATCGTGTCCGAGGCAGCTTCGGAGAGCCCGATGTAGCGGATCTTGCCCGCGCGAACGAGGTCCGCCAGCGCGCCGACGGTCTCTTCGATCGGCACCTTCGGGTCGACACGGTGCTGGTAGTAGAGATCGATCGTCTCGATACCGAGGCGCGAAAGCGACCCTTCGACGGCGGTCCTCACGCGCTGCGGCGAGCCGTCCGGTCCCTCGGGATAGATGCCGAATTTGGTGCAGATGAATGCGCGGTCGCGGCGATCGGCGAGCGCTTTGCCGACGATCTCTTCGCAGCGATGCGGGCCGTACATCTCGGCGGTATCGAAGAGCGTGACGCCGAGTTCGAGCGCGCGGTGGATCGTCGCGATTGACTCGCGTTCTTCGCCCGTTCCGTATGGGCCGGCGAGCGACATACAGCCGAGGCCGAGTTCGCTCACGAGCGGACCGGCTGCGCCGAGGTGACGCTTCTTCATCGGTTCACCATCGTCATGT
>Ga0116226_10005380_pt1 | contig 11431 bp, 7 predicted proteins | sample S1TSphfallax_FD_89692 | JGI IMG/M metagenome (GOLD analysis project Ga0116226, IMG submission 89692) | Host-associated microbial communities from peat moss isolated from Minnesota, USA - S1T2_Fa - Sphagnum fallax MG | ecosystem: Host-associated > Plants > Peat moss > Unclassified | place: USA... | reverse complement strand
TTGGGAAAGTTGCGTTACTTCCTTGGCATTGAGGTAATCCAATCCCCCAAAGGGATATGGTTACTACAAAGGCAATATGCCTTGAACAAATTGTCCAAATATGGGATGACGGGTTGCAAACCCATTTCAATTCCATTGGAGCAAAATGTGAAGCTAAGTGCAAATGAAGGAGACCTTGTGGAGGATACCACTATGTATAGACGCAGAATGGGGAGTTTGATTTACATGACCATCACAAGGCCAGATTTGAATTATGCAATTGGAGTGGTGAGTCAATTCATGCAAACACCACGGAAGCCACATTTGGATGCAATGAGGCACATACTGAGGTACATAAAACATACTTTGCAGTGTGGAATTTTTTATGAAGCCAAAAGCTAGTTACAAGTACGTGGATACACAGATGCTGATTGGGTTGGCAATGTTTCAGATAGAATATCAACTAGTGGTTTCATGTTTTCTTTTGGAAGTGGTGTTGTTAGTTGGAGCAGTAAGAAACAACCAACAGTTGCATTATCAAGCTTGGAGGTTAAATACAGAGGTGCAGCAATTACTGCATGTGAAGTAGTTTGGTTATAGAAACTACTTTCAAATTTGGGACAGTCAGTGGATGCTCCTATTGCCATTTATTGTGATAACATCAATAGCATGCTACTTGCTAACAACCCAGTCTATCATGTTAGGACAAAGCACATTGAGGTGCACTACCACTTTATTAAAGAAAAAGTTTTAGCAAAAGAAATTGACTTTATTCATGTCAGTATTGAAGATCAAGTTGTTGACATTTTCACAAAGGCTTTAGGTACAGACAAGCTAAAGAAATTTCGACAAATGCTTGGTGTACTAGAAGTGGATTTGAGCTTGAAGGGGAGTGTTGAGAATTTAAGCTCAACTAGTTAGGTTTCATTAGTTATTGGAGTAAGAAAGTAACTAGGTTACTTTCACAAGGTTGAATTACTTTATTTACTTATTTTAGTTTGGTTATTTGTGGTTTGGTCTTGTAGTTAAATACCTTGGTGTTGATGGTGTGTTTATCTTTTCTTCATTGCACAAGTTTGTGTATTTCATGTTACAAGAACCTTGAGGAGTTCTTGATGTTATGTTTTGTGTTATGAACATCATGTTATAGTTTCCTTTCAATAAAGTTCTATGTTTACACTTGAGTAGATCTCCTATTTGTTAACATAGGTCAAAAGGTACTTTGATATCCAATACCTCACATGCCTCAAAGGTACTTACAACACCTATAGCAACATTTGAAAACGTACCTAATTGATAGAAGACTACAATACCAATTAGTCTTCAAATTTTGAGTCAAGCTAAACTTGTGGAGGCAACAAGTGTTGAATCTGTCGAAAAAATCATTACTAAATTAATTATAGGAGGCTAAATCTAACTTGGAACTTTGAGTTAACATTTCAAGGATGAAATGTGGGTTTCAAAGGTGGATAATGTTACCTAGATTTAGTCGCAAGTGACTTAATAGGTTGATAATGTAAGTAAGTTGTTAAACCTAACATGTGTTTTAACTTGTTATTTAACTTAACTTGTAATGATGACCTAACCAGTTACTAAACATGGTAGGTAATGATTGGGTTAAGAAGATAGGTTGATAATTTAGTCATTAGGTAATATGTAAAACATGCACTTAACATAACTAATAGTTGGACATCTAGTTAGGTAGGGGTATTTTTTTGAAATTTTGGACTATTAGTCAAGGTATTGGCTATTGATTGTTTATAATGGTTAGTTTTGACTATTGTATTTTGTAATGGCTAATATAAGACTAGGAGGATAGACATGTTGAAAAAACTTTTGGATTTCATTCATGATTATGTGTTTCACTATTCAATTATGGAACATGGACCATTTTTCTTTCAGCCTATTTCCTTCAAGCTTGAACAATTTGTGTACATGTTAGTTTAGGATTTGTAGTAGTTTAAGTTTTGTTTAACATGTTATAAGTACATGTTATTTTAAGAACTTGTTGTTAAACAATCCAAAGGTAAAATAACCTTAATGGGAATAAAAAAACCTCATTAACAAGGTGTTGGAACACCTTTGTGGTGATAATGTTTAGCACATTGAATAATGTTACCCCAAGTTCAATGCTTAATGTTTGGCATTGCAAAAAAAACCAAAGAATATTGCAACGTAAAAATCATTTCAAGGATAATAGAACAAGGTATTCATGTTCCTTGTTATGTTGGTAATTAAAATGTTGCGAAAGGTGCAACAACTGAGTTACACAAGTTATGCTTTTATCATCATGATCAAAGCCATTGTGTTGGAGGCATCATGAGAGAATACGTAATTGGTACGCTTGTTGTGCCTTTTTTATGGCATGTGTAGGAAGGAACAAATCTCTCCCAAGATGAGGTGACAAGATTGGAGGAAGTTGGTTTTCTCCTTTATGATAAACCAAAGTGTCACCTCATAAATCTTTTCGACAATGCATCTCTTCTTACCATAATTGGTTGAAATTTTGAAATGAGAATTTTTTTGTCATGCTTCAATATTCAAAATCTTTATTCAACAACAAGTGGGAAGCCAGATGTGTTTTTTTGGAAAACATCCTACCACCCACCAATGTTCTTTCTCTCGACTATGGAAGAAAATATAAAATCGTTTAAAGTCCAATTAAAATTTATAAACAATATGAAATTACAATTGGCAATTTCCCTACCTGCATGTGCATAAATTCTATGTCAATGAGGACATGCTCATTGGGCGAACCCGACAAGTGGGTGCATTGTAAGCACTTATACTACATCTTACAACATGTGATGTTCTATGAGCTAATGGAAATGTTCATTCATCATTTGATTTAGAGTTGAAATTAAGTCCATAAATTAATGACCAGAGCTATGGTGGTGGAGTAATTAGATACAACCATTTTTGATTTTCTGATTCCTAGGAGGTAGAAGTGACTTTTTCTTTAGTCGAAGTAAAGTAGTTTCAATTTTGTACTTGTTGGCTAGATGTAAAAGTCTATGTTCAACTAAGGTAATTTGAAAATTCTAATGTTTCAAATGATGTACATGCACAAAAAATATATTTTATTAATATTCTAAAGTTAATAAGTTTTATTTTACTCAAATTGATTACCATACATGATACTATTTTTTAAATCACAAATTGAGTATATTTATCACAAAATATATGGAAAAAAACTTAAATCAAACAATTATCAATAATTACCAAACATCACCAAAAACATTTAAAAATAAAAGTTGTCTATTTGCATGAACCTCTTTGATTCAACACTAAAAGTTTTAAAACTTTAATGGGTCTTATTGTTTGGGCTCCCAAGAAAATACTTCAAATTCCTATCCCTTTGGCTTTGATATATAAAACTTCTACAAAACATTTTTCAACAAAATATTTGGTCTAAGTAGTCCGCTATGAAGAATGCTTTAGTTCACATATGGGGAACACCAAATTGAAATCAATCTTATATTTTTCCTTTGATTTGTTGGTATTTGTCATAAATACATTATTAGAAAAAATACTTTCATAATCTTGAAACATCACCTATTTCAATCAATGAGGGGAAAGTTAATTCTAGCCCATTGAAGTATTATAGACTTGGAGTGAATGCCTAATCCTTTAAATCCTTATTCATCCACATGTGCTATTTAAACCTTTTTAACAAGTAACATTTGTATATATTTTTCATCCAAAAAGTTCATCTATTATTCATCCATTTGTATAGACATGGCAAAATATTTTGCCACAACAATAAAGACTATGTCCATTGTGGCAAAAAAAATAATTTGGCATATTCCATCCACATCATCAAAATATTTAAAATTTTATTCCACCTTGCTCATAGGCTCATGCTCACATTCAAATGTACATAATATAGCAATCATGGTTCAACCAATGTTTAGTAGGGATAAGGAACTTGTTCAACAACTTGATATTTCACTAATACCAACCGTTGTATGGGTTAATACCAATTTACCACAACTTATATACGCAAAGGTTCTATTCACTAACCGCTGAATGGAGGATAACCTAAAGATTCACCTAAAGGAAGTTCATTTGGAGGAAATTCACCTAAAGGACCACCATTCAATCCACATGTTGGATCATTTGGATGGCTAACACCTACCTCATGCATGTCAGTACCACCATGTGGTATCAACAACCTATCATGCAACCAATACCAAAACTAACAATTAAACTACCATACATGAAGTTACAATATCTAACCTATGTCAAAGACACTACTCCAGATGCTCACATCAGAGTGTTTAAGAAGGCCATTAAAATTAATGGTGAAACAATGGAAGCTAAAATCATCAACCTATTTGGTTTTACTCTCAAAGATAATATTTCTAAATGGGGTGAAAATTATGTTCAAGACCATACAAATTGCACTTTTGAACAAATGGAACAAACATATTGTAAACAATTCAAAACTATGAAGAATGACGAGGAGGTTTACATGTAATTGCAAAACATACAATAACAAACCATTGAACATGTTGAAGTTTATTATGAACGCCTATTGAAATTAATAAATTATCTACAAGTTAACACAACATATGTTTTCCTCACCATTGTTTTAAGAGCAGGTTTATTACCTTGCCTAAAATTAACAACAATAGGTATGAAGAAAGATACCTTGATTGAGCTTGAAGTCATTGTAGTATGTGAAGAAAGTGGACATATTAGTTTGAATGATAATGCTTGTACCAATTGTGGTAAAACAAATCATACCCTTGAGACTTGTACTAACTAGAAAAGAGAGGTACCAGTAGTACCAACAACAATAATCAAATCCATATAACATGTAGTAGAGTTTAAAACCCAACTTGCTGAATCAATTATAATACTTGTTTGATATCCCTATATTATATGGTATAGTGCTAAAGATAGATCTAGAAAATGTCCTAGAAAGATTGAAGTACAAAACATGTTTAGAACTAAATTTGTTAGTTTCAATGCTACAACACCTAAATCGCCTAAACCTAATAATGTACTAGTTAATGTGGCAGTTGTTATTACTACTCATAATCAACAACTAGAACAATAAGTGCTAAAAGAAAGGGAACTAATTAAAGCCAAAAGAGTCGAAGATTCCTAATCAAGCATAATTGGTTGGTGTACCTAATCAAACCACTAATGTTGATGCTCACATGTTCACCTTATAACCATAGTGGTTATAGAATGTTTATGATTATCTAAAAGAGGGGATGATGCCATAAAGATTTATAACTTCACAATGACAATAGCCCAAAGAGCTAAATTGTTTGTGTTACAAAGCGAGATATTTTATTAATTTGGGCAAGACAACAAGTTTTACAACCTAGACAAGTGTCAATTATACTATAGGAGCTGCATAGTGGAGTTGGTGGAAGACATTTATGTTTAGACATCATTGTGAAAAAGTTTCTTGATGCCACTTATTGGTGGCCAACCATGAATAGGGACGTTCATGAATTTTGTCAAACCTATGTCTATGCCAATGAATAGGTAACATGTTAGCACAAAATATGGCAAAGTTAATTACTACATTGCTTGAATAACCTTTCTAGAAATGGAGATTGGATTTTATTGGACCTATTAAATTGGCAAGTCATTAATTTAATAATTGATATATTATAGTTGCCACTAGTTATGTTACTAAGTAGGTGGAAGCTAGAGCTTTGCGAAATAATATAATTGTTGTTATAATGAAGTTCTTATATGACCATATTCTTACCTGGTTTGGTTGTCCACTTACTATTGTAATAGACCAAGGTACCCATTTCATTAATGATGTTATTCGTTATTTAACTAATCATTTCATCCTAAAACACACTAGCTCTACTATCTATTATCCACAAGGGAATGGATAAGTTGAGTCTACTCACAAAGTTTCTGGTACATTATTTAGGAAATTGGTGAATGAGAATTGGAATGACTAGGATGAACACCTTTCCATAGTTCTATTCTCTTACAAAATTGCTTTCAAGGTTAGAATTGGTCACATTCCATTTCAACTTGTTTATGGATTATACCCATTACTAGCTACAAAATATTTGCTACCATCCAAGGTAGGGCAAATATATGATCTAAATGCGTTGTCAAATTTCTAACTAGTTGCTTGTTAGAGTTAGAAAAGTTATAGGAAAACTAGTTAGTAGCCCAAGACTTGATAGCTTCTAACTAATGGAATCGATCATTATGGTCTTAGAATTGGTACATTGAAACAAAATATCAGTTTGGGGATTATGTTTTATGGTTTCTAGGGGTTGTCAAAACACATACCCCTAAGTTTCAGAGACAATCGTTTGACCATATAGGATCCAATATTGTTTACCCAATAATAAAATATTGTAATTGATCATTGATAAATTTGATCCTAATCCAATACTAGTCAACTCTAACAAGCTGAAAACTTATAGGTTTATAGAAGATCAAACACTTTAACCTATTATGGTTAAGCCGAGTGATTTTTTATTATAGGAACCAATAAAGGTAAAATATTTTGATAACTTGTCTAATTAGTAATAGGTCGAGGAAACCTATTATGACAAATTGTCAAAAGAGGAACCGATTGAGATTATTCATCTTGGTAACCTGTTTGTCAAAGAACTAGTTCAAACTAACATAAGTTTAACAACAAACCATTTAATTGAAAGCAAACCCAATAGTAATTTCACTGAACCAAAACAAGTTCAACAAGGTGATAATAACATGTTGACAAGGCAACTGATTAAGAACCAATTTATTATCTTTAATTATGTGTGAATTAATGATATATCAGTAAACCCAATTACATGTGTTGACTTCTTAAGGACAATATGCCCTAAAAGTTGTGTCGTTCTCCTAGTGTCACCACTTTCCATTTTTCAACCATAGTACAAAGAACTAACGTGGCCTTTGGAAAGTCTTTTCATTTTTTCATTTTGGATTTCCTTATATTCTTTGTTGTATCAAAATGAGGCAATGAGTGCCTTAGACCAATTAAGAGATAGAGCAAGCAAAAGGGAGGCAAAATTGACAAGAAAAAGGTTTTTAAAAAAACATACGAAAGATAATCGTAGAAGGTTAAAAAGGAAGTTTTTTAAGCAACCAGAGCAATCTATATTGAACCACTTGCATGAAGGCCACCTCCTACATTTCCTGAAAGTAGCGAGAGTTTTGTGGAAAACAGAGATGTAGAGCAAGAAATTTTTGAAACATTAAGATGTTTTGCCATTACAAGAGAGGGACTTGAAGAAACTAAGGACCTTTGAAGGCACACTACACCATCTACATTTTCATTCATCATTATCAGTGATTTTGGAGAAGAACAAGTTGAAAACAAAACCAAAGAGGAAGCACAATAGGTTCAACAACTTTTTGAAGCTAAACAATTTGCAACATTTTCATTTGAACCGGTTGAAGGAGGGTTTTTCAATGTAGAGGTTAGTTCATTAGATGTACTTATTCAATACAACAAAAGGTGTCCCTGTAAATCAAGTGATTTCATTGGATTTTGAATGAATTCATTAGTTGTAGTGAATGGGGACCAATGAAGAAGCAGTGAATTTATTGGTCTAATGAACGGGGACTAATGAATTACACCCACATTTTGTAGTAGTGATTGTAATACCTACCAAATCTTACTTCAAATACATGATGAGGCGTTAAGGAAAAGAACATGTTGGAGGGGTAGTTCACTTGCCAAGGTTACCCAAAAGTGGGCACGTATTGAAACAAAAGAGATACATAAGATGCTTCAATGGATTTGGATGGGATCCAAAGAAAGGCAATGGGCAGAACAAGCCAGTATAGGAGGTTTGTTTACTATTCACTGGGTAGTTCCATGATCAGACCTATTAGAGTGATTTTTGCGAACTTGGGAGTCCACATAGGATGGAAAAATTAAAACAATTATCAATGGTGAGAGAATTACCATTGATCAAACACTAATTGCGAAGTAATTTGATGTCAGTGCTAAGGGAGTAGTGGATGTAGCTACTACACTAGTCAAAAAAGCTCAAATGGCCTTGAAAAATATTACTTGACCAAATGCATTTGTCAACAAGGAATAACGGAATGTTATTCAAATGAAGGAAGAATATCATGTTAGGTTTATAGCAGTCTTGCGAATCATCTATCAATGTGAAAAGTTAACATATTTAGCAACCGCATTGCCATTACTTTGAACTTGGTAAACAAAGGGAAGAAAATTAATTAGTGTTCCATTATGTTAACACAAATGTTTATAGAGTTGACTTGATGTATTGAACATAAAAAACATGTAACAACATGATTAACAACACTTAATAGAAAGGCAACAACTTGTTATTTTGGACATGTGATAGAGGTTTGTTTACATCGCTAGTTTCTTTTGTTAGAGAAAGATACACCCCTTGATTCTCCAAAACCACAATTAGTACATGGGAGAAAGGAAAAGAGGATTGCTATGGAGCAATCCAAAGAAGCTTCTCTTGAGGTTGTGACCAAGGAGCAATTTATAACCAAGTGACGATTAATATGCTCAACAAACATATCGCCACAAGCAGTTTGATAATCACAATGGGCGAAGGTATGAACTAAACCATCAACACCCAAGGATCGATTGAATCCAAAACCAATTAATTCACCACCACAAAAGAAACCTCCTACTCCTTAGCAAATCATGGTGATGGAGGGGGCAATGAGGACATGCAAGCGATATCACCACACAACAAGATGATGAGTCAATCAGGATGGAGAATGACCAATTTATGGAGGAATGAAGTGAACTTAATTTTGAATAGGTACTTAATTAGGGACCTTTACCTATTCAAGAAACTTCTACCCCTATAGAACATGCTAGTAACCCATTGTTAATAGGTGTAGAACTAATTCAACTAGTTCAACCTAACCTTGTTGAATTAGCCCAAGTTAAACTTGTTTATATTTTTCTTGAGACACCAACAACCTATGCCCAACACAAGAGCCTAAAACAAGTTACCATTTTATGTGAACAAGTAGCCTTAATTGTTCATACATGGCCTCAAACAATAGATAGTTTAGTTGATTTGAGATCCAAGTACAACATTGTTGAAAACATGTTAGAGGATACAAATAACCAATTACAAGCCCATTGTCTAAAATTGGTTAATCACAAGAAAGCCTTGCAAAACAAAGATAAAAACTTAATTGTTGTAAAAGGCCAACTTTTCAAACAATAGGCAAAAGACAAACACGTGGTTGCTAAAGGTGTTGAAGTTGAAAGAACAATAACAATAGCTAAAACTCTATAATCTAAATACAATGAGCTAACCCAAGCCCATTTCAAAACATGCGGTGACCTTAAAACCCTATAGATTGATTTTGACTAATTAATAAAAGATTATGGTAAAATGGAGGCCATTAATGTACAATGGGAAAAGACCATGTTAGATCTAGAAAGTACCTATTTGCAACATGAGGGGTAGTTGATAAAAATCAACATTGAGATGGAGAATTGTACCCATGAACTTCGGGTATAGATTCAAAAATTGAAGGGTGGATTGGAAACACTTTGCAAATCACTTGGTGAAGCTTTTCAACCTACGTACATGGACAATTGGTTGAAGGAGTTTGAAGAATTACTTTTGGACAACACCTTATTTAAGGTGCAAAACTAAACATAGCTGAAAAGAATTTGAAATGGAAGGAATGGTGGCAAACATTGCAGGAGATCATTGAATAATAGATTTTAAAATGTTTAGACATTGCTTATGCAAATGAAAAGGCCTACTTGAATGAACTAGTTGCATATCGATTACATTTTGAAGGTTACAAGTATGACCGATTCACTGGCAAACTTGTTGAGATACATGTTGATGTTTTTTCAGAGAAGTCCACATGTGCAATTAGCTATTATGTCTACAAGTTCTCAATGCGAACTTTTTGTTACCACCACCAAAGAACTTGAACCCATTAGAGGAGGAGCGAAGCTAGCCATTGTCCCTTATACCTTACCTTTACCCATAGAACCTATGGAAATACTTGTCGTTTTTAACATTGAGGTAGAAGTCTTGGAAGAACCTATCACTCCAAAACTTGTACTAATAGTTTTACCAAAGATTGGAATAGGCGTAAAGGTTACGTTGATTGATAGTGTTACCCATGCCTTTGAAGTTTTTAGCTTTGGATATAATACTAAAATATACACCTATTATGGAGAGACTATATCTTCATATCATTTGGCTGCACCTACTGATAACACATGTGAACAACATGTTGATGACTTAGCTGTAATAGTTAAACAAATGGTTATAGGTGATTGATTTTGAGTATGAAATCTAAATTTCAAAAGGGGGTAATGTTAACCCAAAATTTCAAGGTATATAGTAGCTAGTTTACTCAACCAATAACCAATATGGCATTTTGATTAAGGATATTGTAATTTTTTTATTAACAAATTCAAAGGATAATCGGTTTGTTACAAGAATTAATAACCAGGCTTTTGCAATAATTGGTTGGTTAGCAAAACAAGAGAATTTGAACTTGCGACTAGTAACTTGTTATTTCAATTTTTGAGTTGTATTAGTTAGTGACTGTTTAAGTTACAATAAGACTATGAGTTGGTATAATTAGGAGGATTTGGACATAGAGAGGATCTAAATTCCTTTCCATTAATTTTTTTGTGTAACTCTTGGAGAAGTTCTAGATTTTTGAGTCAAGATTTCTTTTGATTTTCTGAACATTTTTTCCTTTTTGTTAGGAGAATGCAATGCTTGAAATCATTCTTCCTAATGTATAACCAAGAAACTAAAGAACTTTTGTTGGTTTTCTAATGTTAAAATTTGAACATGTTGATGAAATTTAATAAACCAAAGTCATAAATTTAAAAGAGGAAATATAAATTAAATAAGGCCAAAAACACCTTTCACAAATACATAAAAATTATTTGAAAAAAAACTATCATTTAAAAAATAACAAGAATTGTGAATGAGGATTTGTGTAAAAAATTCATTTTCAATGTTTCTCAAAATGATAGATGAAATGAAAAAAATAAAAATCCGCCCCCCAAATAATACAAAATGTACAAAAAATGAATACATTTTCTTGCCCAAAATGTACCACCGTAGTGTACTTTCACCCTATGAGTAATTTCATATTACCCAACATTTACAATATTGTTTTTAATGTACATCTTAAATTTTTTTCATTAGTCATTAGCAAAATAACAAGGAGTAATTACCATGTCTTTCAATCATAACCAACTAGAATGTTATGCCTATGTTTTGCATCAAATACAATGCACAAAATGGAGGTAAGCTTCATGGCCCTAGAAAGAAAATTTACAACAACATTTATATCATTTCAGGTTGTGAGTAACACAAATGGTTTCCCTCAAATGGCATGGTTTTCCAAATGAAGGCAATTTTACATATGGACAAGGATTTATTAAAGTTAGAGCTTATATCCGCATAGTCTTTTACCTTCCTTTGAACTATAGAGCTTACCTAGT
>Ga0116226_10005379_pt1 | contig 11432 bp, 17 predicted proteins | sample S1TSphfallax_FD_89692 | JGI IMG/M metagenome (GOLD analysis project Ga0116226, IMG submission 89692) | Host-associated microbial communities from peat moss isolated from Minnesota, USA - S1T2_Fa - Sphagnum fallax MG | ecosystem: Host-associated > Plants > Peat moss > Unclassified | place: USA... | reverse complement strand
TTCTCTACCTTTACTTTCTGCATACTTAATCGCATGATATGTACCTCCCTCTTCTATACCTGAATATAATGCTAATACTCTATTACAATGGTCTATAATAAACTCATTCCTTTTTATAAGCTTTAAAGCACTATATTGACCAGTAGTTACACCTTTTACATTATACTTACTGTTCTTTAACGTATCTACATAATAAACCTTATATGCAGACTTAAGCAAATCTGCATATCTAGATTTATTAGTATTATTCCATTTACTATCTTGAGTTTTAAATGGAATAGCTGCTATATATGGAATATTATAGTTTCTAGCTGCTATAGCACAAGCTGTATCAAAGGTTAAAGCCATACCTGTAATAATACCATCTGGTTTTAATACAATATCAAAGAAATTAGATATAACTCTAACTAAGTTATTTAAAGTTTCTTCGCTATAACCTTTAGATCCTAGATATGAACCTCTATGTCCTGTAACTCCTAGAATTACTTTCTTAGGTTTCTCAGTATTAGTCATAGTATTAGTTCTGAATTTAGTTTATTATTTTCCTGTAGCTTTATAGTAGTTATAAGTTAAAAATAAGTCATCAACTGAATATTTAAGCCATAATCTCCTTTCTAATAAACTAGCTAATACTGGATTTCCTACTAATTCAATTAATGTATACTTAGTAGGATTAAAACTATGAATTACTTCAATTACTGAACTTCCTAATCCTTTAAATCTATATTCAGGTTCAATACTTATTAAAGCTATACATATAACTCTAACTGTTTCATTAGGTAATATGTAAGGTGAGTTTCTAATATATATCTCTAATCCTTTATCTTTAAATAATCTACTCTTACTAAAAGTAATTTCTGTATTGAGAAATTCTAGTAATTCGTTAGAAAACATAGTTTAATCCTATCTAAGTTTAGAATTGAATAACTTTAATATTATCTATATTTACTTTATGCCATAAATATCTAACTACCTTACCTTCAAACCATAATTGTTTATAAGCAGGTAAATTAGGATCTAATGCAGTGAAATGATAAAATAAATTATTATTAATATCTTTCCAATAAAAATGTGGAATATTAAATCTATCTTTCTCATAATTAGCATAAATAATAATATTTTTAATTCTATATTTAGCTTTAATAGCTTCAATTAAACAATTAGAATAATATGATTTATTCTCTATCGATGATATATCTATAGCACTAGGAATACCAAAATTAAGCATGTACATAATATTAAAACCAAACTAAGTTAGTTTTAATATTATATCTAATAAACTATATAACATCAATATCCAATCTATAAATATAAATATACTAGTAATTAATAGTCTATACTTATTCTGGTCTACATAATTGACATCCATAAGTCTCACTAGTGCTTACTATAGATTTATTTATAGGTTCATCTTTAATTATCCTTACTACTAAATTATCTCTAGTAATATTCTCCATCCACATCCTATATGATTTATTTATCATCGCATTACTACATCTTCCCCATGAAGAATGCTTATATGTACCATCAGCAGATATAGATAAGTTAATATCTGCTTCAATTAAAGGTGGATTATATTCATCATATTTATTCCAATAAGTACATATTGCACATCCACTAGTGCTTATACTTTTAGGTTTATCTATTACTGCTAATTCCATATCATTTTATACTCTTTCTAATATCCTGCTTATAATTATCTTTTAAATGATATACTTTGTCAAGTTCAATAGATAAATATGCTAAATGATGTTTATCAATACTAGGATTATCTTTTAATATATCTTTTATAATAATCTCTGGAAAATAACCATAGTATTTCTTAATCTCTTTACCTGTACTATCTGTTTGTACTACTTCAATTCTATTATTCTCTACTTGTATAGGGTATACTATACCTTCATTTGTAATAAAACCACTTTTATCTAAAACTTTAAATCCAACATAGTTTATTATAAAATTACCTACTTTATCATCATATCTCTTTACTTTGTAAAAATTATCAAATAAACTTTCTACTAACTGGTCTGCTTTAGCAAAGTTATCTGCATATATATGTGCTGATAATGAATTAATTATTAATTTACCTGGAATATATTTAGTAAATATATCTAATTCATCTGCATATTCATCTTCTATATAGTTATTAATTTCATCTGTAATATATTTAAGTAAAGCTACTAAAGCTAGACAGTTAGAAAAGTATGCTCCATATATATCATGGCTTCTAAATGTAGCTATCATATGTACTTTATTATCTACTAATCTTAGATTTAAACTAACTAAACATGGAGGATTAGTATTATTTCTATCCTTATCTACGTTCCATAATGATATATATAATTGAGTATTATGTTCATTATCTATAAATAACTTTTCTATCAAATTTTGTATCTGATTAGTAACTACTCTTTCACTTAACTGATAACTAAATATCCTTTGACCATATGTATAACTAGTATCATTAGACTGATTAAAGTCATAGTTAGGTTGCATTATTGTAGGTAAATAATTTCTAATAAACTCTTTATTATATTCCACATTAACATCATAATTGCTATCATCTAATACATCATATGTATGAGGTGTAATTATACTAGTTAAATTAATTAACTCTTGTATATGCTTATACTCATTATTTCTAATTAATCCATTCTTTCTTACTAATTGATTAGCTTTAATATAAGCTTCCAATACTGAATCTGCTTTAATCTGATGAGAAAAGTTATCTGCTGGATGTATATTAGTTTTAAACATGGGAATTTCAATATATATAGGTTGGTTATATTGTTCGATAATATGTTTTGTATTTCTAACATTCTGTAATTCTGTCTTTAACGTATTTATACAATCTTTAATATCCTTAGATTCTATGAAACATGTATGCCAAGCTAAATTAGTACATACTAACTTAATTTGTTCTATACTAATAGCTTTAGATATAGAACAAGTATACTGTACTAGATTATTATGATTTATACTTATATCCCATAGATGTTTATTTTCTATAAATTCAACTTGATCAGGTTCTTTATATATAGTCTCAATTAATTTAAATAATGTCTTACTACTATTAGTTAATCTATCATTATTAGTACAAGATAATATATATACTATATATGTATATGGATTAGCTAATAAATTCTGAAATAGTGGAGTTAAACCACTATTAACATTATATAATGTACCTATACAAGCATACTCAGACTTAGATAACTCATTAACTACTATATTTGGATCTAACCAACCTGTAATAATTAATGACTTACCTTCACCTATATATAACTTATTCTTATCTACTATAGGTTTATAAACGTAATTAAGCATGATTAAATTCCTTTAAACGAATATTAATTATTTGAAAATTCCATTGAGGATAATATTTTTCAAGTAATTCTATATCTGAAACTAATAAATTAGGATACTTATCATATAAAGGATGATAATCATTTTCCATATCATCATATAAACTATATTGAGTTATTAAATAAGTAGGTTGTAAAAGATAATTAAAAGCTTTATCTACATCTACTAATATAAATCTTTTCAGTAAATAAGTAAATTGTCTATCAAGTCCATATAATTTATTATCATATTTAACTTGAATAACTAAACTATAATCTTTAGAATACTTCATTTGTTTTAGACTTCTTTACTTAAATTACTTTAGTAGTTTTTTCTATCATTTTCTTCTTTAATCATTTCTTCTTTAGCTAGGTTAGTTAGATATTCTACCATATTTTCATCACCATAATCCCATGCCCAATCATTTACTACTTCATCTATAGTTTCCTTAGCTGATATAAAACCTCTAATATATCCTTCATATTCTAAAGTATTAAAAGTTAAACCTTCATCTTTCAATTGTTGTAATACTTTCTTATTATCTTCTAATTCTTTAATTAATCCTTTATAGATATCTATAATTAATTTTCTCCATCCTAATTGAAGTTTCTGTGTATAAATTCTATTTCTAACTTCTGCATCTATAATTCTATCTAATCTTTCAATTATATATGTCTTATCAGATTTATCAGATTCTACATTTAAATTAGTTTCTTCCATTTTAGTTCTCCTTATAGTTAGTAATTACTAATTCCTTTACTTTACCTCTCTTAGAAGCATCTGAATTAATACTTCTATTAGTCTCTATTTCATAAATATTATAGTCTTTATAAGCATCTCTAATGAATAAAGTATCTGAATTAGATATCATAACTTTTACTTTTCTATCAGTTAATTCATTAACTATATTCCTTAATTCAATCTGATCCGAGCTAGAAAAACTATTAGCTGTATAACTAGTAAAATTACTAGTCTTGCTAACTGGATCATATGGAGGATCTAAATAAACAAAATCATTTATATCAGCATAATATAACGCTTCATTATAACTAACACAAGATATATTATAAAAATTTTTATCTGGATTACTATTTAGTAATTTATGACATCTATTTATAGTTTCTTCATCATATATTAAAGGTTTTTTATAATTACCCATAGGAGTATTAAATTCACCTCTCTTATTTACTCTGTATAATCCATTAAAACATGTCTTATTTAAGTAAATGAATATCGCTGCTCTTTCTATATGCTGTTCTAAATCTAATTCATATTTGTTAAACTTGTTAAAAGGTATATTAAATTTAATTCTTGTGTCTGTATATAAACTAATAGAATGAAGATTACTATACTCAGATAACCTTTTTAGTAACCTATTAGGATATAATTTAACTACTATAAATGTATTAATTAAATCATAATTTATATCACTTATACATGCTGAAGTATTCTTAATACTTTGTAAATAAAAGTATACTGAACCTGAACCTAAAAAGGGTTCAAAGTAGTTAGTATAATCTTTAGGAAAGTAAGGAATTAACTTATTAATCAATCTACTTTTACTTCCAGCCCACTTTAAGAAAGGTTTAGTATTCATTTATCTATAATCCTTCTTCACGTTCTAAATAGGTATAATTAGATGAATTATTTAATTCTATAATAGAGAAACTAAATCCACAACACTCTTTATATAACCATATAGTTACATTAGTTCTATAAAATGTATTTTGACCTAATGGTTGTTGAGTAGTCATACTAAGAGTAAATATATCTCTATTATTACTAGCAGCATTAATTAATTCCTGTTTCCAAGAATACCATTCATCTTTCTCTACTACTATTCTAATCTCAGTACCTCTATACATCTCACTAACAGATTGAGATAATGTATGTTTAAGTAACTCTGATATTGTTACTTTTGATACATTTCTATCATCAAATGATTTACTAATCATTTACTTTACTCCTGTAGATCCAAAACCTTGTTTACCTCTAACTTTAAATTCATGTTCTAATGGCATCTTAGCTTTTAATACTGGTGCTAATACTAATTGAGCTATCCTATCACCAGGATTAATTATATGATTTATAACTCCAATATTAATAAGAATAATCTTAATTTGACCTCTATATCCTTCATCAATAGTTCCAGGTGCATTAGCTACTACTATACCTCTACCTGATAATCCACTTCTACTTCTTACTTGTATCTCTGTATCACTAGGTAATGCTTTTAATATTAACCCAGTAGATATATATTCAGGTATATTAGGTATTAACTCTATTGAATTAGGTATAAACGCTCTTACATCCATACCTGAATCATCTTCATGTTCATATGAAGGTAATTGAACATTTATATCTATTCTTTGAAATATATTTTCAACATATAAAGGATCAGTAATATAAGATTCTAATTTCTTTTTATTCTCAATTTCTTTTAAATATCTAGAATCTTGATCATTAATTCTCAGAAATACATCTGAATTTTGACTATATGACATAGCTATATTTGGTAATTAGTATATCTACATCATATAGTTAGATATAAAAAAAGTCAACTTACTAGCTGACTTTAGTTAGAAAATTATTCATCCATAGCAAATAAATCCTCTTCTAACTCATCGTTATCTTCTTCTACTGGTGTAACTGCTTTGGCTTGCTTAGTTTTAGCAGAACTAGTTCCTTTACTAGTTGTAGTTTTAGTCGCAGTTTTAGTTTTATCTGCTTTAGTTTGCTTAGTATCTTCTTCATCATCTTTAAATACCTTACTAGGATCAAAACTAACTCCAGCATTATGTAAAACAATTACTGCTCTAGCTTCATCATCTTTTATATAAGTATCAGGAACAGCTATTTTACCATCCAATGTTATAAACATACCTTCTTCAAGATATTCTGACATTGAATCAGCAAATTTACTCCATAGTGTAGTTTTAACTAATACACTAGGAGCATACTGTTCATCTCCTTTCTTCTTCTGTCCTGTTACACAGTTAATCTTAATTTCAAGTAATGAGTCTCTGTTATCTTCAGCAGGTTTGTAATTAAGACCACCGCTTACAATCTTTCCAGACAGTACAACTACATTAGTCATTGTTCTATTTCCTTAGTTTTTACTTCGTTTACATCTACACTAACTTACACTATGATATTACTAACTAGGGGTAATATCAATAGTAGATTCAGATTGATTTAATAATAAATCAGCATGGGATATCATTAATGGTACTTCCTTATGTAGTTCTTGCTTAATCCTTTGACCTAATTCCTTTAGTTCATACTCAGTCATATTTATAGTAAATCTAACTGGTTTAAGATTACCATTAGAATCAGGCAACATTAGATCCTGATTAAATTTATCTCTATATTCAGATAATAGTCTACCTATTCCTGTAATATATTTCTTCTTCTGTTCAGTTAAATCATCTAACACTTCTTGAGCTAAATCATCTCCAGTCCATAACTTTAATCCTGCTCCAGTTACAAATGCAATAATCTTACAATAAGCTCTAGCTATAGCTTTATTTATAGCCTGACTATCTATCTTACTATTATAAACTGGTAATCCTTTACTATCATACTTCTCTACACATGGAATAGCTAAACCACTAACAGTTAATAATGGATAATATAATATTTCACTTCTTTCATATCCATTATGTATATATACCAGTACAAAATATCCTCTCTCATCTAATTCCTTAAATAATGCACCATTAGTTAAAGGATTTACTACAAATTCAGTTTTAAATCCTGGAAAGTTAGTCTTCAATATCCTAATAGCATGAGTATAAGATATATAATTAATTGCACCACCTTGTCCTTTCTGTGCAGATTCTTTAAACTTATGTCTCTCTAAATATGGTACAACATCTAAGTTGTACATCTCTAAATACTTATCCGCACTAACTGATAACGTTTCTGGTAAATTAAGCATATTACTATCTCTAATTACTTCTGAACTTTCTTACTTAGTGTTGTTATTATGTAAACACTACTATATTGTACCATTAAAAAACTATTTAAATCGTGTTCTAAAACATTAATTTTAGAAATAGTTTCAAACTTACTAAATAATCTAGTAAAATCTTCTAAAGCTAATTTAGATTCTTTAATACTAATAGCTTCTTTCTGTTTACCTAAACTAATCTTATCTAACATAGATTGTATTAATTCTGGTTTCATATTAAGAGGTTTAGTTTTAATAATAAGTTCTTTTAAACCTAATGATGTATCTAAGATTAGATTGTATTTACCTTCTAATAACTTAGATTTATTATGTTTAAATATAATATCAAAATAAAATATTTCACTTTTAGATATTTTTATAGAAGCACATACAGCTAAAGAAACTAGATTATTTTCTATCATATATCTAAGTTTATTAGTTCTAGTTATATGTTCAACTTTAATATCACTAAATATTGATTTAACTAAATTAGGATTTAATATCACTAGTTCTATATCTTTTATATATTCAATATCTTCTTTACTAATATTTGTTAGTTCAGTTAAAGCTATGTTAGTAGCTAAACTATCTATACCTATTAAATGCTTACCTTTTAAATAGATAGATTTTAATAAATGTTGTGGTGATTCAGTTATTAAGTTTAATACATTCTCTATAAAATCAGGAGCATAGAAATATAAGTTAGTTTGTTCTATATTAGATTTATTTAATTTAAAATAATCTACTCTACCTTTATATATATTATCTAAAAATTCAGATGTGATTTCTGTAACTTCATTATTAATGTTAGTTTCATCATAATTAAATATGATATCTTTCTTACTATCTTTCAACTTAACTTTCTTTAAGTAATCTATTAAATTAGATTCTAATTGTATACTTAATTCAAAATAAGTAGTAACAGAATAACTATTAACAGATATATCTTCTATATTAATAACTTGATTTTCTATAACTTCAAAAGTTAATAATTGGTCTTCAGCAGTAAGTATATTAAACATATATCTAGTAGGAGTAATAGTGATATAAAATTCTTTATCCTTCGTTATATTAATCATTCTACATAACCTACAGAAATACTCACCATATACTCTTAATTGCATAACTTACTCCTAACTTATATCTATATTTTCTAACGAGAAAGCTATAGTAATTAAACTATAGCTTAGAAATGTATTTTATTCAATCTATTCAATATGTTTTAATGCTTTAATATTTTAAAATTATGTAACTTTACTTCTATGCAATCTAACCATAGGATTAGGTATATTTCCTTCTTTAATTAGTTCTATCTTAACTAATGTCCATCCTCTATCTTTATAACCTAATCTACTTGCACATTCTTCTGAACAATCTAATACTCTAGGTATAGATTCTCCATTTATTACTTTATTATATCTTTTACTTCCAAATCCACCTGTATCATTTATTACTACTTCTACTTCTCTATGATTTACTAAATTAGTTACCTTGATCTTAGAGTGCATAGGTAAACTTAAATGTGCTGCTGTCATTCTATGTTTATGAAATATTTCACCAGTAGCAGTTAAATGTCCATCTTCACCTTCATTACCATACCAACTAGCTATTCCAGTCTGGATAAACTTATGCTTTGGTTTTACTTCAGGAGTAACTTTAGGTAATTTATATTTAGCTTTAGACTTAGGTTTAGCTTCTATTTGTTCTAGTAATCCTTTATTTAAATCTATATTAAGTTTACTAGAATCGGTATTTAACTTAGTCTTTGAATCAATCTTTGAATCAGTTTCATTTTTCTCTATTTTAGCTGGATACAAATCTAGATTATTTCTTAATCTAAAAATTAAATGCTTATTACTTATTACAGTAGCAACTAAATTAGATGTAAGAATTGATCCTAGAATAATATCTATCATTTGATTTTCCTTTTACTAGTTTACAAAAAAACTTAAAAAGATCCTCTCTAGGTAGAAAGAATCTCTTTAAGCTTTAATAGCTTTTTCTACACAGAAGCTTAACTATGTTTACTATGCTAGTACAAATGTATGTACTCTAGTAAAACTTACTATATTGTTTCCGTTTATTATCTATATAATATCATAAGATTAATAAACTTACAATCTAGATATTTATCTTAACTGATATAACCTAACTGCTATCATTATGCTCTTTCATTTATTCTACTTCATACTCATCCTATTTCTTATACACTTAAATAATTCTCTACTAGATACTTCAAATTCCTCTAATGAACGCTTAATAGCTATTCTATTTAACCACTCATCATAACTCATACCATCTATATTTATAAACACATCATGGTTTAACTTAGATACGATTAAACGTGAATGAGTTATAATTAGAATACCTTTATTCTCTAACTTAAACTCTTTAATCTTATCATTTATAAAATCTATCAATCCTAACTGTAGTTCTTCTCCTACACCTAATTCTGGTTCATCTATAACATGATAATCACCTTCATGAGCTAATACTCTCTTAATCATACCTATAGTTGAATCAGAAGTAGCTAACCAAGATAAATCATGACTAGCAGAACTTAATGCTCCCATAGAACTATTTACCTCAGTTCTCAGTTGCATAGAACTATGAGGAATAATTATTTTTCTACCTAATTTCTTAGTTAACGTAGGTTGTAATAATCTTCTAACTAAAGACTTACCTGAAGCATTAGACCCTGTTAATATAGTTATTTCATTAATGTCTATATCATTAACTATATCAACTAAATTATCTATATGCTGCTCATAATCATATTCCATAATATACCTATATAAATAACTAAATTGCAAATGTATCTATAACTCTAAATAGAAAATTAAAATATATTGGATAGCTTTCTTTAATATTAAATTCATGATCTGGATCAAAGTAGACTTCAAATTTAATTATTATTCTTTTTTCATTAGATAGGCTAATTTGTACATGTATATCTTTATCTGATAAGGAAATAACTAGTTGCCATAGTTTAAAATCTGATTCTGACACACCTGGTATATAGGTTTTAATTAAAGTTTCTTTTACTTGTAAGTGATTAATCAGAAGTTCTTTTAAATATCTATTAGTATTCAAACTAGATTGTAACCAAGATACGATATTAATTTTATTTTCAGGTTGATTACAATCAAGACTAAAGTTCATGTCATCAGAAGTAATACAGAAAGGTTCTAGTTCACTATCTAAATTAGAGTAGTCATTAATATTATATAATAGTATAGCTTGCATTTTAATCTCCTAATCTATATGAGTTAATAATTTAACTGCAAAACTTTTAGTATAACAAAATATATCTTTACTATAATTCATATATGTAAATATAAATGTTATAGGTTGCTTTGAAGTACCTAAAGTAATTAATTCAATATTTACTGAACTTACTTTATTCTGAATCTGTTCTTTAACTATTTCTACTGTATAATATTCCTCATCTAAAGCTAAATGTATTCTATTATATAAATCACATATTCCATATAATTTATATTTATTTTCTATAGTTAGATTCTCTTCAATTAAACTTTTATATTTCTTATACTTATCTTTTGAACTCTTATTTATATATTCATAATCACCTACTCTAATTAATAGATAATTATCATCTATTCTTCTCTTAGTTAAATTATATAGAAATATAAACTTACTCATGATTTTTAGTTAGAAAATATTTGATAGCAAAATGATTTTAATATCAGAATGAATATCGTAAGTAAAATTAGTAGTATAAATGGACTATATGGGAATCGAACCCATGTCTTACTATTTAATGTAATAGCAATCTAACCTTTATAGCCCTTATACTACTAATCCTAACATATGAGTTCTAAGCTGGTTCAGTTCTAAATACAGGAAGGATTACATACTCTGAGTAGTTAGCACCATTATTACTTAGATAATTTACAGCAGCTTCTTCAGAAGTAAATAAGTTAATAAATTTCTTACCTACTTCTGTAGCTTCGATCTGCTGTAATCCACTAACTCCAAAGAAAAAGATTCTAAACGATTTAGATACTTTTCTAGGAAGCTGATTGTTCGGATGTAACTGTTGTACTGTCTGTACAACTGCTGGATTCTTCGGTCTGACTAGCGCTAGATCCTGTACTTGAGTCTGATTCTGATT
>Ga0116226_10005377_pt1 | contig 11432 bp, 7 predicted proteins | sample S1TSphfallax_FD_89692 | JGI IMG/M metagenome (GOLD analysis project Ga0116226, IMG submission 89692) | Host-associated microbial communities from peat moss isolated from Minnesota, USA - S1T2_Fa - Sphagnum fallax MG | ecosystem: Host-associated > Plants > Peat moss > Unclassified | place: USA... | reverse complement strand
TTCTCGGCCTATCCGATCAATATCGACACGCTGGTGGCCGGCGAATGGGTCAAGGCCAGCCATCTGCCGCGCGACTATCTGCCGGACTATCTGCTGGTCAATTTGCCTGAGATCGTGCTGGTCGGGCTGGTCTTGTCAGGTGTGGCCGGCGCCGTCTGGCTGGGGCGGCGCCTGCGGTCGGGGCCGCCGCTGCTGGTCGGGCTCGACCGCTCGGACCGTCGCCATATCGGCGTGGCGCTGACCATCCTCGCGGCGTTCTTTCCGGTCGCCTTCTTCGTCTTCGAGCAACCGACCGCCTATAACGGCATTCGCCATTTCCTGTTCGTGGTGCCGCCGATGGCGGTGCTGGCGGCGCTCGGCCTCGATTGGCTGTGGGATTGGCTGGATAGACTCGATTTCCGCCTGGCCAAGCTCTATGCCGGCGTGCTGGCGGGCGTGATGGTGGCGCAGATCTGGGTGATGGGTCAGCTGCATCCCGACGAATATGTCTATTACAATCTGCTGACCGGCGGGGTGAAAGGCGCGGAAGGCGCCTATGAGCTGGATTATTGGGGCAATTCGCTGCTCGAGGCGACCAAGGATCTGGCCGATTACATCGCCATGGAATATGGCGATAAGCCGATCAGCAAGGTCTATAAGGTAGCGGTGTGCGGTCATCGCCTGTCGGCCGCCTATTTCTTCCCCGACTATATGGAATTCACCAAGAAGCTGGACGAGGCCGACTTCCTCGTCGCCTTCACCCAGGGCAATTGCCAGCGCCATTTCGAAGGGCGCCAGATCATCACGGTGGAACGATTCGGTGTGGCGCTGTCGGTCGTGAAGGATCGTCGCTATCTGAAGAATCGCACCAAATGAGCGGGCCCTGTTTCGCTCCTTTGCCTTCATCGCGCGAATAAGGTAAGGAAGGCGCTGTAGTTTCGACCAAAACAACAGCTCTGGAGAGTGAATAGATGCTTCGTTCAGCCTGGACCCTCGCGATCGCCCTGGCTGCCGGCCTGGCGATGGGGGCGCACGCCGCCGAGAAGATCAAGCTGGGCGTGATGGCCGGCGCCGAGGAGGAGATCGCCCAGAAGGCCGCTGACGTCGCCAAGACCAAGGGCGTAGATGTCCAGTTGGTGGTGTTCCAGGATTATGTGCTGCCCAACGCGGCCCTTGATGCCGGAGAATTGGATGCCAACGCCTTCCAGACCCAGCCTTATCTCGACGCCCAGATCGCGGCGCATGGCTATAAGATCGTCGCCGTCGGCTTCACCATCGTCGAGCCGATCGGCCTCTATTCCAAGAAGATTCACAAGCTCGATGATCTGCCGGTGGGGGCCAAGATCGGCATTCCCAACGATCCGGCCAATGGCGGCCGCGCGCTGATCCTGCTGGCCAATAACGGCTTGCTGACCCTGGCGCCGGGCAAGGGCCTGTCGCCCTCGCTGCTCGATATCACCGCCAACCCCAAGAAGCTGAAGCTGATCGAGCTCGACGGCGCGCAATTGCCGCGCTCGCTCGATGATTTCACCGCTGCGGTGGTCAATACCAACCATGCGCTCAATGGCGGGCTCGATCCGCGCAAGGATGTGATCATCCAAGAGCCGCGCGTCGGCAATCCCTATGGCAATTTCGTCGCCGCGCGGACCAAGGACAAGGATCGCCCGGCTTTGAAGATTTTGGTCGAGTCCTTCCAGTCCAAGGAGGTGGCCGACTTCATGGAAGCCAAGTTCAAGGGCGCGATTCTGCCGGCCTGGTAAGGGGGCCTCAAATTATGCGGCGGCGCAGGAGCGACAGGAAATCGGCTTCGCTCATCGGTTTGAACATCAGATATCCCTGGCCGAATTGGCAGCCCGACCGATGCAGAAAATCCTTCTGCGACTCTCGCTCGATCCCTTCGGCAACCACATTCAAGCCGAGTTTCTGCGCCAGGGCCAGGATGGCGTCGACGATCGATTTATCGTTCTCGCTGGTGTCGATATTGTTGACGAAGGAGCGGTCGATCTTGATGTAATCGATGGGCAGCTTCTGCAGATATCCCAGCGACGAATAGCCGGTGCCGAAATCGTCGATGGCGATCTTCATGCCGTGGTCGCGCAGATGGGCCAGCGTGTTGGCGATAGCCTGGTCGTTGCCGAGAAACAGGCTTTCGGTGATCTCGATGGTGATATGGCTGGGGGACAGATCGCTCATCTTGAGAAAATCGAGCCAATCCAGCCCGTCAAAGCCCATCTGGAACTGGCGCGACGAGGTGTTGACGCTGATATGCACGCTGTCGCCTGTGACCGGCCTCCCCGCCTGCATGGCCAGGTCGGCCCAGTGCCGGGCGACCGCGACAGCGCGCTGGAACACCCAGTCGCCAATCGGCAGGATCAGGCCCGATTCCTCGGCCAGGGCGATGAATTCCGAGGGTGGGATCGTGCCCTTTTCGGGATGGTACCAGCGCAACAGGGCTTCAGCATTGACGATCTCGCCGGTGGCGAGGTCGATGATCGGCTGGTAATGCACGTCGAGCTGCCCGTTCTGCAAGGCGCCGCGCAGGTCGAGAATCAGCTGATGACGCGCCGCCGCTGCCCGCTGCATCTCGGCGGTGAACCAGTGAAAGCGGGCCCCGCCGGCGCCCTTGGCGGCATACATCGCCTGGTCGGCGTTTTTCATCAGGGTGTCGGCGCTGTCGCCATCGTCCGGGAACAGGGTCAGCCCGACGCTGGCCGAGATCTGGGCGGTGGGCTGGCTCGTCGACGAGCCGATGACGAAGGCAATGCCGAGGCTTTTGACCAGGTCCTCGGCTACGCGCTCGGCCTGCCATCCCTGGGTTATGTCGGGCAGGACCACGGCGAACTCGTCGCCCCCCAGGCGGGCCACCGTGTCGGTATCGCGCACCGCCTTGACCATCCGCTGGCCGGTCTGGACCAGCAGGGCGTCTCCGACATCATGGCCCAGCAGATCGTTGACCTCCTTGAAGCCGTCGAGATCCATCAGCATCACCGCCACCTTGGTGCCAGTGCGGCGGGAAAGCTTGATGGCGCTTTCCAGCCGGTCGCGCAACAGGCGCCGGTTGGGCAGTTGGGTAAGGGCGTCGTAATTGAGCTGCTGGAGGATGACGTCCTCGGCGGCGTCGCGATGGTCCAGCAGGGTGTTGATATCGGCGACCAGACTCTCCAATTCGCCCTCTCCCATGGCGAAGGAAACCCGGCCGTCGCGCTGGGCGCCGATCGCCTGCAGCTGGCCGGAAATACCCAGCAAGGGTTGGATGATCCAGCGCGAGACCATCAGGATGAAGATCGCCGCCGTGACGATCAGCGAGACCGCGGTGATCGCCGAATTGATGACGGAATTGTTGCGTGACAGCCGGGACAGCGACTCGTGGTTCACCTTGATGCGAATGACGCCGATCGGGTCGGACGGGTCGAAGGGTGAGGGGACCTTGCGGGTCATCTCCTCATTGCATTCCGAGCCGCTTTTCTTGGCCTCGGAATAGAGGACGATGCCGGCGTGATTGCGGATCTCGGCGGCGCAGATCAAGTCGCTCCGCAGCAGGCCGGCCACCGCGTCCTGCGAGATGTTTTCATTGTCGGCATAGATCCCGACCGAAGCCGACTTTTCGATGGCATCGAGGACATTGTCGATCTGCCGTTTCGCGCTGTCGGCCGAGAGCTGATAGGAGATGGCATAGGTGATGAAGAACGAAACCGCCATGATCAGGGCCGCAAGCAGCGTGACCCTGTAGATAATCCGCGTTTTTATGCTCTTCTTCATGCTGGTCAGTTCTTGATCTTGATGTCGCAGATCACCGTGACGTCCCGGGTCACCGCATCCCTCGTTACATAGCCAATGGCGTGAATGTCTGCCGCCACCCTATTGACGATGGCGGCGCTGTCATTCATCGGTCGCGGCGGCAGGGCGCGGCCGGAAAAGGCCAGTCTGGCCCAGAACGCGTTGATTTGGGCTTCGTTCTGACCGGTTATCGAGAAATAGAAGGCGCGCCGCAGCTCACTTCCGTTCGGCTGGTCGAGCGGAACGGCAGAGAAGCTGTCGAACGCGGAATCCTGGCGGCCCGTATAGAGGCTCATGATCTGCGACGGGCTGAGAGTTTTGATCGGGCTGGCCGGATTGGCGATCACAGCGATGCTCGTCTCGTCCGCGAAGGCCGGGCTGCCGAGCAGGATCGCCAGAAGGGCGGCTATGAAGGGGCGGCGCCTCATGATCAGAAGATGAAGTCCAGCGAGGCGGAGAAGACATTGACGATTCCCCGATTCGGACCGGGCGTATCGGTCAGAGGGCGCCAGATCCTGCTGAAATTGTGGACATGTTCGTTATCGTACTGGATTTTTACATCGGCCTTATCGGTGAAATTCCAGCGCAGGCCGACGCTCAGGTCGTCCTGATCCAGCCCGCCAGATTGCAGGGATTCGTTTACGGCGGCGAACAGTTGCTGGATCTGCGGGGCCGGCAAAGGGGCTGAGAAGCTTATCTGCTGGTGGCTTTGCCACACCTTGCTGAAGGACAGGAAAGGCATCCAATCGCCGAAATGCCGGCCGAGCATCGCGTAAGCGGCGTTGCTGGAGCGCAAGATTTGGCAGTCGCATTCGGTCAGGCCATATTCGCTCTGGCTGGTCCAGACCCCGTCGTCATAGCCGAAACCGGCCGAGTAGAAATGGACCTCCGCCTTCAGATTGATAGCGGCCGCGGCGGCACCGGTCTGCGGAATCAGGGGCGCCAGGCCGTTCAGCGCGGAGGTCAGCTCACCGATTGCTGGGATCGTGTTGCCGATGCGTCCATCCACCCCGGACAGGCGGAAGGTCCAGTTGGCATCGCGCAGGATGGCGTTGCCGCCTCGAAAGACCGGGAATTTCAGATCGGAGGGTTGCGTGCCGTCATTATAGAGTGCGAGGCGCGAGAGACCGTAGAAGCCTTCCAATTCGAGCGACCAGTCTTCCGTCAGACGCGCCCGGTAGGTGGCGTCGGCTCCATCGTAGGAATAGATGGGAAACAGTCCGTAGAACTCCACGGGCGGGCGCACCCAAGGGTAAACAAAGCCGACATTGCGCATGTCCGACAGCATGAAGCTGTCGGCTCCCATGCGGCCTACGCGAATCTGCAGCCAGGAGGCCGGTTCGTATTTGAGAAAGGCCCATTGAACCGTGTTGGTGAAGCTGATGGACGGCGATTTCTCGAACACGCCCTGGATCGTCGCCGACAATTCAGGCGTGATCTCGGCGTCCATCTGCAGCCCGAGGCGGCTGTCTGACCACAAAGGCGAGGTGGCGCTGCTGATGCCCGTGGCGTCTTCCTGGTCGCGCGGCAGCGCGTAACGGTTCGTGTCGCTGGTGGCCAAGCCCAGGGTGCCATAGCCGGAGAACCGCAAGTAGGAGGGCAGGTCGAAGGACTCATCGGCGCGACTCGCCGACACCGCTAGCGCGACGCCGAACAGGACAGGAAAACCGAGCCGAGCGAGGCCGGCAAACGTGAATCGGTAGGCCATAGATCCCTCGCACTGTTGGTTAAGCGCTTGGCGCGGCGTCCGTCAGTCTCTTTGTTTCTGCACCAGGTCGTAGGCTTGGTCTCTCTCCCCATTCCGGTATGGCTTGGCGCCCAGAGCAATGCTTCTAGGGCTACAGCGCCGGAGCCAGTATATAGTCACCGGCCGCGCGGCGGATATCAATCTCCTTCGCGGCGCCGCGCAATACCTGCTCCCCGGCACGGCTTTTCTCACTATGGGTGAAGCGACTCTGCAATTCGGCGTGGATACCGCAGGTTACAACCTTCTACCACAACGTAATGTACAAGACTCCGACCAGGAAGATCATGCCGAAGGCGGCAAGGTTGAAGCTGGTCGGGGTGCGGTAATCGATATCGTCGAGCACGACGAGACTGCTGCCTTCCTTGGCCGGACTGACCAGCGAGACGACGATCGCGGCCGCCAGCGTGATCAGGAAGACCAATCCGACAATGTTGAGAAAGGGCCAGTCCGGAAAGGCCTTGGTGAATATCGTCGACAGCACGACCGACCCGACGGCCGCCGTGATCGCGCTGGCCGCCGAGGCGCGCTTCCAGAACATGCCGAGCACGAAGATCACCACGATGCCGGGGGTGAAGAAGCCGGTGAATTTCTGGATGTATTGAAACGCCTGGTCGAAATTGCCCAGCAGCGGCTTCGCCGCCAGCACGCCGAGCGTCATCGCCACGATCGAGGTCAGCCGCCCGACGAACACCAGATGGCGCTCGGATGAGCCCTTGCGGGCGTGGGCGTAGACGTCCAGCGTGAAGATGGTCGAGATCGAGTTGATCTTGGACGCCAGCGAGGCGACGATCGCTGCGATCAGCGAGGCGAACACCAGGCCCAGCACCCCGGGCGGCAACAGCTTCATGATCTCGGGATAGGCCTGGTCAGGGCGCGGCAGATCGGGGGCCAGGATCAGCGCGGCAAGACCGGGCAGCACCACGATCACCGGCATGATCAGCTTGAGATAGGCGGCGAAGGCGATGCCGGTCTGGGCCGCGCCCAGGCTCTTGGCCGCCAAAGCCCGCTGGATGATATATTGGTTGAAGCCCCAATAGCTGAGATTCATGATCCACATGCCGCCGAACAGCACGGCGACGCCGGGCAGATCGTTATAATGCGGATTGTCCTTTGACAGGATCAGATGGAAGCGATCGGGGAACTTGGCCGCCACCATATCGATGCCTTCGATCACCCCGGCGCCGTGCGAGATCTTCATGAAGGCGACATAGACGATCAGCAGGCCGCCGGTCACCAGCAGCGCGACTTGCACGATGTCGGTCATCGCCGAGGCTTTCAGCCCGCCATAGATCTGATAGGCCAGCGCGAATACGGCGATGGCGATCAGCGCGCTGGTCTGGTCGAGGCCGGCCACCGCATTGATGGCCAGCGATCCCAGCCACAGGATCGAGGTCAGATTGACGAAGACATAGACGCCCAGCCAGAACACCGCCATCAGCATGCGCACCGAGGCGCCGTAACGCTGCTCGAGGAATTGCGGCATGGTATAGACATTGTTGCGCAGGAAGATCGGCAGGAACACCTTGCCGACGATCAGCAGCGTGACGCCGCCCAGCCATTCATAGGCGCCGATCGCCAGGCCGATGGCATAGCCCGAACCCGACATGCCGATGATCTGCTCGGCGGAAATATTCGCCGCGATCAGCGACGAGCCGATGGCCCACCAGGGCAGGGTCTTGCCGGCGAGGAAATAGCCGGTGCTGTCTTTTGCCTTGCCCGCCCTGTCGCGGGATACCCATTGGGCCAGACCGAAAATGAAGACCGCATAGACCCCCACCACGACAAGATCGACGAGCGCTAACGTCACCTGTTTCTCTCCCCTTTATTATCCGCCGGCGCTTTTATGCTGGCCGGTCAGGTGAATATCGATCTCAGCCCGGTAAAGGCGCAATCGCCGCCATCGAGGGCGTTACTGGTTACTGTATGGGAGCTCAGCGCTTCCGCATAGAGGGCGGAAAGCGCAGGCTCGCCAATCAGATGCACATGCGTGAAACCTGGGTAGCAATCGAGCGCGCCGGCCACGTCGGCGCCGATCAAGAGGCCGGACAGGAACCCGGCCGCATCCTCGGCCGGCATGCCATCGATCAATTGGCGGGTGCGGGACTCGAACAGGGCTTGCAGCAGATGCCCTCTCCGCGCCAAGCCCTGCGAGAAACCGTGCGGCGTTGCATCGCTGGCGCCCTTGACCAGGGTGGAGTGGGTGCGCAGCAGGGCGAACAGTTCGCCGGTCGGGCTGGTCATGAAACCGTGGATCGCGCCATCGCGCAATTCGACCCATTTGGTGTGGGTCCCGGGCAAGGCGAGCAGATGCCGACCCCGCGCGAGGTCGGGATGGGTCAGCAGAGCGCCGAGGATCTGGGTTTCCTCGCCGCGCATCACATCGGGCGCGCCCTGCGGGTTGGTGCAGGTCAGGCCGGGTGCCAGGGATACGGTGCTCGCTTCGACGCCAAATCTCAGCGCCCCGCGGCTTAAGGAGTGGGGATCGGCCGGGCAGGGGGCGTAGGGCACCTCGCGCCAGCCCATGCGCGACCCGACCATCCCGCAGAAATAGGCCGGCAACGCGCCGTGCGCGGCGCGCCAGTCGGCCGAGAGCGACAGGAACGTTCGTTCGGGAGACTGGTCAAGCTGGCCGATACCCGGCCCTTCGCGGCGATCGACGAGGCCGGCCTGATCGCACAGGGCCAGGCGCAGCTTCGTCGTTCCCCAATCGCCGGCGATGAAAAGACCGTTAATCATACCTGTCCTGGCGCCCTAACCTCGGACCAATTAATATGATTATTATGATCAATGTCAAGCGGCCGAGATCCCCTATTTGACGGTACCGAACGCAAACACCGTGGTCTCGCGGTAGGTCTCGCCCGGTGTCAGGATCGTCGTCGGGAACTTCGCGTGGTTGGGCGAATCGGGGAAATGCTGGGTCTCCAGGCACAGGCCGGTGCGACGGGCGAAAACGCTGCCGCCCGGGACCGATCTGCCGTCGAGGAAATTGCCCGTATAGAATTGGATGCCGGGCTGCGTCGTGCGGACTTCGAGGCTGCGGCCGCTGTCCGGATCGATGACGATGGCGGCCAGGCTCAAGGCGCCGGGCGTCGGCTTGTCGAGCACCCAATTGTGGTCATAGCCATGGCCGAGGACGAGTTGCTCGTCGGGCGCCTCGATCCGGGCCCCGATCACCTGGGAGGTGCGGAAATCGAAGGGCGTTCCGGCCACCGGCTTCAGCTCGCCGGTGGGGATCAGGGTGGCGTCGACCGGGGTGAAGGAGGACGCCGCGATCTTCAATTGGTGACCCAGGATGCTCTTGCTGCGGTCGCCGGTCAGGTTGAAATAGGCATGATTGACCAGATTGACCGGGGTCGGGGCGGTGGTGGTGGCTTCATAGGCAATCGACAAGGTGTCGTCCTCGCCCAGCCGGTAGGTGACCTGCGCGGTAAGCTGGCCGGGATAGCCTTCTTCGCCGGCGGCGCTGACATAATGCAGTCGCACCGCGCCATCGCCGGCGATTTCGGCCGTCCAAATCCGCTTGTCGAACCCTTTGGTGCCGCCATGCAGGCTGTTCCGGCCGTCATTGGCGGCCAATTGATAGGAGACGCCGTCCAGGGAGAAGCGAGCATCGGCGATACGGTTGGCATAGCGTCCGACCGAGGCGCCCAAATAGGCCGGCCCGGACAGATAGGGGCTAAGACTGTCGAACCCCAGCACGATGCCGGCCAGTTTGCCCGCCCGGTCGGGGGTCTTCAAGGACACCAGGGTGGCGCCATAGGTCATCAGGCGCGCCTCTATGCCGTGCGCATTGGTGATCGTATAGATCTCAACCTCTTGCCCATCCACCTGTCCGAACGAAGCCTTCACGATCCTGCTCTCCGCCGCCGCCGGAAGTGCCACCGCCGCGGCCAGAAAAAAAATTATGCGCACCAAAAAGCCCATCTAGTCCCCCATCGAGGTTGTTTTGCGATGAGTCGCCAGTAGATCGAAGGATCGCTCTACTGGCGAGAGTGAATCATACCGGTTCGGGCGGAGCCGGCTGAATGTCGATGACGATTTTCCGGCGACCCAGGGTTGGGTGGCGCGCGGTGAGGACCGCCTGGCCCGCGCTCTCGCCGGCGCGGATCCAGACCGCCCCCAACCCTCCCGACAAAGCGAACGGATTGTCGCCGATCAACGTGGCCGGTCCGGCCAGATCGAGGGCGATGGCGCCGGTGGCATAGGGACGCAGTTCGCCATGCTCGTCGGTGACACGGAACACGACGCGGGTGGAGTCGCTGCCGTCTGCCGCCAGGGCAGGATCGTCGGCGCGCAGCTCGAAGCCGCTGTCGACCGCCTTGCCCGAAAAGGTCCGGCTGATCACGGGCTTGCCGCCGATATAACCCTCGACCCGCAGATCCGCGCCGTTGAGGTCGGCCTGCTTGAACAGATCGATGGTGAAGGGCGGATAGGTGAGATGGGGAAATTGCCCGCGGTCGGGCCCCGTCTCGCCGACCAGTTTGTCGCCAAGATAGAAGCGCAGCGTCTCGCAGTTGGAACAGACCATCACCCGCCTCAGCCATTCGAAATCGTCGCCGGTCGACCAGTGAAAGGCCGGTTCCAGGACGATTTCCTCCGCCGGTTCGCATTGCGATCGATAGAAGCCGGCGGCCGGTTTGGGTTCGCGGAAGATATCGCTGACCCCGTGATAGCAGACATGATCGCCCGAGCCGAAATTGGCATGGGTGTTGTAATCGAAGGCGCACCAGCCCAGGCCTCCGGCATAGGCCGGATCGCTGGCCAGCTGATCATGGGTGCGGGCATGGCGCACCATGTGCTCGGTCAGACGCGCGGCATTATCGAAGGATTTGGTCGGGAAGGTATGACCGACGAATTCGGTATTGAGCTGGCCCGGGTGACTCGGGGCCATCAGGGGCGAGCCGAAATCGTTGAGGGTGAAGACGTCTTCTTGAAACTCGCGCGACTGGGTGGTGCGGATGCCCCCGGTCGGGCGCGACGGGTCGAGCTGATGGGCCAGCGCGTTGGTGCGCGCATAGAAGTCGTGATCGTCTGGCGATTCATTGATGCGGACGCCCCACAGGATGATCGCCGGATGATGGCGGTCGCGGCGGATCATGCGCGACAGAGTGTCGAGCGAGCGCTGCTTCCAGGCCTCGTCGCCGATATGCTGCCAGCCGGGAATTTCTTCCAGCACCAGCAGGCCGATCTCGTCGCAGCAATCGAGAAAATGGCGCGATTGCGGGTAATGCGAGGTGCGCACGATATTGACTTTGAGCTGGCGCTTGAGGATCAGCGCGTCCTGGCGCTGCACCCGCGCCGGCATGGCCGCCCCCGCGAAGGGAAAGGTCTGATGCCGGTTGAGGCCGCGTAATTTGATCACCCGTCCATTCAGGGTGAAACCGGTCGGGGTGAACGCCGCCTCGCGGAAGCCGAAGCGGCGCTCGTCCTCGTCCAGAATGTCGTTACCGCGCCTTAACCGCACGGTCAGCTGATAGAGGCGCGGCGTCTCCAGATCCCACAGGGTAATGCCGTCCAATCCCTCCATCCGCAGGGTCTGGACTTCGCTCGCCAAGTCGATCGGGGCCGTGTTGCGCGCGATCACCCGGTCGCCGTCGCGCAATTCGGCCTCGAGCGACAGTCCGGCGGCGGGTTCGACCACCTCGCACTGGATGTGGAGTCCAGGCCGACCGCTCAGCACCTCGACCGGCTGAATGAACAGCCCGTCGATATGGCTGTGATCGACCACGCGCAGCGAGACTTCACGATAGAGCCCGCCGAAGGTCAGGTAGTCGACGATGTTGCCGAAGGGCGGGATGTCGTCCTGCTCGGTGGAATCGACCTGCACCGCCAGCACATTATCGCCGGACCAGCGCAGATGCGGGGTCAATTCGAAGGAAAAGGGCGTATAGCCGCCGCGATACTCGCCGAGCTTTTCGCCGTTGAGCCA
>Ga0116226_10005376_pt1 | contig 11433 bp, 11 predicted proteins | sample S1TSphfallax_FD_89692 | JGI IMG/M metagenome (GOLD analysis project Ga0116226, IMG submission 89692) | Host-associated microbial communities from peat moss isolated from Minnesota, USA - S1T2_Fa - Sphagnum fallax MG | ecosystem: Host-associated > Plants > Peat moss > Unclassified | place: USA... | reverse complement strand
TCCGGATCAGACACCAGATGCAGCGCCTGGAAGAAAATATCGGAGGCGTCACGGTGGATCAGCTTGATGTTGAAGCGGTCCCTGAAAACCTTCACCACCTCCTCCGCCTCACCAGCGCGCATAAAACCGTGGTCAACAAAGATGCAGGTGAGCTGGTCACCAATCGCCTCATGGATCAGCGCCGCGGCAACCGAGGAATCCACCCCGCCGGAGAGGCCGCAGACAACCCGGCCAGTGCCAACCTGGGCGCGGATTTTCGCGATTTCGGTCTCCCGGAACCCGGCCATCGTCCAGTTGCCGGACAGCCCGCACACCTTATGGGTGAAATTTTTGAGCAATGCGGCGCCATGCGGCGTGTGCACCACTTCTGGGTGGAACATCAGCCCGTAAAATTGGCGCGCATCATCCGCCACGATAGCAAACGGCGCGCCTTCAGAGACCGCGATGGTCTTAAATCCGGGGGCAGGCGCAAAGATATGGTCGCCATGGCTCATCCAAACTTCTTCGCGGGCCCCCACGGACCAAACCCCGTCCAATAAAGCACAGTCCTCGATCACATCTATATGGGCGCGGCCAAACTCACGGATGTCAGAACCGCGCACCTGGCCGCCTAGCTGCTGGCACATCACCATCTGGCCATAACAAATGCCCAGAACCGGCACGCCCAGGGCAAACACATCATCCGGGGCACGCGGCGAGCCCGCATCGGCCACACTGGCAGGGCCGCCGGACAGAATAATGCCCTGCGCGCCAAAGCCGGTGATACGGGACACATCCGCGTTAAAGGGCAAAATTTCGCAATACACCCCGCTCTCGCGCACCCGCCGGGCGATGAGCTGGGTGACTTGGCTGCCAAAATCGAGAATCAGGATTTTTTCGTTGGTCATGGAGGGGCTTTAATGGAGGTTCTGGCTGGTTCCAAGCAAGCAGTTCTTTTTTTGTAAAAAAAGAATTTTGCTCCCAGGGTGGGTGGCGCCGGCTGAGGCTATTCGAGGGCTGAAGCGGGGTTTTGCAGCAGCGCTGGCCGCACGCGCGCCGTCGCTTCACGCCATGCAGCCGGCAGGCTCGCCACACTAAGCCCAAAGCCGCCCTGCCCCGACGCCGTCATATTGCCCGGCCTCGCCCCCATGCCCAACCAAGGCCGCCAGCTACACACCGCCTCAAACTGTGTTTTGCTCCCGGCGGTTTTTGTATCCCGCCTGTCGACCCAACTTAACGGCGCGCGCAAAATCGTCTGGTCGACATAGCGGAAAGCGAGCTTACCCGGCGCGGCTTTGGTTTCCACAAAGACGCTTTCATCAAATACAATATCTGCTCCATCCATCCGTGGAGGATACACAAAATGCGACACCTGCACAGACGATGGGAGGGCAATGACACTGCGGAATTGCAGGTTTGGGGTGACGAGAGATCGAGCGGGCCGCTCTTGATATACTGGAACGGCAACAACCTCGTTGGTGTAGGGGTTTTTCCAGCGCGTTAAAACCTGACCGGAGTGCAAATCAGTATAATAAGCCTGTTCGAACTCAACCACCTCATAACCGTCCGGGTTTGGCCGGTAGCGCGAAAAAACTGCTGACACCAAACCGAATAGCGGGATACTCTGGCCGCCTACGACACCATTATACTGTCCTGTAACCGCGCCGATCACCAGCCGGTCATCCAAAGCACCGCGCATTTTAATGAAACGCGACAAAGCCTTTGCATCAATCGCTACGGGGCACGCCGCGGTCAACGAGATCAGACTCAACCCCAAAGCAGCCCGGCGGGACAAACGCACCTTTTACGCCTCCACACCAAGCAGCCGGCCAATCGGGTCCCAGGCATAGGCATTTTGGGGAATCAGACAGCCACCCACAGAGGTGGTGCTCGCGGCAACGCGCTTCGCCCCGAGATGCTCATAGAAAAACGCCGAGGGGTTATCCCGCAGCACCCAGGCGAAGGCGGACCGGCAGCCAAGGACTTGCAAATATCTGCCGGCGGCCTGCAGCAATTGCTTGCCATAGCCACGCTCGCGATAATCATCCAGCACGTAGAGCGTTTCCACCTCACCCTCCGCCAGCGCGCCAGCACTCGCCTTGCGGGCCGAGCAAAACCCGTAAATGCGGGTGGTATGGGCATCGCACACCACATGCAGCCCGGCACCGGAGCGGATGGCGCGGTCATATTGCGGAATCAGCCGGGCTTCAGAGAGTTTGGCGAGATACGCATCCGGCAGCACGCCGGGATAGGTGGAACGCCAAGTCGCCACATGCACCGCCGCGATGCCCGGAGAATCCCCCGTGCGGGCGCGGCGGATGCTGATCATGCCGCCCGTTCCAGCACGGCGGCAAAAAAACCGTCCGTGCCATGGGCCCGTGGCGACAGGCGCAAATATTTGCCGTGCAACGCCGGCGGCAGAAAATTTGCCGTGTCGACGGGACGGAAATCGGGGTTGCGCGCCAAAAATGCCTCCAGCTGAGCCTCGTTCTCATCATTAAGCAAAGAGCAGGTTGCGTAAACTAGCCGCCCCCCTGGTTTCACAAGTTTTTGTGCCTGGTCGAGAATCATCGCCTGCTTGGGCAGGATTTCGGCGAGGTCGTTTTCGGTCAGGCGCAGGCGTGCATCCGGGTTGCGGCGCCAGGTGCCGGTGCCGGTGCAGGGCGCATCCACCAGCACGCGGTCGAATTTTCTTTCACTCCGCTTGGTCCATTTATCGCCGGCGGTGAGCAGATGCGATTCCGCGTTATGCACCCCGGCGCGGCGCAGGCGTTTCACGGCCCCTTCCAGGCGCGGCGCCGAGACATCGCAGGCCACGATATGGCCTTTATTTTCCATCGTCATGGCGATGGCCAGCGTCTTGCCGCCTGCGCCGGCGCAGTAATCGGCAACCCTCATGCCGGGCTTGGCATCCACCAGGAGGGCGATGAGCTGGCTGCCCTCGTCTTGGATTTCTACGAGCCCATCCCGGAAGGCGGGGCCTTGGGTGATGGATTGCCGCCCCGCCAGGCGCAGACCCCAGGGGCTATAGGGGGTGGGGCGGGCGTCCAGGCCTTCTTTGGCGAGTGCCAAAATGGCCGCCTCGCGGGTGGTTTTTAGCTGGTTGACCCGCAGGTCCAAAGGCGCCGGCGCGGCGAGGGCGGCCATTTCGGCAGGCAAAGCGGGGCCGAACAGGGACTGGAATTTTGGCAGCACCCAATCCGGAATTTCGTATTTGACCGCCTCTGGCATCGCTGGGTGTTCCAGCGTGTGGCCGGCGAATTTTTCCAGAATGATGGTTTCGGCTTCCGTCAGCGGCGGCGGACCGTACCGGCCAGCGGTAAAAGCCATGGCGATTTTATGGAGGCTCATGCCCGAAAAAATACCCTGCACAGCAAGCAACAGGCGCGGCGTGGGCTCCGCCCCGAATTTTTGCAACCACCAGCCAAGGTGCCGGCGCGCCCGCAGGCAGCCCCAGACCAGGGTACTCACCTCCCTCCGATCCCCCGCGCCAATAAAACGGCGGTTACGGAAGAAAGAGTTTGCCACCGCATCGGCCGGCCGGGCGTCGGCCTCAATCTCGGCCAGGAGATCGATGGCAGCGGCGAGTTGTCCAGCGGGGGTCATAGACATTGGCCTCCCACAACACCGTCATCGCGAGCCTCGACCCTCACCCCACCGTCATTGCGAGCCTTGCGCAGCGAGGCGTGGCAATCCAGTCCTTTGGTTCCAGTAAACCGGACCATGGCGCCGTCCCCGGATTTTGCCACCAAAGACCACAAAAACGTACAACCCAACCCACACCCCCAAACCGTCATGCACGACAAGCTGGCATCCACGCCTTAACCCAAAACCAAGTTTTGGTCCGGCTACATGGACTGTTTTTCGGCTCCGGCCAAATTTTGGTCTATGCCGAGCCCCATTCGGGGCCAGACTGCGGTTACTTTGCGGCTATGCCGTTCGGTACGACTATAGGCTAGAATGGAGAAAACGTAGGCAGCTAATTTAAGGACCGGCGCACGCAGGAACCATACTCAAATACACCAAATGCCCGTTATGATCTACAGTGTAGAGTTTTCTAAGCGGCTGCGCGTTGCAATAAATAGGCAAATTAATCCACGTCGCGACAACGAGGAATACATAAGCCGCCACCAAAATAAACGGAGCACCAAGTAAAAGCCATAGCGCACGCCACCTGACCAAAACAGCGGACCAAATGATCACAATGAGCCAAAGAACAAGATCAACAACCACAAAGCATCCGAATAGAAAAAGTAGAAAATTAGGTATAATCCTAGTCTTATCTATTTCAGTAATTCCAATCAAAATTAAACAAAATGAAAGTTCTAAACATACCAGCCCAAATGCAAGCTATTTCAATCGGTTATATAAGCGTTTAGCCGGATTGGCATTAATCGTGCCGGTGCTTTCGATAGGAATCGTCATTCCCAAAGTCCTCAATACCTTTAAATTACATTTTTTACTCATTGCCCGACGGAGCGAAAAACAGATAACTTAGAATGATGGCAAAATAAAGTCTCCGATGGCTGACCAAAAAGTGGCCAATGGGAGGGGTTGAGGGTAAAGCCAGCGTAGGTGGGATGCCTCCGGGAGTTACCTTGAAGGGCCTGATGCAACGGATACGACTTAGGCAAGCTAAAGCCAGCTATGGAGCATACAAAGACATACCCACATCGGCAGCCAAAACAAAAACGGCGCTGAACAAAAAGCCCAACTGCCACGAAACCCAAACTCATCAAACATGACAGCAACAAACATAACCCAAAACATTAGTCATAAAACATATGAGCTACTGAAAAATAACAGCCACAAACCTGCCGATATCCAAGAAGCCAATATCAGCCCACTGAAAAAGACCAAATTTGGAAAAAATGCTAAACCAAAACATACATATAACCACCGCACAAAATGCAGTCTCGGAATAGACCCTTCAAAAACAGCCGCAGTTGTTTCCATCAACCCTCTTGCCTAACGCTTGCAGTTTCCCGCGCAATCGCCTGCTCAACCGCCTCACGAATAAACCGCGTATAAGGAATCCCACGCGCCACCGAGCGCTCCTTCACAGCCTCCAACAACGCCTCCGGCAGCCGCATATTTACCTGCGCGGTTTTCTTCGCAAACTCAAAATGCACCCGCTTGAATTGTGAAAAATCCAAATCAGAGAGGTCCTGGTCCAGAAACGCCTCAACTTCTTCATCGGTCTTAAACTTAGGAACTTGCCTTACCATAACGCAAAATCTCCTTCTTGTGCATGTAGCGGGCCGTAATCGGCCGGATCAAACGAAGTGGGCCGCGCAGCCGGAACGTAAACCCAACAAACACCATCCGGCCATTGCGCGTCTCACCAATGGCAATCAGGCGCTCCTCAAATTCCGAATGCCTGCTATCCAAAACGACATCCGGATCATTCGCAAAAACAGCCTCTATGTCGTCTATCGACAACCCGTGCTTACGGCACTTCTGCGTATTCCCAGCATCCCAATCAAACTTAACGCCTTCAAACACTATACATTTGTCTATACAAAATCAACCCTCTTGCCGGTAATTCGGTGCCTCCCGCGTGATCGCCACGTCATGCACATGGCTCTCCCGCAGCCCCGCCCCGGTAATCCGCCGGAATTTTGCACCGGTCTGCAACGCCGCGATATCCGCGCTTCCCGTATACCCCATCCCAGCCCGCAGCCCGCCGACCAGTTGGTGCACTACCGCCGCCATCGGGCCTTTATACCCCACCCTGCCCTCAATCCCTTCCGGCACCAGTTTCAGCGTGTCTTTAATTTCCTGCTGAAAATACCGGTCCGCCGAGCCGCGCGCCATCGCGCCCACACTTCCCATGCCGCGGTAAGATTTATAACTACGCCCTTGATATAAAAACACTTCCCCCGGCGCCTCTTCCGTCCCCGCCAGCATCGAGCCGACCATCACGCAATCCGCCCCCGCCGCCAGCGCTTTGACGACATCGCCCGAGGCACGAATACCGCCATCTGCAATCGCCGGAACACCCGCCGCACGGCAGACCGCCGCCGTCTCCAGCACGGCCGAAAATTGCGGCACGCCGACGCCGGCCACAATCCGCGTCGTGCAAATACTGCCCGGCCCGATGCCGATTTTAATCGCATCCGCCCCGGCATCAATCAGCGCTTTGGCGCCCTCCGGTGTCGCCACATTGCCGGCAATAATCTGCACGGCGTTGGATTCCATCTTTATCCGCCGCACCGCCTGCAAGACGCCATCAGAATGCCCGTGCGCGGTATCCACCACCACCACATCCACCCCGGCATCAATCAGCGCCGCGGCGCGCTCAGCGCCATCATTGCCCACCCCGGTTGCCGCCGCCACGCGCAGCCGGCCGAGTTCGTCCTTATTGGCGAGCGGATGGGCTTCGGCCTTGTCCATGTCCTTCACCGTCATCAGCCCGATGCAGCGGTAATTATCATCCACCACCAGCAGTTTTTCGAGCCGGCGCTTATGCAGCAAAGCCCGTGCCTCCTCAGCCGAAACCCCTGCCGCCACGGTCGCCAGGTTTTCCCGAGTCATAAGCTCGTAGATTTTGGCGGTAGGGTCGGTGGCAAAGCGCACATCGCGATGCGTCAAAATACCAACCAGGCGGCCATCACGCTCCACCACCGGAAAGCCCGAAATGTTATGGGCATCCATCAGCGCCCGCGCATCCGCCAGAGTCTGGTCAGGGTGAATGGTGAGCGGATTAACCACCATCCCACTCTCAAATTTTTTCACCCGCCGCACCTGCGCCGCCTGCTCGGCCGCCGTAAAATTCTTATGAATAACGCCGATGCCGCCCTGCTGGGCCATGGCAATCGCCATCGCCGCCTCCGTCACCGTGTCCATCGCCGCGGAAACCAGCGGGATGTTAAGCCAAATCTCTCTCGTCAGCCGCGAGGCAGTGGAAACCGCCGTCGGAAGAACCTGGGAATAAGACGGTACCAGCAGCACATCATCAAAGGCCAGCGCCTCTTCAATGCGGCTATTCACATGCAGAGCTTCGGAAGCCATGGTCTAAACTTTCAATAATGACCTTGGCGGCCCTCATTAACCGGGGCACTCGTTGCTGGCAAGCGTCAGGCGCTCCGCGCGCCGGCCAAGCTTAAGGTCTGCGACCCTATACGGAGTCGCGAGGTAGGGGAGGACCGGGTCTTAGCGGTCTGAGGGGGCAACGCGCCCTGGCCTTTTACCCCACAACCTCAATGTGATACGGACACTGCATGACTCGTTCTTTGATCTTAGCACTTGGCGCCGACCATGGTGGTGTGCATTTGAAAAACCGGCTGGCAACCGCGTTGATGGAGGGCGGGCATCAGGTACTGGATTTCGGCACGGATGGCACGGCAAGCGTGGATTACCCGGATTTCGCCCATGCGGTGTGTGAGGCGGTGGCAGATAAGAAGGCAGAGCTGGGCATATTGGTCTGCGGCACCGGCATTGGCATGAGCATCGCCGCCAACCGGCACCACGCCATTCGCTGCGGCCTGGCGCATGATGTCACCACCGCGCGCTTAACGCGCGCCCATAACAACGCCAATGTGCTGGCCCTTGGCGCCCGCATGATTGGCGAGGACGTCGCGCTGGACATTCTCGCCGCTTTCCTGTCCACCGCGTATGAAGGTGGCCGGCATGACCGCCGCATTGCCAAGCTCAACCCGGAGTTCTCCCATGAATAATGTTTCGTCCTCACCCGCTCTGGACCGCTTCTTCAACGCCCCGCTCGCCGAGACGGACCCGGAGCTGTTTGGCATTCTGGGCCAGGAAATGGTGCGCGAGCAGGATGGGATTGAACTGATCGCGTCAGAAAACATCGTCTCGGCGGCGGTGATGCAGGCGCAGGGCTCGGTGCTGACCAACAAATACGCTGAGGGTTACCCTGGCAAACGCTATTACGGCGGCTGCGGCCCGGCTGATCTGACCGAAACGCTGGCCATCGAGCGCGCCAAAAAACTCTTCTGCTCCGGTTTCGTCAATGTGCAGCCTAATTCCGGCAGTCAGGCTAACCAGTCCGTCTTTCTGGCCTTACTGAATGCGGGCGACACCATCCTTGGTATGTCATTGGATGCGGGCGGCCATTTGACCCATGGCGCGGCGCCCAACCTATCCGGCAAATGGTTCAACGCGGTGCAATATGGCGTGCGGCGCGAAGACGGCCTGCTGGATTACGAGCAACTTGCCGCTCTGGCCGCCGCGCATAAACCGAAGCTGATCATCGCCGGCGGCTCCGCCTATCCGCGCTTCATCGATTTCCCCCGCATCCGGCAGATTGCCGATGAGGTGGGCGCCTATTTCATGGTGGATATGGCACATTTCGCCGGGCTGGTGGCAGCCGGCGTGTACCCCTCGCCGCTGCCGCATGCCCATGTGGTTACCACCACCACCCATAAAACCCTGCGCGGCCCGCGCGGCGGAATGGTGCTGACCAACCACGAGGACATCGCCAAAAAAATCAATTCTGCCATCTTCCCCGGCCTGCAAGGTGGCCCGTTGATGCACGTCATCGCCGCCAAGGCGGTCGCGTTTGGCGAGGCATTGCGGCCGGATTTTGCCACGTACCAGAAAGCCGTGGTGGCCAATGCCAAGGCTTTGGGCGAGACTCTGGTGGAACAGGGCCTGGAACTCGTCACCGCCGGCACGGATTCGCATCTTTTATTGGTCGATCTCCGCCCCAAGCGCGTCACCGGCAAGGCGGCGGAAGCAAGTCTGGAGCGCGCCCATATGACCGCCAATAAAAACGCCATCCCCTTCGACCCTGAAAAACCCTTTGTGACCTCCGGCATCCGTCTGGGCACCCCGGCCGCGACCACGCGCGGCTTCGGTGTGGCGGAATTTCAGGAAGTCGGCCGCATGATTGGCGAGGTGCTGGATGGGCTCGCCAAATCCAACGGCACCAATGAGCTGGTTGAGCAGGCCGTCGGCGCGCGCGCAAAGGCTTTGTGTGCGCGTTTCCCGATCTACAGGTAAACATTATGCGATGCCCGTTCTGCGGCGCCGATGATACGCAAGTCAAAGACAGCCGCCCAGCGGATGATGGCAGCGCCATCCGCCGGCGGCGTTTTTGTGCCGGCTGCGGGCAGCGTTTTACCACCGTCGAACGGGTGCAATTGCGTGAGCTGAACGTTCTCAAAGCCGACCAGCGCCGGGTAGCGTTTGACCGCGACAAACTCGCCCGCTCCGTCCGTATCGCGCTCCGCAAGCGCCCCGTGGATGAGGAGCGCATCGAGCGGATCGTGAACGGCATCGTCCGGCAATTGGAGGCAAGCGGCGAGACCGATATTACGTCGCACCAGATCGGCGAGCTGGTGATGGAGACGCTGAAAGAGGTGGATGCGGTGGCCTATGTCCGCTTCGCCTCGGTCTATAGGGATTTCCGCGAAGCCAAGGATTTTGAAGCATTTTTGGGCCATATGGGAAGCCTGCCGAAAACCGATGACTGAGGATGAGGGGTTTATGCGTGGCGCCCTGGCCCTGGCCCGGCGCGGCCTGGGCCAGACCGCGCCGAACCCCTCCGTTGGCTGCGTGATTGTCAAAAATGGTTCTGTCATTGCCCGGGGGCGCACGGCCGATGGCGGCCGGCCCCATGCCGAAGTTCAGGCATTACGGGAAGCCGGCGAGGCGGCGCGCGGTGCCACCGCCTATGTGACGCTGGAGCCGTGCAGCCACAGGAGCAAAATTTCGCCGCCGTGCACGGAGGCGCTGATCGCCGCCGGCATCGCCCGCGTGGTCATCGGCGCGCCAGACCCGAATCCGGCGGTGCGTGGCGCCGCCCGCCTGCGCGAGGCCGGTATTGAGGTGAGCGAAGGCGTGTTACGGGAGGAATGCGCCGCCTTGATTGCCGGCTTTGCGAAGGTGATGCGCGAAGCTCTGCCCTGGGTCACGCTGAAGATGGCATCGACATTGGATGGCATCATCGCCACGGCCACAAGTGAGAGCCAATGGATAACGGGCCCGGAGTCACGCCGTGCGGTCCATGCCATGCGGGGCGCGCATGATGCGGTCATGGTCGGGATTGGTACCGTGCTGGCGGATGACCCGGCGCTGACCTGCCGGTTGGCCGGGTACAGGCAGGCGAAGCTGGTGCGGGTGGTGCTCGATTCCAAAGCCCTCACGCCGCTGGGTAGCCAATTGGTGCGCACAGCAAGCGAGATGCCGGTATGGGTTGTTCATGCGCCCGAGGCAGATGCGGAAAAACTGGCGGCGTTGCAGGCGCAGGGCGTAAGGTTGTTGGCAGCGCCGCTGCATGATGCCACAGCTGCGTTGCGGTTATTGGCGCAAGCGGGCTTAACGCGGGTATTTTGTGAGGGGGGCGCTAGCCTTGCGGCAGCCTTGCTAGAGCCCCGATTGGTGGATGAGGTGGCTTGGTTTCACGCTGGCGGCATTATGGGGGCCGATGGGATACCAGCCGTGAAGGCTTTCGGCGTCCAGCGCCTCCCGGCAATGCCGCGTTTTCGGCTTATCAGCCACCGCGTTTATGGCGATGACATTTTGACGATTTATGGGAAAATGGCCTGATGTTTACTGGATTGATCACCGGCATTGGCACGGTTCGCGACGTTCTCCCCATTGGCGGCGGCAGGGATGCGCGCTTTGTCATCGCCACCCCGGATAATGAGGTCTGGCGTACGCCCGACATTAAACTTGGCGCCTCTATTGCCTGCTCCGGCTGCTGTCTGACGGTGATCGATTTCGGCCCCGACTGGTTCGCGGTGGAGGTGTCAGAAGAATCCCTGAGCCTGACCAATCTCGGTTTTTGGGTGCCTGGAACGGCAATTAATTTGGAAAAATCGCTGCGCCTGGGCGACGAGCTCGGCGGCCATCTGGTCTCCGGCCATGTCGATGGCCTCGCCGACATCCTCAGCGCCACCCCCGAAAACGGTTCCACACGCTGGCAATTCCACCTCCCCGACGACCTCGCCCCGTTCGTCGCCCGCAAAGGCAGCATCGCGGTGAACGGCGTTTCGCTGACCGTGAACGAGGTCCAGGGCGCCATATTCGGTGTGAACATCATCCCGCACACCACTGAAAATACAAATTTTTCTACCCTCAACCTCGGTGACAAGGTGAACATCGAAATCGACATGCTGGCCCGCTACGTGGCCCGGCTGCAAAGTTTCACCTATGACGCCGGTTAGACAAGAACGGGCTTCCTTACATAAATTCGCAATTTTACGCGCCTATTGAAAGGCGCGCTGGAGCAAGACCTATGGACGGCCTGAAATCAACGCTGAAATCGGCAGGGCTGCATGATTATATTTCATCCGCGGCGGAGATTATCGAGGAAGCCCGCGCCGGCCGGATTTTTATTCTGGTCGATGATGAAGACCGCGAGAATGAGGGCGACCTCGTGATCCCAGCGCAATTCGCCACCCCGGATGCCATCAATTTCATGGCCAAATATGGCCGTGGCCTGATCTGCCTGGCGATGACTAAAAGCCGCTGCGAGCGCTTAGG
>Ga0116226_10005375_pt1 | contig 11433 bp, 13 predicted proteins | sample S1TSphfallax_FD_89692 | JGI IMG/M metagenome (GOLD analysis project Ga0116226, IMG submission 89692) | Host-associated microbial communities from peat moss isolated from Minnesota, USA - S1T2_Fa - Sphagnum fallax MG | ecosystem: Host-associated > Plants > Peat moss > Unclassified | place: USA... | reverse complement strand
TGGAGCGGGCGACATCGGCGGCCCAGGCGTTCGCGCCCGGCTGCCGCGTCGTGGCGTTCGGCCACGTGGGCGACGGCAACATCCATTACGACGTGCTGCAGCCCCTTGTGGGGTCTGATGGGAGCGAGGATCGCGCGGCCTTGGGGCTAGCCCACGGCGCCCTTCGCGATCAGGGCTCGCGCCTCATCCACGATATCGTCGCCGAGCTGGGCGGTTCTATATCGGCCGAGCACGGGTTGGGCGTCATGAAATCGGCGGAGGCGCTGCGCTATAAGTCGCCCGAAGCGGTCGCATTGATGCGCGCCATCCGCGGCGTGTTCGATCCGGGGCGCATATTGAATCCGCGGGTACTGTTTTAGCGGCCGATAGATTGCATTAAGCCTCATCATGCTGGGGACAGGCGCTCAACGAGCGCCTGTCCCGAAGCACGCACTCGCCACGGAGTTCCTGATGTCCGACCTCGCCACCCTGTTCAGCCCTTTCAAGCTGAAGTCGCTCACCCTGCCTAACCGGGTGGTGATGGCGCCCATGACGCGCTCATTTTCGCCGGGCGGCGTCGCGACGGCGGATGTGGCGGCCTATTATCGTCGGCGGGCTGAGAACGAGGTCGGGCTGATCATCTCGGAAGGCACGGGCGTACGCCGTCCGGCGTCGGTGAACGACCCCAAGGTGCCCCGCTTCTATGGCGAGGCGGAACTGGCGGCCTGGAAGACGGTGGTCGATGAGGTGCATGCCGCGGGTGGGTTGATGGCGCCTCAGCTCTGGCACGTCGGCGCGGTAAAGAGCCGCGAGAAGGACTGGACGCCGCCCGGCCCCTACGACAGCCCATCCGGCCTTTCGGCGCCCGGCAAGCCGTTTGGCGAGGTGATGAGCGACGAAGACGTCGCCGACACGATCGACGCGTTTGCGACCGCAGCGGCGGCGGCCGAGCGCCTAGGCTTTGACGCGATAGAGCTGCACGGCGCCCATGGCTATCTGATCGATCAGTTCTTCTGGTCAGGCACCAATGCGCGGGGCGACGCCTATGGCGGCGACACCATCACGGCGCGGGGCAAGTTCGCTGCTGACATCTTGAAGGCGGTACGCAAGGCCGTCAGCCCGGACTATCCGGTCATCATCCGCCTGTCTCAATGGAAGCAGCAGGACTACGCCGCCCGCATCGCTGAGACGCCCGATGAGATGCAGGCCTGGCTCGGCCCGCTGGTCGACGCCGGCGCGGACTGCTTCCACTGCTCCCAGCGGCGGTTCTGGGAGCCCGAGTTCCCTGACGTGGACAGCTCAGATCTGAACTTCGCCGGCTGGGCCAAGAAGCTGACCGGAAAGCCGACGATAACGGTGGGTTCGGTCGGCCTATCGGGCGAATTCATCGGGGCGTTCATGGGCGAGTCCTCGAAGCCGGCCTCCCTGGACGAGCTCCTGCGACGTCTGGATCGGGGCGATTTCGACCTGGTGGCGGTAGGCCGCGCCCTGCTGCAGGACCCGGCCTGGACGCGCAAGGTGCATGAGGGACGGCTTCACGACCTTAATGACTTCACGCGCGAAGCTTTGGGGGTGCTGGCGTAAATCGGGCGAGGGGATTAAAGCGGGGCGCATCGCAAAGCCTGAGTCCCATGCTGCTGATCCTCTCCCCAGCCAAGACGCTGGATTTCACGCCCCCCGATCCTTCGATCCCGGCCACAGCGCCGCAGATGACGGCCCAGACGAAAAAGCTGGCCGCCGTCGCGCGCAAGCTGACGGCTTCGGACCTCAAGCGGCTGATGAACATCTCCGACAAGTTGGCGGATTTGAACGTCGCCCGCTTTCGGGACTTCGAGCCCAAGGGGTCTCACGAAGGCGTCCAGGCGGCCCTGGCCTTTGCCGGCGACGTCTATGATGGGCTGTCGGCCAGGACGCTAGACGGGCCGGCGTTGGACTGGGCGCAAGCTCACTTGCGTATCCTGTCAGGCCTCTACGGGCTGTTGCGTCCGCTGGATCGCATCCAGCCCTATCGTCTCGAGATGGGGGTGCGGCTGCCGACCGACCGGGGCGCGACGCTCTATGACTTCTGGGGTGACGCTATCGCCAAGGCCCTGCGCGACGCCGCCCACGGCCACGCGGACCCCACCGTGGTGAACCTGGCCAGCCAGGAATATTTCGGCGCGGTGGACGTCAAAGAGCTGAAACTGCCTCTCGTCACCTGCCAGTTCAAGGAAGAGAGCGAAGCCGGCGTACGGATCATCTCCTTCTACGCCAAGGTCGCACGGGGGCTGATGGCGCGCTACGCCATTGACCACCGGATCGATCAGGCCGAGGCGCTAAAAGGCTTCGATCTCGCCGGCTACGCCTATGCCAAATCCCTTTCTACGGACGTGGAATGGACCTTCGTTCGGCCTCAGCCGACGCCCAAGACCTGATGCGCGCTCACAGATGCGTGATCGCCGCCAAGGCGATGTGGGCCGTCCGCGGGTGGACGCCGCTCAGGAGTTGCTCTAGGCGCAGAGAGTTATCGGCGCAAAGAGTTGCTCTAGGCGACGTGTCACAGGCTTAAGAGCGAATGATCGAAGATTTAGTCGATAAGGCGGCCACCCATGCCGGTCTCAGCCACGATCAGGCGGAGAAGGCCCTGTCTGCTGCCCTGTTCCTGATCCGTAAACATGGCGACGCCGACAAGGTCAGCGAGCTGTTCTCCGCCATTCCTGGCTGCGACGTCATGGCGGAGGCAGGTTCGGCCATGGCCCAGAATAAGAGCGGCGGCCTGATGGCGGGGCTGATGAGCAAGGCCGGAGGCTCCAGCGGCGCCGCGATGTCGGACGCCATGGCCATGAACCAGCAGCTGACGCGCCAAGGTGTGACCGTATCGGATATGCAGCGCATCCTGCCCCTATCGATGACGTGGGTGCAGGGGCATACTGGTCGCGATCTGCTGCGCGACGTGCTGGCGAGCATCCCAGGGCTTGGACCGCTGCTGACCGCCCAGGTTTAAGCGCCCCATCCGGACTGGCGTCCATGATAGCTTGATCTGAGGACGATTCGGGAGGCTTCGCGATGCTGGCGGTATTGCAAGCCAGGCTGTCCTCCACCCGCCTGCCGGGCAAGGTGCTGATGCCCCTGTTCGGCGCGCCGATGATCCTGCGGCAGATCGAACGCCTAAAGCGCGCGCGTCGTCTCAGCCAAATTGTTGTCGCCACAAGCACTGAGCCGAGCGACCAGGCCATCGTTCAACTGTGCGAGGCGCACGGTGTCGCCATCTATCGTGGCGACCTGCACGACGTTCTGGACCGCTTCCACGGCGCCATCATCGCGTTCGGCGAACCGGATCATTTCCTGCGATTGACGGCGGACTGTCCGCTTGCCGATCCACAGCTCATCGACGATTGTATCGCCGATCACCTGAACGCAGGCGCTGACTACACCAACAACACCGTTGGATGGACGTTTCCCAAGGGTCTTGATGTCGAGATTTGCAAGACTGAGGTCTTGTTCGCCGCGTGGCGCGAAGCGACCGAGCCCTATGAGCGGGAGCATGTGACGCCGTTCATCTATCGGCGGCCGGAGCGCTTTCGCCTGCATAGTGTCCATCGCGATCCGCCGTGGCCCTATCGCTGGACTGTCGATACGGCCGAGGATTTCGCGTTTGTCGAGGCCGTCTATCAGGCGCTCTACCCAGAAAGGACGGACTTCACGACAGCGGACGTGCTGGCTTGGCAGGCGCGCCATCCTGATCGCGTGCTGCCCAATCTCGATTGGCGGCCCACATGATCGTCCAGTTGCGCCCCTTAAGGGACGACGACAGCGCCCAGGTGCTGGCGTGGCGAAATTCGCCCGAAGTGGCCGCCCATATGTATACCGACCACGCCATCTCCCAGGCCGAACATGACCGGTGGCTTGAAGCTGCGCAGAGCGAGAAGGATCGCACCTACTGGATCATTCTTTATGATCGCGCGCCCGTCGGCTTGGCCAATATCGTCCGTATCGATCTGACGGCGCGCCGCTGCGAATGGGCCTACTATCTCGGATCTTCGGATACGCGCGGCAAAGGCATAGGCGCAGCCACCGAATATATCGTCCTAGACCACGTCTTTGGCGTCAGGGGACTGAACAAGCTGTGGTGCGAAGTGTTCGTCGAAAATGAAGCGGTCTGGAAAATCCATGAGGGTTTCGGATTCCAGCGGGAAGCGCATTTGCGCCAGCATGTTCATAAGGGCGGTCGCTACATCGACGTCTACGGCTTGGGTCTGCTGGCGGAGGACTGGGAGCGGGCGCGCCCAAACGTCCAGGCTAGGCTCCACGCCCGCGGCTATTACCTCCCCGAGCTCAAGATCGTCTCGGACTGACGGCTAGACACTCTAGCAGCGCCTCGGCGGCGCGGTCGGCGCCTTTGCCGTCGCACAGGGCCGCCGCGTGCTCTGCAAGCCGCCCGCGGAGGCTCCGCTCGCACAGATTTTCGTAGGCGTTGCGCAGTCGCACCTCAAAATCGCTGGCCTTGAGATCGACCGATAGCAGGACGCCGTCGGCGGTAAGGCGCTCGATCATGGGTCTCTGGTTGTCGGCCACGACGATGGCCAGGGTCGGCAGGCCGAGGCACGCGCGCTCCCAGGTTGAGGCGCCGCCGGCGCCGATGGCCGCGTCCGCCTGGGCCATACGTTCGGCGACCGTCTGACAATCGACGTGCAAGGCCAGATTGGCGTCGGTCTGCGCCCAGGTCCGCAGTTGCGGCAGGCTGACCGCATCGCTGGCCACGACCAGATCGACCTGGGTGGTCTGCAAGGCCGCTCGCAAGGCGCCGTAGGCTCGCGCCGCCACGGCGCCGATATCGCTGAGGCCGAAGTTGATGAACAGGCGACCGATGCTATCGGGCCGAGTCCTCACCCTGGCCGCTGTCCGCAGCTCAGCGAACGGCGCCCGCAGAAGCGCGAAGTCTGGCCCGAGCAGCGTCCGGGCGTGGCCTGGGATCAGGCCTGCATAGTCGGCGGGGGCGCGGCCATAGCCTGGGTCCAGCAGGAGGTCGCACTCATGGGCGCGATGCGCGAGATCGTCGATCACCATGATGACGGGGACGTCGGTCCGAAGCTGAGTCTCCTGAACATTGCAAACCTGGTAGTCGTCGACGATCAGGGCGTCGAACCCCGCCGCGCTGGCCCGCGAAAGCGGCCCGCTGATCACCTCAAACTGGCCGCCCCCGTACCGTTCGACGATCTCCGCGCCATGCGCGCCACAACTGAAGGCGCACGCCGCGCCCCGGCCGGCCAGCGCCTGGGCCAAGGCAAGACTGCGCATCGCATGTCCGCCGCCGACACTTGGGCCAGACGCCGGCGCCAACAGAATGCTCGACCTCGGACCAATCACCCGCGACAGCCGGCGATGGCGGCCTTCAAGGCGGCGACAACCTGATCCTGCTCCGCGATGGTCAAGTCCGGGAAGATCGGCAGGGTGAACGAGGCGCGGTAATAGCTCTCTGACGCCGGAAAATCGCCCCAAGCGAAGCCGAGGTCGCGATAATAGGGCTGGGTATGGACCGGGATGTAGAGCACCTGCACGCCGACGCCCGCGGCGGTCATAGAGGCGAACACGGCGGCGCGATCCAACTCTGGCGCCAGGCGCACCATATAGAGATGCCAGGACGATTGGGTTTCAGGATCCTGTCGCGGTCGCGTGATATCGGAAACATCCGCCAGTAAGGCGTCATAGCGACTGGCGATCTCTCGGCGTCGTCTCAGGAAGTCCGGTAGCCGTCCCATTTGGCTTAGTCCCAGCGCCGCCTGCAGTTCCGTCATCCGATAATTGTAGCCCAGCGCGACCTGCTCGTAGGACCACGGTCCGTCCTGCGGTTCGCGCAGTTGGGCGGGATCTTTGGTCACGCCATGGCTGCGGAACAGGCGCATCCGCTCCAAAAGACCGGCGTCCTGCGTCACCGCCATGCCGCCCTCGCCGGACGTAATGATTTTGACCGGATGAAAGCTAAACACCGTGATGTCTGCGTACCGACCATCTCCTACGGGGCGACCTTGATAGTCGGCGCCGATGGCGTGGGACGCGTCCTCGATAATCCGAAAGCCGAACCGTTGCGCCAGCGCGAAGATGTCGGCCATGGCGCAAGATTGGCCCGCGAAATGGACGGGAACGACAATCTTGGGCAGGCGACCGCTCGCCTCCGCCGCGATCAGCTTCGCCTCCAGCTTGGCGGGGTCCATCAGATAGGTGTGGGGGTCGATATCGACGAAATCGACGCCCGCGCCGCAATAGAGCCCGACATTGGCGGAGGCGACGAAGGTGTTGGGCGTGGTCCAGAGGATGTCGCCGGGGCCCAGACCCAGCGCCAGGCAGGCGATATGCAAGGCCGAGGTCGCGCTGTTGACCGCCACGGCATAGGCGGCGCCCACTCGGTCGGTCACGGCCTGCTCGAAACGCGGAACGATGGGCCCCTGGGTCAGAAGCGGCGAACGCAGCACCGCCACCACCGCCTCGATATCCGCCGCATCGATGGACTGACGGCCGTAAGGAATGACCATGGCCGAAGCTCCTGAAGCTCCCGATCACGTTAGCCGGCGTATGGTTAACCGATTATTCTGACATGAGCTGCAGACTGCTCTGCCGAGAGGATCTCTGATGAAAGCCAATTTCGAGATCGCCGGACGACCGGTCGGGCTCGGCCAGGCGCCCTTTATCGTTGCTGAGCTTTCAGGCAATCACAATGGCCGCATCGAGCGGGCTTTGGCCTTGATCGACGCCGCAAAAGCGGCCGGCGCCGATGCGATCAAACTTCAGACCTATACCGCCGACACGATCACGATAGACCACGACAGTCCCCAGTTTCGATTGTCGGGCGGCCCGTGGGACGGGCGCACGCTTTACGACCTCTATGGCGAAGCCTCCACGCCCTGGGCCTGGCATGAGGCCCTGTTCGATCACGCCCGCCAGCTCGGCCTGGTGGTGTTTTCATCGCCCTTCGACCCGACCGCCATCGACTTTCTGGAGACGCTCGACTGTCCGGCCTACAAGATCGCCTCCTTCGAGTTGATCGATCTGCCGCTTATTCGGAAGGCGGCGGCGACCGGCAAGCCCTTGATCATGTCGACCGGCATGGCCGACGAATGCGAAATCGGCGAGGCCTTGGCCGCGGCCGAGGGAGCAGGCTGCGACGCGCTCATTCTGCTCCATTGCGTGTCGGCCTATCCAGCGGCCGCCAGCGACTCCAATCTTGTGACCATGCCCCAATTGGCGCGGACCTATGGCGTTCCGGTAGGCTTGTCCGACCACACCCATGGATCGGCGGTGTCCGTGGCGGCGGTGGCCTTGGGCGCCACCCTGATTGAAAAGCATTTCACCCTCGCCCGCGCTGACGGCGGCCCCGACTCCGGCTTCTCCCTGGAGCCGGCTGAGTTCACGACCCTGGTGCAAGACTGCGCCACCGCCTACAGCGCTCTAGGGTCCGTCCAACACGGCCCGAAGAGCGCCGAGATCGGCAATCGTGCGTTTCGACGCTCGCTCTACTTCGTCAGCGATATCGCCGCCGGCGAGATCATCGGCCCCGAACACGTCCGCTCGATCCGGCCAGGCTACGGTCTGGAGCCAAAGCTGATCGACGAGGTGATCGGCAAGCGCGTCCGGCTCGACTGCGCGCGAGGCGTACCCGTCGCCTGGGACGCGATCATTCGTTAGAGGTGCGCCGCCGCGATCAGCTCCGTGGGCCTAGCCCCTGGCCTTCCCGCGCCGCGCAGCCACGATAGGTGAGCCCCAGCGCCTGTACCTCGGCGGAGAAGGGGTAGGTCAGGCCTGTGGCCTCGTCCCGGCAGGCTTGAGCCGTGATCACGGCGCGGAACGGTCGGCCCGCCGCCTCGCCCGTCCAGGCGCCGCCATTGGGCGCCGCCTGCGGCCCCTCGGTCATGAAGGTGACCGCCGCGATCTCTTGGCTCGTGAACATGACCTTTTTGGCGCGGATTTGCAGCGCCCACAACGGTGTCTCGCCGCCCGCATTCAAGCCTCCGCCCATAGCTATAGCCTGTGCGAGTGCAGGCGGCAGCTTGACGATCAGCGCGCCCGGCTTGCGACTGCAGCCGGCGAGGGCGGCGACGCTTAGAATGGCGAAGCCGAGCCATGCTAGGGCGCTGAGCGGGGCGAGGGGGGACAGAACAAGGCGATTCATTGAGCCATCGTAACGGCTAAGACGCCGCCCCGCCCAGCCCGATCTGTATAAGGGCAGCCTCAAGCCAGCGCCGCGTCCAGCGTAATGCTCGGCACCGCCGCGAGCGCCTTGGAGATCGGACAGCCCTTCTTCGCGGCCTCGGCGTGGGTCTTGAACCCGGCTTCGTCTAGGCCCGGAACGTCGCCGCGGGTGGTGAGCGCGATCTGGGTGACGGTAAAGCCGTCGCCGTCCTTCTCCACCTTCACCGAGGCCGTGGTCTTGACGCTGGTTGGCGGCGTTCCGGCTTGGGTCAGCATCAGCGATAAGGCCATGGAGAAGCAGGCGGCGTGGGCGGCGGCGATCAGCTCTTCGGGGTTGGTTCCGGCGCCGTTCTCGAACCGGGAGCTGAAAGAGTAGGGCGCATGCAGCGCACCGCTGCCGAGGCTCACCGAGCCTTCGCCTGCCGGAACCTTGCCCTGCCATTCGGCGTGCGACGTGCGGGTGACCATGAAATCCGTCCTTACAGTTGGTGTTGGATGTCAAACGCTCAAGGCTTGGCTTGGGCTCCGCCGCGGTGGCCGCTAGGCTCAGGCCGATGGATTCGCCCCTGACCTATTATGAGTTTTTCGCCGGCGGCGGCATGGCGCGGGTGGGGCTCGGTCAGGGCTGGGCGCCCCTGTTCTCCAATGACTTCGATCCCCTGAAGGCCCAGACCTACGCCGCCAACTTTGGCGCCGACCCCCTGAAGCTTGGCGATATCTGGGATTTGACGCCCGCCGATCTGCCGGGGCGGGCGGACTTGGCCTGGGCGTCGTCGCCCTGTCAGGACCTGAGCTTGGCCGGCCAGCGCAAGGGCCTCGCTGGCGCCCGATCTTCGGCGTTTTGGGGGTTCTGGCGGCTGATGCAGGGCCTGGAGGCGCAAGCGCGCGCGCCCAAATGTATCGTGATTGAGAATGTGACGGGCCTTTTGACCTCCCACGGCGGCGCCGATTTTACAGCGCTTTGCCAAGCCATGGCCGATCTCGGCTATGACATGGGCGCGGTCGAGCTGGATGCGGAACGGTTCACCCCGCAATCCCGCCCCCGCCTGTTCATCATCGCCAGACGTCGCGCGGATCGGCCTGACGCCAGCCCAACCGAGGGTTCAGGGCCGGTCCTGCCGTTTCACACCGGCCGCGTAGTGGCCGCTTACGCGCGCTTGCCGCCGTCGCTCCAGACGCAGTGGATCTGGTGGTCGATGCACGCGCCGCCCAAGCGCAACGCGACGCTCGACAGCGTGCTGGAGCCGGACGATCAGGTCGCGTGGTGGTCGGATGCTGAACGCGACCGGCTGCTCGCGGCGTTAAGTGCTCAGCACCGCGACCGGCTTGGCGCCATGAAAGCCAGCGGCGAGCGGCACGTCGGCGCGGTGTACCGGCGGATGCGGGTGGAAGACGGCGTACGAGTGCAGCGGGCGGAGGTGCGGTTCGATGGCCTGGCTGGATGCCTACGCACCCCCGGCGGCGGGTCTTCCCGGCAATTTCTACTGGTCGTCGAGGGGGACGCTGTGCGCGCCCGCAAGCTCACCCCCCGCGAGGGCGCCCGCCTGATGGGCCTGCCCGATAGCTACCGCCTGCCCAACGGTCCGACCGCGGCCTTCCATGTGATCGGCGACGGGGTGGCGCCGCCCGCGGTGCGCTATCTGGCCGATCAGCTTTTGGAGCCGCTACTGGGGCCATTAGAAAGCCTGTAGCGACAAATGCGCGGCCGCCCCCTATCTTTGGCCCTAAGAGATAAGAGCGAGACCCGCTATGGACGCCAAGCCAGACAGTTACGACGCCGCCCGTTTTCGCCGGGCCGGCCGCGGTCGTATTTACGACTCCATCATCGACACCATAGGCGACACGCCGCTGGTGCGCCTGCCGCGCCTGTCGGCGGAGTTAGGCGCCAAGGCGACCGTCTTAGCGAAGCTGGAGTTCTTCAATCCGATTTCCAGCGTCAAGGACCGCATCGGCGTTTCGATGATCGAGTCGCTTGAAGCCCGCGGCCTCTTGAATGCGGACTCGACCCTGGTCGAGCCCACCTCGGGCAATACCGGTATCGCGCTGGCCTTCGTGGCGGCGGCCAAGGGCTATAAGATTATTCTGGTCATGCCCGAAAGCATGTCTATCGAGCGGCGCAAGATGCTGCTGCTCTTGGGTGCCAAGCTTGAACTGACGCCGGCGGAAAAGGGCATGCGGGGCGCTGTCGCCCGTGCCCAGGAGCTGGTCGCCGAAATCCCCGGCGCGGTGATGCCGCAGCAGTTCGAAAACCGCGCCAACCCGCTGATCCATCGTGTCTCCACGGCTGAGGAAATTTGGAACGATACCGAAGGCGCCGTCGATGCGGTGGTCTCCGGCGTGGGCACCGGGGGCACTATTACCGGCGTCGGCCAGGTGCTGAAGGCCCGCAAGCCCGAGCTGAAGATGATCGCCGTCGAGCCCGAAAACTCCGCCGTTCTCTCGGGCGGCCAACCCGGCCCCCACAAGATTCAGGGCATTGGCGCGGGCTTTGTGCCCGGCGTCTTAGACCGCACGGTGATCGACGAGGTGGTGCAGGTCGGCAACGATGAATCCTTTGAGATGGCGCGTCGCGCCGCACGGGTCGAGGGGCTGCCTGTCGGCATCTCCTCCGGCGGCGCCCTGGCCGCCGCCTTCCGCCTGGCGGCGCGCGAGGACTTTGCGGGTAAGACCATTGTGACGATCGTGCCGAGCTTTGCAGAGCGGTATCTGTCCACGGCGTTGTTCGAGGGGTTGTAGGGCCCCTCTCATTCTGTCTTCCCCGGACTTGTTCCGGGGAAGACAGAAGAAAAAAGCGTTTAATGAGTTTTGGCCGACCAGCATGACGGCCGTGGCCTATGCTCAACTCGACGCCCCATGACCACCGACCCCTTCACCCCGCAACAACGCTCCGCCGTCATGCGGGCTGTGCCGGGCAAGAATAGTTCCGCCGAGCTAAAGGTACGCAAAGCCCTGACGCGGCTCGGCGCCCGCTACCGCCTGCACCGCCGCGACCTGCCCGGCTCCCCCGACATCGTGCTCCCCGGCCGCCGCCTAGCGATCTTCGTCCACGGCTGCTTCTGGCACGGCCACAACTGCCGCCGCGGCGCCCGCCCCCCGAAGGCTAACGCCGCCTACTGGACCGCCAAGATCGCCCGGAACATGGCCCGCGATGGGGTAGCGCAGGCTGCGCTGTCGACGGCGGGGTGGCGGGTGGAGGTGGTATGGGAGTGTGAGCTGCGGGATGGCGAGGTGTTGGGCGAGCGGTTGGCGGGGGTGCTCGGGGCGGTTGGCTGAGCGGGCTGCCGGGGTGGG
>Ga0116226_10005374_pt1 | contig 11435 bp, 11 predicted proteins | sample S1TSphfallax_FD_89692 | JGI IMG/M metagenome (GOLD analysis project Ga0116226, IMG submission 89692) | Host-associated microbial communities from peat moss isolated from Minnesota, USA - S1T2_Fa - Sphagnum fallax MG | ecosystem: Host-associated > Plants > Peat moss > Unclassified | place: USA... | reverse complement strand
TGGCTTGCTTTCTACAATGCTTATGTCTTTTATCTTTAAGATTTTTTCTTGGATATCACCGACTCGTTCATGTTCATGTACAGTTGCCATTTCCATTTCCATACTATGCCTCTTAGCCTCTCATCTTTGTTTCTTTGCCTCTTTTATAAAACTAACTACGTTCACGTTCACGTTCACAATACCGGGAATTTATTTACGACTTCTAATCAGAACACTAAAACTTGCTATTAAAGCAAATAAAAAAGGCAAAGGTACATTCATGCCCCAAAAACAAAAATAAAACATTAAAATTAAAGGAAATATATAAGCACTTCGGATTAGTATTTCTAACGTACGATATATTTCTTTAACATTTCAAAATAATAAAAAACTAAAAAAGAAACTTACAATCCACATATAATTGAAGAATACGTATCTAGGATTTCTTTTATTTGAAACGAAACGAAATGGACCACAAGTACGTCTTATCATTTTCTGCGTACTACCGTTTGTATTAGATAATAAATATCCGTATTCTGATTTTAATGTAGAAAAATAATCTTTCATAGAAATATTTATATCCTGTAATTTCTGATTAAATTCTGTAAAAGGTTTCAACTGTTTTGAAATAAAATCCAAACATACAAGATGTAGAAAGTTATAAGTATCCCTTACTCTACAAAATTTAAACACATACACATTTTTTTCTTTTATAGAATTTACAAAATATCGCATATTTATATTTAAATTAAATGTACACGTTTTTACAAAGCTTTTAAAAGCTATACGTAACGTCATCTTTTCATTTTTGTCACTTTTATAATTAAAAAGTCTTGCTTGAGAACGTATACTATAATTTCAAAAAAAAAAATCAAATTGCTCTAAATGCGCTGTAGAAGCTCGAACATGCGGCTTCTCTCGGATTCTACTTTTACTATAGAGTTCTCTATTATAAGTTCTCATTTTTTTTAAACGCAAAAAAGGTATTGATTTTAATTCACAAAATAAAAAACTTTGAGTTTTAGTATACCTTATACCTTTCTTATTTGGTAACTTGAAAGATGTATGCACACTTAATGTATCGGTTTTTTCTTTTTTTAGAAAGTTTAAACCTAACCCTAAATCTATAGTCTTTAACAAACTTTGAGGGCTCCATGTTGCTAATTGTTTGTCATATATTTCTTTAGTATATCAAAATACTGCTCTATTTTCATTTTTTATAATTTTACGAAAATTTTTTCGTAAATGAAGAACGTTTCCTTTTTGATTAAAAAATCACAAATTTAAACTATCTCCAAAAAAAGATGCACTTTTTGTTTTTAAATTTTTAATCTTTTTCTTTTTAATTTTATATAGAATTTTAGCTAAACCTATATAATGAATCTTCTCTTCTATTTCTATAAAATTTAAACCTATAAAATCATAAGGATTTTGTAAATTTGTATAAAAATAGAAATTATAGAATTCTACGAAATCCCGGAATATCCAAATTAACATACCAGAATTCAAATTAAAATTAAATACGTTTGCATTTTGATTTACGCACATTAAATCCTAATTTTACAAAATTACAAATTCGCAAAATTAAAATAAATAGAAATCCTATATATTTATTAAAAAATACATGCTTATACAAAAACGTAAATTGTATATTTAATGTATTTAAAAAATTATCAGAAAACAGTATTAAATTCTCTAACTTTAATAATAAAAATGTACGCACTTTTAACCCACTATATACAATAGGTAAAACATATACTACTATTAAAATATAAAGTAACAAAAAATTTAAAACAAATCAAAATAAACTAGGAAAATATGTTATAATATCTACTTGTGCCATGATATTACCAACTACTCCAACAATACAAACTTAAAAATAACAAAATTCAAACAATATCAACAAAATGCCAATATCAAATAGCAAATACTAAACGCAAATAATGTGTTGTTAAATAATGATTTAAAAGTAAAGAAATTAAACATACAATCAAAAATATAACCCCTACAATTACATGAAATCCATGCAACCCTGTTAACATATAAAATACTGAAGAATAAATACCATCTTCTAAATTAAAAGTAGCTTCAAAATATTCATTTCCCTGTAAAAAAATAAAAAAAAAACCTAAACCAATAGTAATTAAAAACCCGTCAATAGCCTCTTTAAAAGACCCAATTGCAACTCCTCTATGCACTCACGTAACACTAAAACCTGATATTATCAATATAAAAGTGTTAAATAAAGGAAAATCAAAAACCGGTATAACATTTAACCCATAAGGAGGTCATACACTTCCTAATTCAACAGAAGGACACAAAGCCGAATGAAAAAACGCTCAAAAAAAACCAAAAAAAAGCATAATTTCTGAAGCTATAAAAAGTAGAAATCCACTTTTTAAACCTTTTTTTACTACAAGCGTATGACAACCCTCAAATGTAGCTTCTCTGATAATTTCTAAAAATCAGGAAGTTGCTATACACAAAATCATTATTATACCTAATAAAAAAATTAGATAACCATTCTCTACATGATGCATTAAGAATGCTAAGCCCGTAACAAAAAAAAATATACCTAAAGCTAATTGTAAAGGATACAAACTAGGCTCTACTATATGAAATAAATGTTTTTTACCTACTTGCATGACTAATGTACTTCACGTTTAATCGTATCACTTAAATAAATACATACCAATATTACAAACACATAAGCTTGTAAAAACGCCACACCAAATTCTAAAATTAAAATTGCCAATAAAGGAATGACGACAACTACATACAATCATAATTTTACTGTACTCATTTTTAAAATAAAACTAGAAATAATATAAACCAATGTATGACCCGCTAAAATATTTGCAGCTAATCTAATTGATAAACTAAACATCCTAATTAAATAAGAAAAAATTTCAATTGGTATAAGTATAGGTAACAAAATCAATGGACATTCTGGTATAAAATGCTTAAAAAATTGTCAATTATTATTTACAATTCCTAAAATAAAAATTGATACACATAAGCTTATGGATATAAAAAGTATTAATATTAAATGACTCGTTAGCGCAATACCAAAAGGTACTAAACTTATTAAATTACAAAAAAGTACAAATATAAACAATGTACATATTAAAGGCAAATAAATAAAACCTTTAAAACCTATTTGTTGTTTAATAATAGATGCTATAAAAATATAACCCTTTTCAAATATTAATTGTCAAACTTCTGGCACTAATTTGAATTTATTTTTTATTAAAAAAATACATATTAATAAAAAAACATTTAATAAAAAAACAGGAATCTGTATGGATACCAAACTACAATCCAAATTCAAAATATTTAAATATTTTATTACTAAGATGTCAAATTGTTCTAAAGGTGATAACATTACGTTTTTCAAAATATGACTTTCTTTTCTAGATTTAATACATTGATTTTAGATCTTTTTATGTGTAAACGAAATTCACTAGTCAAATTTATAGCACCTATCATCGATACTAATAATATAAAACTTATTATAATAAAAAGATGATAATAATTATTAAATAATAATTGTCCTATCAAATTTGTATTATTAAAGAATATCGCCTTATTAAAAGCTAAAGCTTCTAAATCTATATAAAAATCTAAAATTCATTTATCTTTATAAACTAAATACATTCATTCAAAAAAAAATAACAGACCTAAAAAGGCTCCTATAGGTACATAATACATCATTAAAGAATAAGCATCTAGCACTCTTATATTCAGCATCATAACTACAAACAAAAAAAGAATAGAAATTGCACCTACATAAACAATAAAAAGCACTACCGCAAGAAATTCTACACCTATATGAATTAATAATAAAACACTAAATAGAAATACTAATATTAAATATATTATAGAAATTACCGGATTTCTAACTACATTGACCATAAAAGCGGCCATCATAATACTTAAAATTAATAAAATATGAAAATGTATTCACATTTACTTGCCGCTTCTTCTAAATTGTGTAATGTAGTACCAAACAATATACATTCCACCTAACAAACAAATTATGATATCGAACATGCTTTTACTTTTTTTTTTTTGAGTTTCACAACAAAAACCCACACAAACCACCTAACACAAACATTAAGAATAATAACATACTTAAGTATTTCTAGCTTCTTCCGCTAATTTTCTAAGACGCGCTCCTTCTAACTCTCCCTGTGTTATATATCAATTAATAATCCCCAACTCTGTTTGTCTTCTATAGCCACTTCAAATTGAATTTGCTAAAAATTTAGGTTCTGATGTACTATTTATTACAATGGGCATAAAGCCATGTGACACACCACACAACTCTGAACACTGACCATAATACACTCCTGGTTTACACACTATTGTAATTACTTGATTTAGACGTCCTGGTACTGCATCCGTTTTAATACCTAAAGAAGGTACTGCTCATGAATGTAAAACATCTGCTGATGTGATTACAAAACGTATTACTTTGTTACAAGGTATTAACACTACATTATCTGTTTCTAACAATCTTTTATATCCTTTTTTTAATTCATCTTCAGCTATTATAACACTATCAAAATTTACTGTAAACTTCTCATACGTGCCCATACCTCAAGTTTTTACATTATCCACATTTAAACGAATTCCACTGTATTCATAACTTCAAAACCATTGATGTCCTATTACTTTTATTGTATAAGAAGGATCTACATCTTCATCGGTAGAATATAATAAATATAGAGAAGGTAACAGAATAATTGCTATTATTACACTTGGAAATATACCGAATACATATTCTAAAATCGTACTATGTTTAAATTTTTCAACAAGTAAAAAATTATCTTTTCCATCATAAAAATATAAAGCATTCGAAGGTTTATTATGCAATACATAACTTAAAAAACGTTCTATCATTAAAAAATTGATCACATTTAAATCTCAATCTTTAATATAAGACGGAAAATATAAACCTTCTAACAATTCTTTACCTAATATGAATTTATATATTTTTACATTTTTATTTTTTAATACAAGTAAATCGTATCTGCTTTGCATTAGATTATATAACTGATATACTATTCTTAAAATTACAACTATTAATTGTATTCATAAATATAACAATACTGTGTGTACTTTTATAAAACTTGCATTATTATAATATAACATAATTTTTTTTTCTTTTTTAAAAGCATATCAAGAAAATTCTTTTATGATTTTTATTAAAACTCAAAATACTAATGACATTATCAGTATTAAATACCAAATAATATCATGGTGTAAAGCTATTAAATTATAACAATAAATACTTACAGGTTCTTGAAAACTAAGTTTCATTTACTGTAAACATTATTATTTTTTAGTTGGTCCTCCATTTTTAATGTAGTCCCAAACACACTTACAAAAAATTACAAAAAAAATTAATTCGAAAATTCACATATTCTAGAAACTAGTATTAATTCTATTTTTAACATACTTTATGATTTTTTTCCTCCTTTTTTTTTTTATCTTTTTCGACTTTTTTATACAAACCTACCAATCCAGTAACAATCGCTAGTGCACCCAAGCAAAAATAAAATAATTCTATAATTCACATTTTTATTCTTTATCTTTTTTAGGTTTTTTTTTACGCAAACCTAGAAACGCACCAATAACCAAAAAAAATCCTAAGAAAAATCACAATATTTCAAGTATTCACATATTATAATTGCTGTTGTTTCTGTTGTTTCTCTAGTTTCTCTTTTGCTTTCTTTTCTTTTTTTTCTTTTTTTTCTTGTGCTTTTTCTTCCTGAGCTTCTTTATCTAGAATCTCTGCTATTGCTTGAAGCGCCATGAATACACCAAGACTAAACAAAAGTATGTGAAATCATCATTCGAACATTTTATATACTTTTTTTTTCTATTTCAATAAAAAATATTACCATAGCAAAAATTAAAAGCACATTATTTTCCAAAATTATGAATAAACTTTCTTTCAAAATTATGAAACTTAAAAATAAAAACAATCCTATAAACATATAACCTACACTGAAAAATATAACATGAGGTGTAAAATTTCTTAAAAAATAACTTAATTTAAAAAAAAATTTATAAATACCAAAAGGTCCTATTAATTCTAAAAATCCTTTATCTACTATTTTAGTATTAAAAAAGTATGAAGTTTTATACATTTCTATAAATACAAAATTATATATAAAATTAAAAAACCCAGCAAAAAAAAAAAAAAAACTTAAATGTTTATATAAATGTCAAAATACAACATACATACTTTGTTTTCATTTAATTATATTTTTTAATTTATAAATAAATATAAAACCTCAAAAAAAACCTAAAAAACTAATTAATAACGGTATATTTTTTAAAAAAGGACTTAAAAATTCATTATCTACATAAACAAAATTTGTTTTTAAAACAAAAATACTAACTTGTAAAAATTCAGTACCTCACCCTAAAAAGAGATCACTAAACACATAACCCACAATTAGTGTCATTAAAGATAATACAAATAAAGGTATAAGCATTATAACATTGCTTTCTTGTATTAATTTATTGATTTTAAAACTATTATTAGACATAAAAAATACAAAAACTAATAACCGTATCGAATATAACGCTGTAAAAAAAGCTGCTAATACACCCATTAAATATATAAAATAACCGTCTATTAAAAATCTTGTATAAGCTATTTCTAAAACTACGTCTTTTGAATAGAACCCTGCTAAAAACGGAAATCCTGTAATAGCTAAAGATCCTATTAATATACTTATATAAGTTAATGGTATTTGTTTCGCTAAAGCTCCCATTTTTCTAATATCTTGTTCATCCATTAAAGCACTGATGATGCATCCTGCACCTAAAAATAATAACGCTTTAAAAAACGCATGATTAAATAAATGAAACATAGCTATCTGGTAGTTAGATATACCACAAGAAAAAAACATATAACCCAATTGACTACACGTACTATACGCTATTATTTTTTTTATATCATATTGGAATACCGCTATCATAGAACAAAACAAAGCTGTTAAAGCTCCTATTACTGCTATACAATTTAAATAAAAAATAGAATACTCAAAAAGCGCAGAACATCTTATCAACAAAAAGACACCAGCTGTCACCATAGTAGCTGCATGCAGTAACGCAGACACTGGTGTGGGGCCTTCCATTGCATCAGGTAATCACGTATGAAAACCTATTTGGGCTGATTTTCCTATTGCTCCTATAAAAAGAAATAAACAAATAAGATCTAATAATTTCACTTTAAAATATAAAAGATGTGTAAACACATCTTTAAAATAATCTACTAAACTAAAAATTATTAAAAAATCCGCGGTTTTAAATGTTCATATTATTACAATTATACCTAAAATAAAAAAAACATCTGCTATTCTATTCATGATCATAGCTTTTAGCGCCGCTTTATTTGCTTGTATTCTTGTATGCCAAAAATTTATAAGTAAATATGAACATAAACCTACACCTTCTCAACCTACAAATAATTGCACAAAGTTATCAGAAGTTACTAACAACACCATACAAAATGTAAATATACCTAAAAAACAAAGAAATCTTACTATAAAAGGATCATGCGACATATAACCTACGGCATACGTATGTACTAATAAGGAAATTGTTAGTATTATAAGTAACATTACGGATGTTAAGTCATCAAAGATGAAACCTATATGAAATTTTACATTATTAAACGTTAATCAATTGTATAAAACTAACGTAGTTACTGATTTACAGAATACTACTTCATAGAAAATTACACACCCTAAAATAAAACTTATACATATGCTTGCTAAAGACATACTTATACAAACTTGCCTACCATAATGGAATCCACAGGTTCCAATAACTACTGAACTAAAACACATTAAAAAAATTATAAGTAAATACATTCTAATCTAAAAGACCTTCTATTAAGCATGTTGTCGAATTCTTCATTTCTTCAAATAAGGCATAATTATCACGCTCTTGCTTTTCAAGTAAAGCAATTCTTTCTCTACGAATGCGATCTTGTTCTGGTATTTCAGAACGTCATCTGTAATAATCTGCTAGCGTATATGGACTGTTGCGTAAACGCTCGCGTAATTTGGCTTTTTTCTCTGCCGCTTTTTGTAATTGTTGTTCATACTGTAGTACAAGTATGTCTCTCATCAAATTTTCTGGCTGAAGTCAGCTTTCTTTATACCAATAGACAGAGCGCTCATATTCCTCATCTTCTGTTAATTTTATACTTCTTTGAATATACATATTTTTTAAAAAACTTAATTCCTTTTTAAAATTCGCATAAGTATATTTCGTTTTTTTACATTTTTTAGGTAAACAAATGTATATGTTTACTCTATTTCATTTAAAAAAAATATTGACATCTAGTTCTTTATTTCAATAATGAAATTCTACAGTTATTACAAAAACTGTTTTAAATTCTAAATACTCCGGAAACTTGTAATCTAATTTCAACAACAGATTTTTTAAAGCAGCCTTTTGAGAATATCACACCACAACAAAGTTATCTTTTGTTGTATTTATTTCTTTTATTTTTTCTAATGTTAATACTTTTTTAATTTTATAAAATAAATGAAATGCATTAGGCTCTTTTCTAATACTATTAAAAATTTTATTAACAAATTTAAATTTTTGCAGTTGTGTAAATCATAGATCTTCACAAAATTTATCCTGAAATTTCTTTAAATAAATTTTAAATTTTTTTTTTCTTGTACTTATTTTTTTTCAAAGTCTAAAATCCATACCTCTTTGATATTGTTGATAAGGTAAACGATTTAATACTATCATTTTTTTTGTATTATATTTAAATTTTATATTATTTATATTTTTACCACAAAAATATAAATACATTCTATCTTCCAAAGGTGCTAAAAGCTTATAATTCATTTTTAGGATTTCTATTTCTATGTTGAAATTGAAATTGAAATTTCATACTGCTATTTTTTTTTAAAGTGTTTTTAAACACTTTATTTTTTTGGTTCTCTTCATCTATCAGAATATATTTTCAATTATTGATTTCTTCTTCTTCTTTATAAAAAGTATACAAATCGTCATTATCGCGAACGCTTAAAAATGTGTCTCAATATTCTTTATTTTTACTAAGACGATCTTTCCATCATTTTTGTTTTAAAAAATGAACCTTACACGCATAATTTACTAATCAGAAAGCTTTATCTTGATAAGGATTTTTTAAAATTTTTAATTTAAACATCAAAAACTCTCAAAAACCGTACTTAAAAATATAAGTACGTTCTTTTTCAATTTTTTCAAAATTAAAATTACAAGGTAAAATGTACGGATACGAAGGTTCTTCATCTCAATCTTTATTTTGACCCGTTATAAAACAATTCGTAGCTCATTCTTTTCACTTTTTGATTTTAAGTGCTTCTTTTTTTCGATATAAATATATATTTTTACATTTAACAATACCTAATCCTGTTTTTGTTTTTAAATAATGCCTTGTAGCATTTTTTATAGACTGCATCGAAATTCTTTTTTTCAATAGGTTATTTGTAATTAAAAATTCTTCTTTTTTTGCGTTTATAATTTTAAATCTTACGTCTTTTCACATTAGAAATTTTTTTTTTGTTAATTTTAAAAAAGGTTTAAACTTATACAATTCTATAAAACTCTTTATTATATAGCTTTCTTTTTTTATCTTTTTAAATTTATATTTTAACACATACGCTTTTTTTAAACGCAATTCTTTTATTAAATTGCGTTTATAAAACTCTTCTTTGTTAGGTTTTTCTAAGTATTCAAAGTATAAATTTCAACTTTTAGATTTTTTAGTTCTCGGATGCAATCATGGCCTTTTTATTTCTAAGTAATCTTTTAGCAATTTTCACCTTTTATTTAAACCTCTACCTTGTTTTATATATTTTGCTTTTTGAATTTCTCTATATTTAAAAATATCACCTAAAAACAGAAAGTGCCTTTTTCTATCCATTTGTTTTTGTGTATTTTCTATATTATAAATATTATTTATTTGATAATTCATTTTTACAACATTTATATTTTTAGTATATATGCGTTCATCAAAAATATTAAACGTTGTATCCATTAAATTTCCTAATTTTAAAATAGTATTTTTTATAAACAATGTACTTCAATTATAAACAAAATCATTTTTTATATTGATATTGTTTTCTTTTTTTTTATACATATATGCAAGATATTTCCGTCTATTAAAATTAATTTTAGATACGTAGTCAGAATGAAAAGGACTTCCTATTAGCTCTGCAACTTTTATTCTTACGCCTCAAAATACAGGTCTTCCTACTTTAGTCTCTATATGCAACCATAATATGGGTTTTTTCTTGCTTATATGCTTGTTTAGAAAAGACGTTTCTCTACTTCTCATTTTAAACATTTTTATAATTTTAAATGTATTATAAGTATTTTGACTTTCAAATTGCACTTTTTTAAATAAAACATTTAGATCTAATATTATAGATTCTTTTTTCATTATATTTTGATTTTTAAAATTGTTTATCGATGTATTTATACCTTCAAAATATAATGGATAAAAAGTTTCACTCTTACTTGTTTTTAAATTAAATTTATCCAGATAAAACATTACATTCTCTATATATTTGTTTATTCGCATTATATATTCACTTAAATCAAAAGCAAATACTATATTTGTAAATTTTATATTTTTTAATAATTCTATAATTTCTATTATTTTAAACATACCAATTTCAAAAAAAAATATCGATATTACAAAAAGTACACATATTTCGAAAACATATGCTTTTTCATATTTAATTTTAAATGTTTTTATTTTTATATTTACTTCTGTTTCAGACGTACTTCCTTTCTTAATATTATAATATAATATTAAAGTACCTAGAATTATTAAACTATAATATAAAACTCCAAAGTTTAAACCTAAGTTTATTTTATAAATAAAGCCAAAAAAAATCAATAATATGGATATATATATTAATACAAAAAATCTAATACTAAAAATAATAAAGCCTCTTCGTTCTTCGTATGTTCTTATTGAATACGGCTTCCATATTTCCATTCTAAATTTTTCTAAATAATTATATAATTTAGGAAATTTTGGTCTTAAAATTGGTATTAAAGGATATTTTGATATAAATTTGTGTTTTACTTTAAATTCAATAGTCAAATTATAAATTAAAACAATAAATAACAAAATTAAAAATAACGTTAAAAATGATAATTGCGTTAGTACTATAGGTTGTATTCACGCAATTATCATTTTTAACATTATAAACATTGTTAAATACAATGGTAATAAAAATTGTAAATGTAAGTATACAACACTTACATTTATACATATTATTAATAAACTATACTTTTTTAATTTTGTATATATTAAGTTCATAAATATAATAATGTCTGAAACATGTGATATTCTAAGTTTTTGAAATCAACAATTCGTCTTCTACAAAAGACTCTAACTTTTCTAACATTTT
>Ga0116226_10005373_pt1 | contig 11436 bp, 10 predicted proteins | sample S1TSphfallax_FD_89692 | JGI IMG/M metagenome (GOLD analysis project Ga0116226, IMG submission 89692) | Host-associated microbial communities from peat moss isolated from Minnesota, USA - S1T2_Fa - Sphagnum fallax MG | ecosystem: Host-associated > Plants > Peat moss > Unclassified | place: USA... | reverse complement strand
TTCACCAAGGAGGGGTGAGGTGGGGCGGCGCGCTCCGCCTTACCCCTCCTTGGTGAAGACCCTTAAGTCTGGGGGTTCAAAGGGGCGTGTGCCCCTTTGCGGGTCTGGGCAGAGCCCAGCCTTACTTGCTTCCTTCAGCAGCCAGCAAGCCACCCCTCATCAGCTGCCCACCTTCAGTGTGGACGTCAGGCCGCGGAGGCAGGTGATGACGGAGAGGGGGGTGAGTTTGCCGGTGCGGGGGTTGTTGTCGCTCGGCACGTTTTCGATGGTCATGGTGAGGCGGGCGGCGTCGCTGTCGACGCGCACGGTATGGATGTTGCGGTTGATGGTGGGGTCGGCCCAGACCTGGACGCGGGTGCGGTCCGGGCCGATGCCGGCGAGGGCCAGGGCGGCAGCGACGTTGACGTTCGCGGGGAAGCCGCGGGCGGCGTCGCGTGCGTTGCCTTCGAACAGCAGGCGCGGTTCGGTGAGGCCGGTGAGATCGATCGCGTGTTCGACGAGGTAGGGCGCGCCGACGAGGCCGTTGGGGGGTTTGCGGGATTCGATGCTGACGGAGGCGACGGCGCCTTCCGCGGCGGCGCGGACGGCATCGAGGCCGAGCAGCGCGCCGGTGGGGACGATGATGCGCGCGCCGGTACGGCGGGCTTCGTCGATCAGGGCCATGCGGGGCAGCAGGGCGCCGACGGAGCAGGTGACGAGAATATGTCCGGCGGCGATGGTGGGTGTGGCGATGGCGTCGAACACCGCGGCGGGGGCGGCTTCGACGACGATGTCGGCGGGGGCGAGGTCGGCGAGCGGGACGATGCGCGGTGGGGTGGCGAAGCCCGCGACCGTGGCGGCGGCCCGGGCGGTGTCGCGGGCGGAGACCATGGTGAGGCGGAGGCCATCGATGCCGCGATCGAGGGCGCGGGCGACGTCGAGCCCGATGGCGCCGAGGCCGGCGATGGCGACGGTTTTCACGTGGGTGGGCATTGTGATGCCGAAGCGAAGTGTTGTTCTTTCTTGAAAGAAAGAACCAAAGAACTTTTATCCATTAAGACTCCGCCATTGCAGCCCCTCGGTCATCAGGGAAACGTCTTTTTGCTTCTTTTTCTTCAGAAAAAGAAGATTCTTCCTACCCCTTAACACTCCCTTCCATAAGCCCCGCCACAAACCAACGCTGCAGAACCACGTACGCCACGATGGGCACGACGGCGATCAGGGTCAGGACGGCGAACAGTTTGCCGGGGTCGGTCATGAACGGGCCTTCGTAATACAAAGGCGCCAGTGGCAGGGTTTTGACCTTGGTTTCGGTCATGATCACCAAGGCCAGGAAGAACTCGTTCCAGGAGAACAGAAACTGCCAGATGGCGACCACGATCAGCGAGGGGCGGATCAGGGGCACGATGATTTTGGCCAGCACGGCGAAGCTGCCGGCGCCGTCGATGCGGGCGGCTTCTTCCAGGGTGACGGGGATGTCGTCCATCGCGGCTTTGACGATCACGGTGCCGAACGGAATGCCGAGTGCCGTTTCCGGTCCGATCAGGCCGAAGTAGTTGTTGGTCAGATGCAGGAATGCCAGCAGTTTGGCGATCGGGATCAGCAGGGAGGCCAGCGGCAGCAGCAGGGCGGAGACCACGACCAGCAGCATCACCTGGCCGCCGCGGATTTTCAGGCGCGAGATGGCGTAGGACAGGCCGATGACGCAGACGAGCGTCAGCAGCACCGTGATCAGTGCCACCAGGCCGCTATTGACGAAGAAGCCGATCAGGTTGCTGTCGGACAGCACCTGCGACCAATTGGCGAAGGTGACGTGGGCGGCGATCAGGACGGGGGAGAAGCTGTCGGCGGAATCGCGCAGCGAGATGTCCACCATGTAGATGGTGGGGACCAGGCTTGCGAACGCGGCGATGGCCAGGAAGGCGTAGGCGAGCAGGCGCGTGGCCGAACCGTGTTTAGGCATGTGCCGTCCGTTCCGCGCGGCCGATGCGGTATTGCAGCATGATCAGCGCCAGGGAGAAGGCGAACAGCACGACCGCGACCGCCGAGGCGTAGTGCATTTTGTCCAGCACGAAGCCGGTCTGGAAGATGTAGGTGGCCAGCGTCTGGGTGGAATCGGCGGGGCCGCCCTCGGTCATCAGGAAGATCAGCGGGAATTGCTGCAGCGCCTGGATGATGCCGAGCACCGCCAGCGAGATGGTGGTGGAGCGCAGCAGCGGCCAGATGACGTAGCGCACGCGGGCGAAGCCGACGGCGCCGTCGATCGCCGCGGCCGACAGCAGTTCGCGATCGATCTGCGCCATGCCGACGCAGTACATGAGTACGAAGAAGCCGCACCATTGCCAGACATTGACCGCGATCACCGCATAGGTGGCGGTGGCTGGATCGCCGAGGACGGCGGGAAACGCGTTGGCCAGTCCCACCGCGTTGAACGCGCCGAACAGCAGGCCGTAATCCGGCGCGTAGATGGTGGTGAACACCAGCGCGATCACCGAGGGGGTGATCACCATCGGCAGAAACAGGATTGTGCGGAAGATGGCCTGGCCGCGCGGGATGTACATCTCGATCGCCAGCGCCAGCACGAAGCCGATGGCGGTTTCGAACAGCACGCACAGCACGACCCACAGGACGGAATTGCGCAGGGCGATCCAGAACACCGCGTCGTGGGCGGCGTCGGTATAGTTCACCACGCCGACATCGCCATGCGGCCCGACCAGGCTGGAGGCGATGTTGGCGATGATGGGATAGGCGATGAACACACCGAACACCAGCAGCGCCGGCAGCACATAGAGCCAGGCGCCGGCGTTCGCCCGCCGGCTGCTGCCGCCTGCCGCCATGCCTAGTTGGCCTTCTGCTGCGCGAGCGCCGTTTTCTGGACCGCCTGCATCGCGGCTTCCGGCGTCATGCTGCCGGCGCCGATCGCCTGCAGGCCGCTGATCAGGCTCTGGTTGATCACCGGATCGCCGATCACGTGGGGATGCGCGGAGGCGAGCTGCTTGATGTAGCTGTCATACACCTCGGTGAGATGCGGGGGCATGGTCTGGCCCGGCGTTTTGCCATTGAAGGCGGGCAGATCGTTGAGCTGGTTCAGCGCTTCCTGCTCGCCGACGCCGCTGATGAATTCCTTCAGCACGATTTTCGCGGCCGCCAGCTCGGCGGGCGACTTCGAGGCGGTGTCGGTGATGCCCCAGCCGAAATCGACGCCGCCGAATGGCGGGGTGGCAGCACCGCCGTTGCGCACCGCGGGGAAGCTGAAGATGCCGTAGTCGGACATGGTCTTCAGGCCCGGCTGGTCGGACAGGCCGGTCTGCTGCAGCCACCACGAGCCGAGTGAGATGATGCCGACGCGGCCGGCGGCGAACAGGTTGGCGCCGGTGGGGTATTGCAGCGCGCTCAAGGCGCCGGGCTGGAACACGTGGTCGGTGAACAGGCGCTGCCAGACGTGAGCCGCCTCGATCATGCCGGGCTTGTCCCATACGGGCTCACCGCGCTCACCGGCGAGCACGCCCTCCTGGTCGGTCTGCAGCGCGATCTGCAGGAAGGTCCAGACGTCGAACGTGCCGGTGGAGGCGCCTTGATAGAACGGGATGAAGCCGGCGGCGCGCAGTTTCTCGGCGTCGGCGACCAGTTCATCGAGCGTCTTCGGCGGCCCGTCCAGGCCGGCCTTCTTGAAGGCGGGGATGTTGTACCAGAGGTTGTTGAGCTGGGCCTCCTGCGGCAGGGCGTAGAAATCCGTGTCGCCGGCGGGGTTGCCGAGCCGCGCCTCGGTCAGCAGCGCGGGGGAGAAGTTCTTCTGCCAGTCGGCCCCCCACAGGCCCGCGGCGACGGCGCCGAGTTTCAGCAGATGCGGGCGGTATTGCTGGGTTTCGGCGCCCGGGGACAGGCCGATGATGTCGGGCATGTTGCCCGAGCCGACGGCGGCCTGCAGCGACACGCTATAGACCGGATGGGGCGAAATGGTCGCCTTGATCTGGATGTCCGGATGCGCCTTCTCGATGGCGGCGATCATCGCGGTCATGGTCGGGGTGACCGGGGTCCAGGACCAGACGGTGATCACGGTTGGGTCGGCGGCGCGGGCGGTGCTGATCGGGCTGTGGCCGGTGACGGCGAGGCTGGCGGTGGCCAGGGCCGCCGACAGCAGGACCGCGCGGGCGCGGCACGTCCATGATGCGGTGATCGTCATAATTCGTTTCCCCTTTGAATTATTCTGGTGAGTTCTTGGACGTTCAGAATGGCGAGGGACATTAGGGGGATCGCAAACGACCGGTCAATTCCCCACTGTGCAGGCTGACATGTGAGTTCGCAGAGCCGCCGGACCAGCCTGGCGGCGGACAGGCGATCACGGTCGTCAGCCTGGCGGCAGACAGGCGATCATGATCGTCAGCCTGGCGGCAGACAGGCGATCATGATTGTCAGCCTGGCGGCAGACAGGCGATCACGATGGCGAGCAGGGCCATGGGGATCGACCACCATTGCATGGGGATCCAGAACAAGGTGTGGCACCGCCGCAGGATCACCCGGCCCCCGGTGGCGGGGTCGACCAGCAGGCGACCCGGGCGGTTATTGAGCCGGCGGCCGACGCACCAGTTGGCGACGGCGCCGGCCAGCATGCCGACGGCGATCAGCAGCGTATCCATAAGATCATGATGATCGGTGCCGCCTTGGAGCAGATCGGAGATGAGCGCGCCGATGACGCCGCCGCCGAAGCCAAAGGCGATGGTGACGAAGCCGAGGCCGGACCAGGAGATGAAAAACATGGCGTTGTCCCTCGATGTGACCCGTGCGGGGGTGGGGTGACCCGGGCGGGGGTGGGGACCACGTCCCGCGCCGGCCGCCGTTGAGGGCAGTGTCGCGGGGGGCCGCCGGGTTCGCGCTGAAACCTTTCAGAGCACGCGCGGCCGCCGGGATCGCCGGCCATGATTTATGCTGCACCTGCGTCTTGCCGCCCGAACGGCAATGGGCTAGCAACATCCGCCTTCCGGGCAGCCGGGTGTTCGGCGGGCGCCACTTCTGTGTGAAGCGGATCCCTCCTCATTTCACCCGGCCCTCGTAAGGACGCCCCATGGCTCGCAACAAGATCGCGCTGATCGGCGCCGGCAATATCGGTGGCACGCTCGCCCATTTGATCGGCCTGAAGGACCTCGGTGACGTCGTGATGTTCGACGTGTTCGGAGGTGTTGCCGCGGGCAAGGCGCTCGACCTCATGCAGTCCAGCCCAGTCGACGGGTTCGACAGCGCCATGTCGGGCGGGTCTGACTATGCCGCCATCGCCGGGTCGGACGTGGTGATCGTGACGGCCGGCTTCCCACGCATGCCAGGCATGAGCCGCGACGATCTGCTGACCAAGAATGCCGGTGTGATCGCGACCGTGGCCGAGGGCATCAAGACGCATTGCCCGGACGCGTTCGTGATCGTCATCACCAACCCGCTCGACGTGATGGTGTGGGTGATGCAGCAGAAATCCGGTCTGCCCGCGCACAAGGTGGTCGGCATGGCTGGCGTGCTGGACAGCAGCCGGTTCCAGCTGTTCCTGGCACAGGAGTTCAATGTCTCGGTCGAGGACGTGACCGCGTTCGTGCTCGGCGGCCATGGCGACACCATGGTGCCGCTGACGCGCTATTCGACGGTGGCCGGCATTCCGGTGCCCGATTTGATCAAGATGGGCTGGACCACGCAGGAGAAGATCGACGCGATCTGCACGCGCACCGCGAATGGCGGCGGCGAGATCGTCAAGCTGCTGGAGCGCGGCAGCGCGTTCTACGCGCCGGCGGCCAGCGCCATCGCGATGGCCGAGGCCTATCTGAAGGACAAGCGGCGGGTGCTGCCGTGCGCGGTGATGCTGAACGGCGAGTATGGCTATAGCGACATGTATGTCGGTGTGCCGGTGGTGATCGGCGCCAATGGTGTCGAGAAGATCATCGAGATCGAACTCGAGCCCGCTGAGAAGGCGATGTTCGACAAATCCTGTGCCGCGGTGAAGGATCTGGTCGAAGCCTTCAAGAAGCTGGGCGTCTGAGCGCATGAATATTCATGAGTATCAGGGCAAAGAGCTGCTGAAGACGTATGGCGTGGCCGTGCTGGAGGGCCACGTCGCCTGGACGCCGGACGAGGCGGCCGAGGCGGCGCGCAAGCTGCCGGGCCCGGTATATGTGGTGAAGTCGCAGATCCATGCCGGCGGGCGCGGCGCCGGCCGGTTCGCCGATGATCCCAACGGCAAGGGCGGCGTGCGGCTGGCGAAGTCAGTCGACGAGGTGCGTGCCGCCGCCGAGGCGATGATCGGGCACACGCTGGTGACCAAGCAGACCGGCGAGGCCGGCCGTAGGGTCAACCGCGTCTATATCGAGGCGGGCTGCGACATTGCCCGCGAGCTGTATCTGTCGCTGCTGATCGATCGCGCGACCTCGCGGGTGACCATCATGGCCTCCACCGAGGGGGGCATGGAGATCGAGGAGGTCGCCGAGCATCACCCCGAGAAGATTCTGCGGGTGGCGGTGGATCCGGCGAGCGGGATTTCCGGTTTTCACGCGCGGCGGCTGGCGTTCGCGCTGGGGCTGACCGGCAAGCAGATGTCCGCGTTCGCGAAGTTCGTCAACGCGATGTATGCGGCGTTCGTCGATCTCGACTGTGCGATCGTCGAGATCAATCCGCTGGTGGTGACCAATGCGGGCGACGTGGTGGCGCTGGATGCCAAGGTGAGCTTCGACGACAACGCGCTGTATCGCCATCCCGACATCGAGCAGCTGCGCGACGAGGCGGAAGAGGATCCGAAGGAGCTCGAGGCCGCCAAATACGCGCTGAACTATGTGGCGCTGGACGGCAGCATCGGCTGCATGGTGAACGGCGCGGGCCTGGCGATGGCCACCATGGACATCATCAAGCTGTACGGGTCGTCGCCGGCCAACTTCCTCGATGTCGGCGGCGGGGCCACCAAGGAGCGGGTCACCGCGGCGTTCAAGATCATTCTGTCGGACCCCAACGTCGAGGGGATTCTGGTGAACATCTTCGGCGGCATCATGCGCTGCGACGTGATCGCCGAGGGTGTGGTCGCCGCGGCCCGCGAGGTGTCGCTGAGCGTGCCGCTGGTGGTGCGCCTGGAGGGTACCAACGTGGAGCTGGGCAAGGAGATCATGGCCAAGTCCGGACTGCCGATCATCTCGGCCGACAATCTCGCCGACGCCGCCGAGAAGGTGGTCAAGGCCGTGAAGGAAGCCGCATAATGGCCGTTCTCGTCGATGCCAGCACCAAGGTGATCACCCAGGGCTTCACCGGGGCGCAGGGCACGTTCCATTCCGAGCAGGCGATCGCCTACGGCACCAAGGTGATGGGCGGGGTGACGCCGGGCAAGGGCGGCAGCCTGCATCTGAATTTGCCGGTGTTCGACACGGTGGCCGAGGCGGTCGAGAAGACCGGCGCCAACGCGAGTGCGATCTATGTGCCGCCGCCGTTCGCCGCCGACGCGATCCTGGAGGCGATCGACGCCGAGCTGCCGCTGATCGTGTGCATCACCGAGGGCATCCCGGTACTCGACATGGTCCGGGTGAAGCGCGCGCTGAGTGGTTCGAAGTCGCGGCTGATCGGGCCGAACTGCCCGGGGGTGATCACGCCGGACGCGTGCAAGATCGGCATCATGCCGGGCCATATCCACAGGCGGGGCAAGGTGGGCATCGTGTCCCGCTCGGGGACCCTGACCTATGAGGCGGTGGCGCAGACCACGGCCGCGGGGCTGGGGCAGAGCAGCTGCGTGGGGATCGGCGGCGATCCGGTGAAGGGCACCGACTTCATCGAGGTGCTGGAGATGTTCCTGGCCGATCCGGAGACGGAGATGATCATCATGATCGGCGAGATCGGCGGGCAGAGCGAGATCGATGCCGCCGAGTTCATCGCCGCCAACAAGGTGAAGAAGCCGACCGTCGGGTTCATCGCCGGGGCGACGGCGCCTCCGGGTCGGCGGATGGGCCATGCCGGGGCGGTGATCAGCGGCGGGCGCGACACCGCGGCGGCGAAGTTCGAGGCGATGCGGCTGGCCGGGATCCATGTGGCGGAGAGCCCGGCGGCGCTGGGGAGCACGATGATCAAGGCCATTCGCGGCTGACAGGACAGCGCCGACTTGCATGCAAAGGAAGCATCCCTGGATGCTGCCGGCCTGCCTCGGTGAACGCCGGGGCAGGTCTTATGTTAACCAGACGATGGATGACTAGGGTTTAAGCCGTTCCAGGCATCACGGGATGCGACGGACGGGGTGATGGGGATCTGAATATGGCCGGCGTCGATATTCTCGCGACTGCGCTGAACGGCTCCAATGCGGCGTTCATCGCCGACCTCTATGCCAAATGGGCGCAGAACCCCGCCGGCGTCGATCCGAGCTTTGCCGAATTGTTCGCCGCCCTGAATGACGAGGCGCGCGGCGTGCTGACCGATGCCTCGGGCGCCTCATGGGCGCCGCGCCATTATGATGTGAGCGAGCCCGAGCCGGCTGCGCCCGCGGGCAGGAAGGATGGCGGCAAGAAGGAGGCGGGCAAGAAAGACGGCAAGGCGCCCGAGCAGCCCGCCGGCATTTCGCTGGAGCAGGTGCGGGCGGCCACCAAGGACAGTCTGCGCGCGTTGATGATGGTGCGGACCTATCGGGTGCGTGGCCATCTGGAAGCCAAGCTCGATCCGCTGGGCCTGCAGATCCCGAAATCCCATCCCGAGCTCGATCCCGCGACCTACGGCTTCACCGAGGCGGACATGGACCGGCCGGTGTTTCTCGACAATGTGCTGGGGCTGGATGTCGCGACACCGCGGCAGATCCTGCAGGTGCTGCGGGAGACCTATTGCGGGCCGGTCGGTGTGGAGTTCATGCATATCCAGGATCCCGCGCAGAAGGACTGGATCCAGCGCCGCATCGAGGGCGCGCCGTGGCGCACCAGCTTCGATGGCGCCGCACAGAAGACCATCCTGCAGCAGCTGACCGAGGCCGAGGGGCTCGAGGCGTTCTGCCAGAAGCGTTATGTCGGGACCAAGCGGTTCGGGCTGGAAGGGGCGGAGGTGACCATCCCCGCCCTGCACGCGATCATCGACAGTGCCGCGCGCGCCGGGGTGAAGGAGATCGCGATCGGCATGCCGCATCGTGGGCGGCTCAACACGCTCGTGAACATCGTCAAGAAGCCGTACACCGCTTTGTTCAGCGAGTTCGGCGGCACCAGCTTCAAGCCGGACGACGTGCAGGGCTCGGGCGACGTGAAATACCATCTGGGCACGTCGACCGACGTCGAGATCGCCGGGAACATGGTGCATCTGTCGCTGCAGCCGAACCCGTCGCATCTGGAAGCGGTCGACCCGGTGGTGGCCGGCAAGGTGCGGGCGCGCCAGGACATGGCGGGCGACACGCGCGGCCGGCGCTCGGTGATGGGGATTCTGATGCACGGGGACGCGGCATTCGCCGGTCAGGGCCTGGTGTATGAGACGTTGGCGATGAGCCAGCTGATCGGCTACCGCACCGGTGGCACCGTGCATGTCGTGGTCAACAACCAGATCGGCTTCACCACGGTGCCGGCGCACGCCTATTCCGGGCTGTATTGCACGGATGTCGCCAAATCCATTCAGGCGCCGATCCTGCACGTGAATGGCGACAACCCCGAGGCGGTGGTGTGGTGCGCGCGGACGGCGGCGGAATTCCGCCAGGAGTTCGCGGGCGATTTCGTGCTGGATATCGTGTGCTATCGCCGCCACGGCCATAACGAGACGGACGAGCCGGCGTTCACCCAGCCGATCATGTATCGCGCGATCAAGGATTTGAAGACGACGCGGGCGCTGTACGCGGAGCGACTGGAGGCGGCGGGGGTGATTTCCGCCGGCGAGAGCCAGGGGATGTGGGACACGCTGACCGCCAAGCTGGAGGACAGCTACAAGGCGGCGCAGGCGTACAAGCCGAACAAGGCGGACTGGCTGGAAGGCCATTGGTGGCCTGTCGACGCCCGATAATGAGTCGGAATGGACCGAGGACGCGACCTTCGTCGCGGCCGACGTGCTGAAGCAGGTGGGGGCAGCACTGGCGACCCCGCCTGCGGACTTCGACATTAATCCCAAGATCCTGCGCCAGCTGGAAGCCAAGCGGGCGATGTTCGAGACCGGCGAGGGCATCGACTGGGCGACCGGCGAGGCGCTGGCGTTCGGCACGCTGCTGCTGGAAGGCCACCGGGTGCGGCTGTCCGGCGAGGATTGCCAGCGCGGCACGTTCAGCCAGCGCCACGCGGTGCTGATCGATCAGGCCACGCAGAACGAATATGTGCCGCTGAACAACATCGCGGCCGACCAGGCGAAGATCGAAATCTATAACTCGCTGCTGTCGGAAGTGGGCGTGCTCGGGTTCGAGTATGGCTATACGCTGGCCGATCCGCGCAGCCTGGTGCTGTGGGAGGCGCAGTTCGGCGATTTCGCCAATGGCGCGCAGGTGATCATCGATCAGTTCCTGGCCAGCGGCGAAAGCAAGTGGCTGCGCATGTCCGGGCTGGTGATGCTGCTGCCGCATGGCCATGAGGGCCAGGGGCCGGAGCATTCCTCGGCCCGCCTGGAGCGGTATCTGCAGCTGTGCGCCGAGCGCAACATGACGGTGGGAAATTTCACCACGCCGGCGAATTATTTCCACGGTCTGCGCCGCCAGCTGAAGCGGAATTTCCGCAAGCCGCTGGTGCTGATGACGCCGAAATCGCTGCTGCGCCACAAGCTGGCGGTGTCCTCGCTGGAGGAGTTCGCGGCGGGGACGCATTTCCGGCCGGTGATCGGCGAGATCGACCCCATCGCCGAAGGCTCGGCGGTGAAGCGCGTGGTGCTGTGCACCGGCAAGGTCTATTACGACCTGCTGGCCGAGCGGCGGGCGCAGGCGATCACCGATGTCGCCATCGTTCGGGTGGAGCAGCTATATCCGTTCCCGGCGATCTCACTGCCCAAGGTGCTGAGCCAGTATCCCAACGCCGAGGTGGTGTGGTGCCAGGAGGAGCCGGAGAATAACGGCGCCTGGACGTTCGTCGATCGCCGCATCGAGCGGGTGCTGGCGGGCATCGAGGTGAAGGCGAAGCGGCCGGTTTATATCGGGCGCGCCGAGGCGGCGAGCCCGGCGACCGGATTGGCCAAGACCCATGCGGCCGAGCAGGCTGCCCTGGTGACCCAGGCGTTGACCGTCGGCTGACGCCGCGATCTCTCTTTTTCGACGACTAGAACAAGGACTGGACCTGCCGCCATGGCGACCGAAATCAAGGTGCCCACTCTGGGCGAAAGCGTCACCACGGCGACTGTCGCGCGTTGGTTGAAGAAGGCCGGCGAGGCGGTTGCCGCCGATGAGGCGCTGGTCGAGCTGGAGACCGACAAGGTGACCGTCGAGGTGAATGCGCCGTCGGCGGGCACCCTGTCGGAGATCACCGTGGATGAGGGGGGCGAGGTCGAGGTGGGCGCGCTGCTCGGCATGATGTCCGAGGGCGG